>ERZ824978.1813-NODE-1813-length-20908-cov-7.056922_pt1 | contig 20908 bp, 16 predicted proteins | sample MGYA00519860_ERZ824978 | MGnify/ENA primary metagenome ERZ824978 (study PRJEB31778, sample SAMEA3449184) | human gut metagenome | biome: human gut; feature: human-associated habitat; material: faeces | place: United Kingdom | collected 2010/2012 ... | reverse complement strand
GCGAAAAATCCCTCGCTGTTGGTCATATTCCCGGTTTTCAGATAGACCCTAATTGAAGTTCAGTATGAGTTTCCGTAACCCCGTGGCACCCACAGGCCGTGCGCGGTCTGTGCCTTTCATAAGACAAGAACACTGGAGGAATCATCGTGCACAGAGAACACCTTGGGAGCCGTTTGGGCTTCATTCTCCTCAGCGCCGGTTGCGCCATCGGCATCGGCAATGTATGGAAATTCCCGTGGATGACCGGGCAGTATGGCGGCGGCGCGTTCGTCGTGATCTACCTGCTCTTCCTGCTGATCCTGGGTGTCCCCGTTTTGACCATGGAATTCGCCATGGGACGCGCCGCCCAGAAAAGCCCCCTGAAAATGTATCAGGCGCTGAAGCCCGGCGGACACTGGGGCTGGCACGGCTACGTCTGTTTGCTCGGCAACGTTGTTCTGATGATGTTCTACACCACCGTCGCCGGTTGGATGCTGCAATATTTTGTGGACACCGCCGCCGGACGCTTCGTGGGACTTGACGTTTCCGGGGTGGAGACCGCCTTCGGCAACATGCTTGCGAACCCTGTCCGGCAGACGGTTTACATGGGCGTGATCGTCATATCCGGCTTTTTCATCATTTCCATCGGTGTTCAGAAGGGATTGGAGCGGGTGACCAAGTGGATGATGATGGCGCTGATCGTGCTGATGCTGGCGCTGGCTGTACACAGTCTGTTCCTCCCCGGCGGCTCCGAGGGACTGAAATTCTACCTGCTGCCCGATATCCAGCGCCTGAAAGACGCCGGCGTTGGCAATGTCATCGTGGGCGCCATGAATCAGTCCTTCTTTACATTGAGCCTTGGCATCGGCGCCATGGCCATCTTCGGCAGCTACATCGGCAAGAATCACGCGCTGGCGGGCGAGTCCGTCCGGGTCTGCGCGCTGGACACGCTGGTGGCGCTCTGCTCCGGCCTCATTATCTTCCCCGCCTGCTTCTCCTACGGCGTGGACGTCAAGAGCGGCCCCGCGCTGATCTTCATGACCCTGCCCAACGTGTTCAACAACCTGCCCGCAGGGCGCTTCTGGGGGAGCCTGTTCTTCCTGTTCATGACCTTCGCCGCCTACTCTACGGTTCTCGCGGTGTTTGAAAACATCGTCTCCTGCGTCAGCGAGCTGACCGGGCTCAGCCGGAAGAAGACCTGCCTTGTGTGCGGCATTGCCCTCTTCCTGCTGAGCCTGCCCTGCCTGCTGGGCTACAACCTGTGGAGCAATTTCCGCCCCATCGCCGGGCGGGACGTGCTGGACAGCGAGGATTTTCTGGTCAGCAACCTGCTGCTGCCCCTGGGCAGTCTGCTGTTCATCATTTTCTGCACCACCCGCTACGGCTGGGGCTGGGAGAATTTCCTCGCCGAAGCCAACGAGGGCAAAGGGCTGAAAATCGCCAAATGGCTGCGGCCTTACATGACCTACGTGCTGCCCGTGATCGTGGGCATCATTCTCATCTTCGGCCTTTACAACTTCTTCGCCGCGTAAACGCTGCCCCGAAAGAGCGCATCTCTTTCGGGGCAATTTTATCGATTTGGCAAGATTCACATGGAATCTTGCCAAAAACCGTCAGGAATCGTCTTTCTGCGAGTTGACGGGGGTCGCCCCCGATGATATAATGATAACGTAACATCAACAAACCCTTATGACTGACGGATTAGGCTGCATCCGAGTTTTCGGTGCAGACCGAAGTGGAGCACCACATGGAGTAAGGGCATATCCCCATTTCCTGCCGACCGTCTGGGCTCACTTTCCCGTTACAGCGGGCGAGTGCGCCCTTTTTTCTATGCATACGCATAGAAAAAAGAAAAAATGTGCCATTTCCTCCCCCCTGCGGGGCAACCGGAAATGATGCACAAAAACTTCATGCTTATGCCTTTGCGCATTTTCGCAGTGCGGTGTTCACGCATGAAGTTTCGTTTCCAACAAGGAGGTCAACACATGAAAAAAGTCGGAATCGTCATGGGCAGCGACAGCGATCTGCCCATCCTGCGCAAAACCATGGATACCCTGACGTCTCTGGGCATTCCCTACGAATGTCACATCTACTCCGCCCACCGCACCCCCGAGGAGGCTCGGGATTTTGCCGTATCCGCACGGGCAAACGGCTTTGGCGCGCTCATCGCCGCCGCCGGTATGGCCGCCCATCTTGCCGGCGCCATCGCGGCAAACACCACCCTTCCGGTCATCGGTATTCCCTGCAAAGGTCCTTGTCTCGACGGCATTGACGCTCTTCTTTCCACGGTCATGATGCCCTCCGGTATTCCGGTCGCCACCGTAGCCGTAAACGGGGGCGTGAATGCCGCTTTGTTGTCCGCCCAGATTCTGGCAGTGGAGGACGCGGAGCTTGCCGCGAAGCTGGACGCCAGACGCGCTGCCGACGCGGCCAAGGTGCTTGAGAAGGACGCCGCCCTTCAGGCGGAGCTGAACGGCTGAGGGAGGAAAAGCAATGGGCGGTTTCTTCGGGGCGATTTCCCATAAGAATTGCATTTACGACGTTTTCTTCGGCACGGACTACCACTCCCACCTCGGCACCCGCCGGGCCGGACTCGCCTTTTACGATACGGAAAAGGGCTTCCAGCGGCAGATCCACAGCATTGAAAATACCCCCTTCCGCACGAAATTTGACGACGACATGGCAAAATTCAGCGGAAACGCCGGTATCGGCTGCATTTCCGACACCGACCCTCAGCCTTTGCTGGTGCGCTCCCACCTGGGGATGTTCGCCATCTCCACCGTGGGCATCATCAACAACGCCGAACAGCTGGTAGAGAAGACCTTTTCCGGCCCGGGGCATCAGTTCATGGCCATGTCCTCCGGCAAGATCAACACCACCGAGCTGACCGCCGCCCTCATCAACCAGCGGGGCAGCCTGATCGAGGGCATCCGCTACGCGCAGGAGGTCATCGACGGCTCCTGCACCATTCTGCTGCTGACCCCCGACGCCATCATCGCCGCCCGGGATCGCTTGGGACGGCTGCCCGTGCTGGTGGGCAGGAATAACGACGGCCTTTGCGTGTCCTTCGAGTCCTTCGCCTACCACAAGCTGGGCTATCAGGACCATTACGAGCTTGGCCCCGGTGAGATCGTGAAAATGACGGCGGACGGCCTTACTCAGCTGGCCGCCCCCGGAACGAAAATGAAGATCTGCGCCTTCCTGTGGACGTACTACGGCTACCCCAACTCCAACTACGAGGGCAAAAACGTGGAGGTCATGCGCTACCGCAACGGCGAGATCATGGCCCGCAAGGAAATGGAAGCCGGCACCATGCCGGACGTGGACTTCGTGGCGGGCGTGCCGGACTCCGGTCTGCCCCACGCCATCGGCTACGCAAACCAGTCCCATAAGCCCTTCGCCCGTCCCTTCGTCAAGTACACCCCCACCTGGCCCCGCTCCTTCACCCCCGCCAATCAGGAGATGCGCAATCTGGTGGCGAAGATGAAGCAGATCCCCGTGCCGGAGCTGATTCAGGGCAAGAAGCTGCTGTTCGTGGACGACTCCATCGTCCGGGGCACCCAGCTGCGGGAGACGGTGGACTTCCTGTACGAAAGCGGTGCGAAGGAAGTGCATATGCGCTCCGCCTGTCCGCCCATCATGTACGGCTGCAAATATCTGAATTTCTCCCGCTCCAACTCCGAAATGGAGCTGATTGCCCGGCGGACGGTTCAGAATCTGGAGGGCGACGAGGGGCAGAAGCACTTAGACGAGTACGCCGACGGCAGCACGCAGCGGGGCAAATGTATGCTCAAAGCCATCTGCGAGGAAATGGGCTTTGACTCGCTTGGCTACCAGTCTCTGGACGGCCTGCTGGAGGCCATCGGACTGGACAAAGACAAGGTCTGCACCTACTGCTGGAACGGCAAAGAATAATCAAGATAAATTTCCGGAAAAGGAGTATTATCATGGAACACAACAATTCCCAGTCCGCCAGCTACGCTGCCGCCGGTGTGGACATCACCGCCGGATACAAGGCCGTGGAGCTGATGAAGATCCACATCGCCCGCACCCGCAACTTAGGCTGTCTGGACGACGTGGGCGGCTTCGGCGGCTGCTTCGGCCTGCCCATTGCCGGGATGGAGGAGCCGGTGCTGGTCTCCGGCACCGACGGCTGCGGCACCAAGGTCAAACTGGCCATCCTCATGGACAAGCACGACACCATCGGCATCGACGCCGTGGCCATGTGCGTCAACGACATCATCTGCGTGGGCGCAAAGCCCCTGTTCTTTCTGGATTACATCGCCTGCGGCAAAAACGTGCCGGAAAAAATTGCCGAAATCGTGGGCGGCGTGGCGGAGGGCTGCGTCCAGTCCGGCGCGGCGCTCATCGGCGGCGAAACCGCCGAGCACCCCGGCCTGATGCCCGTGGAGGACTACGATCTTGCGGGCTTCGCCGTGGGCATTGTGGATAAAAAGAAAATCTTAGACAAGACGAAAATGGCGGAAGGGGACGTGGTCATCGCCCTGGCTTCCTCCGGCATCCACTCCAACGGCTTCAGCCTGATCCGCAAGGTTTTCCGCATTGACGAGAACCCCGCCGAAATTTACCGGCCCTGCGATGCGCTGGGCGGGAAAACCATCGCCGAGACCCTGCTGACCCCCACGAAGATCTACGTCAAGTCCGTTCTGGCGCTGCTGGAAAACGTAGACGTCAAGGGCATCAGCCACATCACCGGCGGCGGTTTCTATGAGAATATTCCCCGCTCCATCCCCGACGGCCTGTGCGCGAAGATCGACAAGAGCGCCGTTAAGGTGCTGCCCATCTTCGACCTGATTGCAAAGACCGGCAATATTCCCGAGCGGGACATGTTCAACACCTACAACATGGGCGTGGGCATGAGCATCGTTGTTCCCGCTGCGCAGGTGCAGACCGCGCTGGACATCCTCACCGCCCACGGCGAGGACGCCTACGTCATCGGCACCATTGTCAAAAACGACGAGGAAAAGGTGATTCTGGAATGACGGCCAAGATCGCAGTTCTGGTCTCCGGCGGCGGCACCAATTTGCAGGCGCTGATCGACGCTCAGCAGCGGGGCGAGCTGGGCGGCGGAGAGATCACCGCCGTGATTTCCTCCAAAGAGGGGGCTTACGCTCTGGAGCGGGCGCGGAAAGCGGGTATCCCCGGCTATGTGCTGCCCCGGAAAAGCTTCGACTCCAACCGAGCCATGACGCTGGCGCTGGTGGAGAAACTGAAGGCGCTGGGCATTGATTTAGTGGTTCTGGCGGGCTGCATGGTCATCTTCACCGAAGAGCTGGTGCAGGCCTACCCCAACGCCATTATGAACGTCCACCCCGCCCTGATCCCGTCCTTCTGCGGACAGGGCTTCTATGGGCTGCACGTCCATGAAGCGGCGCTGGCCTACGGCGTCAAGCTCTCCGGCGCGACTGTGCATTTTGTCAGCGCGGAATGCGACGGCGGCCCCATTATCGCCCAGAAGGCCGTCCCCGTCCTCCCCGGAGATACCCCCGAGACGCTTCAAAAACGCATTATGGAGCAGGCCGAATGGAAGCTGCTGCCGGAAGCCGTGCGCCTGTTCTGTGACGGCAGGCTCCGGGTGGAAGGCCGCACCGTTATCATCGAACAGGAGTGAAAACGCTATGAATGTTTACGAAATAAAGTCCATGGCCGAGCGCCTCAGCGGCAACACCTACCCCGGCCGGGGCATTGTGCTGGGCGTCACCCCCGACGGCAAGACCGCCGTGGCCGCCTATTTCATCATGGGACGCAGCGTCAATTCCCGGAACCGGGTCTTCGTTCAGGAGCCGGACGGCATCCGCACGGAAGCCTTCGACCCCAGTCTCATGAAAGACCCCCATCTGATCATCTACCATCCCGTGCGGGAGGCCGGTCAGGGTCTCATCGTCACCAACGGCGACCAGACGGACACTGTCTGGGAGTACCTCGCCAAGGGTGAAAGCTGGGAAGCCGCCCTGCGTACCCGTCAGTTTGAGGACGACGCCCCCAACTGGACGCCCCGCATTTCCGGCCTGCAGGCAGGGGACGGCAGCTATAAGCTGTCCATCCTGAAATCCGCCGACCCGGAGGGCATGGCATGTGCCCGGTTCTTCTATGAGTACCCCGCCGTCCCCGGTCTGGGGCATTTCCTCCACACCTACGTCTGCGACGGCAATCCCGTAATTCCCACCTTTCAGGGAGAGCCGGAACGGGTCAGCATCCCCGCGGACATCGACGATTTCACCCGGGAGCTGTGGGAAAATCTGAACCCCGACAACAAAATCTCCCTGTTTGTGCGCTACACCAACTTGGAAACCCGGAAGTATCAGCAGCGAATCCTCAACAAGCATGTAAAGTAACACCGCGTGGAGGGAATGAATATGAAAGAATTTGAACTGAAATACGGCTGCAACCCCAACCAGAAGCCCGCGAAAATCTACATGGCCGACGGCTCCGAGCTGCCCATCACCATTCTGAACGGCCGTCCCGGCTACATCAATTTCCTGGACGCCCTCAACTCCTGGCAGCTTGTGAAGGAGCTGAAGGAGGCCACGGGCATGGTCGCCGTGACGTCCTTCAAGCACGTCTCCCCCACCTCCGCCGCCGTGGGAAAGGTGCTTCCCGAGAACCTGAAAAAGGCGTGCTTCGTGGATGACGTCCCCGAGCTGGACGACAGCCCTCTCGCCTGCGCCTACGCCCGGGCGAGAGGCACCGACCGGATGTGCTCCTTCGGCGACTGGGTTGCTCTGTCCGACGTGTGCGACGCCACCACCGCGAAGCTCATCGCCCGGGAGGTCTCCGACGGCGTGATCGCCCCCGGCTACACCGACGAAGCCCTGGCCATTCTGAAAACCAAGCGCAAGGGCGGCTACAATGTAGTATCCATCGACCCGGACTACGTTCCCGACGAGCAGGAGACGAAGCAGGTCTTCGGCATCACCTTCCAGCAGGGGCGGAACAACTTCAAGATCGACGGGCATCTGCTTCAGAACATCGTCACCAAGAATAAAGATCTGCCCGAATCCGCCAAGATCGACCTGATTGTGGCGCTGATTACCCTGAAATACACCCAGTCCAACTCCGTGTGCTTTGCCTATGACGGGCAGGCCGTGGGCGTGGGCGCGGGTCAGCAGTCCCGCATCCACTGCACCCGGCTGGCCGGCTCCAAGGCCGACACCTTCTTCCTGCGCCAGCACCCCAAGACCCTGTCCCTGCCCTTCCGCGCCGACCTCGGCCGCCCCAACCGGGACAACGTGATCGACGGCTACATCAACGGCAACGAGGAGGATGTCTGCGCCGACGGCATCTGGCAGAACTACTTCACCCGCCAGCCCGACCGGCTGACCGAAGAAGACAAGCGGGAATTCCTGTCCAAATTTGACGGCGTTTCCCTCGGTTCCGATGCTTTCTTCCCCTTCCCCGACAACATCAAGCGCGCCAAGGCCTCCGGCGTCAAGTACATCGCCCAGCCCGGCGGCTCCATCCGGGACGATCTGGTCATCGAGGAATGCGATAAGGATGGCATGGTCATGGCCTTCACCGGCATGAGACTGTTCCACCACTAAGGGGGATTGTTTATGAAGCTGTTAGTCGTAGGCGGCGGCGGACGGGAACACGCCATCATCAAAAGCCTGAAAAAGAATCCCGCGGTCACGGAAATTTTCGCTCTCCCCGGCAACGGCGGCATCGCGGCGGACGCGGTGTGCGTCCCCATCGGCGCTACGGAAATTGACAAGATCGTCGCCTTCGCGCAGGAGCAAAAGGTAGATTACGCCGTGGTCGCGCCCGACGACCCGCTGGTACTGGGCTGCGTGGACGCGCTGGAAGCAGCGGGCATTCCCTGCTTTGGCCCCCGCGCCCGGGCCGCCATCATTGAGGGCAGCAAGGTCTTCTCCAAAAATCTCATGAAGAAATACGGTATCCCCACCGCCTGGTATGAGGTCTTCGACGACATGGCCGCCGCCCTCGCCTATCTGGACACCGCCCCCATCCCCACCGTCATCAAGGCCGACGGTCTTGCGCTTGGAAAGGGCGTTATCATCGCCCAGACCCGGGACGAGGCCAAGGCCGCCGTCCGGGACATGATGGAGCATCACGTCTTCGGCAAGTCCGGCGACCATGTGGTCATTGAGGAATTTCTCACCGGCCCGGAGGTCTCCGTGCTGGCCTTCACCGACGGCAAGGTGGTCAAGCCCATGGTGTCCTCCATGGATCACAAGCGGGCGGGAGACGGCGACACCGGCCTGAACACCGGCGGCATGGGCACCGTCGCCCCCAACCCCTACTACACCCCGGCCATCGCCGAAAAGTGCATGGAGGAAATTTTCCTGCCCACCATCGCCGCTATGAACAGCGAAGACCGCACCTTTCAGGGCTGCCTTTACTTCGGCCTGATGCTCACCCCCGACGGCCCCAAGGTCATTGAATACAACTGCCGCTTCGGCGACCCGGAGACGCAGGTGGTGCTGCCCCTGCTGGAAAGCGACCTGCTGACCGTCATGCAGGCGACAACCAACGGCACGCTGGCGGACACGGAGGTTCGCTTCTCCGATCAATATGCCTGCTGCGTCATCACCGCCTCCGCCGGATATCCCGTCAGCTACAAGAAAGGCTTCGAGATCACCATGACCCCGGAAGCCGCCGCCCACACCTATGTTGCAGGCGCGAGGCTGGAAAATGGGAAGCTTCTGACCTCCGGCGGCCGGGTCACCGGCACCACCGCCGTGGCCGGTTCTCTGGCAGACGCCATCCGGGAAGCCTACCGCCTCGCGGACGGCGTGCAGTTTGAAAACGCCTACCGCAGAAGCGACATCGGCCAGCGCGCCCTACAGGCTTAATAACCACTGAAAACTCTGAATAAATCACATCAGGAGGAATAACCCCATGGTTTATCGGGTATTTGTAGAAAAAAAGGAAGGTCTGGACAACGAAGCCAAGGGTCTGCTGAATGAGGCTAAGACCCTTCTCGGCATGGAGCGGCTGGAAAACGTCCGGCTGTTCAACCGGTACGACGCGGAAAATATCACGGAAGACCTGTTCCGGTACGCCGTGAAGACGGTCTTCTCCGAGCCGCAGCTGGATACCGCTTCTGCGTCCATTCAGCTTCCCGGCGCTTACGTCTTCGCCGTGGAGGCGCTGCCCGGCCAGTTTGACCAGCGGGCGGATTCCGCCGCCCAGTGCATCCAGATCATCTCTCAGGGCGAGCGTCCCCTCATCCGCACCGCCAAGGTCTACGCCCTGTATGGTGCGCTGACGGACGGGGACATCCGGGAATTCAAAAAATACGTCATTAACCCGGTGGAGTGCCGGGAGGCGTCTCTGGACGTGCCGGAGACCCTCGCCATCCGCTATGACATTCCCACGGAGGTGGCGACCCTGACCGGCTTCACGGGCCTGAGCCGTGACGAGCTGGCGGACTTTATCGCGAACTACGGCCTTGCCATGGACTTGGACGATATCGTCTTCTGCCAGTCCTATTTCCAGAAGGAAGACCGCGACCCCACCATCACGGAAATTCGCATGATTGACACCTACTGGTCCGATCACTGCCGCCACACCACCTTCGGCACCATTCTCGACCACGTGACCTTCGAGGACGCCCTGCTGCAAAAGACCTACGAGGACTATCTGGAAACCCGGAATGCCCTTGGCCGCAGCGAGAAGCCCATCTGCCTGATGGACCTCGCGACCATCGCCGTCAAGCATCTGAAGGCCGCGGGGAAGCTCCCTAAGCTGGACGAGAGTGAGGAGATCAACGCCTGCACAGTGAAGATGGACGTCACCGTGGACGGCGTCACCGAGCCGTGGCTGCTGCTCTTTAAGAACGAGACCCACAACCATCCCACGGAGATCGAGCCCTTCGGCGGCGCGGCCACCTGCATCGGCGGCGCCATCCGTGACCCCCTGTCCGGGCGGAGCTACGTCTACGGCGCCATGCGCGTCACCGGCGCGGCCGACCCTCTGACTCCCGTGTCCGAGACCATCCCCGGCAAGCTGCCCCAGCGGAAGATCGTCACCACCGCCGCTGCGGGCTATTCCTCCTACGGCAACCAGATCGGCCTTGCCACCGGCATTGTGGATGAAATTTACCATCCCGGCTACGCCGCCAAGCGCATGGAGATCGGCGCGGTCATCGCCGCCGCCCCTGCGGAAAATGTCCGCCGGGAGCGCCCCGATCCCGGCGACGTGGTCATCCTGCTGGGCGGCAACACCGGCCGGGACGGCATCGGCGGCGCGACGGGTTCCTCCAAAGCTCACACCCAGCAGTCGGTAGAAACCTGCGGCTCCGAGGTGCAGAAGGGCAACGCCCCCGAGGAGCGGAAGCTCCAGCGCCTGTTCCGCAACGGCGAGGCTTCCCGTCTCATCAAGCGGTGCAATGATTTTGGCGCGGGCGGCGTGTCCGTGGCCATCGGCGAGCTGGCCGACGGTCTGGAAATTGACCTGAACGCCGTTCCCAAGAAATATGACGGTCTGGACGGCACCGAGCTGGCCATCTCCGAATCTCAGGAGCGGATGGCCGTGGTCGTGGAAGCGAAGGACGCGGCGCGGTTCCTGGAGCTGGCCGCCACGGAGAACCTGAACGCTGTCCCCGTGGCCGTGGTCACGGAAAGCCCCCGTCTGGTGATGAACTGGAACGGGAAAAAAATCTGCGACATCAGCCGGGAATTCCTGAACTCCAACGGCGCGGCCAAGCACATGGACGCCGCCGCCGAGAAGGCGCAGAGCTACGGCAAGACCGTGACCGGCAGCTTCGCCGAGAACTTCCTCGCCGTGGCTTCCGACCTGAACACCTGCTCCAAGCGGGGTCTTTCTGAGCGGTTCGACTCCACCATCGGTGCGGGCACCGTGCTGATGCCCTTCGGCGGAAAATATCAGCTCACCCCCATTCAGGCCATGGTGCAGAAAATCTCCGTGGAGAAAAAGCACACCGACGACTGCTCCTTCATGGCCTTCGGCTATAACCCCTTCATCACCTCCGCTTCTCCCTATCACGGCGCGTATCTGGCTGTGGTGGAGTCCGTGTGTAAGCTGATCGCCTCCGGCGCGTCCTTCGAGGACACCTACCTGACTTTCCAGGAGTATTTTGAGCGCCTCGGCAAGGACCCCAAGCGCTGGGGCAAGCCCCTTGCCGCACTGCTGGGCGCGTTCCGGGCGCAGATGGAGCTGGGCATCGGCGCCATCGGCGGCAAGGACTCCATGTCCGGTTCCTTCGAGAAGCTGGATGTTCCGCCCACGCTGGTCTCCTTCGCCGTCACCACCGGCAAAACCGGTGAGGTCGTCTCCCCCGAATTCAAGGCCGCGGGTCACAAGGTCTGCATGCTGCCCCCCGCCTACGACGAAAACGGCCTGCCCGAAACCGCTTCCCTGCTGGAAACCTTCGATACCGTCACAGAACTCCTTCGCAGCGGCAAGGCCGTGGCCGCCTACACCCCCGGCATTGGCGGCATTGCGGAGGCCGTGATGAAGATGGGCTTCGGCAACGGCTTGGGCTTCGCCTTTGACGACGCGCTGACCCTTGACGAGCTGTTCGGCTACGCCTACGGCAGCTTCGTGCTGGAAATGGCGGACGGCACCGTGGGCAAGGTTCTGGGCGTCACCACCGCTGACGGCAGCTTCTCCTATCACGGAGAAGCCCTGTCCCGGACTCAGGTTCTCGGCGCCTACGAAGACAAGCTGGAATCCGTCTACGCCTGCAACATCCCCACCCCGGCGCAGAGCATGGAGACCTTCTCCTATGAGGCCACCCAGCGGAAAGCCCCCGCCGTCAAGGTTGCCAAGCCCAAGGTGCTGATCCCCGCCTTCCCCGGCACCAACTGCGAATACGACTCCGCCAAGGCCGTCCGGGACGCGGGGGCGGAGCCGGAGATCATCGTCATCAACAACCTGAGCGCCGACGGCATTGCCCGCAGCGTGGAGCGCTTTGCGAACGAACTGAAAACCGCCCAGATGGTGTTCATCCCCGGCGGCTTCTCCGGCGGCGACGAGCCGGACGGCTCCGGCAAGTTCATCACCGCGTTCTTCCGCAACGCCGCCATCAAGGAGGGCGTCACCGCCCTTCTGGAGCAGCGGGACGGTTTGATGTGCGGCATCTGCAACGGTTTTCAGGCGCTCATCAAGCTGGGTCTGGTGCCCTACGGCAAGATCATCGACACCGACGAGACCTGCCCCACCCTGACCTTCAACAACATTTCCCGCCACCAGAGCCGCATTGTCCGCACCCGGGTCGCCTCCAACAAATCCCCGTGGCTGGCGCTGACCAACGTGGGCGACGTGTACAATGTCCCCATCTCCCACGGCGAGGGCAAGTTCCTTGCCTCCGAGGAACTGATTCGCCAGTTGACGGCCAATGGCCAGATCGCCACCCAGTACGTTGATCTGGATGGCAACGCCACCGCCGACGTCCACTTCAACCCCAACGGCTCTCTGTACGCCATCGAGGGCATCACGTCCCCCGATGGTCGGGTCTTCGGCAAAATGGGCCACAGCGAGCGCATCGGCTCCGGCCTGTACAAAAACGTCCCCGGCGAGTACAACATCCGCATGTTTGAAGCGGCGGTCAAATACTTCAGATAACTCCCCTTCCTCCATAAAAGGCGCTGTCTCACAAAACCGTGAGACAGCGCCTTTTCAGGTTTTATACTATTTCCTGATTAAAATCTTTTTTAAAGATTTTAATTGGAGTTCAGTATAAGTCCGTTAAAATCCGGACTTACGCATTTCTGCCGCACGATTTCCCTATAAAATTCTCCGTCACTCTCCGTCTCTCACCCATTTCCGCAAAAAATGCGTGCGGCGTTTCTGCAACCGGATTTACGCAGAAACGCCACACGCTGTGGGCTTATTATAACGGATGGGGCGAAAAATTTCAAATGTTTTTTGCAGTAAAAAATCGGCGCCCGTTTCCGGGTGCCGATTTTCGTTTATCTCTTATCTCACGTACTCGATCACCACGCGGCGGTTGGGTTCTACGCCGGTGGAGTGGGTGGTGATGTTCTCCATGTCCTGAAGCGCAGCGTGGATCACGTGGCGCTCGTAGGCGTTCATGGGCTCCAGAGTGGTGCGGCGGCGGGCTTTCAGCACCTGCTGCGCCTTCTTCCGGGCGTAGCGGCGCAGACTCTCCTCCCGCTTCTCCCGGTAGCACTCCGCATCCACGTTGACGCGGATGTGACCTTCCACATCCCGGTTGATGGTGTAGTTGGTCAGATGCTGAATGGCGTCCAGCGTGTCGCCCCGGCGGCCGATCAGGTAACCCAGATCGTCGCCCACCAGATCAACCTTGTACGTATTGCCCTCGTCCTTCCAGCAGTGGGGAACGGCATTGGAATCCATGTGTTCCAGCAGGCCCTTGATGAAGACTTCGATTTTTTCCTCCACGGAACCGGGTTCGGCGGGAGTGTAGGTCTTGGGAGCGGCAGGCGCCTTGGGCTTCTCCGGACGGGGAGCCTTGGGAGCACGGGGCTTGTCCTGCCTGGGCGGCTCAGGGCGCTTTGCAGGTGCGGGTATGGGAGCGGGCTGGGGGGCGGGCTTCGGCGGCTCGTCCTTGGGCGGCTGAGGGGCTTCCGGCTTCTTCACCGGGGCGGCAGGGGCCTTGGGCTTGGAGCGGGAGGCGCTGCCCAGAGCGCTCTTGGGCTTTTCTTCCTTCTCCGGCACGGGGTCGGGGACTTCGTAAGTCACCTGCACCTTGGCGCTCTGGGCACCGAAGCCCAGAAAACCGGACTTGGCCTGCTGCAGCACCGTGACGGACACGCTGTCACGATCCAGCCCCAGCTGGCTCAGCGCGGATTCAATGGCAAGATCAATGGTCTTGCCGGAAGTGATAATCGACTTTTCCATGGCTTATTCCTCCATAGACTTAGGCGCGTAGCGGTCGGGGTCATAGTTGCGGCCCTTGCAGAAGGGACGGTCGGAGACGCCGGACAGAGGCGCGTTTTCTTCCCTTGCGGCTTCCTCCACAATGCCCTTCCGGGCGGCGTACTCCTTGGCAGCCGCGGCCTTGGCGGCCTGCTCCTGATCCCGCTGCTGCTTTTCCAGCTTCTTCTTGCTGGTGTTGGCGGTGATGCCGTCGGGATTGGAGGCACGGCGCTCGGCGCGGACGCGCTCCTTCTCGGCTTCGATGCGCTCCTGCTCCAGCGCCTTCTGCAGGCGCACGGCATCCTCCGCGTCATAGATCTTGCGGTAGTGGCTGGTCATAATGGGGTCGGAGATCATTCTCACCACGCCGCCGATGAACCAGTACAGGGACAGTCCGGCGGAAACGGTGAAGCCGATCCACAGAGACATCAGGGGCATCATCCACATCATGACCTTCATGGACTGGTTCTGCTGGGAATTCTTGGCGGTCTCCTTGTCCTGAACGCCCTTCTCGTCGGTGATGACGGAGTCGTTGGTCTTCTGGCTGATGACCATCTGCAGCAGCTGACAGGCGGCAGAGGTCAGGGCGATGAGGAACGCACCGATGTGCGCCCAGTCCCACACCCAGCTGGCGGAGAAGACATTGAACTGGGGCACAGCGCCCAGGTTAATGCCCAGAAAATCGAAATTGATGCCGGCGAGAACGACCTCGCTGATGCCGGGGATGGCGGCGCGCAGCTCAGATGCATACTGAGGAATCAGCTGCGCGGCGACGACCTGCTCGTAGGCAGCATTGGAAGTGAACATATCCGGCGCAGCCGTCTTAATGACCTCCACGATCTGCTTCGCCGTGTCGGCGGACTGCATCAGGATGTAGGTGATGGGCTGGCGGATAACAGCGAACAGGGGGAACAGAATCAGAATGGGAATGAAGCTCCACAGGCAGCCGCCGCCCATGGAAACGCCCTCGGATTTCTGAAGTTCCTGAATGGCCTGATTCTGACGCTGGGGGTCGTCCGCGTATTTCTGCTGGATGGCCTGCATCTTGGGCGTCAGACGGGACATCTTCATCATGCTCTTCTTGGACTTCGCGTTCAGGGGCAGCAGGATCAGCTGCACGATGACGGCGAACAGGATCATGGCGATGCCGTAGTTGTGGGTCGTTTCATACAGGACTGACAGCAGCCACCCAAACGGCACGGTTATGATGTCCGATAATTGGAATGCGAGAAACATTGCCTTTCCTCCTTAGAGATATGGTCATGGTACCGGGTCGTAGATATCCCCGCGGTAGAAGGGATTACACCGCAAAAACCGCTTCAGGGCAAGCCAGCCACCCTTGAGGATACCGTACTTACTGATGGCTTCGTAGGCATAAGCGGAACAGGTGGGGCGAAACCGGCACCGTGCCGGAAACGCCGGAGAGATCCAGCGCTGATAAAACCGAATGAGAGCAAGAAACATCTTCTTCATAACCGCAGCTTAAGTCTCTACTTTCTTCAGAAGCCCTGCTTTTTTCGCAAGGGTGAGATAACTTGCCGTCAGCTTCTCAAAGGGAGCCTCCACGGCCTTCGTCCTTGCCACCACCACGATGTCCCAGCCGGGCTGGAACTTTTCCTCGTTCAGGCGGTAGACCTCCCGGATGCGGCGGCGGGTGCGGTTGCGCACATGGGCTTTGCCCAGCTTTTTGCTGACGGTGACGCCCACCCGGTTCCCGTCCGTGCGGTTCTTTCTGGCGTAAAGCACCAGAAGGCCGTCGGCAACGCCGGAGGTGCGATACAGGCGCCTGAAAATATGGTTGAGCTTCAGGCTGGTTGAATACTTCATACTGTTTCCTCGCTAAAAAGGGAGCGGGGCGAACGTTCCATTCACCCCGCTGTAGCTCCCGTTTCGCTCTTAAGCGCTTTTTCCGCTCTAGGGTGTATCTGAAAACTGGTGAAATGACCAGCAGCGAGGGATTTTTGTCCTGAGCAAGCCATTTTTCCACAGGAATACTTGTTGTATTTCAAGGGAAAATGGCACGGCGCAGGGCAAAAAGGCCCGCTGATTGGGCATTTTGACAGTTTTCAGATGCACCCTAGTAACCCACGGACATACGCATCAGGCGGACAGAACCTTGCGGCCCTTCGCACGACGGCGGGCCAGAACCTTGCGGCCGTTGGAAGTAGCCATTCTCTGGCGGAAACCGTGAACCATGGAACGGTGACGCTTGCTGGGCTGGTAGGTACGCTTCATCTAAGATACACCTCCTGTCAAAATACAATATGCTCAACAGCCTTTCGGCCGCAGCAACACAAATTCAGACCGATACTACGGTCATACCCGTTTATTATAACCGAAGAACGCGGTTTGGTCAATCTTTTTTTCGTTCTTCCGTCAGTCAATTTTCAAATTCGGGCCGGAAAAGGTTTCATCCAGCTTGGAAAGGACGCGATTGTATTCTTCCGTCCCCGGCTCGTAGGGGGTGGGCTGGAAATTATTCCGTCCGGCGACGGAGCTGACGCTGGCGGGTACGATGGTCAGTTGTCCCAATCTGACCGTTCCCTCCGCGTCCCGGATGACCTCCTGCTGCACCAGCGCCGTGTCATAGTCTTTGGGAGCGCCGTTTCCGCCGAAGCTGAAATTCCCCAGAGAGTAGAAAATGATACCGCCGCCGTATTCCTCAATGGGCTGCAAAACATGGGGATGGGAACCGAACACGATGTCCGCACCGGCGTCAATGGCGGCGTGACCCACCTGCTTCTGTTCTTCGGTGGGGTGGTATGTACCCTCCACGCCCCAGTGGGGGGCGAAGATGATTAGGTCCACCCCCTGCTCCCGCAGGGCAGCAATTTTTGCGGTCATGTCCGCCACATCCAGCTTGTAGTACACGGCGGCATACAGCCCGATGGTCAGGCCGCTGCCCGTGGTGACCACAGCAGTGCTGTCCCGCTCCACGTAGGGGACGCCCGCCTGTTCCAGCACCGCCAGCGTGGACGCGTAGCCGTTTGCGCCGTAGTCCATGGAATGGTTGTTGGCCACAGTCACGGCCTCGATGGAATTCTCCGTCAGGCAGTTTACGTAAGCCGTGGGGCCATGGAACACATGCTTCTTCTGCATGGGGTTACCCTCGTCGCACAGGGGGCCTTCCAGATTCACCATGGAGAACTCGTCGCCCGCGAAATAGTCGATCACGTTGGCGAAGGGATAGGCGTAGTCATCGCCCACGGTCTTGATAAAGCCGGATTCCGCGTAATAGTTGGTCGGGTTGCTGCCGAAGGTGCAGTCCCCCGCGAAGGTCAGAAGAAAGTGTTCCTCCGTGGGCTGCGTTTCCGTGGGAAGGGTCTCTGGCTGAGACGTTTGGGTCGGTTGCGTCGCAGCGGCCTGCGTTTCCGGCAATGTGGGCGCAGTGGTTTCAGGCGCGGCGTGGCCGCAGCCCGTCAGCAGCAGCGCCAGCAGAACGCAGACCGGTAAAAATCGGATCTTCACCGGATTCAGGCGTTGTCCTGAGCGCGCTTCTTCATCAGATTGCGCATACGGGCTGCGTGATCCAGCTCCCGCTTGCGGATGCGCAGGCTCTTGGGTGTGCATTCCAGCAGCTCGTCGTCCGCCAGGAATTCCAGGCACTGCTCCAGAGAGAGGATGCGGGGGGGCGTCAGCCGGAGGGCTTCGTCAGAACCGGCGGCGCGCATATTGGTCAGCTGCTTCTTCTTGCAGACGTTCACGGTCATATCCTCGTTGCGGCTGCAAACGCCCACGACCATACCGGCGTAAACCGGCGTACCGGGGCCGATGAACAGCGCGCCCCGCTCCTGCGCCGCCGCGAGACCATAGGCCACGGCTTCGCCGGTCTCAAAGGCGACAAGGGAACCCACCTGCCGCCGCTCGATCTCGCCCTTCATGGGAGCGTAGGAATCCAGCACGGAGGACATGACGCCCTCGCCACGGGTATCGGTGAGGAATTCGTTGCGGTAGCCGAACAGACCGCGGGAAGGAACCAGAAATTCCAGACGGTAGCGGCTGCCCATGGGGGTCATGCCCAGCAAATCGCCCTTCCGCTTGCCCATTTTCTCAATGACGGAACCCATGCATTCCTCCGGCACGTCGGCGACCATCCGCTCGATAGGCTCGCAGACCTTGCCGTCGATGACCTTGGTCAGCACGCGGGGGGTGGACACGGAGAACTCGTAGCCCTCCCGGCGCATGGTCTCGATGAGGATGGACAGGTGCATTTCGCCCCGTCCGGCCACGTTGAAGGAATCCGTTCCCTGCTCGGTGACGTGGAGGGAAACGTCCTTGAGAAGTTCCTTTTCCAGCCGGTCGCGGAGGTTCCGGGAGGTGACGAACTTGCCCTCCTTGCCCGCGAAGGGGGAATCGTTGACGGCGAAGGTCATTTCGATGGTGGGGTCGGAAATTTTCACGAAGGGCAGCGGCTCCACGCACTCCGGGGCGCACAGGGTGCGGCCGATGGTGATGTCCGCCATACCGGACAGCGCCACGATCTCACCGGCGTGAGCCTCCTGGACGGGGTTCTTGCTCAGGCCGTCGAACTCGTACAGCGCCACGATCTTGCCCTTGGTTTTCACGTTCGCGTCATGGAAGTCGCAGATGGTGACCTCCTGATTGACCTTGATGGTGCCCCGCTCCACCCGGCCGACGGCGATACGGCCGACGTAGTCGTTATAGTCGATGGAAGAGACCAGCAGCTGCAGCGGCGCGGTGTCGTCGCCCTCAGGGGCGGGAATATAATTGACGATGGTCTCGAACAGGGGGGTCAGGTCGGTGCCTGCCTCGTCGGGACTGTAGGAAGCCGTACCCTGACGGCCGGAGCAGAACACGGTGGGGCTGTTGAACTGCTCGTCGGTGGCGTTCAGATCCAGCAGCAGCTCCAGCACCTCGTCCATGACCTCATGCACCCGGGCGTCGGGCTTGTCGATCTTGTTCACGGCCACGATGACCTTGTGACCCAGCTCCAGCGCCTTCTGCAAGACGAAGCGGGTCTGGGGCATGGGGCCTTCGGCGGCGTCCACCAGCAGAATGACGCCGTTGACCATTTTCAGAATGCGCTCCACCTCGCCGCCGAAGTCGGCATGGCCCGGGGTGTCCACGATATTGATCTTGTAGTCCTTATAATGCACGGAGGTATTCTTTGCCAGAATGGTGATGCCCCGCTCCCGCTCCAGATCGCCGGAGTCCATGACCCGCTCCACGGTGGCCTGATTTTCCCGATAGATACCGCCCTGCTTGAGCATTTCGTCCACCAGCGTGGTCTTGCCGTGGTCAACGTGGGCGATGATGGCAATGTTGCGAATTTTATCCTGAGGTACCATGAAAAAGTCTCCTTTTGAAACCGAATTACACAAAATATCGACTATAGAGTATAGCACATTGACGAAATAAATGCAATATTTTTGTTGGATATTCCGAATGTTTTTTGTGTTTTCTCGAAGAAAAGAGGCGGAGCCTGCGGCTCCGCCCCTGGGAAAATCGGATATTATTCAGCTCTCGTGCCGAAGTTGACGGAGGTATCGCCCTGCTCGTTGGTGCCGAACTCGTAGTCCTTGCCGGGCAGAACGGCGTTCATCAGGATGCCCACCAGAGCAGCCACGGCCAGACCGGACAGGCTGATGGTCACGCCGCCGACGGGAATGACGATGGCGCCGTTGTAGGTCACGCCAACGGCCAGACCCATGATCATGGCGGCGACCAGAACATTGCGGCTCTTGGTGAAGTCCACGTTGTTCTCAACCACGTTCCGCACGCCCACGGCGGAGATCATACCGTACAGCACCAGACTCACGCCGCCCATGGTAGCGGCAGGCATGGCAACGATCAGCGCGGCAAACTTGGGGCAGAAGGAGAGGATGATGGCAAACAGCGCGGCCAGACGGATGACCTTGGGGTCATAGACCTTGGACAGCGCCAGAACGCCGGTGTTCTCGCCGTAGGTGGTGTTGGCCGGTGCGCCGAAGAGGGCGGCCATGGTGGTTGCGAGGCCGTCGCCCACCAGCGTGCGGTGCAGGCCGGGGTCAGCCACGTAATTCTTTTCCACGGTGGAGGAAATGGCGCAGATGTCGCCGATGTGCTCCACGACAGTCGCCAGAGAGATGGGAGCGATGGTGATAATGGCGGTCAGCAGCATACCGCTGTCAAAATCCTTGCCGAAGATGGAGAAGGCGGTGTTGCCCCAGATCACGGGCAGACCGATCCAGTCGGCCTCGGCCACGGTCTTGGCAACGTTGGCACGGGCGGCGGGATCCACAATCATGGCGAACAGGTAGGAGCCGAGAACGCCCAGCAGAATGGGAACGATCTTCACCATGCCCTTGCCCCAGATGTTGCAGACCACAACGACCAGGATCGCGACCAGCGCGACCCACCAGTTGCCGCGGCAGTTATTGATGGCGGAACCGGCCAGGGACAGGCCGATGCAGATGATGATGGGGCCGGTGACGATGGGCGGGAAGAAGCGCATGACCTTCTTCGCGCCGAAGAGCTTGAAGAAGAGCGCCAGAACCAGGTATACAAGACCCGCCACGGCGACGCCGAAGCAGGAGTAGGTCAGCGGAATGTCCTGTCCGGAAGCGGTGACCAAGCCGTAAGCACCCAGAAACGCGAAGGAGGAGCCGAGGAATGCGGGAACCTTCCGTCCGGTGATCAGGTGGAACAGCAGCGTGCCGAGACCGGCAAAGAGCAGGGTAGTGGATACGTTCAGTCCGGTGATTGCGGGAACCAGAACCGTTGCACCGAACATTGCGAACAGGTGCTGCAGGCCCAGAACCAGCATTTTGGGGGTACCCAGAGTACTTGCGTCATAAACCGCGTCGGTATTCTTTTCGGGAGTAGCCATAAAAATCATCCTTTCTGTTTTTGCAAATCTACGTGTTTTCATGAAAAAAGAGGCCCTAGGGCTGACCTAAGACCTCCTTTTCACACATTTCTGTGACAGTATACCTCTTTTTTTCCGATATTGCAAGGAAATATGCCAGATCCCGCCGCCAAAATATGAACGATTTGTAAAGCGGTTTTTGTGGATTCTGCCATTGGGGGGGCAAAACTGGCAGCGCCTTCAGGCGATGCCTTCCTGATTAAAATTAAGATT
>ERZ824978.1808-NODE-1808-length-20937-cov-7.222249_pt1 | contig 20937 bp, 22 predicted proteins | sample MGYA00519860_ERZ824978 | MGnify/ENA primary metagenome ERZ824978 (study PRJEB31778, sample SAMEA3449184) | human gut metagenome | biome: human gut; feature: human-associated habitat; material: faeces | place: United Kingdom | collected 2010/2012 ... | reverse complement strand
TGATCAGCCCTGCAATCAATGTATTGAAAATCAAAAGCCAGCCAAGCACAGGTATACTCCCCGGTAGCTTAAAGAAATGATTTAAAAAAGCAAATAATAAAGCAGATATCACTGTTGAAAATACGAGAGACAGCCAGATTGCACCAGTCAGACAGGACCGAATCTTCAATCTTTTTTCTTTCTTCTGATTCATTATTTTTTCACCACCTTATATCCAATTCCACGCATGGTTACAATTTCGAAATTTGGATTATCTTTAAAACGCTCCCTAATTCTTCCTATATGCACCTCTATCGTATGTGGGTCTGCCTCTGTCTCATATCCCCAAACTTCATCCATTAACTGCTGTTTTGTAAATGTTCTTCCCGGCGAAGCTGCCAGCTTATATAAAAGCAGAAATTCTTTTTTCGGTAAAACAAGGCTTTCCTTATCCGTTGTAACGGTCATTGCATCATAATCAAACTCTGTTGAACCAATCACAATTTTATGTTCATTCAGGATCTGTGCACGACGGAGCAATGCGCCTACTCTTAAAACCATTTCATTCACATTTACCGGTTTTACCATATAATCATCACTTCCAGAAAGAAATCCCTGGCGCATGTCATCAAAGTTTCCTTTTGCAGTGATCATAAGTACCGGTATCTGGTATCCTGCTGAACGAAGTTCCGACACCAGCTCATAACCATCCATAACCGGCATCATGATATCGGAAATAATCAGATCAATATATTCCTTATCCAATACTTCTAATGCCTGAGCTCCATCCGGTGCACTTTTAACCTGATAACCATTCTTCTCGAGCACTTTCTGAAATAGCTGGCTTAATTCTTTATCATCTTCTACAATTAATATCTGAAACACGTTTTCCTTCCTCCCTGTTATCTATTAAAACAGATATCTTGCCCATCCAAGCAAATGCTGTACCAAAAACACATTTCTCTGACGTTTTTTTGTTAATTCAATCGGTTTTACATGATACGGATCATGATACGTGCCATCTTCTAATGCCTGTCGGGATACTTTTTCATATTCCATCATTCCTTCTTCCAACTGTTTATTGATTTCTTTGCTACGTATTACAAGCATCAGTTCCGTATCCAGATATGTACTTCTCATATCCATGTTAAAGGAACCAATCACAGATAAATCATCATCGATCAGGATGCTTTTTCCATGGTAAGAATAACCGCCTTCATATTCCCAGATGTCAATTCCTGTATTTAAAATCTTATTTCTATTTTTTGCATAATCAGCAGACCCGAATGGATTGCCATTATTTGCAACCGAATTTGTCATGATTGAAAAATTTGGAACATTCTCTGCAATCTCCTCCCATGTATTGTACATCATATCATTACAGATAATATATGGTGTATGAATCTTTACACGATTCTTCGCACTTTTCATCAATTCTCCCAGCTGATACCAGACTACTGGTTCCTTGGAAGCTGTGTGAATAGGATTTGATACCAATGCAATCTTTTCTGTCTCAAACGTTTCGTCTGTATAATCCGTATCGAAAATCATTCCCTTGTTTTCATTAAAATATTGCTGATATCCTTCCTGCAGTTCTAATACTGCCTTCTTTACAGATTTTCTATTTGCAAGTTTCTTATCATTATGAAAATAGCCACTATCTTCTTGTTCCCATATCGTTTCAAAATAATCTAACAACTGGTTGACTGAATTTTCTTTCCTTGGTTCATCGCAAATAACCAACACATCTCTGTCATAGTTCTTGTGTCCTGGAAAATCGCCCAGGAAATAATTATATGTATTTCTTCCTCCAAGAATATAGTTCTTACCATCTGCAATCAAATATTTATCATGCATTCTTCCCATCATTTTCCATGGTTTCAACGGATTGGCCTTATTGTATAATTTGATTTCAACATTCTCATGGGAAGATAATCCATAAAAATACGGATTACCTTCCATATCAATCCAACTCTCCATTCCATCTACCAGCAAGCGAACATGTACACCTCTGTCTGCCGCATCACGAAGAGCTCCTAAGATCAATTTCCCACTTTCATCGGATTTGAATGCAAACGTAGAAAGAATAATTTCCTCTTTTGCATTCTTAATCAATCGCACTCTTTGTAAAAGAGCTTCCGAATTCTTTTCTATGATCACTGCCCGTTCTGGATTCTCACTGCATTCGTTCCACGACTCATTATGTATTTCTTTTATGGTTTTTTCGGACATTTCTGGCTGTTTTTTATATGCAATGCAGATTCCAAGTAATTCATAACAAGCCATAAACAGAAGAACTGCCAGCATAACAAGAAGAATTTTACATATTTTATGCTTTTTCATTGTATATCACCTGATTCCTTTTTTCCATGCTTATATAATACAATGTCAATCTCAATTCAACCTCAACAAAATTTATTTTTTTCAACTAAACGGAAATTCTGTACAAATCATTCGATATAACAAAACGACCTCTCAAAAACAGTCGACTTTTAAATTAACTGTTCTTTGAGAGATCGTTACATCAGATTCTTATAGCAATCCAGCAAATAATCTCATAAATAATTGTCCTAATCGTAAATATGCACTGCGTCCGGTACAATATTGTTCTGTCACATCACGACATTCACCCATGGTTTTTATCAAATCACTCTTTATATCTAAAACAGACTGACAATCTATCATAAAACATCCATTTTCAAAATGATGGTATAAACTTCGATAATCCAGATTAATTGTTCCACAAGTACTGTAATCAGCTATAAACCTTAGATAAGTACAGCTTGTTAGCAACTTTTTAGCTACAGCTAATATTTGGGGAAGTATGTAATGATACTAACTACATCAATCCTATGACTACCATTCCCTTAGAGGTGGAAATGATATCTATATTTAATTGACTAGATTTATATTTATAATATACAACGTGAGCGTGTATTTGTCTATGGAAATTTCGACTACTTTTTATTTTTGAAATTAGAGGATTTTCCAATAATGCATTTCCATTAAAACCAACGCTTCCTTATAGACGCTATATTATTTATTCTTTCCAAATAGGTGCAAAAAAAAGAGCATTTACGGTTTTACGATAAATACTCTTTTTACTGCCAATATTCAATTTATATCATTCGGTTTTCATAATCTTGTAATTCATGGAAAATATCATCCACATATACAACATCATTTTCTATTCTGTACAACATAAAGTATCTGTGCTGTTGAAAATTTATTCGACGATATCCAAGGCTCTGTAAACGTGGATTGTCGCATACATTCAAACTACTCGCTACATACTTCAACTTTTTAATAGTATCCTCAAAATCATCAAGCACATTTTTGGCTGCCTGCTTATTTTTCTTGGCAAAAAGCAGATACTGTATAAACTGGTTCAAGTCTTCTTCTGCTTCAGCTGTTACAACTACTTTATAATCCATATTTTCCTCTCATATCTGAAATCACATCATCTGCATTTCGGTAATTTCCCTTTTTTGAAGATTCTCTGGATTGTTCCAGTCTTTGAAGCATCTCTTCTTCTGTCATAGATGTATAAGGATTATGCACAGTTCGTTTTATTTCAAATGGAAATCCATTATATGCAACCGCCTGCGTTAAAAACATCCTTATTGCTGATGTCGTATCAGTTCCAAGATCTTTAAAAAGCTGATCTGATTTATTTTTTAAGTCATCGTCTACCCTGATCTGAATTGTACTTGCCATTTTAGAAACCTCCTTTTTTCTTCATTATAATGCCATTTCATTGCTGATTCAATACAATTGTATTGATGTTTTGCTCGCTTTTATTGAATAATTTCTATAGGCATGATGGAGATAGACTCACTACTTTTCATTACTTCATTGTCTTAGCCAGCGAATTAAGCAACGCCCGTATTTCCGGATTCGCCAGAGCTTTCATCAATAATTCCATATCGACTTCTTCAGAAGAGAAATTGACGTAAGGGAAGGAAAAGCTAGTTACCACTTGTTACCTGATGTCAACCAAAGTCAGTATTTATCAGGAAAGTAGGCACTTAATTGAAAATCCTTGTCAATATAAATTAACAGGTATAATCCCATTTTTGATATTCACTGTTAGCAGTTTGTTAGCAATGCTAACGTACGGGATTAACTAATGTGTACATCAAAATTCATAAACATGACCATCATTCCCCTGTTGCTCTCGGTAATGATTGATCAATATTTCTATTAGATTACTTACATTATATCGTGTGGAAGGTCGGTTGTCGATAAGTTTATTTTCTTTCTACCGATTCCTCCGGTATCCCTCTTCATCCACATATTCCGAATGCTCCTTCACATAAGGATCTCTGTCTCCGCAAATCGTGTAATCACACCTGCATCCGTTGGCACAAGTTTCTGCTGTACCTTCTCCCAGACAGCGTCTCGTTGTTCTTCCGAATAATGCAGCGCTATCTTCTTTTGGATTTCATAATAGTCCTCTATTACATTATTCTATGAATAAGCTTCCGGTAGCTATCTCTCGCATTTTAGCAATAGTATCTTTATATGAAACATAATCTGCTGAAAAATAGCTTGTAATATCTTCATAATCTTTTTCATAAAAATCATTGTCACAAAACTGTGTAATTATCTCGGGAACATGTACTCCCGGCATTGCAGATGGGCATATCGACATTTGTGCCCTATGTTTTCTCACCTCTCCAACCAGTATTAAAAATTTTTCATCAAACTTAATCAGTGGACTTAACTTATAAATATCATATAAATGTCTGGAACATCTTTTTGCTCTCCCTTGCATAAAGTAATCACAAAGAGCAAAATTGCTATAGGCATAAAGATCATCATTAATCATCAGTCCGACGCTCATGTCTACCAGACTATCACTGTCCAGCTTTACTCTCATGATAGAATAATATCTATTAAAACTATCTTGATTTTTTTCAATATCTGTAAAGATTTTCTCCCAGTCTTTATCTCTAATCAAGATATATTTATTATGTTCTACCAGCCATCTGCATCTGTCTGAAACCGGTTTTTCTTTTATTATTTTTAAATCTTCTCCTCCAACATAGAGTCCAAAAAGTTCCTGAAAATTTACTTATATTTACTCCATGCTTCCTCTATTGAAAAAGGTGGAAACTACTACTCCCACCTTTACACTTATACTTATCTCATCAACTCTACAAATAAGAATCTATCGGTTGACATCTATTCCTTATCTTTTTGTAAATACTCAATATATTCGTATCCCCAGTTTTGTAAGGCATCTATTACTGGACGAAACTTTTTTCCAATCTCTGTCAGAGAATATTCCACCTTGGGCGGGATAGATTCATATTGTTTTCGCTCAACCAATCCGTTGTCCACCAGTGCCTTTAACTGAAATGGGATGATTGACAACATTATCATCCCACAATAATCATTTAATTTATAAACTTACCATTAAACTATAACACCGATCAGCGCCACGATTCCTCCTATTATCAGGGCAAGTGGAAGGATCGATACAAGGCCTATAAAGAACCATTTCCAGTGGAATGCGTAATCGTGATATGCCTCTGTCATGTCCTCTGTTCCAGGGATCACCCACCATTTTCCATGGCAGAACCAGATCGTATCTATCACCAGCGCATCAAACAGTGAAAATGCGTTCAGGAATATGTACGACTGAACAAATCCTGCAAGGAATGTGGTCTGCTTGTTGACAGCGCATGTTATGGCTACGCACAAAACCACCATGACAATAATTCCCCATATCTTGTTCTTCTTTGCATTTGCATCGAGTTCCTCCTGGGTGATGATCCTAAGCTCCTTGGCACGATCCTGGATCGCCTTCGGATAATTGTAGAGCTGATGCTCTGCACCCTGTATCTTGAACAGGATCAGCATAAACACTGTGTAAACCAGACTGTAGATAACTGCCTCAATTGCTACTTTTGCTATCATTTGCATTCTCCTTTGACTATTTATTTGATTTATCTGCGGCATAGTTGTATATGCACTCAAATATCATGTCTATATTGGTCCCGAACACTTCATCGATGAACGTGTCCCTGTTCTGGGCCATACTGTAGATGGTCTTGAAAAAATTGATGATGATGCGGATATCAAGATCAGGTCTTACCCCATCCACAAAGGACAGATATCTCATTGCCTCGTCCGCATCATGGGATGGACTAAACAGGCCGTCCTTCGTCCGGTGTGTCTTGAGCCATACCCAGTCATCCAGGGTGAGTTCCATCAGGATATTATTCTCCTTCCTGAACGAATCCCGGAACCACCTGATCGCCTGCTCAAGCGTGAGTTTGCCATTTGCCTGCAATAACGGAACGAGCTGTGCCTGGCTCTTCAGATCCTGTTCACATATCAGAGCCTCCACATACGCTTCCTTGGACTCAAAGAAATGATAAAATGTTCCCGTGGCGATATCGGCCCTCTCCGCGATGATGGACACCTTCATCTTCTTAAGCCCCATCTCCCGGATCAGATCATAACCCACTGCGATGAGCTTTTCCCTTATCTCCTGTCTCTGTTCTTCTGTAAAATTAGCTGGCATCTGCTCCCTCCAATCCTTTTATAAATTCTCTTGTGGCACCCACATAGGTATCTACCTTGAACAGTGTCGCAGTGTGTCCGGCGTTGACCCATTTCACAAGTGCCCGCGGCATACTGTCCCTCAGATCCTTCTGTGCTGCCTCTGAAAATGCCTTGTCATTCTTCGGCAGTACAAGAAGTGAGCGGTCATCAAGCCGGGCATAATCTTCCTTTGTCATAAAGTCAAGATTCGGTATATCCGCAAGAAGCTTTGTCATGTGCGCATCAAATTCCTTTGTATATCGGCTGAACACCCATGTGAAGAGATCCTCCATATATGTACGACCCTCCTGATCCTCGTTCTCAAGGCCTATCTGTTTCTTTGATATATTCAGGGACAGGCTGCGAACCCAGGAATATGGCAGGATCTTCATAAGCACCAGCATGACTCCGTATGATTTATACTGTTTCTTCAGATCCATGACACTCACCTCCGACAGACTGCATGTGGAGTAGAGACATACTCCCGACACACGCTCCGGGGCTATCCTTCCTACAAGCTGTGCGACAAATCCTCCAAGCGATGCACCGATGAATATCGTATTTCTCAGATCCAGCACATCAACAAGATGCACTATGTGTCTGGCAAGTGCCTCCATGCTCTCTATCTCCATCGGATACTCCATGGTCAGAATGCGGAAATCAGCCTCCATCTTCAGTATGTGGTTAAGCCACACCTCTGGAATTCCCGTACCTCCCACAAGATAGACCAGTGTGTACTTTGAATCCTCATTTCCGCACAGAAGATATCTGGTGCTGATGCCATCCACCTTGATCTGTTTAAATGTATGAGTTGCCATAAAGTTATTTATCTCTGTATCAAATTTCATAACGCCCTCCAACCCTTATTAATTTTCAGTGAATATTTATTTTACTTATTCACTGAACTGGATTATATCACCAGCCATATGTCTCTTCAATAGGGTGTGCAATCTTGTTGTTGATAAAGTTTTTCATCTGTTGCAAATCATGTTTAGAATATTGTATATTTGAGCTATGGAAAATTCATATTTTATAAGCGAGGGATGACTATGAATTCCTACATTGTGCCTTATCTCTCCGGGTGACAATCTAAAAAATAAATCCTGATGACAAGATTTCATTTTCGCTGACAAAATCCATTTTTCAATCACTTTTCGCTGTCAAATTTGCCATCGAAATTGATAAAATTGCATGAAAAAAGCGGCAATGATTTTGTCTTCATTACCGCTAAAATGTAGCGTCTCCTATAGGAATCGAACCTACAATAGAGTCTTAGGAGGACCCCGTTATATCCATTTAACTAAGGAGACAAATGCCGTATTTTCGGGCTTTTCAGCCTTTTTGGCTCCGGCTGCCATGTTTATGAATCCAATCACTTTCGTGATGAATTGCTCCTGTTATTATATATTGATTTTAGCCTTTTTGCAAACTCTAAAATCCTGTTGCTTCTCACTAAATGGTCTGCACTTAGTTGCCCCTTAGGAGGCTATTGTTATATCCATTTAACTAAGAGAACAAAAACCTACGGAAAATTAATGTACCCCTGCATCCAGATCGTGCCTTTGAAACGACGTCCAACAGCAGGCTCACCATACAAATCCGCTCTGTTAATACAAATATCAAATTGTAAATCATTACAACTCACTATCATAACACAAATTTCTTCATCTGTAACGATATTTTTTACAAAATTAAAATCTACGATTTCTCCAAGAACAGAATACTGATCACATTCTACTCCATATGGCATAAAATAAGTATCTACCAACGTAAAAACATCTTCCTTATGAATCCGCTTAGAGATAGCAGAATAGGTATCCATATCATCTAAAGTCAGATTCTCTATGGCTTCCTCATCTCCGTTCCGCGCTGCATTCAATAGCTGGCTGCGGTCACGAAGCGTCTGCTGGTTACGGATCAGATCCTTCTCTGTTTTCTTCAATGGCATCATAATTGTACCGGATAAAGAAAGCGCTGATAGAGTCAATGTTGTTCCACGAATCGGCAGATTATTGGAATTCTTGGCCTTTACATATGGAATCATGTTCTGAAGATAAAAAATCAGTGAAACTCCGATACGGACATCATCACAGACTCCGGCATAGGATTCCAAAGCAGCATGACGTTCAATGGAAACATCTTCCTGTGTGGTAATATTAGTTCCACGCAAAAATGGAAAATAATATTCGTAAACAAATTTATCATCTTCGTCAAATTCACCACACACCGTAACACCGATATTAGGAGCGAATTCTTTGCTGAATGATGCAAGCAGTGTTTCATCGCCATTTGAAGTATATGCTCTTTCTTTTCCTTCTACAACTACATCTGTCAAAAGCTTCTGCAGCTCCTTACGGCTCCAGACTTCACTAAAACCAATTGCTCTCATATATTTATGCAAAGAATTCACCTCCTCATCTGTTTTAATATAGCCATGAGTAAAACTCCACATACCCAGTATTTATGCAGGTTTGCGAGGCATGGCACCCTCTTTTATCACTCCAAATGGTATAATTAAGTTGTCATAATCAATTCACCGAAAGGAGCTGATTGTTATCTACCGTCAGGAAATCTTGAAAGACATCCGTCTTTTTACTTCACAACCAGTTGCATATTTATTTACCGGATTTCTGTCATGCCACCCATATAAGGACGCAGCACCTCAGGAATACGGATAGAACCGTCTGCCTGAAGATTATTCTCCAAGAATGCAATTAACATTCTCGGAGGAGCAACTACGGTATTATTTAAGGTATGTGCAAAATACTTACCCTTTTCTCCATTAACACGGATCTTTAATCTTCTTGCCTGTGCATCACCAAGGTTAGAGCAGCTTCCGACCTCGAAATACTTCTTCTGTCTAGGAGACCATGCTTCTACATCATAAGACTTCACCTTCAGATCAGCCAGATCGCCGGAGCAGCACTCAATCGTTCTTACCGGAATATCCATAGACCGGAATAAATCTACCGTATTCTGCCACAATTTGTCAAACCACATTGCAGAATCTTCCGGCTTACATACAACAATCATTTCCTGCTTCTCAAACTGATGGATACGATAAACACCACGTTCCTCTAAGCCGTGAGCTCCTTTTTCCTTACGGAAACAAGGGGAATAGCTGGTTAAAGTCTTCGGAAGCTCTGCTTCCGGTACAATCGTATCAATGAATTTACCAATCATGGAATGTTCGGATGTACCGATCAGATATAAATCCTCTCCTTCAATCTTATACATCATGGCATCCATTTCTGCAAAGCTCATAACACCGGTAACAACATTGCTTCGAATCATAAAAGGAGGTACACAGTATGTGAAGCCTCTGTTAATCATAAAGTCTCTTGCATAAGCAAGTACTGCAGAATGAAGTCTTGCGATATCTCCCATCAGATAGTAGAACCCATTACCCGCAACCTTACGGGCACTGTCTAAGTCAATCCCATTCAGTCTTTCCATAATATCAGTATGATAAGGAACTTCAAAATCCGGAACCACCGGTTCACCATATCTGGTGATTTCAACATTCTCAGAATCATCTTTTCCAATTGGAACACTTGGATCAATGATGTTCGGAATAACCATCATGATCTTAGTGATCTTCTCTTCCAGTTCCTTTTCTTTTTCTTCCAGTTCAACAAGTCTCTTGGCACCTGCTGCGACCTCTGCCTTCTTCTGTTCTGCTTCTTCCTTCAGACCCTTTGCCATTAATGCACCGATTTCTTTAGAAATCTTGTTACGGTTTGCACGAAGATCATCTGCTTCCTGCTGAGTTTTACGGCTTTCTGCATCCAGTTCAATTACTTCGTCTACTAAAGGCAGCTTGGAATCCTGAAATTTCTTCCTGATATTTTCTTTCACTACTTCAGGATTCTCCCTTAAAAATTTGATGTCGATCATTTCTATTTCCTCCTAATAATTATTCCAAAACTTTTTCAATAAATACGTTATTGATCTTAACTAAATCAATAATATCATGATTTTTCAATTCAATCACGGGACGATCGGAAAAATCTTTATTCTGGCGGACCACTTTTCCGGTTTGCCCATTGGTAAGAAGCACCGTACTTCCCGCCGGATAAACTGCTGTAAACTGAAGCAATGCATCTACAATCTCTTTCGGAAAACGGCTTCCCTTATAAACCTTCATATATTCAATTGCTTCATATACCTTAATTCTCTTACATCCAATCCCACAGATCATTTCATCAAAAGCATCACATACACCAACAATTGCTGCTTCATATGGGATTTCTTTTGCCTTCAAAGGATATCCGCTTCCATCAATTCTCTCATGATGAAACAAAATAATACTCTTCCCGGTGCTGGAAATCCAGTTTTCCGTTTTGACTGCGGAATAACCGTAAACCGGATGCTTCATGTACTCAGACTGTTCTACCTGAGATAAAGAATCTATATTCTGATTCTGGTAGGATATCGTCATATAGCGAAGACCCAGATCATGCAGCAAAGAACCGACAGCAATGTCATGAACCCGTTCTTTTGAAAGATTCAATTTCAATGCAGTCAATGTAGCCAGTGAGCACAAACTGATGGAATGCTCATAGATATCTGAGCTTCGTTCTTTAATATCATAAATCCTTTCAATGACATCATCCTCTTCCAGAATTTTACTGATAATGCCGTCTGCAGTTCCTGTCAATTCAACCAGCTCCCGGTTATTATTGTAGGTATGCTTCTCCAGAATATTTCTGACCTGTCTCTTAAAAGATTCCTCAATATCCGATTTCAGAAGAACCACTTCCTGGGTTTTAACCAGATCTTCATCTTTAATAAAAACCTCCGTGATACCAAGATCACGAATTTTATCAATATATTCCGGACGAAGAACCAGTTCTTCTGATAACAGGATCTTATATTCTTTTGTTAAAATAGGTTTGGCTAATACTTCTCCACCCTTCAAATTATTGACTTTAACAATCTTCAATTAGTCATCATCCCCTACTGCCATTTTTAAAGCAGCTTCTTCTTCTTTGCCAAGATCAATCATGGCCTTTCCATTAATGATCTCTTTTGTGTACGTGTAACATCCCTCTGTACTATGAACAGAGTTTAACATGAAACCACTATTCTCTTCATCCAGCATACATAGGCAAAAACTTAACTTACCTCCCATCTGCTGAAATGCATCATATTTTACAATACCAACCTTCTGAATGGTGGATTCCAGTTTCTTATATAATGTCCGGATATCTTTCTTATTCTTATCAATGGATGCTTTAAGAAATTTATTATCCTCGAACAGTCCGACAATTTCATCTTCCAGACTTTTTGCTTCTTTTCCATTCATAAACTTCTGATACTTTTTATTGAGTTTACGAATGGTACACATATTAATAATATTAAGAACCAGTGATATTAACAAAATAACTGCCAGAACCAGGATAATTATTCCAAGTCCAGCATTGCCCATACCAATCGTTGCAAAAAACGCGTTCATATCTTAAGTACCTTTCCTGTTACTGTTCGCTCGTACCTCGTTCCACCAGAGAACCTGCCACCGGCAGCTTCTCTGGATGCATGTTTTTCTTATCTGGAAAGTAAATCCATGATCTTCTCCAGATCATCATGGCTATAAAATTCAATTTCAATCTTTCCTGCACCATTTCCTTTTGAAGTAATGGCAACCTTTGTAGATAGTTTTTGTTTCAGATTTTCTTCGATATCCTGATATACTGCTTCCAGACCCTTATCAACAGGATTTGTTTTCTTAACCTTTGCAGGTTTGTTCAGGTTCTTTACCAGCTTTTCAACATCACGTACACTCAGCTTTTCATCAAAAATCTGCTGTGCAATTGCATACTGCTGTTCCGGATCTTCAATACTGATTAATGCCCTGGCATGTCCCGTACTGATTAAATCATCGATAATCATTTGCTGCACATCATCACAAAGCTTCAACAAACGCATGGAATTGGTTACCGCTGTTCTGCTTTTCGATACTCTTTCTGCAACTTCATCCTGCTTCAGATTAAACTCTGTCAACAGACGCTTATAAGCCAACGCTTCTTCGATCGGATTTAAGTCTTCTCTCTGGATATTTTCAATCAAAGAAATTTCTACAATTTCCTGCTCTGAATAATTTCGGATAATAACCGGAACCTCTTTTAAACCTGCTTTTTTGGAAGCACGCCATCTACGTTCACCGGCAATAATCTCATAATAGGTCTTGCGGTCCTGAACAAGAATCGGCTGTAATAATCCATACTGCTTAATAGATTCTGCCAGTTCCTCCAAAGCATCCTCATCAAAATTTTTACGAGGCTGATCACGATTCGGTTCTACCTTTGTAATATTAACAATCGTAACCGGACCGTCCTCCTGGGATACTTCTTTTGATCCAGCTGTTACTGCCGCTTTCTTTGTTTCATCTTCCATTTTATTTGGAATCAAACTATCTAACCCTTTTCCCAATCCACGTTTTACTGCCATAATTACTTTCCTCCATTAATAACTTCTTCCGCTAATTGCATATATGCCTCTGCTCCTGCAGATTTTGGATCGTAAGCATTAATTGGCATTCCGTAACTTGGAGCTTCCGCCAATCGAATATTTCTCGGTATTAATGTCTGAAATACTTTCTGACTTAAATTGCTCTTAACATTTTCAACAACCTGCATGGAAAGATTGGTTCTTGAATCATACATGGTAAATACAACACCTTCAATATCCAAATCCGGATTTAATCTTTCTTTTACCAGATTAATGGTATGTATTAACTGACTTAAACCTTCCAAAGCATAATACTCACACTGGATTGGAACTAAAACCGTATCTGCGGTTGTCATTGCGTTAATTGTCAACATACTTAAGGATGGAGGGCAATCAATGATAATGTAATCAAAACTATCCTTGATCCACTCCACCTCTCTCTTTAAAATGTATTCCTTTCGATCTACACCAATCAGTTCAATCTCTGCGGCAGCCAGATTTACATTAGAAGGAATAATGGACACACCATCTATTACATCTTTTAGAATACATTCCTTGATGGAACATTCACTCAGCATTAATTCATAAACTGTGTTATCCAAATCATTCTTCTCTACACCAAATCCACTGGTTGTATTTCCCTGAGGATCTGTATCAATTACTAAAACTTTCTTTCCCTTTGCTGCTAATGATGCAGATAAATTAATGGAGGTAGTTGTCTTTCCTACTCCACCTTTCTGATTAGCTATTGCAATCGTTTTTCCCATTTTCACTTCCATTTCTGTAACAGTTCATCAATTCATAAGTTATCGACTGTTACCCCTTTTTCTTTCTTATCACAGTGCATTATTGATTATATCACTTCTGAAAGTGATATTCTAGGATTTTTATTTACAAAAATAAACTTGTAGTCTTATTTTCCTGCTACTACAACATCTAGTACCTGGTTATTAAGTATTTCTTTTAAAAACAATGTTTCACACTTTCTATATTTCCAATGTTTCACGAACTATCTACAAGATTTAGGGGTTGTATGTTTCACGTGAAACATTATCTTGTGATACATACTTTACGATAACGTTTCATGTTTCACGTGAAACATATTACTTATATTTCAATGCAAAAATAATCTAAAATGCAGTATAAATAATGAATTTATAGTAACTATTCAGTACAGGTCGAAGCATTAACTGCTGAGACCGTAAGATAATGATTCAGTAATGCAAAATCCCATCGGCGAAGCCGATTTGGAATGGATTTTGCATCGTAACTGTGAAGGTACTGAACAGTTACAATTTATATATGAATAAACGGTCTTAAAGATTAAATATATTAGCAAATATTATATGATAAATAATCAAAAAAACAAATTATGTTCTTTATCGAAAAAGGTATAATTCAAATTTCTGTTAATAAATGAATATAAAGTATAAAAAGACGATATATAAATTATAATATATCGTCTTTTTTATCACTTATTCAATTTAACACAATACTCAAACCATCACTTAAAATTAAAACAGCTTCACAATATTATTCCGGATTGCAAAGACAGCTGCCTGAGTACGGTCAGAAACATCAATCTTCTTAAAGATATTGGAAATATGATTTTTAACCGTGCGCTCACTGATATTCAGATTCATGGCAATCTCTTTATTAAACATACCACCGGCAATCTGTGTCAGAATTTCCATTTCACGTTTGGTTAAAGCAGCAATTTTCTCCTTATCAATATCACGGTTCACCAACCGGGAATTTAAGGAGGGAATCAGACTCGGCTGGATATAAGAATCTCCTTCCATTACAGACTGGATCGCTTTCTTTAATTCCTCTGATCCGGAATCCTTCAAAATATAACCGTTCGCTCCAATATCAACAGCCTGAACAAGGTACTCCACCTCACTATGTACAGTCAGCATTAAAACCTTCACCGGAATATTTTTCTTCTTGATTTCTTCCAGAACCTCAATTCCATTTACATTGGGCATATTAATATCAAGTAATAAAATATCAGGCAATACATGCTGTAGCTTTTCAAGACATTCAGCACCATCACTGGCCTGCTCAATCACATCAATTGAACCATCAAATTCCAATAATTGTTTAATTCCTTCTCTTATTAAAGCGTGGTCATCAACCAACATTACTTTTGTACTCATGAAATTTTCCTCTCCCATCTTATTCATCTGCAGCAACCTGAATGGTTATTTCCGTTCCTTCATTTAAAACCGAATGAACCTGAAATACTGCGTGAATAATTTTTGCTCTTTCCTGCATCATGGATAAACCAAAATGATTTTCCTTTTTATTACCATCTTCAAAACCAATTCCATAATCCCGAATCTTAACATGCAACTGATTTTCCTTATTCTTTACAGAAAGTTCAATGCGATCCGATTTGGAATGAATAATCGAATTCTGTACAGCCTCCTGAATCATCCGGAATAAGATCAAAAGTCTGTATTCAGAAATCTTCGTAGAAACTTCATCAATATCCGTTACAAATAAAATATCCGCATTAGATTCCTTCATATTTTGAATATAATCATCCAGACACCTGTCAAATCCTAAATCATTAAATGACATGGGACGAAGATTAAAAATCACCATCCTCATTTCATCAATAATTCCTCTTAAATTTTTTGAACAGCTTTCAAGTTCAAGCTTTGCCTGAATTGGATCTTTATCAATATATAAAGAACTCAATTCAATTTCATGAATCAAATGTGCCAGGTTTTGAACTGTAGTATCATGAAGTTCTCTTGCAATTCGTTGGCGATCCATTTCCTGAACATCAAGTAACGCATTAGACAATTCAATTTGATGAGCTTCCTGATCTTTAAAAATCTTTAATTCCTCGATTTTCTTTGACAGCTCTTCCATCTGGCTTATGCTCATCTCATTTTCCTGAATTAAATGTTCGATCTTATCTTTTGCAGATGAAATTTCATTTTTATAAATATCCTCCGTATTACGCGGAGAAAAATATTTCATATCCGCATCTGTTTCCATCAATGACTTTAAAAGTGCTTCTGTTTCCTGAATTTCTTCCTGATTCTTTTTCACAAGACGATTTAATTCATTCCGTTTCTTTAAAAAAGCATAATATATATCATCGATAACAGAATTCTCATTTGTATCCATCATATTCTCCCATCAATTTCTGCTTAAACAAAGATGTAAACCTGGTATATCTATGACTTTATTGTGACTATTCTGAATAATGACGATGCAAGAATGATTTAAAAATGCCTCGACCTGTGAACAGTTACAAATTATAGTTATATATATCATATACTAAAAACCGTTTTTAGGAAAGTAAAAAAACTTACATTATTAAATTAACAGTGATCAATAATTAAATAATAGGCTCCTTAGATGGCATTCCCGCTTTCCTCGGATATTTTTTCGGTGTAACATCTATCTTTTCAATGATAAACAAATTTCTGTAAATATCTGATTGTGGCAGATAGAATTCTACCTGATTTTTATAATTACCACCCAGGATCTTAATTGCCTTTTTAGCCTGTTCATATTCTTCTGTTATTTTTTCGGATTTATAAGAAATAAAATAACCCTTCTTCTTTACAAAAGGAAGACAATACTCCGACAAAGTAGCGAGATTTGCAACCGCACGTGATACACAGAAATCATAATGTTCCCTGTATTCCTTTTGCTGTGCAAGATCTTCAGCTCTGCCATGAACTGCTGAAATATTATTTAAAGATAAATCAATAATCACCTGATTCAAAAACTTAATTCTTTTATTTAAAGAATCAAGTAAAGTAATTTTCAGATCCGGAAAAACAATTTTTAAAGGGATTCCGGGAAAACCGGCACCGGTTCCTATATCAATTAAGGAATAATCCTTTTTTGCAAGATCCGGAACAGCCTGAATCAATGAAACACTGTCTACAAAATGTTTCATAATCACTTCATCCATTTCCGTAATTGCCGTCAGATTCATAAAAGAATTCCACTCAATCATCAATTCATAATAGTTTTGGAATTGATGAAACTGTTCATTTGTTAAAGTAATATGAAATTCTTTTAAAGAATCCGTCAATAAATCCCAGTTGTCCATAAATTATCCTATCTGCCATTTTCCGGCTATATCCATAAACAAACGTTACTTTTTCTTTTGAAATTGCAATCTAATTTAGTAACTATTCAGAACCTCATTCATAAAACCGCTGTTTCACAGCGTAGTTTACCTCATGTGGTTACTTCGCCATATAAATTATGCCAAATGCCCTTACGAATGCGAACATTCGACGTCCATATTGTCATAATTTGCATGGCTCTGAATAGTTACAAATTATCCGGATGATGATATTTCCACTGTTCCAGATAAACAACTAAAACTGAAATATCTGCAGGGGAGACACCGGAAATCCGGGATGCCTGTCCTACCGAAACAGGTTTTAAGGCTTTCAGCTTCTGTCTTGCTTCAAGACGAAGACTTTCAATATCATCATAATTAATTTCTGATGGAATTTTCTTCTTTTCCATCTTTTTAAACTGCTCTACCTGGCGAAGCTGTCGTTCAATATATCCTTCATACTTAATTTCAATTTCCACCTGCTCAATTACATCTGCAGGAAGCTCTTTTCGTTCCGGATCAATCTCTGCAAGAATTTCATAACTTAATTCCGGACGGCACATCAATTCTGCAAGAGATACACCGGTCTTTAAGGTTGCACTGTTATGACTTTCAAAAAACTCCTGGTTCTTTTTGGAAGCACCAATCAATACATTTTTCAAACGGTTAATTTCCTGTTCAATCAGGGATTTCTTCATTAAAAGTGCCCGGTATTGTTCTTCTGTAATTAGTCCGATTTCATAACCCTTTTCCCGTAAACGGAGATCGGCATTATCCTGTCTTAACAACAGGCGGTATTCTGCACGGGAGGTCATCATACGATAAGGCTCCCTGTTTTCCTTTGTTACCAGATCATCAATTAAAACTCCGATATAAGCTTCCGAACGATCCAAAATCAAAGGATCCTTTTTTAAAATATATCGTGCTGCATTCACACCGGCTACAAATCCCTGCACTGCTGCTTCTTCATAACCACTGCTTCCGTTAAACTGTCCACCACTGTATAACCCTTCCACTGCTTTAAATCCAAGAGAAGGATAGAGCTGGTTCGGATTGATGCAGTCATATTCAATGGCATATGCATTCCTTACGATCCTGCAATGCTCTAATCCGGGAACCGTCCGGTACATGGCAAGCTGCACATCCTCCGGAAGGGAAGAAGACATTCCACCAACATACATTTCATTCGTATGGAGTCCTTCCGGCTCAATAAATACCTGATGTCGTTCCTTATCTGCAAACTTAACCACTTTATCTTCAATGGAAGGACAATATCTCGGTCCCGTGCCTTCAATAATTCCGGCATAAATCGGAGAACGATCCAGGTTAGCACGTATAATTTCATGGGTTTTTTCATTTGTATAAGTAAGGAAGCAGGAAACCTGATCAATCTGTACATCCTCCGGATTCGTGGAAAAAGAAAACGGAACAACTCTTTCATCACCGAACTGCTCATCCATCTTACTGAAATCCAGAGAACGCTTATCCATTCTCGCCGGAGTTCCTGTTTTAAAACGACGCATCTCAATACCCATTTCTTTTAAAGAATCCGTAAGATAGTTGGCTGCCTGCAAGCCATTCGGTCCGGTATAAGTAATTGCTTCTCCACATAAGCATCTTGCTTTCAGATAAGTACCGGTACACAATACAACTGCCCTGCATTCGTAAACAGCACCGGTAAAGGTCTGAACACCAATGATCTTTTTGGAATAACCATTCGGATCTGCATTCGGTACTTCTTCCCATAACAGGTTACAAACCTCTGCCTGCCTGATAGTCAGATGCTCCTGATTTTCGAGTACCTTACGCATTGCACGGGAATATTCTGCCTTATCTGCCTGTGCACGAAGTGAATGAACTGCAGGGCCTTTGGATACATTCAGCATCTTGGACTGAATAAAGGTCTTATCAATATTTTTACCCATTTCTCCACCCATAGCATCCAGTTCCCTTACCAGATGACCTTTAGAAGATCCTCCTACATTCGGGTTACATGGCATCAATGCAATACTGTCCACACTCACTGTAAAAATCACAGTCTCAAGTCCCAGTCTTGCACAGGCAAGTGCAGCTTCACATCCGGCATGTCCCGCACCAACAACACAAACATCTACTTTTTCACGAATGGTATTCTTATTGGTAATCATGAAATTTATTTCACCTCAACATTATCATAATGCTCACTTCTTTTATTGACAGGCTTCGCCCATTTTACTGCATTGGTAATAATTCTCTGAATCTGTGGATGATAATAAATCGGATATTCTTCATGTCCCGGCTGGAAATAGAAGATCTTACCCCATCCACGGGTAAAGGTACATCCGCTCCGGAATACCTCTTCATTTGAAAACCATCCTAAGAATATCACATCATCCGGCTTTGGAATATCAAAGTATTCTCCATACATTTCTTCTTTTTCCAAAATAACCGGTTCAGTAATACCCTCTGCGATCGGATGGGAGGGAGCTACACAGACAAGCTTTTCTCTTTCCCCATGCTTCCATCTCACACACATACTCGTTCCAAGCAGTTCTTTCATCGGATTGGAATAATGAGCAGAATGTAATGCAATCAATCCCATTCCATCTAAAACATGCTGTTTTACTCTCTGGACATTTTCTTCGGTTACTTCATCATGTGCCTGATGTCCCCACCAGATCAATACGTCCGTATCATTCAGAATTTCTTCTGACAATCCCTGATTCTCCATCCGTAAGGTTACACAACGAACCTGAATCTCCGGATCCTTTTCCAGAAACTCACGAATACATTCATGAATTCCATTCGGATAAACCTTTGCAACATGCTCATATTGAAGTTCTTCCAGGTACTCGTTCCATACTGTTACCTTAATCATCAATGCAAGCCTCCTGTTTTAAACTGATTCAACCATGCAGCAGATGTTTCAATATCCTGTAGCTGCTGACAGGACCCGAAATGCTCGATTGCAAAATAATCGTCGTATCCGGAAGCTAAGATTTTTTCAACTATTTCTTTCATCTGAATACATCCGCTCCCTACCGGAGAGGAATACATCTCTCTTCCTTTAACAGTAGCTTTGGGTGTTTCACCCTTTTTCACTTCAAAGGTCCGGTCTTTACAATGTACATGTCCGATCTTTCCTAAAAACTCCGGCAATACTTCAAAAGAATCCTCTTCACTATATAAAAAGTTACCGGTATCAAATGCACATTTGAGTCCATCCACATGAGCAAGGAAAAATTTCAGCCCCGCAGCATCCTTATAATATGCCGGCGCATCATCAAAATCCTCTAAAACCATCTGAATTCCATTGTCCTTTGCATACTTTGACAAAATATTCAAACCGGTGATCATCTTTTTTACGCAGCAGTTTCTTAAAAAAGCAATCTTCCATTCCCTATCTGTTAAAAATCCGGGAATGATCATAATTTTTTTAATGGAATGATCATCTGCAAAATCAATCAGATCAAATCCTCTCTGCAGATCATTTCCATGAGAATAATCAAAAAATCCATAAATGCAGCTGACTTCCATATCATGATCCTGAAGCAGCTTAAAAATCTTCTCTTCTTCTTCCATTAATACTTTATCTTCAATTTCAATTCCTTTGATTCCAAAAGATTCTACCTTCTGAAAAACTTCATCCATGGATTGTCCACTTTGCTCTGCAGCTTCCCGGATATGATCATAAAATACAGATATTTTCATCTGAGACCTCCCATTTCTGTCAATTCATAACTTTTAATTATCTCGTAACAGTTCAGCCATGCCTATTCATAAGCTGCCGGATTGCACAGATTGGCTAACAAATATACGTTCTTTCCGGCAACTTATTTCATATCGGGCGTCCGCCCTATAGAAATGATTGT
>ERZ824978.1805-NODE-1805-length-20971-cov-10.700469_pt1 | contig 20971 bp, 17 predicted proteins | sample MGYA00519860_ERZ824978 | MGnify/ENA primary metagenome ERZ824978 (study PRJEB31778, sample SAMEA3449184) | human gut metagenome | biome: human gut; feature: human-associated habitat; material: faeces | place: United Kingdom | collected 2010/2012 ... | reverse complement strand
TGAAAATCGCCTATTTTCTGTTCTGTAAGGTAAGGACAGTGAAAAGGGTGAAATAGTTATCGCCTCTGTGCAGTTCTTTTGTGAAACAGCGAATCGCTGCATAGCGGATACCGTTCGCTGGGGAGTGCGTATATTTGTGGTCAAGCAAAATACCCCTCAAAACCGTAAAGTCGATAGATAGGTATTTCGATGCAGAGTATGATTGACATCATAAAAACCGTCAAATCAGTTTACGTTTATAGGAAAGCTATGCTCTAACGTGATAAATTTCATAAAATCTATTGAGAGTGTTCATAGTCCTGCGTTATAATATGTGTACACACTTCGTTGTAACGAAAGGGATGAAGCTGATGGCTGATACACATATCAAGTATAACGACCACTCAATAAGCTCTGCATTCAAAGATCATTACATTGTTCCTGATTATCAAAGAGAATATGTTTGGACTGATGAACAGGTTGAGCAGTTGATGGCAGATTTATTAGATGCCTATAACACTGATAATAAAAAAGCATATTTCCTTGGCACTATAGTAACTTATGATTCCGGCAGCCAGTTTGAATTGATTGATGGACAACAACGCCTTACCACATTTTTTGTTTTGTTATGTGCAATCAAAAAATTTTATGTGAACTGTGGTGAGCAAACCAGCGTTATTGAGAATTTAATTTATAGCCCAACTATGAATAGCGAAGGCGATGTGATTAACTTATATCATCTCCAACTCCAATATGAAGATGCTGGTAACTGTTTGGAGTTGATTGAAAAGGGGCAGGAACGACCGAACTATCTAACGCAATCTGGCGAAAGGCTCTTCGACGCTTTCCAAACGATACAAGATTTTTTGAGTGAGCGATTCCCCGATATAGCCAGCTTGAAAAAATTTGTAGTTTTTCTGTTGAATAAAACAAGTTTCATTCGCATCGAAACCTACGATATCTCAGATGCACTAAAAATTTTTGAGACAATTAACCAGCGGGGCAAGGGACTCGACCCTATGGATTTGCTTAAGAATATGGTGTTTCGTCAAGTTGATAGAAGCAAATTCAAAGAATTGAATATGAACTGGAAATCCATTACGCGCTCGCTTGAAAAAATAGATGAGAAACCGCTTCGTTTCCTCCGCTATTTTATCATGGCTAATTATGATACTTCCAGTGAGAAAGATGGGATTCTTCGTGAAGATCAGATATATACTTGGCTGAGCAATAACAACGCCCAATGTCGCTACGAAGAAGCTCCGTTCCAATTCGTTCAGAAAATGGCACAAAACGTTGAATTGTATGTTAAGTGCAGAATGCCCGACGATAAGTCCGAGGGAAATGTGCATTTGAAAAACATTCCGCTGTTAGCGGGAAAATCTTATAAGCTGCATCTTATGTTGCTGCTTGCCGCATCTAATATGAATCCGGATGCACTTGCCAGCTTCAAGGCAATTCTTGAATCTGTAGTTTATTACACCGTCATTGACAAAATTGCTACTAATGTCACTGAGCGAACCTTTGCTTCATGGTGTAAAGACATTCGAAACATTGTCACGATTGAAGATTTGGATCGTTTTGTAAAAGACACTCTAATCCCTACAGTGAACGATTGGAAACTGGATAACAAGTCAAATTTTCTTCGTCTTGGCTTGAATAGTATGCAGCAGTATCGAATAAAGTTTATTCTTGGCAAAATTACTGCGTATGTGGATGCACTGAGATTAGGAAAAACAACTGTAGATGATTTGACCTCTTATACGCAGACTGCGGTAGAAATTGAACATATTATGCCGCAGACCTGTGCGGATAAAGAATTATATGGCATGAACGATGAGGATTTTTCAGTTTATATCAACCGGCTTGGAAATCTCACTTTGCTTGAAAACAGTATCAACAAATCTATCCATAATGATGTTTATGCAAACAAATCTAAAGCATATAAGCAATCGAAATTTTATCTCACATCTTCGCTTTCTGAACTGGTGAATCAAGGGCACGATACCGCAATTAACCGAACCAATTCTCTGCTATTTGCTTGGTCTGATTGGAATAAGCGGTCTATAGAAGAGCGCCAAGAAATGCTATATCGCTTAAGCGAAATGATTTGGGAAATGTCGTAAGCTGCGAAGCATGCTTATTTCCACTGGAACGTCACCATGCCATAGACATAGATGAACAGGATGGCCACGGGGACCACATACTGAAACATCGGCTTCATCCATTGCCGCACCTTCAGGCCCCGGCCGGCGTTGGCCTCCAGCAGGAAGCTGTCCCATCCCCAGCCGAACCGGTTGCAGCAGAACAGGGCAAACACCAGGGACCCCAGGGGCAGAATGTTGTTGGACACCAGGAAATCCCACAGGTCCAGCCAGGAGGTGCCCTCTGCGAAGGGCTGGAAGTGCAGCACGCTGTAGCCCAGGGCCGTGGTCAGCGCCACCAGGAAGATGCACCCCCCGCAGACCAGGCACCCCACCGGGCGGCTCCATCCGGTAAGATCCCGCACCATGGCCAGTATCTCCTCGCACACCGCCAGCACTGTGGACAGGGCCGCAAACACCATAAAGAGGAAGAACAGGGTTCCCCACCAGCGGCCGCCATTCATGTGGTTGAACACGGTGGCCATGGTGTCAAACAGCAGGCTGGGGCCGGCGTTGACCTCCACCCCATAGGTAAAGCAGGCCGGGAACATGATCAGCCCCGCCACGATGGCCACAAAGGTATCCAGCAGGATGATGTTCACCGACTCCCCCATCAGGGACCGCTCCTTGCCGATGTAGCTGCCGAAAATGGCCATGGCCCCCATGCCCACCGACAGGGTGAAGAATGCCTGGTTCATGGCGCCCACCACCACGCTGCCGGTGATCCTGGACAGGTCCGGCACCAGGTAAAACCGCAGGCCCTCCGCCGCGCCGTCCAGGGTGAAGCTGTGAACGGCCAGCACCAGCATCAGCAGCAAAAGCAGCAGCATCATGTATTTGGTGACCCGCTCCAGGCCGCTCTGCAGGCCGAAGCACAAAACGCCGAAGGCCATCGCCACCGTCACCGCCAGATAGGTCACGTTGACGCCCGGGTCCGCGATCATTGCGGAAAACCCCAGATTCTGGCTGTTTCCCGTGAGAAACTGCACGAAATAGTACACGATCCATCCGGTGACCACCGTGTAAAACGCCATCAGGGCGATGCTGCCGAATAAGGACACATACCCATGGATGTGCCATTTCTGACCCTTTTTCTCCAGCTTCTGATACATGTGGATGGGGCTGGTCTGGGCCGCCCGGCCCACGCAGAACTCCATGGTCATGATAGGCAGCCCCAGCACCACCAGGCACAGCACATACAACAGCACAAAGCCGCCCCCGCCGTACTGGCCGCACATCCACGGGAATTTCCACACATTGCCGCAGCCGATGGCGCACCCGGCGGACAGCAGGATGAACCCCAGCCGGGACCCCAGCTTCTCGCGTTCCATATCGTCTCTCCTTCTGCATTTTTATTCACCTTAGTGTGGAGTTATCCTATCAAATATTCCGCTTTGCGTCAAGAAATGATTAAATTTTCACAATACTTTCGCTGCTTCCCTTTTCCGGGAAGCCTGGCAAGTCTGAGTTAACTGCCACGAAAAATTGCAAATACGCTCCAAAATTGGATATTTAAGCCAATTTTGGAGCGTATTTGTTCATCATTGAGGATTATTGATCGGTCTTTGGTTTGGCCGGAGGAGTTGATTCCGGGATTTCCTGAAGATAGCCGGAATCCACAAGGGCCTGAAGAAAATTGCCGAAGGATGGAGCAATTATCTCAGTCGTTGTTTCGTATCGTTCTGCGGCGTCATTTATGATTGATTCAGTGGATAATCCCGATTTAATTTGTGAGAAAAAGTATGCTCCGGTTTCGTTCAGCCCTTTGACATACGGTACCCTGCCGCGAGCAGGTCCGGTTGCCACCAGGAGTTGTTCGTCGCAGATTTCTGCAAGAACTACTCCGGGAATAACGGTATATTTCATAGTTTTTCACCATTTTTATCACTTTTTTGCCAGATTCATCGCAGGGTCAGACAGGGCTGCCGCCAGGGTATCTCTGCACAATTGGGCAGATTGGATATCTCCGCGGTTTTTCAGAAGCCAGACCGGGCTTTTCAGCATATTTTCAGCGATTTTACAGGCAGATTTCACTTCCTTTTCCGTATTGCAATCAAACAGGAATTGGGAAAAGATTCTTCCGGCAGATTCGTGAACGGTCAGTCGTCTGATTTCGTTGATTTTGGCCTGTTCCAGGAATATAATTCCGCCCAATTTAGCGGTCAGCCGCTGAGACATGTTTTCTTTGCCCGTCCAAGGGGATGAAGTGACGAATACTTGGTCATTTTCCATATATACAATGGGTTTATCCCCGTTGATGATCTGAACCGCATCGGGACAGAGGAGCTTCCACAGGCAGTAATGGGTGGATTTGCCGGTGCCGCTGGGGGCGGTAATAAGCCAAGCCAGGTCCTTCCAGATAAAGGAAACGGCATGGAACACGATGCGGCCGAAAGCCGTGATGGCAGAGGAGACAGCGGGACACAGCTCCATATATTGCACATAATATTCCGGGTCCCCGGGCTGGTAAATACTGGCAGCCTTCCGGAGCCGCTGGGGCGGAATGCGCACCGACGGAATGTCCCGGTCATTTATGGGACAGGGCGGGATATCCCGGGTCGTCCCACCATTCTTTTCCAGATACGGAGAAAAATACGGATAGTAATCATCATAGGCGGTGATCACGTCTACGGGAACACCGGCAAGAACAAGTCGTCGTTTCATGGATAAAAATTCGTCATGTGTGAGAAGCGGAGGGATGGATGAGCCATCCCTCCGCTTGTGGTGTTTCAGCCGATGATGTTGCCGTGCTGGTCCACGATGACCTGCTGGCCATCGGGCAGGGTCACGGCATAGCGGCCATTGCCGATGCTTTCCAAAACACTGCCGCTGGGCCTCTGGCCATCAAGGCCCACAACGGTATCCTGGAGTTCAGGAGGGATAAATTTTGTGTTCATGGGTGTTCTCCTTTCCTCACTCCCAAATGGTGCGGGTGTTGTAATGCAGGGTATGGGTGACGCCGTGGACTTCGGTGCCGTCCAGGGTGACCCAATAGGGGGTGACCTCCAGGGTACCAGAGCCGGAGAGGCTCTGCTGGGTGATCATGAGCCTGGCATTGCGGGCAGCACCGAACAGGCCGGAGGCCGTATAGAACAGCCGATAGCGGTTGGCGTAGGCAACAGGCACCTTCACGTCGTCCACAATGATGCCGCTCTCCTGATAATTGGCCGGGTTATCCACGGCGGAGATCAGGGTGACGCCGCGCAGGCGGAACAGACCATTCCGGACATAGTGCAGGTCCAGATAGGAGTCGCTGACGTACTTGGCGTAGATGGTGGTGTCCTCCGTGACCTGGTCCAGGTCGGCGGGGATGGTATAGGCCTGGTCGGCGAACCAACCGGCAAAGACCTTGCCGGCAGGGGCCTGGTAGGCCACCTGGTTACGGACGCCGGTACCGGCGGAAACGGTAAGCTCATAGGTCTTGGCGCCGTCCACCACGGTGACGGTGACATCCTCCACGGTGGGCACATCCGCCGAAATGGGAGTGCCATCGGCGCAGTAGGAAGCCATGGTCAGCAGCTGTGTTTCGGCAACGGCGGGAACCGTGCAGTCAGCGGTGCGGGACTCATCCGTGGACTTGATCTTGCCAGCGCCAGTGCCCTGGTAGGTGCCGACGCGGGTGACGCTGTTGGTGACCTCCACGCCGTCCAGGGTGACCCAGTAGGGATAGTAGCTGACGGAAGCACCGGCCTGGGACCAATAGGTGTTCTTATCCAGGCCGTAGCACAGCATATAGCCATACTTGTCACCAGTGACTACGCTGGCCGCAGTATAGCTGTTGGACTGGCCCTCCTGCTTCAGGTTGATGGTGATGCCCTTGAAGGCAACGCTCTGGCCCTCCGGCAGGCTGGCAACGGTGGTGCGAGCTTCGTCAATGGCCTCATAGGTCATCTGGTTTGCCGTGGTACGGGTACCATTGACATAGAAGCCAGCTTCTTTGTAGAGACTGCGGTCAATGGCGGAAACCATATAGAAGCCAATGACATCCAGCTGCCCCTCTGTGTTATGCTCCCAGCAAGACAGAGCCATAGGCTTCAGATAAGCGTTGGGGACTTCCCAGATATAATAGGTCTCGCCGGGGGTGGGGGCGAAGCTCAGGCCGGTTTCGCCCTCGGCGAAGGGATAAACCTCGGTACATGCCTCGCTGTTGAAAGCTCCGCCGTAGAGGTAGCCGCTGGTGACCTTGTCCGTCAGGTTAAACCCGGCGCTGACGGGGTAGGTCTCGGTGGCGCCCACCTGCTTTCCCTGGCCGTTTTCGTCCATCTGAACGTGGGCCACATAGAAGCTCTGGGTGTAGGCAAACCAAACCTCGCGGTTGGCGTTGGTGGTGGAGACTGCGACTTCAGCCGTAGCTTCTCTACTCTGAACACCAGGATTGTTCTTGTCACGGCCATTGAGGGTATAACCATAATAGTTGGAACCTTCAATATCCTTTTTGCTGACCTGATGGGTGCCGTAGTCCAGTGCCTGGGAATTATTCACCGTGTAATACTCCTGGGCGGACAGGACCTGAGCCTTATCCGGGGATTCCACGACCGTACCGCCGGCATTGATGGGCTGGCCATTTGCATTCACCAGATAGTAATGAATAAGAATGGTACCACCGTTGGGCGCAACCTCCGGAATGTTGAAATCCCTGCTGGTCTCCTGATCCTGATAGTCGGTGTAATGGAAGGTGGTAGCCTGATTGGTAGGATACGTCTTTCCCTTCTCCAGGCCGTCATTGAGCTTCACACGGTACTTCATGACCGCATCCTGCCCCTCGCTGATGTCGCCAACCGTCCAGTTCAGGGTGTTGCCGCTGCGGGTGACGGTGCCCTGGCTCAAGTAAACATTATACTGCTTATTGGCATAGGCAGCATAATCATTGGTGTAGGTAGGATCGCCTGCGAAATCCAGGCCGACATAATCGCTCATGGGGTCCACCACGCTGCCATTGGTAGCAGCCTTGGCGATGCTGCCGGCGATGGTCTCAAAGGCGGCGGTGAGCTTGGTCTCCACGTTGTCATTCTGGGCAATGGCAAAGTAGCCGGCAGTGGGGTCCGTGGCACAGTCTTTCAGCGTGTTCTCGCCGTTGGTACCGGCCTGGAGGGCCACGGAGAAAATGGTGGTGCCAGCGGCCTTGGCCTGGTTGGCTTCCCAGATGGTGGCTACGCCGTTGTTGGTGTTCACGTTCGATTTGAAGGTAAACGTTCCATCTGCGTTATACGTGTAGCTACCCTTGTCTTTGTAGCTACTTCCGCTGTAGTACCCGGCGTTTCCTTGGTCATGCCACGAACCAAAGAGTCCACCGTAGTACCCAATTTCAAAATCACCGCCGCTACCAATCTTCTTTGTGTAATCAGGGGCCGGAGTAGTCGGTGCACTCCCGTTCCTAGGAACGATAAATGGATGGCTGTAGGTAGCTTCACCATCGGACAGGATGACGATGTTCTTCTGCTTGCCGGTGGATGCAGCAGAGGACAGGAGCTCCTGAGCAGCATGGATACCGGCCTGCTGGTTGGTGCCGCCTTTGGTGGAGTCAGTCTCAGGAGCAATGCTTTCAATTTTGCTGATCAGCGATGCCTTGCTATCCTTATTATAGAACTCCGTGGTCCAGCGGCTATCCGTTCCGTATACAGATAGTGCAATGCGGGTTTCGCTTTCGCCATCCAGCAGCTTCTCCGCAAATGCTTTAGCCGCCAACTTGGTAGCATGCATACGGCAGCTGGAATCTTCCACATAATAATAGTCGTCAGTATAACTATTATATTGCTTCGTGTACATACTGTTGGAATTATCGATGACCAGAACCACGTCGGAGGTGGTCTTGTAGTTCTTGCCCTGGATGGTCAGGGTAATCTCATAGACGCCATCCTCGTCCTTCACAGGTTGTGCATCCTTGATGAGGTTAATAGAGCCCTCTGCAGGCCACTCAGGCTGGGCCGTCCCGGTCCCCGTGCTGTCCCCGTCCGCCGCAAACGACGGCAGGGCCACCAGAGACAGGGCCATGACCAGCGCCAGCACAAGGGCCAACGCCTGTTTCCATTTCTTCATATCCTCGTTCCTCCCATTGCGTTTATTTGCGCGGTGCGCATTATTTTCAGGCCCTAACGGACCTAATTGAAGATACGACAACGCTTCCGCCGCCGGGATGCCGGTCCCAGCTGCGGAACGTTATTATAGCGCATATCGGTATCGTTTTCAAGTGTAATTTTGGTTTTCCAAAGTTTATCGTTATCTGGTTATTGTTCTATCACAAAGTCATGTCGAATGCAAGTGCATTTTCAGGGGATAAGGGAAATTTTTCTGGATTCGACGGGCGGATTGTGCTATAATATATGTGTAATTAATCAACAGGGCAGGAGGACAATGTCCATGAACGAGAGGAAAACATCCAAAAAAGCGGGATATCCCAACGGGGATGCCCGGGACTTCTTTTTACGGAATCTTGACGAAAAAACGGTAAAGGGTCCGAAAAAGCCGGAGCGGCCCGGGTCTGAGCCGCCCATCATGGCGGTGTATGCCGCGCCGGTGGTGAAGGAGAAGAAATGAGCGGGTTCCGGCTGCACAGCTGCGTGTGGGAGCTGACGCTGGCGTGCTGCTTCGGGTGCCGGTACTGCGGGTCCGCCGGGGGGCGGGCCAGGGCCGACGAGCTGTCCACGGCGGAGTGCCTGGACACGGCGGACCAGCTGGCAGAGCTGGGGTGCCGGAGGGTGTCGCTGATCGGGGGCGAGGTGTTCCTGCGGCGGGACTGGGCGCAGATCGCCGGGCGGCTCACCGGCCGGGGCGCGGCGGTGGCGGTGATCACCAACGGGTACCTGATGTCGCCGGAGGTGCTGGCGCAGCTGCGGGAGGCCGGCGTGGAGTCCGTGGCGGTGTCCATCGACGGGCCGGAGGACGTACACGACGCCGGACGGCAGGCGGGCAGCTTCCGCCGGGCCATGGACGCCGTGGGGGCGCTGGTGAAGGCCGGCATCCCGGCGTCGGTGATCTCCACCCTGCGCAGGGACTGCGTGGGGCGGCTGGAGGAGCTGTACCGGGTGCTGGAGGGCTCCGGCATCGCCGCATGGCAATTGCAGGCGTGCTCGCCTATGGGCAACGCCGCCCGGGGGCTGGACTGGCGCATGGACCCGGCGGAGGTGATCCGCTTCGTGGAGCGCCACCGGGACCGCGCGCCGTTTATGCTGGGTGCGGCTGACAACGTGGGCTACTTTACAGAGGAGGAGTCGGGCCTGCGGGGCGCCGACGGGGCCTGCTTCCAGGGGTGCCGGGCGGGAATCTCCGCCATAGGCATCGACAGCGTGGGAAACATACGGGGGTGCGAGTCTATGTACGATGAGCGGTTCATCGAAGGAAATCTGCGGCAGCGGCGGCTGCGGGACATCTGGGAGGACCCGGAGGCGTTTGCGTATAACCGGCGGTTCACCCCGGAGCTGCTGACCGGAGACTGCGCCCGGTGCCGGATGGGGCCGTGGTGCGCCGGAGGGTGCCGGTCGTATAACTATTTCGTCCACGGGAAGCTGTATGAGGCGCCGGTGTGCGCCGGAGGCGCCAAATGAGCGCCGGGGCGGCAGCCGTGGGGCTGCGGCTGCGGCAGGAGCGGCTGAAGCGGGGCTGGAGCCAGGAGGGCCTGTGCCGGGGCATCTGCGCGGCGTCGTATCTGTCCAAGATCGAGCAGGGCCGGGTCCAGGCCGCGCCGGAGCTGCTGGCGCTGCTGATGAAGCGGCTGGACCTGCCCTGGTACGGCGAGAATCTGCCGGAGCTGGAGGGGCTGGTGGAGCGGCGGTACGCGCAGCTGCTGGACGGAGAGCAGGAGGCGTTTCAGGACAGCCGGGCGGCGTTCTCCCAGGCGCTGGAGACCATCCTGTCCAGTCCCCTGGCGGCGGACGGCCTGGTGCTGGACGCCGTGGACCGGCAGGACCCGTCGGACATCCCGGCGGCGCTGGAGCCGTATCTGGACCGGCGGCAGCTGGCGCTGCTGCGGATCGTGCAGGACCGGGAGCCGGAGGCGGTGCGGCTGCTGCCGGAGGCGTACTGCTTTCTGATGGCGGGCATTGCCGGGTATGAGCAGGGCGGCGACTATACCGGGGCCATGGCCTATCTGCGGCAGGGCTGCGACCTGGCGGCCCGGGACGGCCGGGTGCGGCTGATGCTGGAATGCCGGCTGATTATGGGCAGCGTATGCTGCAACCAGCTGGACCTGGACGGTATGGAGGAGCACTATCGGGCGGCGGAGCGCATGGCCCGGGCCCTGGGACGGCAGGAGGACCTGCGGGCCATGGCCTATAACCGGGCCGCCACCCAGGTGGAGTGCGGCCGGTATCAGGAGGCGTATGGGTATTTTTCCGCCCTGGAGCGGCCCCGGGTCATGGAGCTGCACAAGCTGGCGGTGTGCTGCGAGGGGCTGGGCCGGACCCGGGAGGCTCTGGACGCCCTGGACCGGGCGGAGACGGCCCCGGAGAAGTATCCGGACCGGGCTCTGTGCATGGAGATCTGCGGACTGGTGCGGCGCAGGCTAGAAAACCCCGGCTATCTGCGGGACCCGGATTACGGCGCGGCGCTGATGGACGTGTTCCACCGCTGCCGGAGGGAGCTGCCCATCGGATACGCGGGGTTCCACCTGCCCTGGGTGCTGGAATGGCTCACCGCCGGGCGGCAGTATAAGCTGGCGTATGAGCTGGTGCGGGAGTTTCCCCTGGTCCCCGGGAGAAGCTCATGACAGCGGCGGCGCTCTTTTTTGACAGACTGAACAAAATCCCTCCGGCCGGAGCCGGAGGGATTTTGCTATGCTTCCATCAGTCTTCCATCAGCTCCTCCAGGCGGCGGCGCTTGGTCCGGGCATCGCCGGTCAGGTGCAGCTTGGAGTAGATCTGGTTGATGTACTGCTTCACCGTTCCCTCGGACAGGAACAGCTGCCCGGCGATCTCCCGGTTGCTGAGCCGCCGGGCCATCCGCTGGGCCACGGCCCATTCCCGCTCTGTCAGAGCGGCGAAGGTCTCCGGCCGCTGCCGGACGATCTGCACCGCCTGGCACCCGGCCTGGAAGCTCTGGCCGAACCGGGCGGCCCGGGCGGCAAAGTCGTCCCCGGCCTCCGGCAGCACCTCCCGCAGGTACCGGTAGCAGGCGGCAAAGGGCAGCACCAGCCCGTCGGGCCGGGCCATATCCGCCGCCTGCCGGACCAGAGCCGCAGCCTCCCGGCGTTTGCCCAGCCGTTCATAGGCTGCGGCAGTCTGCGTCAGCACATATATCTCCACCAGGGCGTAGTGCATCCCCCGGCACAGAGCCAGCAGCTTATCGCTGCCGCCGATGACCCGGGCATAGGCCCCCTGGGCCAGGAATACCTGGTTTTCGATCATCCGCATCATGGGCACGCAGGGCCCCAGGAAATTCACCGTATCCAGCCGGTGCTCCCGGAACAGGGAGGGGATGCTCTCCTCCTGCCCCAGCAGCGCCAGACACCAGGCGCTGCTGCTGTCGAAAATGTGCAGCCACATGGCGTTGTGCCGGCCCAGCAGCTGCTCCCGGCGGCGGCGCAGGTCCGTCTCCGGGGCTTTCCCGGCGGCCAGGGCCAGCCGCATTTCCAGAAAGTCGCAGCAAAGAGCCATATTTTCCTGGCCGCTGCCCCGGATATCTGCCCGGGCCCGCTCCAGAGCAATGGCCGCGTCGTTGAGGCGCCCCTGGGCCAGGGCCGCCTCGCCCTCCATGATCCGCTGGGCGCCCATGCCGTGGCCGCCGGTGATCTTGTAATAGTGGGGCATGCAGTCGTCCATCTCCGCCAGCTCCCGGGAAAGCTGCCCCGGGGTCCGGTGGAACATCATCAGCACCGACGGCGACCCGAAGGTCCAGCTGCCGCGGCTCTGGATGCTGACGGCCTGGTCGGTCATCTGGCGGCTGGCGCTGCGGTGCAGGCGGCTCATCTCCGTGATGTCGTTGTAATGCAGGAAGCTTTCGATCAGGTCGCACTCTCCCAGCAGATTGCCCCGCTGCCGGGGCGTCATGTCCGGGTGATTCCGGACGGATTCCAGCAGCAGCGCCTTCAGCTGCTGCATCCGGGGGATCTGCCCCCAGGTGAACATCCGCCGCATCAGCACCAGCAGGGCTGTGGGGTGCTCCATCAGCACCCGGTCACCGCAGCGGTCCAGCAGCTCCAGCACCTGCCGGGGCCGCAGGGCCGCCAGCAGAATGCCCGCATCCCGCTGGATCACGTCCAGGGCCGCGTCCCACCGGCCGCATTTGCCGAAGGCGGCCAGGGCCTGCAAATAGTCCCCCCGGTCCGCATACCAGCGGCCGTACCGGGCCCGGTATTCCGCCTGCTCCTCCGGGGGCAGGGCGTCAAAATCCCGCTGGGCGCAGGCCTTCATCATGTGGTGGAACCGGTATCCCCCGCCGGGGAGCCGGGTGACAAAGGCGTTTTTCGCCGTCAGGTCCGCCAGGATCTCCGGTGTGTCCGGCTGGCCGGTAATATACCGGGCCATGTCCCCGGTGAACTCGTCGGCCTGACCCATAACCGCCAGGAACCTCTGCCGCCGGGGCGGCAGGGGCCGCAGCATGGCGGCGGTGAACATCTCATAAATGTCCGTTTCCCCGGGGTCCGCTCCCTGCTCCGTCAGGGCCCGGAGCCGCAGGTAAACGGCGGCCATCCAGCCCTCCGTGGCCTGCTGCAGGTCTGCCAGCTGCTCCTGGTCCAGGGCCGCGCCGCAGCGGTGGACATAGGCCGCCAGCTCGCCGCCCTCCAGCCGCAGCTGCTCCGCGCCGATGCGGTGCAGCCGTCCGCCCAGCCGCAGCACCTGATCCCCGGACAGGATCCGGTCCCGGCTGGCGGCGATGAGGTGGACGTTTTCCGGCAGTCTCGCCGCCAGTTCGCATAAAAACCGCGCCATCCGGGGATCAGACAGCAGGTGCAGGTCATCTGCAAACAGATACCAGGGCTCCGGCCGCCGCAGCTCCCGGCACAGGGTATCCACCAGCAGGCCGGTGGCCGCCGGATCCGTGGGGCAGTCAAAGCCCTCCAGGACGGTCAGTCCGGCGGCCCGAAAGGCCCGCCGTCCGCTTTCCCACAGGGCAGGCAGACTGTCGGAATAAATGCTGACGCGAATGGCCGAGCCCGGCGGCTGGGCCGCTAAAAACCAGTTTACCGCCGTGGTCTTTCCGTAGCCCATGGGGGCCGTCACCGTGGTCAGGGCGCAGCGGCCCATGGGCTCCAGGCTGGCCTGGAGCCGGGGGGATACATAAATTGCGCCGGGGTCCGGCTTTCGTCTTGCCATGGAACAATTGCCTCCTTACCGGGCCATATAGGCTGCGGCGCGCTGTGTCAGCTTGCTGTATACCCGCTGGACCATCCACGGCTCCGTGGACGCCTCCAGCGCCTCCCGGGGCGTGAACCAGGCCACGCCGCTGTTTTCGTCGGGCTTCTGCCGCAGCGCCCGATCCCGGGCGCCCAGCAGATAGGTGACGTTCATGTGAATGTGGCTGGGGACATACTGCCCCCGCTTTTCGTGGCCGTCCACCGTCAGGCACTCCAGGGAGAAGATCCCCGGGTGCAGCAGCTCCAGCTGCCGCAGCCCCGTTTCCTCCGTTACCTCCCGCATGGCCACCGCCAGCAGATCCCGGTCCCCGTCGGCGTGTCCGCCGGTCCAGGACCAGGAGTGATAGAGGTTGTGATACACCATCACCACCTGCCGCCGGTCCGGGCTCAGGACCCAGGCGGAGGCGGTCATATGGGCGGTGAGGTTTTCCCGGTCAAATGCATCGGGATGTCCCGCCAAAAACCGCAATATCCCGGTCTTGTCCCGCTGCTCCTGGGGACAAAGCGGGACAAAATTTTCAATATCCCGTATAATATCCATATCAATCCTCACTATCCGCTATCAGGTCCCGGACAATGGCGGAGGCCATCAGGATGCCGGCGGTGGAGGGCACCCAGGGCACGCTGGCGGGCACGCTGCGCCGCCCGGGGGACGGGGCCTCCAGCTGCCGGGTCTCGGCGGCCGGCTCGGGACTGTACACCACCTTCAGGTGCCGGATGCCCCGGTCCCGCAGCTCCCGGCGCATGACCCGGGCCAGGGGGCAGACAGAGGTCCTGGAAATGTCCGTTATCTGCAAAAGGCCGGGGTCCAGCTTGTTGCCGGTGCCCAGGGCGGAGATGATGGGGATGCCCCGCTGCCCCGCCTGGGCGATCAGGTCCAGCTTGCAGGTGACCAGGTCGATGCAGTCGGCGATATAGTCGAATTTCCCGGTGAAAAACGCATCCCGGTGGGCGGCGTCATAGGTGGCGCACAGGGGGTGGAGCCGGAGGCCGGGGTTGATGTCCCGGCACCGCCGGGCGGCTGCTTCGGCCTTATATTCCCCCACGGTGGAGGACAGGGCGTACAGCTGGCGGTTGATATTGGTGAGGCTCAGGGTATCCTGGTCCACCAGGGTCAGCTCCCCCACCCCGGAGCGGGCCAGGATCTCGGCGGCGTAGCTGCCCACGCCACCCAGGCCAAACACCGCCACATGGCAGCGGGAGAGCCGGTCCAGGGCCCGGTCCCCCAGGACCATTTCCGTGCGTAAAAATCTGTGTTCCATAGCGGTCTCCTTGTCGGATAACAGTGGAAAAGAGGCTGGCAGCCGCCAGCCTCTTTTTTGTTGCGTAATGGGGCTCAGCCCACGTACTTCATGCCGGAATTCTCGGTGGCGGTGATGTCCTTGACCAGGTTGGCGGACCACTCAGAGTACGCCTTGTTCGTCATGGCATTGCGGACCTGGACCATCCAATAGGGATCGTCGGTGCCCACGAAGTACATGACGTGGTAGCCGATGTAGCTGCTGCCGGTGGCATCGTTGGCCACGATGCCGGTATCGCCGGCCTTGCGGCTCTCGTCGAAGCACCAGTCGTTGAACTCGCTGACCATCTGACCCTTATAGACCTGCTTATACAGGCCGCCGTTGGTGTTGGAGCCGGTGTCGTCAGACAGCTCATTGGCCAGCGCGGCAAAGCTGTCCTCGGTGGCGTCGCCGTCCTTCCAGGCCTGGAGGGCGTTCTCGGCCTCCTGCTTCTTGCCGGCCTTCAGCTCCTCCAGCTTGGCCTGGTAATCCTCGGCCTTGCTGTCCAGACCGGTGGTGTCCACCTTGAACAGAATGTGGCGCACGTCCACGGTGTTGTAATCGTTGCGGGTCCGGCTGTGGAACACCAGCAGATAGATGGAGGTGCCGTTTTCCACGATCTCGGTATCGCCCTCCTGGCGGCTCTCGTCAAACACCCACTTGGTGGCGGCATTGCCGCTGTAGGTGCCGGCTTCGGGGTGGGAATAGGTGCCGATGGGCTCATAGTCCTTGGCCGCCTTGGCCAGGAGCTCGCCGCCCTTGACCTGCTCCAGGGCCGCGTTGGCGGCGTCCTTGGCCTTCTGCAGGGCAGCGGCGCTCTCCTCCTCGGTGGGCTGGACGGTGTTGCCGTCGGCGTCCTTGGTGGAGGCGGCGGCGCCGTTGAAGGTGATCATCTCATAGTTGGCCACGTCGAAGGAGTTCTTGTTCTCCTCATAGTACTTCTGGAGCTCCTCGTCGGTGTACTGCAGGCTGTCGATGTAGTCCTGCTGATAGTGGGAGGCGATGATGGTATCCTTCAGGATGCCCTGGAAGATCTTCTTGGTCATGTTGCTGCCGTAGAGCTGCTTGAGGTACTCGCCCTCGCTCTTACCGGCGGACTTGGCATAGGAGACCAGGGTGTCCATGGTGGAGTCCAGCTCCTTCTGCATGTCGTCGTTCCAGGTGATGCCCTTCTCGGCGGCGCCCTTCTTGAGCATGGTGATCTGGATCAGGCTCTTCTTGGCGGCGTCCTTGAAATAGGCGTCCCAGGTCATGTCCTCGGACACGCCCAGCAGGGTCTTGGCCATGTCGCTGAGGCTCTGCTGGGTCAGGGGGGTGGAGGTGCTCAGCCCGTAATAGGAGGCGTACTGGTTCTGGGCAATGGAGTTATAGGCCACATGATAGAAATAGCTGACCTCGGCGGCGGAATAGGTCTCGCCCTCCACGGTGACGGCGGCGGAGCCCCGCTGGATCACGTTGGAGTTCCACACCAGCAGCGCAGCGGCCACCAGCACGAACACGATGGCGATGCCGCCATAGAGCCAGTTGCTCCGGCGCTGCTTGGCCCGCTCCTCCGCCTCACGGGCGGCCTTGGGGTCCACTGCGCCGCTGGCGTTGAATTCCTGGCGGGCTTTCTTTTCTCTGGATGCACTCATAGTTGTTTCAGTCCTCTCGAAAATAGGTACGCGGTACCCTTTGTAATGTGCTATTGGTTGATTATACAGGAAAACCCGGCGCTTCGCAAGAGGAAATCGGGATTTCCCGGGAATTTGGGCGATTTTACTCCGCCTGATACACGATCCGGCCGTCGATGACGGTCATATACGCCTGGCCGCCGATGGTGGTGAGGGGATCGGCGGTCCACAGGACGAAATCGGCGTCCTTGCCGGGCTCCAGGCTGCCCACCCGGCTGTCGATGCCCAGGCTGCGGGCGGGGTTGATGGTGATGGCCCGCCAGGCCTCGTCCATAGGCAGGCCCGCGTCGGCGGCCAGACCCGCGCACATGGGCAGCTTCTCCAGGGGGATCACCGGGGCGTCGGTGATGATGCTGACGGTAAGCCCGGCCTTGTACAGGGTGCCGGGGGTGGTGAAGCTCTTGTGGCGCAGTTCGGCCTTGCTCTTGCTGCCCAGGGTGGGCCCCACGAACACCGGCAGGCCCTCCTTGGCCAGCTCGTCGGCGATCAGCTCGCCGTCGGTGCAGTGGTCCAGGGTGGCCTTCACCCCGAATTCCTTGGCAATCCGCACGGCGGTGAGGATGTCGTCGGCCCGGTGGGCGTGGCACTTCAGAGGGATCTCGCCGTTGACCACCGGCAGCATGGCCTCCAGCTTCATGTCGAAGGGGGGATTCTTCCCGGCCAGCTTATCGTCCCGGTAGCGCTGGGTCTTGAACAGCAGCTCCCGCAGCAGCGCCGCCACGGCCATGCGGGTCATGGGGCTTTTCTTCAGGCCCTGGCCATAGCAGCCCTTGGGATTCTCGCCGAAGGCGCACTTCATGGCGGCAGGCTCCTTCAGCAGCATATTGTCCACCCGCTTGCCTGCCAGCTTCAGCACCGTGAAGGTGCCGCCCACCACGTTGGCGCTGCCGGGGCCGGTGCAGGCGGTGGTCACGCCGCCCCGGATGGCGTTGGGGAAGGCCTCGTCCTGGGGGTTGATGGAGTCGATGGCCCGCAGCTGGGGGGTCAGGGGGTCCACAATCTCGTTATAGTCCATGCCCTCCCAGCGCATGCACTGGTTGTCCAGGCCGATGTGACAGTGGGCCTCCACGCAGCCGGGAGTCAGCAGGCGGCCGCCGGCGTCGATGACGGTGCAGCCCTCCGGGGCGTCGATGTGGGCCGCCACGGCGGTGATGCGGCCATCTTCGGCCAGCAGACAGCCGTTGGGGATATCCGGCCCGGTGATGGGCTTTATGTAAGCGTTACGGATCAGCAGCATAGCAATACCTCGCATTTCTACAGATGATGCCGGTATTATATCACAGCCCGGACATTTCCACAAGAGTTGCGTTTTTTCGGGGGATACGCTATAATAGTGGGCCGAAGGAGGCGGACGTATGCGCTATACCACCCTTTGCTATCTGGAAAACCCCGCCGGGGAGTATCTGATGCTCCACCGGGTGAAAAAGGAAAACGACTGCAACCGCGACAAGTGGATCGGCATCGGCGGCAAGTTCCTGGACGGCGAAAGCCCCGAGGAGTGCGCCCTGCGGGAGATCAACGAGGAGACGGGGCTCACCGTCACCGGATACCGCTACCGGGGCATCGTCACCTTTGTGTCCGACCGGTGGGAGACGGAATACATGCACCTGTTCACCGCTGATGCGTGGACCGGAAGCGTCCGGGACGACTGCGGCGAGGGCGTGCTGGAGTGGATCCATAAGGACCGGCTGGCGGCCCTGCCCCAGTGGGCCGGGGACAGGATATTCCTGGACCTGCTGCGGCGGGATGTGCCCTTCTTTTCTCTGAAGCTGCGGTATCAGGGGGAAACGCTGGCCTATGCCTGCCTGAACGGAAGGGAGCTGGCCCTGTGACGGTATTGGTCAGCGCATGCCTGCTGGGGGTGCCCTGCCGGTACGACGGGCAGAGCAAGCGCCATCCCCTGGCGCAGGAGCTTTGCCGCAGGCACCGGGTGATCCCCGTGTGCGGGGAAATTTTCGGCGGCCTGCCCACGCCCCGCCCGCCGGCGGAGATCTGCGGGCAGCGGGTAATCACCCGGGAGGGGGCCGACGTGACGGCGGCGTACCGGCGGGGGGCGGAGGCGGTGCTGGAGCTGGCCCGGCTCACCGGGGCGGAGGCCGCCGTCCTCAAGGAGCGCAGCCCCTCCTGCGGCTCCGGGGCCGTATATGACGGCACGTTCTCCGGCACGCTGACGGCGGGCTGGGGCGCTGCCGCCGGGCTTCTGCGGGAGCAGGGCATCCGGGTGCTGGGCGAGTCCCGGCTGGAGGAGCTTCTGCGGCAGGACGTCCGTTAAAATCACAACAAAATACGACAAAAAACTGTGAGATTCGGAGAAAATTACAAATGCCATTGACACAGAACGCGGAAGTTGGTAAAGTAATATCGTAAGCGGTCGGGAACGTTACCGGTAATGTTTCCGACGCTGTGGAATGGCCCAGGAAGGAGACGAAGCGCGGTATATGACCATCAAGGATATTGCGCGGCAGTGCGGCGTCAGCGTCAGCACGGTGTCGCGGGTGCTCAATGACCGGCCGGACGTGAGCCCGGAGAACCGGCGCAAGGTGCTCTCCGCCATTCAGCAGTCCAATTACATTCCCAACAACACCGCCAGGGATCTGGTGAAAACCAAGTCCGACGCCATCGGCCTGGTGGTGCGGGGCGTGTCCAACCCGTTTTACACGGATATCATCCGGGTCATCGAGGAGCAGGTCACCGCCCGGGGCTATACCCTGGTGATGCAGCAGATCGGCACCTGCGACGACGAGGTGAAGCGGGGCGCCATGATGGAGCGGGAAAAGCGGCTGCGGGGCCTGATTTTGTTGGGCGGCCGGTCCGACTATTCGCCCCAGGAGCTGGCGCCGCTGAACATCCCCTATGTCTGCTGCTCCTACAGCAACCAGTACGGCACCCTGCCGTCGGATTCCTATGCGTCGGTATCCATTGCCGACGAGGAGGAGGCCTACCGGGCGGTGTCGGAGCTATATCGGTGCGGGCACCGGCGCATTGCGGCGCTGGTATCCTGCGCGGAGGACCGCTCCATCAGCCAGCTGCGGTATCAGGGCTATGTCCGGTCCCTGGCGGATCACGGCCTGCCCCTGGAGCAGGAGTTGGTCATCGAGGCCGGGTCCTTCGACATCCGGCAGGCGTATCTGGCGGTGCGGCGGCGGCTGATGGAGGGGGCGCGGTTCACGGCCCTGTTCGCCATCTCCGACAACATGGCCATCGGGGCCATGCGGGCCCTGCGGGAGGCCGGGCAGCAGATCCCCCGGGACTGCTCCGTCATCGCCATCGACGGGCTGACGATGTCCGAGTACATCAACCCCACCCTGACCACCCTGTGCCAGCCTATGGAGCACATGGGACGGCGCAGCGTGGAGATCCTGCTGGACATGGTGGAACACCGGGGCGGACCCATCCGGGAGACTGCCCACACCACCCTGCGGACCGGGGAATCCGTCCGCGACATTTCTTAGTTTTTCCGGCGGAAACCGCCTGAAAAATATATAATGAAGGAGAATTGATCATGAAGAAAACTCTTGCATTGATCCTGGCCGCTGTCATGGCTCTGTCCCTGGTAGCCTGCGCCAAGACCCCCGCAAACGGCGGCACGGAGGCCAAGGGCTCCGTGTATTACCTGAACTTTAAGCCCGAGGCCGATCAGGCCTGGCAGGCGCTGGCCAAGACCTACACCGAGAAGACCGGCGTGGAGGTCAAGGTCGTCACCGCCGCCTCCGGCCAGTATGACACCATGCTGACCTCCGAGCTGGACAAGTCCGCTCCTCCCACCATGTTCCAGGTGGGCAACCAGGGCGCCGTCAACTCCTATGGCGATTTCTGCTATCCTCTGGATAACACCGACGTCATGAAGGAAATGACCACTCAGGACTTCAACCTGAAGAATGCCAACGGCGAGACCGTGTCCATCGGCTACTGCTATGAGGCCTTTGGCATCATCGTCAACAAGGCTCTGCTGAAGCAGGCCGGCTATGAGATCACCGATATCACCAACTTTGAGACCCTGAAGAAGGTCGCCGACGACATCCACAGCCGCGCTGCCGAGCTGGGCTTTGACGCCTTCAGCTCCGCCGGCCTGGAGGGCTCCTCCAGCTGGCGCTTCTCCGGCCATCTGGCCAATATGCCCCTGTTCTATGAGTTCCGGGATGACAAGGTCACCTCTCAGCCCGCCGCCATCAAGGGCACCTATCTGGATGCCTTCAAGAACGTCTGGGATCTGTACACCACTGACTCCGCCACCACCGGCGCTGCTCTGACCACCGCCACCGGCGACGCCTCCGAAGCCGAATTCGGCCAGGGCAAGGCTGTGTTCTATCAGAACGGCTCCTGGGAGTATGCCAACCTCACCGGCGAGGAGAAGGGCTTTAAGATGAACCCCGAGGATCTGGCCATGATCCCCATCTACTGCGGCGTTGAGGGCGAGGAGCAGTCCGGTCTGTGCTGCGGCACCGAGAACTGCTGGGCTGTCAACAAGAACGCCAAGGAAGAGGACATCCAGGCTACTCTGGACTTCATGAAGTGGGTCGTCACCTCCGACGAGGGCACCACCATGCTGGCTGAGCAGTTTGGCCCCTGCCCCTTCAAGAACGCCAAGACCCCCGAGAACGTGTTCTT
>ERZ824978.1803-NODE-1803-length-20975-cov-4.099474_pt1 | contig 20975 bp, 21 predicted proteins | sample MGYA00519860_ERZ824978 | MGnify/ENA primary metagenome ERZ824978 (study PRJEB31778, sample SAMEA3449184) | human gut metagenome | biome: human gut; feature: human-associated habitat; material: faeces | place: United Kingdom | collected 2010/2012 ... | reverse complement strand
TTGAAATGGCAGCAAAAGGACCAAGAGAAAACATAACATTAGAATGTACAGAATGCAAAAATAGAAATTATGTAACATCAAAAAACAAAAGAAATAATACTGATAGATTAGAATTAGTTAAATATTGTAAATTCTGTAAAAAACGTACAACACATAAAGAAACAAAATAAAAATATAGTATAAGCTATTTTAGGGAGGAAACAAAATGGCTAAAAAAGAGGAAAAGAATATTAAAGATAAAACAAGCTTTATGAAAAAATTTAAGGCCGAATTAAAAAAAGTAGTTTGGCCAACACCAAAACAATTATTTAATAATACGGTAGCTGTTTTGTCAATTGTTCTAATAACAGCAATAATAGTATTTGTATTAGATTTTGCATTTGAATCTATTAACAAATATGGTGTAAATAAAATAAAACAAGATATTGTTAATTCTTCATCTAATAATACTGAAGAAAACAACACAGCAAGTGACAATTCAGTTCAAGATGAAACACAAAATAATGAAGAAAATGAACAAGATTCTAATTCAGCAGAAAATAATATTGCAGAATAAGTATAAATAATAAAAATGTCAAAAAATATCAGAGGGAGGCTTAAATAGATGTCTCAAAAAGATTACGATATGAATCCAAGATGGTATGTTGTACATACTTATTCTGGATACGAAAATAAAGTAAAAAAAGATTTAGAAAATACTATAAAAAACAGAGAACTTGAAGAATATTTCTTTGATATAATTGTTCCTATGGAAGAACAAATAGAAATAAAAGATGGAAAGAAAAAAACAAACTTGAAAAAAGTTTTTCCAGGATATGTTCTAGTAAAAATGATAGTAACAGAAGAAACTTGGTACATAGTAAGAAATACTAGAGGTGTAACAGGATTCGTTGGTTCTGGAACAGATCCAATTCCATTAACAGACGAAGAAATAAGAAACATGGGATTTGAAGAATCAGCAATAAATGTTGATTATGAACTTAATGAACAAGTTGAAATTATGAATGGAGCATTTGAAGGTTTTGTAGGAAATGTTCAAGAAATCAACAAAGAAAAACACAAAGTTAAAGTTCTAGTTTCAATGTTTGGAAGAGAAACTCCTGTAGAAGTTGAGTTCTCACAAGTAAGAAAAATACAATAGTATTAGTATAGAAAAAAAGTCAAAATTTAAGGAAAATTTTAGAGGAGGTGCCAATAAAATGGCAGAAAAAGAAATTTCAAATATAATTAAATTACAAATAGAAGCAGGAAAGGCAACACCAGCTCCACCAGTAGGACCAGCTTTAGGTTCAAGTGGTGTTAATATTATGCAATTCGTAAAAGAATTCAATGATAGAACAGCAAATCAACCAGGAATGATAATACCAGTTGTTATAACAGTATACAAAGATAAATCTTTTGAATTTATAACAAAAGTACCACCAGTAGCTGTTTTAATTAAAAAATCAATAAAAATTGAAAAAGGTTCAGGAAAACCAAATAAAGATAAAGTAGCTAAAATAACAAAAGAACAAGTTAAAGCTATAGCTGAACAAAAAATGCCAGACTTAAACGCTGCATCATTAGAAACAGCAATGAGCATGGTAGAAGGTACTGCTAGATCAATGGGTGTAGTAGTTGTAGACTAATATAGTTAAATATTAAATATTTAAAATAAAATAAAAAATTGGGAGAGCGAAAGCTCGTTAAAACCAAAGGAGGTAAAAATGAAAAAATTAGCAAAAAGATACGCAGAAAGCGTAAAATTAGTTGAAAAAGACAAAGAGTATGAAATCAAAGAAGCTTTAGATTTAGTTGAAAAAATGCCAAAAGCAAAATTTGATGAAACAGTTGAATTACATGTTAAATTAGGTGTAGATTCAAAACATGCTGACCAACAAGTAAGAGGTACAGTTGTACTTCCAAATGGTACTGGTAAAACACAAAAAGTTTTAGTATTTGCTAAAGGACCAAAAGCTGAAGAAGCTGAAAAAGCTGGAGCAGACTTTGTTGGAGCAGAAGAATTAATACCAAAAATTCAAAATGAAAACTGGTTTGATTATGATGTTGTAGTTGCAACTCCTGATATGATGGGTGTTGTAGGTAGATTAGGTAAAGTATTAGGACCAAAAGGATTAATGCCAAACCCTAAATCAGGAACAGTTACAATGGATGTTACAAAAGCAATAAATGAAATCAAATCTGGTAAAGTTGAATATAGATTAGACAAAACAAACATTATTCACTTAGGATTTGGAAAAGTATCTTTTGGAGCAGATAAATTAGCAGAAAACTATGAAACAATAATGAATGCTATAATTAAAGCAAAACCAGCAGCTGCAAAAGGTCAATACATTAAGAGTGTTTCAGTAACAACAACAATGGGACCTGGAATATTCATTAACCAAAAATAGAATATTAAGCCGAAGACAGCAGGCATAAAATTAAGTCCTACCGAGGTTATAAAATAATGTGTAAACAAACACTTTTTATAATCTCGTATTGGATATAAAAAGTGTTTTTAAATTTTTATATTTATATAAAAAAATTTAGGAGGTGAAAATTTAAAAATGGCAAGTGAAAAAATCTTAAATCAAAAGAAAGAAGAAGTTACAAAATTAGCAAACAAAATTAAAGAAGCTAAATTAGTACTTTTAACAGATTACAGAGGAATTAATGTTGAAGATGTAACAGGATTAAGAGCAGAATTAAGAAAAGCAAATGCTGAATATACTGTTATCAAAAACAACATAACAAAAAGAGCATTAGCAGAAGCAGGAATCGAAGGTTTAGAAGATAAATTAGTAGGACCTACAGCTGTAATAATGAGTAATGAAGATTATTTAGAACCATCAAAAGCAATTTATGAATTTACAAAAAATAATGATTACTATAAAATAAAAGGTGGAGTTATCGAAGGTAAAGTAATGACAGCTGAAGAAATCATAACTTTAGCAAAATTACCATCAAAAGAAACATTACTATCTATGCTTGCTGGAGCATTACTTGCAAATATTCAAAAATTTGCAGTTGCACTTGATCAAGTTAGAATTCAAAAAGAAGAAGGTTCAGCTGAAGAAACAACAGCAGAAGCTTAGTCTTATAAGTAGTAATTATATTGCAAGTTAATAAACAAAAAGCCATAAAAATGGTAAAAAATCATATATTAAGATGATTGATAAATATAAAAAAGTCGGAAATAAGTCTGACAGAAATAAAAATTAGGAGGATTATAAAATGAGTAAAGAAGAAATGATTGAAGAAATCAAAAAAATGACAGTAGTAGAATTAGCAGATTTAGTAAAAGCTATAGAAGAAGAATTTGGAGTATCTGCAGTAGCAGCTGCTGCACCAGCAGCTGGAGTAGCTGGAGGAGATGCTGCAGCTGAAAAAACATCATTTAATGTTGTATTAAAAGAAGCTGGAGATCAAAAAATAAAAGTAATCAAAGTAGTTAGAGATGCTACAGGATTAGGATTAAAAGAAGCTAAAGAATTAGTAGACGGAGCACCAAAAACAGTTAAAGAAAATGTTTCTAAAGAAGAAGCAGAAGACTTAAAAGCTAAATTTACAGAAGTTGGAGCTGTTATTGAATTACAATAATTATAGTTTCAGAACCATATTTAAAATATGGTTCTTTTTTTATAAATTATATGGTATAATTTATAAAAAAGCAATTTGGAGGTAATAAAATGAGTAAAATTGGAATAATAGTTGCAATGGAAGAAGAGTTAGAATCAATTTTAGATATAATGGATAATATCGAAGAAAAAGAAATTTATGGACTTACTTTTAAAACTGGGCAAATAGAAAAAAATAAAATTATTGTTGTAAAATGTGGAGTGGGAAAAGTAAATGCAGCAAGAGTAACACAAATATTAATAGACACATTTAATGTAAAATCTGTAATAAATGTAGGAGCAGCAGGAGCACTAAATCCATTTTTAAATATTGGAGATATAGTCATTGGTGAGAAATTAATTCAACATGATTTTGATATAACAGCATTTGACCATGATAAAGGATATATAACAGGGGTTGGAGACTATATATATAGTGATAGTGAATTAATAGAAAAATTTGAAAATGCAGCAAATAATTTGAAAGAAAAAGACTACAAAATAAAAAAAGGAATTATAGCAACAGGAGATATATTCTGTACTGATATTGAAATGAAAAATAAAATATTTTCAAAATTTGATGCAGATTGTGTTGAAATGGAAGGGGCAGCAATTGCACAAGTATGTTATTTAGATAAAATACCATTTATTGTCATAAGAAGTATATCTGATTCTCCAAATGGAAATAATGAAATTGACTTTGATAAATTTGTTGAACTAGCTTCAAAAAGATGTGCAAATATATTAAGAGAATTTTTAAAATAATAAAAATATTTGAAGCTAATATTTCAAATATTTAATATGCAAGGTATACATAACAAAAAATACACCTTAAACTATTGCTTATATTGTAAATATATGGTATAATATAAATAGTTTTTATTTATTAAAAGAAAGAGGTGAAAACTTAAAACACCAGTTTTAAGAAAATTATGGATATAGTAAATGAAAAAATTGGAATAAAAGACATATTATCTGGCTTAGCAGATTTAGTATTTATAAAAGATACATTTTCTAGAAAAGAAAAAAAAGAAAAAGATAATAAGAAAGAATTTGAAGAAAAATTAAATGAAGTATATAAAGCACAAGAAGAAATAGGAGCAACAAAAAGAATAGAATCATATGAACAAGATATAGAAAAACATGTAGAACCAAAAACAAGAGGTAGAAAAACATTAGTGAAAGAAATTAAACCGAAACAAGATGCAATACAAACACAACAATTAGAAAATAATAAAGAAATTAAAACAGTGACTGATGAAAAAGAACAAACATTATAATAAAAATAATATCAAAAAATACAAGGGATTTTATAATATAATTTATAAATAAAATAATTAATTAAAAATTAAACTAAAAATTAAAATTTCTTGTATTTTTATCTTGACAAATTGATAAACTCAATGTATAATAAATATCGCAATGTAAATGGCGAAGTAGCTCAGTTGGCTAGAGCATCCGGTTCATACCCGGCAGGTCGTAGGTTCGAATCCCACCTTCGCTACCAAATAAAAACTGTATTACAAATTGTAGTACAGTTTTTTATTGTATAAAATTATAAAAAAATTTATATATCAATTATAAAGTAATATAATAAAAAAATCCCCGCCTTAGCCGTAAGATGTCTTGAATTTTTAAGGACCTGCTCCTAAAAACAGGTGGGTGCCTACCAAAATACTCATGGGCTTCTTACATAAAATGCAAGCATGCACGCCATATTCTGAGATTGGCTCCTCTTACAAACTTGTAGGTTCTAAAAATTCTGTCTACACGCACTATGCAGGGTAAATTAATAACTTATTAAACTAAATATAGTTTAGCATACAAAAATAAATGTTTCAAATGAAATAATCTTATAAAAAAATGATTAAATATTATTTATATTATTTTATCTCGTTTTTTATAAATTATTCTCACTTTATTTAATTTTTTATAATTTGCATAAAGAAAATCTTTATGATAAAATAAATAATAATTTTGTAAGTTTAATCATTAAAATTTATTCTTTAAATTCCTTATTTAGCTTTCCAATGGCTTTAGTTTCAATTCTGGATACATAAGAACGAGAAATGCCCATCATTTCAGCTATTTCATGTTGAGTTTTTGGTTTATTGCCGTCAAGCCCAAAACGTAATTCTATAATAGTTCTCTCTCTATCTTTTAAAACTTCTTTAATTTTTGTATAGAGCTTTTTAATTTTAATTTTTAAATCAACTTCATCTTCAATATTTCTATCGTCATTTTCTAAAACTTCCTGCAAAGTTACAATATTATCGTCCTTATCTTTGCCAATTGGCTCATTTAGATAAACTTCAGCATTTAATTTTTTAGTAGAACGCAGATACATTAATATTTCATTGTCAATACATCTTGATACATATGTACTAAGTTTAGAACCTTTATCTACATCAAAACTATTAATGCCCTTAATTAAACCTATTGTTCCAATCGATATTAAATCATCTTGTTCAACTTTTGTATTTGAATATTTTTTAACCACATGTGCAACCAACCTTAAATTTCTTTCAATTAAAATATTTCTAGCATCATCATCACCATTTTTTAATTGTTGTAAATATAGTTTTTCTTCTTCACTAGTTAGCGGTTCTGGAAACAAATTACTCCCAGAAATATAACCGAACTACAAATACAGCAGATTTTAAAAATTGAAAAAAGCTAAAAATACCAATACTACAAAGTGCTTCTAACATAAATGCACCTCCAAATCTTATATATAAAATTATATGTTTATAAATTTTAAAAGTGCATGACCATAATAAGAAATATTTTATAAAAAATAATAAAAATATAAAATCAAAATATATTAAATAAACAAAAAAGTATTGTAAAATTAGAGTGTTTATGATATAAATATTTTAAAGTAAAAAGAAAGAGGAAGAAAAATGGATGATTTAAATAAAAAAAGTACAACCAAAAATAAAAAAGTTTTATACTCAACAGAGGCAATAGATGAAAATGATAATACAAGTTTAAAAAGTGGTAGATTAGGAATTAAAGAAATAAAGAACGATAAGGATGACTCGAAACAAATATGGGGTATTATTTTAAAATATGAATTAGATGGAGAACAACAAGAGATAACTATAGCTACATTAGGAGAAATTGAAGGTCTTGTAGAAAAAGCAAAAGCAATAAATGAGCTACTTGAAAAACAGCTTATTGCAAATAAACATGAAGAAAAAGGGTTTAAGTATTATGAACAATTACAGAGTTATTTAAAAAGTGAAAGAATACCATTTAGTTTAACAGTAGAAGGAACAGAAGTGCTTTCATATAAGGGAAAAGAAAAAACAGAAATAGATACAACATATTCTGTAGAACCAAATGGAAGACTTTATACAGAATTCACAGAGAAACAACTTGAAGATATGAAAAAAAATAATAATTCAGAATTATTAAAATACTTCATCCACCAAAAAAATATAGAAAAATGGAAAGAAAGAAAAGAAAAAATTCTAAATAAACTTGATCCAGAAGAAAAGGAAAAGTTCTTAAAAGGTGAAAAAATAACACAGTATATAGAAGAAACTACTAAAACACCAGAAACCAAAAAAACATTAGCAGGAGACTACCTAATAGAGGCATTAGAAGAAAATCAAGATCCACACAAATTAGAGTTGGCAGAAGGACTTTTTGCGATGCAAGATAAAGGTTTTGCAATAGATGTTAAAGTAGTATTAGAAAAGCAAAGAGATAAACTTTATAATGCAATTCAAGAAGAAAAGACAGATAAAAAAACAATGGATGCAGTATTACAACTACTAACAAGAATGGATGAATATGCAATTTTATTTGATTTAGTAAAAGATGGAAAACAATTGAATGCAAGATATAGATATGAATGGAAAAAATTAAATCTTTCAGAAGTAAAAGCGTTATGTAAAAGCTATAATCCAGAAGATAAAGAAATACAAAAATATATAGATTTAAAAGAAAAAACATTGCAAGATAAGACTCTAAATAAGGTGGAAAAAGAAAATAATTATAATGATTCTGAAAATATGAAACAATTATATAAGTTTTTAATGAGAGCTAAAGTAAGGGATTATACAAATACAGATGGACTATATTCTGCCAAAAATATTGTAGTTGATAATGGAAACTATTTAGCAAATAGGCTATATGAACATATAATAAGAGAATTAGCTGAGTATAACCTAGAAAATATAGAAACATATAATAAATATGCAAAAAAAAGTAAAGGAATATTTGTGTATGATGTTAACAATAAAGAAAATGGAAAAGAATCATTAAGAACTTTCTCAAATACAGTAAAACAAATTTCAAACGAATTACTTAAAACAAAAGAAGCTCCAGAAGCACCAGGAAATATTGAAAATCCTGAAGACCATGGAGCTCCAGACGGAGATGAAAGATGATAAAAGTAAAAAGAGGATTTTTAAACGACACAATGTTAAAAATTCTCTTTTTTGTTATAATAAAATATACTAGGCGTACTAGTATTAATACTTTAATTCATATAAATTAAAAGTTTTAATTTAATTGCAAAAAGATGCAGAAAATGCTAAAATATTATATGTAAAATGTAGTAATAGTAAATGTAAGAAGGTGGTTATATGACAATATCAGAAGCAATAAAAAAGGGAATGATAGAATTAAAAAATGAAAACATAGAAGAACCAAAACTAAAATCAAGATTATTAATGCAAAGCATTTTAAACCAAACAAGACAATATGTAATAGTAAATGATATGGAAGAACTTGAAAAGAACAAAGAAGAACAATATTTTTCTGCAATAAAAATATTAAAAAAAGGAATTCCAATAGAACATATAACACACCAAAAAGAATTTATGAAATTAAACTTTTTTGTAGACAAAAATGTACTAATACCAAGACAAGATACAGAAATATTAGTTGAAGAAGTTATAAAAATAGCACAAAAAACAAATGCAAAAAAGATATTAGACTTATGCACAGGAAGTGGAGCAATTGCGGTATCACTCGCAAAATATTTGCCACAAAGTGAAATAACAGCAATAGACATTAGCAATGATGCATTAAAAATAGCAAAAAAAAATGCAGTTAGTAATAATGTAGAAAATCAAATAACCTTTATAAGTTCAGATATGTTTACAAACTTAAATGAAGAAAAATTTGATATTATAGTCTCAAATCCACCATATATAAAAACAAATGTAATAGACAATTTAGATATTCAAGTAAAAAATGAACCACATATAGCATTAGACGGAGGAAAAGATGGATTATATTTTTATAAAAAAATTATAAATGAATCATATCAATATTTAAAATATAAGGGATTTTTGTGCCTAGAAATAGGATTTGACCAAAAAATAGATGTTATAGAACTTATAGAAAATACAAATAATTTTGATGGAACATACTCAAAAAAAGACTTGTACGATAATGATAGGATTATAATAACACAAATGAAATAGATTATTTTAATAAAATCAATTAGAGGAGGTATAAGATGTCTTTTTCATCAGATTTAAAAGAAGAACTTAGTAAAATAAATAATTTAAATAAAAAAGATGAAGTCAGATATGAGCTAATAGGATACTTAATTTCTAAAAATTCAACAATAGCAAAAAGAAATATAAGGTATGCAACAGAAAGTGAATATAATATAAACAGATTTTCAAAGCTACTAAGAAATTTAAATATAGATAATGAAATTGAATTTGATGGAAAATCTTTTATCATTACTTTTAAAATAAAAAATCTTATAGAAGAAATTGAAATTAAAGAAAATCAATTAGAAATAAGAAATAAAAATGTAGAAAATGAAAATTATAAAAGAGCTATTGTAAGAGGTGCCTTTTTAGGAGCGGGTTCAATAAATAATCCAAACAAGACATATCATTTAGAAATAAATTTATCAACAAAAGAAAACATGGAATTTTTATATAACATATTAAAAGAATGCAAAATTAATTGTAAAAGGCTCTTAAACAAAAACTCAATTTATTTAAAAGACGGGGAAGAAATTTCAGCAATTATTGCACTATTCGGAGCAAATAGCAGTGTACTAAAATTTGAAGATATACGAGTTCAAAAAGAGATGAATGGAAAAGTAAATAGAATCGTAAATTGTCAAACTGCTAATTTAAATAAAACTTTAAATGCATCAGTTGAGCAAATAGATGCAATTAGAAAACTACAACAATCAAATAAATTTAATAAATTAGATGATAATTTAAAAGAAATAGCTTTACTAAGATTAGAATACCCAGATATGTCATTACTTGAGCTAGGAAAAAAATTAAAAGAACCACTTGGAAAATCAGGAGTTAATTATAGGTTAAAAAGAATTATCAAAATTGCAGAAGAACTATAAATCAAAAGTATATAGTTATTATAGCTATTTTGAACTGAAAATAGATTTTAAAGGAAGTTTTAAAATGGAACTTGGAATATATATACATATACCATTTTGCGTTAAAAAATGCGATTATTGCGATTTTATATCATATCCAAATTGCTATGATATGCAAGAAAAATATGTAGAAAAATTAATAGAAGAAATAGAAGAAAATCAAGATATTTTAAAAAACAATTTTATAAGTACTATTTATATAGGTGGAGGAACTCCATCATCAATAAAACCAGAACTTATACAAAAAATTATAAACAAAATTTATGAAATTGCAAACATATCAATTGAAAAAGAAAAGACTGAAATAACAATAGAAGTAAACCCAGGTACAACAAATAAAAATAATCTACAAATGTATAGAAATTGTGGAATAAACAGGTTGAGTATAGGCCTACAAAGTACTGATGATATTATTTTAAAAGAAATTGGCAGAATACATAATTATGAACAATTTATAGATACATATAATTGGGCAAAAGAAGCGGGCTTCAAAAATATAAATGTTGATTTAATGCTTGGCCTTCCAAGGCAAGATATAAAAATACTAAAAAGTAGTTTAGAAAATATAGTTAATCTAAAACCAATGCCAAACCATATATCAGTATATTCTTTAATAGTTGAAGAAGGTACTCAAATAGAAAAAAGGCTAAATAATGGTGAATTAAAATTACCAGATGATGAAGAAGAAAGAAGGCAATATCATTATACAAAAAACTTTTTAGAACTAAATGGATATAAACACTATGAAATATCAAATTTTGCAAAACCAGGATGTGAGTCAAAACATAACATGAATTGCTGGGAACAAAAGCAATATGTTGGCTTTGGAGTAGCAGCTCATTCATATGTAAATGGAGTTAGATATGCAAATACATCCAACTTGAAAGAATATTTGAATGTTAATTATAATGAAAAAGGTTTTAAAACTATAAAAACTATTGAAGAAACACAAAACAAACTAGATATGGAAAAAGAATTTATGATGTTAGGATTAAGAAAATTAGATGGTGTTAGTATTTCTAAATTTGAGCAAAAATTTGGAGAAAATCCAATTTATTTATTCAGAAATGAATTACAAAAATTAGTTGAAGAAGATTTACTTGAAGTTGATTTAGACGACATTAAATTAACAAAAAAGGGCCTTGATTTAGCTAATTTAGTTTGGGAAGAATTTATATAGAAAGGGCAAAAAATGAAAAATATAAAAGATTATGATTTAGAAGATTTAAAAAAAGAACTAGTAGAAATAGGAGAAAAACCATTTAGAGCAGAGCAAATATTTAAATGGTTGTATCAAGAAAAAGTAAAAGATTTTGACGAAATGACAAATTTATCTTTGGCATTAAGAGAAAAATTAAAAGAAAATTATACAATTTGTAATTATAAAATTTTAAGAAAACAAGAATCAAAGGATGGAACAATCAAATACCTATTTGATGTGTTAGACGGTAATGCAATAGAAACAGTATTAATGAGTTATCACCATGGATATAGCATTTGCGTTTCTTCACAAATTGGATGTAAAATGGGATGCAAATTCTGTGCATCAACAGGAATAAATTTTATAAGAAGTTTGACATCAGGTGAAATTGTTGAACAAATTTTAGCAGTAGAACAAGATACAGGAGTTAGAATTTCAAATGTTGTTTTTATGGGAATAGGTGAGCCTTTAAACAATTATACGAATGTTGTAAATGCAATTAGAATTATAAACAATCCAAAAGGTTTAAATATAGGTGCAAGACATATAAGTGTTTCTACAAGTGGTTTAGTACCAGGAATATATAGACTAGCAGATGAAAATATTCAATGTACTTTGTCTATTTCATTGCATGCAACAAATAATGAAAAAAGAAGCAGTATGATGCCTGTAAATAATGCATTCCCAATCGAAGAATTAATGCAAGCATGCAAAGATTATATTGCTAAAACTAATAGAAGAATTTCTTTTGAATATGCACTGGCAAAAGACAACAACGATAATCTTGAGGATGCCAAAGAATTGGTTAAATTGTTGCATGGCATGTTATGCCACGTCAATTTGATTCCAATTAATAAAATCGAAAATGGTGCTTATTCAAAATCTTCTAATGAAAATATTATGAAGTTTAGAGATTACTTAAATGACCATGGAATTGTTGCTACTATTAGAAGGGAACTTGGCTCTGATATTGATGCAGCATGTGGTCAATTGAGAAGAAAAAATTTGAAAGAAGATAAATAAAAAAACGGGATTATGGAGACACATACTCTAAATCCCGGTTTTTTCTATAATATAATACAAATTAATCCTCCGGAGCCCTCATTAACAATACGTTCCAAAGTTTCTTGAAGTTTCATTTGAGCATCCTCTGGCATCTTAGAAAGTTTAGTTTGTAAGCCCTCATTAACAAGCTCATGTAAACTCTTTCCAAAAATATTAGATTCCCAAATTTGTTTTGGATCATTTTCAAATCCAGAAAGTAAGTAATTTACCAATTCTTCAGACTGTTTTTCAGAACCCACAATAGGTGAAACTTCAGTAGTAACATTAGTTTTTATCATATGGATGCTAGGAGCGGTTGCTTTTAATTTCACACCAAATCTAGAACCCTGTTTAACCATTTCAGGCTCTGCTAGAACTAAATCATCAATAGAAGGTGTAACAATACCATAACCCTTAGCATTTACTTCTTCCAAAGCATAGGCAATTTTATCATATTTTTTCTTTGCAGAAGAAAGTTCAGAAATTATGCCAAATAAATCTCCTTCATTTTCAACATTGACACCAGTAATTTCAGATAGAACTTTATAAAATAGATCTTCTTTTACATCAATTTGAATTTTAACATTACCAGAACCAAGTTCAATATTTGTAATTGTAGTTTTAGATACTATTTCAGTTTGACTAATTTTTTGAGTACAACTTGAAATGTCTTTTAAAACATTAGCATCTGAAAATGCATCTTTAATTTCATTAAATAATTCTGCTTTTATAGGATGGTTAAAACTTAAACCATCAACCCAGCGTGGTAATTTAATAGCAATTTTTTGTGCAGGAAATTCATACAAAATTTTAGAAAACATTGTATTAATGTCATTTATGCTTAAATTTGCACAATTTATAGGCATTACACTTGTATTGTATTTATCTGTTAATTTTTGAGCCAATTCTTGAGTATAGTCAGATGATGGTGTTTCAGAATTAAGTAATATTATAAAAGGTTTATTTAAAGCTTTTAATTCAGAAACTACACGCTCTTCAGCCTTTATATAATCTTCTCTTGGTATATCTGTAACAGTTCCATCTGTTGTAACTAAAATACCGATTGTTGAATGTTCTTCAATTACTTTTTTAGTACCAATTTCAGCAGCTGTTTCAAAGGGAATTTCTTCATCAGACCAAGGTGTTTTAACCATTCTTGGCATATCATCTTCTAGGTAGCCAATAGCATTATCAACCAAATAGCCAACACAGTCAACCAAACGAGTTTTAAATTTTAAATTATCATCTAATGTAATCTCAATAGCCTCATTTGGAACAAATTTAGGTTCTGTTGTCATTATAGTTCTGCCACCAGCACTTTGAGGCAATTCATCTTTTGCTCTTTCTTTTTTGTATTCATTATCAATATTTGGAATTACAAGTAAATCCATAAAATTCTTAATGAATGTAGACTTACCAGTACGAACAGGACCTACAACTCCAACATAAATGTCACCATCAGTTCTTTTTGCTATGTCCTGATATAAATTTGAACTTTCCATCTATATACCTCCCTTTAAAATTTACAATGTTAATTCAATTTAAATGTTTGTACCACATAACTTTAATTAATGTATATTGTGAATTTATAAAGGATATGACAAGTTTAAGAAAAAAATTTGCAAAAATTAATGTATTGTGGTAAAATGGCGAAAGTAATTACAATATTAATTGGAATTAACAAAAAAATTAAAATAGAATAAAATATACTAAAAAATTAACTTGATTATCTAAAGATAGTTAAGAAAAGGAGAAAGCAATGGATAAAAACGAAGAAATAATAAAGATGTTAAAAGAATATAACCAAGAACATATAATAGAATTGTTAAATAAATTAGAAGGAAAACAAAAGGAAGATTTAATAGAACAGTTAAATAAAATAGATTTTCATCAAATTGCAGAACTGTATGAAAATACCAAAAAAGAGATTGAACTAAAAGAAAATAAAATTGAATCAATACCATATTTAGATAAAGAAAAACTAACAAAAAATGAAAAAGATACATTTGATAATTTTGGGGAAAAAGAAATTGTAAGTGGACATTATGCAGTAGTTACAATGGCTGGAGGACAAGGAACAAGACTTGGACACACAGGTCCAAAAGGAACATTTAAATTAGATGTTTATGGAAAAGGAAAATATCTATTTGAGATTTTAGCTGAAAATTTAAAAGGAGCAAATAAAAAATATAATACAATTATTCCTTGGTACATAATGACAAGTAGAGAAAATAATGATCAAACACAAGAATTTTTAGAAAAAAACAATTACTTTGGATATGATAAAAATAGCGTTATGTTATTTGAACAAGGAGAATTACCTTTAGTAGATACAGAAGGAAAAATGCTTATTGGAAAAGACATGAAAGTAAAAGAAGCATCAGATGGAAATGGAGGAGTATTTGCTTCACTTAGAAAAACAGGGATGCTTTCTGACATGAAAGAGCGTGGAATTAAATGGGTATTTATTGGTGGTGTTGACAATGCACTTTTAAAAATGGCAGATGTTACATTACTTGGAATGGCTATTGATAAAAATGTACAAATCGCTTCAAAATCAGTTGTTAAAGCAAATCCACATGAAAGAGTTGGAGTATTTTGCAAAATGAATGGGCATCCAAAAGTTATTGAATATTCAGAACTACCAGAAAAAATGGCTGAAGAAGTAGATAACAATGGAGAATTAAGATTTGGTGAATCTCACATTATGTGCAACTTATTTACAATTGATGCTATAGAAAAAATAAGTAAAGAACCACTAATTTATCATAGTGCATTTAAAAAGAATTCATATATTGACGAAAATGGTAAAGAAGTTATACCAACTGAACCAAATTCTTATAAATTTGAAGCTTTCATTTTTGATAGTTTTGAGTTATTTGATGATATTGCAATTCTTAGAGGTAAGAGAGAGGATGATTTTGCTCCTGTTAAGAATAAAGAGGGAGTTGATAGTCCAAAGACTGCTAAGGAATTGTATGAAAAATATTGGGAGAGAAATTAAAAAAGAAAAAAGCAATCAATATAATTTTGATTGCTTTTTAGCATAACTACATAGTTTGATTTCCTGGCAAGAAATAATCAATAACACCATAAATCAAAGCACCAATTATAGCAGCAATCCATGAAATAGAGTAACCAGCTACAAAAAATTGAGTAACATATAAAGTAATAGCGGCCAATGCAAAACCTACGAAGCCTTTACCAAATGGGCTTGCATGTAAACCTGTAAACTTTGTAACTAAATAATCTATTACTGTTAAAACAACAGCAGCTATAATTAAAGTCCAAATATTATTAATTGAAAAACCAGGAATTAATCTACCAACTATTTGCCACACTGTGGAAGTACCATTTTCACTTCTTGTTTGTGAATTTGACATATAGAAAACCTCCTTAAATTTTTAAAAACTTATGCAAAGTAAATTTGCAATTTCAAGGCTCTAATTTTATTATTCACGAAATTTTAAATAATATTCAAAAAAATGAGTATAAAAAAGTTAATTTTTGTAAAAAATAAAATAAGAAATATTATAGTTTTAAAAATATAAGTAGAAAAATGAAATTAATAATTTAAAATTATATTTTAATATAAAGGATTTTTGAGGAGGAAAAAATGTTAATAACTTTTTTTAGAGCAATAATATTATACATATTTGTGTTAATAGTTATGAGACTAATGGGAAAAAGAGAAATAGGGCAACTTCAACCATTTGAACTTGCAATTTCTATAATGATAGCAGACTTAGCCACAATTCCAATGAGTGATACAGGAGTTCCAATATTTAATGGATTGATTCCAATTTTAGGACTTTTAGTTATGCATTTATGTATTTCAGTTATAAATTTAAAAAGCATAAAAGCAAGAGAAGTCATTTGTGGAAAACCAACAATTTTAATATATAGAGGAAAAATCGATGAAAAAGCATTAAAAAAAGAAAGATTTACTGTTAATGAATTAGAAGAAAGGCTAAGAGGGAACAATATTGTAAATTTAGGTGATGTAGAATATGCAATATTAGAAACAAGTGGACAAGTAACAGTAATACAAAAACCAGAAAAAAGAACCACAACACCAGAAGATTTTAACATTGTACCTGAATATGAAGGTATTCCATATGATTTAGTTGTTGATGGAAAAATCATGAATCAGAATTTGCAATTAATTGGAAAGAATTATAATTGGTTAAAAAAACAAGTTGAAAAATTTGATATGGAGCCAGAAGAGGCATTGGTTGTGACTTATGATGGTAAAGGCCAAATTTTCTGCCAGAAAAAAGAAAAGAAAAGTTCATAGAGCGAAAAATCTTAGTGCATAATATAAGAGTTTTATATTAGTGTAAAAGGAGATAAGTAAATGACGAAGGAATTAGTTATTTCTGTAATTATTATTGTAGTAATAATTGCAGGAGATATTTTTACTACAAAATATACAAACAAATCAATTGAAACAGCAACGCAAAGTTTATCAGAAATTAGAAAAGAAATGGAAAAAGAAAATGAAGAAGATATAGATGCAGATAAATTAAAAGAAAAAATTAAAGAGATTAGAGCTGATTGGAATAAAAGACATAAAAAACTTGCCATTTATATTGAACATGATGAGTTAGAAAAAATTGAAACAGATTTGGCGGGACTCAATGGTTATTTAGATAAAGAAGAATATGGAGATTCTATGGCTCAACTTGATATTAGTGTGTATGTTTTGGAACATATTAAAAATAAGACTACATTAAGTTTAATAAATATTTTTTAAATGAGAAAAAAATTAAATAAAATATTTCATATTTTTAAAAGTAAATTTAGATTAAGAAAAGCCTCTAACAAATTGCTAGAGGCTTTATATAATTTATAAAATTACTTATTTTCATCAATTTTTGCATATTTTTTTAGTTTTTCATAAACAAGGTAATTAACAGTACCAGCAGGGAAGCGACCATTTTTATCCTTCTTACCAGCAGGAACACCAGTCAAAACCTCGATACCTTCCTCAATTGTAGAAACTGCATAAACATGGAATAATCCTTTTTTTACAGCAGAAACAATCTCATCAGAAAGTTGCAAATTATCAACATTTTGAACAGGAATCATAACACCATGTTCACCAGTTAAACCACGCATCTTACAAATTTGGAAATAACCCTCAATTTTTTCATTAACACCACCAATTGGTTGTATTTGACCTTTTTGGTTAACTGACCCTGTAACAGCAATAGCTTGATTAATAGGTATTCCAGAAAGACTAGAAAGCAAACCATAAAGCTCTGTACTAGAAGCACTATCACCATCTACACCATTATATAATTGTTCAAAACAAATACTTGCAGTTAAGCACAAAGGAATATCTTGTGCAAACATTTCACCTAAATATCCAGATAAAATTAGAACACCTTTAGAATGAGTAGAACCAGAAAGCTCAACTTCTCTTTCTATATTTACAATTCCATTTTTACCAGTATATGTGTTAACTGTAATTTTAGCAGGTTTTCCAAATGAATAGTCGCCAATTGTTAAAATAGTAAGACCATTTATAGTTCCAACTTCAAAACCAGTTGTATCAATCAATAGAGAGTGATCTTTAATCATATCCATATATTTTGCATCAAATTTCTTTACTCTTTCAACTCTTTCAGCCAAAGCTTTATCTACAAATTCACTAGTTACAACTTTTGATTTTGACATTTTAGCCCAAGTTGCAGCCTCACCGGCAACTTTAATTAAATCATCAAATCTTGTAGATAATTTCTTATGACTTCCAGCAAGTTTTGATGCATATTCAACTAATCTTGCCATAGCACCTTTATCTAGATGAGGAAGTTGTTCAACCTCACAGAAACCATGAATTATTTGAGCAAGTTTATTTGCATTTTCATTATTTAAAGGTGCATCATCTTCAAATTCAACTTTTATTTTAAATAATTTTCTAAAGTCAGAATCCATAGCTAAAAGTGTTTGATAAATATTAGCATTTCCAATTAAAATAACTTTTAAATCTAATGGGATAGGTTCAGGTTTTAAAGAAACCATAACCATAGAGGCACGTTGGTCTGTTGTATTTTCTATACTTATCTCTTTAACTCTTAAAGCTTTTTTTAATGCTTCATAGCAGAAGTTATTTTGTAATAAATCTTTTGCCTGGAAAATTATATATCCACCATTAGCTTGTTGCAAAAGACCAGGTTTTAACATTGTATGGTCTGTTTTTAACGAACCATAATAATTTTCGTATTCAAGAGAACCAAAAATATTATGATAAGAATAGTTTGAATCCATTATAACAGGAGCACCTTCAGTATTAGAATTATCTACGAATAAATTAACTCTATAATTTAAAGATGGGTCTTGTTTTCTTTGAGCAGGATTCATTTGTTGTTGTTTTTCCTTTTCTTTATCTTCATCAACAAAATAAGAAACATTTTTTAATACATCTTGTTTAACATCATTTAAGAATTTTGTAATTTTTTTATTTCTCTTAAATTGTGATTTTAAGTAATTAATATGAACATTAATTGTAAGTAAAGCAATATTAGATTGCCATTCAGAAATCTTTTTATCTGATTGTCTTTCTATAATTTTTATTTGCTCAATTGCATCCATAATTTGAGATTGAACAATAGTTGATTTTTCTTCATATACTTGTTTTATAGAATTATCTAATTTATCAAATTCCTCTTCATCAATAGCTTTTCCATTTACAACAGGCATCATATAAATACCATTTTGAGAAGATTTAACTTGAAAATTATGTTTTGATGCATCAATATTTAATTTTTCTAAAATGCTAGAACGTTTTTCCTCAAATTCTTGTTTAAGTAAAGCTTTTTCTTTTTCAAAATCATCAGCATTAAATGTTTTTTTGATATCTTTTTTAACTTCTAAGATAAAGCCATCCATTGCATTTTTAAATTCTTTACCTTGACCTGCAGGAAGTGAAACTGCAATTGGTTCATTAGGATTATCAAAATTATAGATGTAGCACCAGTCACAAGGTGTTTTTTGTTTTTTAGATATTTTATTTAAATAATTTTTTGTATACATTGTTTTTCCAACACCACTTGGACCTTCAATATAAAGATTATAACCTTTTACATCAACTTGCAAACCAAATTCAAGAGCTTTTATTCCACGTTCTTGGCCAATTCCGGTTGTAATATTTTCTAGTTCTTGAGTTGTATCAAAATCAAATATTTTTGTATCACAAGTCATTTTTAAATCTTTAAAATTCAATTCATTTTTGTTTTTCATTAGTTTTCCTCCAAAATTTTTTTCTTTTATTGTAACCATTTTTTTTAAGTATTATTTACTATTGATATTTTATATTAGTTGTTGAAATTTGTAAAGATTTGTAACAAAAATTTCATATAAAATTTAAAGATGACTAATCGTTCAAATTTATAAAAAATATTGAAAAAAATCAATAATAAATATATAATAAAAAACGAAAAAATTAGGATAAGTAAAATAATAGATTTGTAAATTTATTATTTTTATTTTAAGATTAGCTAAATGAAGCGAAGCGAAAGGGATGAACAAATATGAATAAAACCAAAAGAAAAATATTTGAAACATCAATGAAATTATTTGCAGAAAAAGGATATGATGCAACAAGTATAGAAGAAATAACAGCAACAGTAGGAGTGGCAAAAGGAACACTATATTATCATTTTTCAAGTAAAGAAGAAATATTCAATTTCCTAATAGAGGAAGGAATAAAACTATTGCAAAACAGTATTGATATAAAAACAGAAAAATTAGAAAACTACATAGATAAAATAAAAGCAATTGTATTAATAGAAATAAAAATAGTAAATAAATATGAAGATTTTATAACAATTTTATTAAGTCAATTTTATGGAAAAGAAGCAAGAAATAAAATGTGCCAAAAACACGTTTTTGAATATATAGGAAAAATTGAAAAAATAGTAGAAGAAGGGATGAAAAAAGGAGAAATAAAACAAGGTGATCCAAAAGTAATAGCATCAGAAATTTATGCTTTGATAGCATCTACTTTAGTATACAAAATGAAAAATGAAAATGAAATTGATATAATAAAAACATACAAAGAATTTGAAAGAACAGTAGTAGAAGGACTTAAAGTAAAATAAAATGAGAGGAAAAAATAAAATGAGAGAACCATTATATAAAGTTGAAAAAATAACAGATTTAAAAGATATGATAAACAAATCAGTAGCAAAGTTTTCAGATAGACCAGCATATGTATTTAAAACAGAAAAAAATGGAGAATTTAAAGAAATAACATATAAACAATTAAAAAATGATATTGACAGTTTAGGAACAGCATTAATTAATTTGGGATTAGAAGGTAAAAGAGTTGCAGTAATTGGAGAGAACAGATATGAATGGGGAGTAACATATTTAGCAGTAGTAAATGGAACAGGAACTATTGTACCATTAGACAAAGCATTACCAGAAAATGAAATAGAAAGCTTGATAATTCGTTCAGGTGTTGAAGCAATAGTATATTCGAACAAATACAATGAAATAATGAACGATTTAAAAGAAAAGAAAAATACAGATTTAAAATATTTTATTTCAATGGATTTAGATGAAAGTGAAAATGGAATCATATCATTTAAAAAATTATTAACAAGAGGAAAAGAGTTATTAGAAAATGGAGATAAAAGATTTATTGATGCTAAAATTAATGTAGAAGAAATGAGAATAATGCTATTTACATCAGGAACTACATCAAAATCAAAAGCAGTAATGTTATCACAAAAAAATA
>ERZ824978.1801-NODE-1801-length-20988-cov-7.108393_pt1 | contig 20988 bp, 21 predicted proteins | sample MGYA00519860_ERZ824978 | MGnify/ENA primary metagenome ERZ824978 (study PRJEB31778, sample SAMEA3449184) | human gut metagenome | biome: human gut; feature: human-associated habitat; material: faeces | place: United Kingdom | collected 2010/2012 ... | reverse complement strand
CGGCGGTATTTCGGTTTTGTCATAGTGCTTTTCTTGGTCGAAAAACATCTACTCTACATTCCTTAAGCCGCTTGCCTAACTCCTTTTGCTTTATGCACTGGAGTATTTAATTCGCGGATTAAAAGATAAATAAGAAATGATATGCTATATTGCGCGTCCAAATCCTCATTTGATACTCTCGCTTCCTTTGTTTGAAGAATCTATATAGTTTTTCAGTGAATCAGAAATTATATCTTCTGTTGTATTTTTATTATAGAATGATGACTCACTCACAACATATTGGACATTATTTATATAATCGCTTACACTACATAAATTAGGTAATTTGATAATAAAATTTTCATTTGCTTGATTAGATAATTTAATTGAATCTTTTAAAATTGAATAATTGTTTGTAAATATCAAGTCACCCTCGGTATTGTAATTTTCAATTTTTATATTTGTTGGAACAGTTACACCATCGTCTATTATTTCATAATTATTTAAGCATATAATTTTACACTTCCCACCAACAGTATTGTCAGAATTTATATAATACAATTCAATTTTAGATAATAGCATCGATTTAGGGTCAAAATACATTCCAAAATCCTTAATATAAATTAGTCCATCTTCCGAGACCGCATTTATATTTTTATGATTTTTTAATGCATTCAATAAATTTTCAGCATAGAATATAAAACATTTTCTCTCATTTGAATAGTAACCAAAAGCATCTAATATACTTGGAATATCTGGATTCAAAACTCTCTGAATATTAGCTAGTGACATCGATTCTTGCGGTGAAAATTTATGTAGACCATATTTATTTGAGTATTCTATTAGGTTATTAGGGTAAATTCTCAGCAGGGTCATTACATCTTTAAAATATGATTTATTTAATTGCATTCTCAGAAGGTATTTTCCATCAGAGTTTACTTTATATTCATCTATTTTTTCCAGATAAGAAAATCTATTAAACTGACATCTAACATTGCCTATTTTTAGGAAATTCATATCTTCTGGCTTGTTATTATTTCCCACAAAAGCTTTCTCATACGTTGTTTTTACAGTATATCTACATGAAAAGTAACTTTGATAAAACATTTTTTGAGCTATTGCCCCAATCTTTTCGATAGGCTCTGTTGCACATGTTATCTGCACTATAAATAGATATAAACATATAAATATATTTGTCTTTAACATATATTATTCCTTTCCGCCTGACTCTTTTCTATATATTTAGAATTAGATTCATGGAGATGCCTGCCTCACAGCATTTGAGCAATTTATGTGAAAATCAAATTATCTTTATTGCTATTTAATAAAATGTTAGATTGGTAGATGTCAATAGAATTATAACTACCATAAGCCAATCTATAACTTTCAATTGGGGAACTCATAATTTTTTGGGCTTTGAGTAAAACTTGGGGAAAAATGAATTTTTCGCTGCAGCGGCATAGTTGAATGCATGAGCAACAAAAGCAGAAGTTTGGGAAGTCCTAATGATTATTCTATTCATACAAGTTTTAGTAAATTCCACGCCCAATAAGAACGTAAGTAATTATTTTTTTTAATCTTTACAATTCCAAAGTATAAACATATAAATTATTCAATAACTTTTGTGCTGTATCTTGGAACTTATAATCTATGCTACCATTATAAAAAATATAGAAAGTAATTATTATGAATAAAATATTTATTAGCACGCTATCTTTATATTGCTTATCAATATATTCCCTATCTGGAAAGGAGTTTAATGTAGACGAATATTTTCCCGGTTTGCCAACTACAATTTCATTTGACTATGTAGAAAATACACGCACCAATTTTAACGGAAAAGCTAATGAGCCTGTAAAACTTAACGGCAGCCTTTCATATAATTTTGTAAATGGCGCATATAATTTGAAAACTATTCAAGAGATTGATTCTCAGAAACGCAAAGATATAAGAGAGGTTTTTTGGGACGGCAAGGTTGTCAAGCACAATAATAACCTATATATTTCCGACAAATGCGTTTTAGCTGAAGGTGGATTTACAAATCAAATACTCACGTATGGGCAATTTCCCAACCCTTTGGAATTTATATATACAACGAATTTACCCCAAAAGCCTTTATTATATTCGGAAATACTAAGAGAAGCATTATCCAAAAAAATCCCTATGAACTTAAAAAAAGAAGGCGATACCCTGACATTGGAATTTGAGAAGAGGCAAAATACGATTTTTACATTCAAGTTTGATAAGAAAAATAAAATCCTAAATCTAATAAAAACCTCTGTACACGACATTGACGGCAACATAGAGTATTCAAGGGTAATTAAAGTAAGCGATTATGTAACTAAATCGGGATATAGGTTACCAACCAAAATAGAAGTTAATATAAAATCAAGCGGTAGGGTTAATGTTAATAACGTTATAAAAATCGATATTGTACCCGACTCCATAAAATTTAACAATCCAATTATCGACACAATCGCTTTCGTTCCAGGAACAATTGTGCGCGACGGAATAAATAACAAGACGTATAAGACAACAAAAACAAGTACCCAAGATACAAAAGAAGAACTTATTAAAAATATGCTGGAAGAGAATTTAGATAATAAATAGGATATGCCTTATAAATTTCAAGGTCTAATCTAAAAGTTAAAAAATATAATTGTCGTATGTACTGATTCAAAAAGATGAAAATAAATTTTCATTTTTTCTCCCCATAGATTTATTTACTATAATATAAATATTAATTATATTTACATATTATGCTTATAAGTTACGATCTGCAGATCTGTTACGGCTATTATATAAATTTTTAAGATGCTCTTCTAACATTACCAGTATATCTTTTTTTAAGCAAAATTTCTGATTTTCTTTATCCCAATAGAATCCAATCTCTAATAGTGAATTTCTGTCATTGCCTTTGTATATGTAGAAATCTGGAGAAAATGCTTTAAGAAATGGATTATACGATAATTCTATTAACAAACTGTCTTTATCTGCATAAATAAGTTTTACAAATACTACTATATTTAACCCAGAAACACATTTAGGCTTTCCCGAACATTCCCACGAAGAATGTGATATAGAAATTATTTTCTCCTTAATTTCTTTTTCTAAGAACAATGTTTTATTTATCCTTATAAGTTCGCATAATGGCGAGTATATCAATTTAGGAGGTTTTCCTTCTTGTATATTTGCAAGCCTCTCTAATAATCTTTCTTGCAACTCTGAGGAAATATCATTTAACCCAAATATTTTTTTCTCGTCCTCAAAGGTAATAAGTGTGTCTGAGGTAATCTTATTTATAAGATATTCTGCAAGTTGCAAAATATTTTGTTCTTCCATTGCCCTTAAAGAACTAATTGTTTTAAAATTTTTTAGCAAGACTGGATTTTGAGTGGTTTTAATCTCATTAATTTACGATACGATTTCTTTTATTTTTTTACTCGGAAAGAAATATCTGGTTAAAGTATTTTTTATATTCAGATCCTTATCTACAATATATAAGCAAATGGCCGAATTATCAGTTGATAGATTTATTGCGGGAGCTTTCTCATTCTCAAAATCGTTACGTTTAAAATCATCAATTTTGACATGCAAATCGTCAGTAACCTTATATAACTTTGGTGGATTTAAATCTCTCTCCTTTGAATATGGAGATAACTCAAAGATATATATTTTTTTGCTTGTTATCATAAAAGCTGTTTCTTTTGCGACAACGCCTTCATTAAACACGCCCAATAAAAGTACATCTTTTATATTATTTTCTTTTACTGTATTTAATAATATATCATTTACGACATAATTAAGGCGTTGTTTAACAGGCGCTGAAACGTCAAATCTTGCTTCTTTATCTTCTGATATTGTTAGACTTTCACTGTCCGCGTGTAGAAATATAGAAAATATTAAGTTCAATAATAGATATAAAAAACATTTCTTTGCGTATTTCATATTTTTATCAATGCTTGCATGCCTAACGATATAATTCAATTTGCTACTTTTTTGCCAAAGTATTTGTTCTTATATTGCCGTTTTTTAACTATATATTCCTTATTTTGCTTAAACAGATTTTCCCACTTGGCTATCAAACCTAACCTCTCTTCTTTATCCAAGTCCCCATTTTCCACATACTGTATTGTATATCCCGGATTATTACCTATGACTCTTTCAAGAGCATCTATAAAAATTATATCCGCATCAAACGTGGAAGTTCTGCTACGTAAAGCTTTAAATAGGACCGGTACGTACTCCAACGGTATTCTATCAGAATCAAGATTCGCAATAACGCCCTCTAATCGGGATATTTTCCATCCATAGGTCAAATCGGGCCATTGAGGATTATCGAGCAGTTTATTTAACGCTAAAAATGTGAATTGTGTTTTCTCTTCTTCGGATAATTTCACATTCGGATGGTAATCATCAAGTCTTTTAAGCGTATCAGTTGATTTGCAAAAATTAGAAACAATTTCCTTCATCTCGATATCACTTATGCCAAAAGACAAGAATGGAGTTAAAAAGAATAAAATGTAGATAAAGTATTTCATATTTAATTTTCCCAGAGGTAAATGCTTAAGAAGTTTTTTATCGGATTGCCATAATTATCAAGATGGAACTGTCCCATTAGTAGAAACATATTCAAAGATGCTATTATCTTTCCCATAAGGCACAAATACTTTTCCCATCTCTAAATGTGAGTTAAATATCCGATTTGAGTTTCTCTATAAAATTTGAGGAAGGTTCAATGGACTCAGAATAATTATTCCCCTGCGCAAGCATTGGAACGGAAAAGATTGTAAATATCGTCAATATGTAAAGTATTCGCATTTTTTACCTTACCTTTAAATTAGTTACTACATTTTCCATCATTTACATTTGTAGCACAATTAATATTTTTCAATTCTCCGCCAAGATCGGCGATGAGGTCATTGAAACCTTAGGAAACCCTGTTGTTTTAAAGTTAGCCAAGTTAGAAAAAATTTTATATTTTATTTCTTCTACTATTAGAAAAACGAGAAACTGTATCTAAATATGTAAGGATATAATCAATTTATACCCCAGAGTCCCTTACTCCCAAATGAGCTGTATCCACTAACTATGTCAGACAATACTAATAGCCTCATTTGGTTATTTCTTGTTTGATTCGAATTGAATCATAAAATATTATAATCTATATTATCTAATTCTTCAATAATCTTACGAATGTTTTCTCCTTGTTTTATATAAGAGCTAATTTCTTTATTGTTATTATAATTATAAAAAGACGACAAGATTTTTAGATTGTAGAATATAGAACAATATAATCTTTTCCCGTCATATACGGTTAAAAATGTAAATATGGCAGGTGATGATAGTAAGGAAGATTTTCTTCCTGAAATTATATATCCATCAAATAGTCGATTTGGCATAGTTGCTAATTTTGCAATTTCTATAATATGATTGAATTCTATTTTAGGCTTATGTAGGTTTTTAATTAGAACATTGTTCAATGAAACATTATTTCCTTCTTGCGTAATTAAATAACTTTTTCTGAAAAATGTATTATCTGAAACGATTTCTATTAATACAAATGGAAAACTATTATCAATAAGATCATTTAAAGTATTTTCATATTGATATGACATTTTAGTTTCCAAGTATCTTATAACTGACAAAAGCCTAGATTCATGTATAAATATTTTAGAAGTATCTTTCTGAATTTTATAATAACAATGAAATCTATTTAGGTCTGATGCAAATAGCAAGTTACATGCCATGCAGATTATAAAGAATATTATTTTCATAATTATTCTACCAAAGCTCTATCTACCAGAATATTGCTTCCGTTTTTTCCATTTGCACTTACTTTACCATAAATAGCTTATGAAATTTTATTTATTATACCCACAACCCTGTATCAATTGCAACATAAAAAACTCCAATCTTAAGGGATACAACGCATAAGTAGGACAGCCATAAGCGCTGGTTTATGCCGTCAGAGTATCCAGTGGGAGTCGAAGGAGCGTCAGAAGCGTAGTAATTGCGGTATGAAAATAGGTGTATCACTTAGTTTTATTATATAATTAAGAAATATATATACTATAAGAATTCTTCCAATATTTAATTTCTTTATTGTAGTATTAGAAATTATAGCATTAAGGGCCGTCTCTTCTTCGGGATATTTCTTGAGATTCTACTATGTTATCTTTAAAATGTAAAATATAAGAAAATATTTTACCATTTGACTTATAAAAATCTATTTCCCATTTATCTGACTTCAGAAGTTCTGAGCAATTTCGCATATCTGCGATTTTAGAAAATTCTCTATAATTTGAGTTAAAATATATTACTACTTTTTTATCTTTATTAAATAATGTTTTTGTTACATCTGTACGAGTCATTCCAATATAGTTATTTTTTAAAGGATGCGTTATTGGAAAGTAATAATTTAACGACACCATGAAACCTAATATAATTACTATTAGAATTATGATGTATCTCCATTTTATTCTATATATATTTAAATCCATAGTAGACTGATAGCCAATATATACCCGATATAATAATCTCTAATATACTTTTCTCTTAATATTGTTGCATCTTAATATAATTTCCACGCACTTTCTATAAAAAATAAATTATTTTTTAGCGGATTAAAAAAATTGTTATTTATAAAATTCATTCGTGTGACCTTAATATTTTCTGAAGTTTATTTTTTGTTACAAGTTGCAAAGGTGTATTATCATAAACATCTACTATAAAATATTTGTTTCCGTTAATATCAGATTCACATTCCCCATAAATAATATTACCTTCAAATGAAGGATTGGCTATCGGAATACTTTTACCGGAAAGGTTGTCTATTAAAAAACCACGCACTGAATCTGTCATGAATAATTCGTATCTGTCATTTATTTTTTGAGTACACCCCGAACCATATAACCCGTCAAAGGTATTTCTAATATAGATGATGCAAATACAAATTAACGAAATTACTAATAATGGAATAACCCTCATATAATTATGAAATTTTGTATATCTAAAATATTTCATAAAATACTATTTACGTTCCATATAAGCTATGAATAGTTTAATATTTATATAATTAAAATCAAGCTAAATAAATATCCGTAAATTTCTAAACTAAAAAATATTTAAAGTATAACAGTATGGCAAAATATAGACTTGCATGCCAGCTATACACCTATTTACGTATCTATGTAATACCATAAAATGATATTATCCAGTGAAATTAGTATTTATTTCATCCTCATCCAGACACTATATCTGAGGAGCGCCAGCGGGGGTGGAGGCGTCATAATTGCGATATGGAAATACATACGTTTGCAACTCTTCGTCGTAGAGTTTGCCAGTAACGCGCGCGGAAAGGTCTTTTTGTATATTTCTTTCGCCAAATATCGTTGTGTCTTGATAGTCTTTATTGTAGCTTTTATCGATAATTCTTGTAGTGCCTTTACGAAGGCGGGAATAGCCGATTTGCGAATAGCAACGGCGTAAGGGGCTTATCCCTAATGGAAGCGGCACTGCCGCCATTTCTGTCGCTACTCCATAGAGTGGTTCCCAAAAAGTCGTGCTCATGGTAGCGAACGCCTTCGTCAGTTTTACTTAATATCGGCACTCCGCCAGATATATGAGGTTCATTCACATATATGTCGCTTCCACGGCGGATTAACGCCAATCCGTCCCATACCCACACTTCCGTGCTACCGTCGTGAAAAGTCTTTTGCGCCAACATACCAAAGCCATCGTACGCAAATTTCGTTGTCTTACCTTTGCGGTTTACCTCTATAACCTTGTCCAAATATCCGTATTTATATTCTACGTCTATTTCACCGTTAAACTTCTCCATTACAAGGCGCTCTGCCATGTCGTAAAAGTATTCGCGCTTTTCTTCGGGCGATTCCATCTCCATTAACTGGTTTGCGGTATCATATATATATTTATATATACTATTGCCTATGCGCTTTTCAAGTATATTTCCTTGTTTATCGTAGGTGTAATATTCATTCTTTTCAGGGCTTGCAGCATATTCTACGCTATCAACTTGCCGGATTTATCGTAGCTGTAATACTATGAATTGTTCTACCTCGCTGCCGGACACGCACAACGCAAATAGATTTAATAATATTACATTCCGTAGCGATGTTTTCATAATGTATCGCTACCAATAAACTTCTTTTAATCCATATCTGATTTCAAGTATGTTTATTGAATCTGATATAAATCCGTTTTTGAGAGAATATGAATTTAACGCATTTGCATATTCTTTTGAACTAGAATATCTATATAATTGATGTGTAGCTGTATTTAGTATGAAATATCTCGATTCCCCTTCTTTTTTGGGGTGAAAACAGCCATAAACAAATTGATTTTGTACATAAAAATCTAATATATTTTTTACACTTTCATTTCTATTAGGAGATATTATAGAGGAAATGTCGGAATCGTCTCCAAAATCAAAATATTTTCCCTCCAATATATATCCGTTAGGTAGCGGAATTCTTATTTTGGCAAAATAAGCAAATCCAGTAAGTAATATAAAAAATAATACAACATATTTCATTGCATTAATTACTTTTCCAATATGCCGGAATAAGACCATGAATAGTTTCCTTGTATTTTAAACGGGGTTCCTCCTAAATTTGCTACGGTAGCAAGCCAATCTGCTACTTGTTCTGAACTTGAACTACCATACATAATTTCTATAACAGAAAGAGGATCTGTAAAAGTATCCGAGAATTTGATCTTCGCCTTCCATGAATAGGAATAGATTGTTTTCCCATCATCAAATGTTTCTCCTGCAGTTAAAGTTCCGTCAAAATTTCCACTCATTCTTGCATTACCAATAGAAAAATATACATCTCCAAATCTGTATGAATTATTAAAAGACTTTGAAAGCTCTCCTATTCTTGGAGCTTGTTTTACAGCTTCTTGGTTTATCTGATCAGCAAAACGAGATTGAATTCCCTGATTTATTGCGGAATTTTCTATAACACTTAATAATCCGATCTCAGAAAGGGAAACAGATTTCCCTTTCCCAAAATAAAAATGGTACACAAAGTCTAAATTTCTCCATGTAGTTCCTAAAATAACTAGACCTAACGTAGGAACCCCCGCATAGAAATACTGGTTCATACCATCAGGGTATCCAGCGGGGTCGGAGGAGCGCCAGCGAGCGGTGGAGGCGTCGTAATTACGGTACGGGAATACATACGCCTGCAAGTCTTCGTCGTAGGGCTTGCCAGTAAAGCGTGCGGAACGGTCTTTTGGAATGCTCCCTTCGCCAAATACCGCTGTGCCATGGTAGCATTTATTGTACATTTATTTAGAGAGTATATATGTTTTCATTAAATTTAAAAATCCTTCAGAGATTTTGTTAGGCCTATCTGCATTTGCGAGTTTCAAGTAAACAAACAGCGGAATATCATTCACGGAAATATTTTCTAAAAAATATCCGTGTTTAACTGAATATAATAAAGAAATCTGAGTTGATTTATTTAGATTGGGCCTTATCAAAATTGAAACCATTTCTTCCCCGAAATATGTAATTGTATTGCTTTCATTTACGTAATACTTATTTCGACGGAAAAGAGAGGCTTAGAATCTTCATCTATGAAAATATTTCTGTATATTCGCAATATTTCTCCGAAAAACGACAATGACGGAAGATCTTTTTTTATAACAACCTCAGCTGGGCCGTCTTTACTCTCGGTTTTTATATCAACTAGGCCGTTCATGCAGTAAAAAGATAGCGTGTGCCCATAAAAATTTCCGGTATCTCCAAAGAACTTTTTCCCTTCTTCTCTTGAAAAGGGCGTATTGTCGGATAGTTTTTCAATTAGTTCTATTGCAAGATTAAGAGCCTTAGTTTCGTTTTGATTTAGTTTTGGTATCGGTGCCGCATTGTCCGACGAATAGCACGCAAGTGCAAAATATACAAATGAAAGTATAATAAATAACGTTTTTTTCATGCAATAACCTTTCACTATCATAACTATTACCCAATCTATAATTAAATTCTCTATGAACCTTTTATTTTTTTTGCATTTTCTATCCCAAAATCGCACTCTTATTATCTATAAACAAGCATTGAAACCCACTTAAAACTATTGATTTACTCCAAAGCCTTTTGTTGTTTATTTATCAGTTAGTGTTTATCAATCTTTTTCTTATAGATAAGTGCTAAGTATGGCTCATTGTAAGTGTTATCGTTACTTTTAGTAATTTCAAAATGCCTAACATGTGAACCCATCTTTTACTTCAGTTGGAAGATTATAGACTGTATCCGCAGTAATCTCAAATTCTTCAGATACCAATTCGATTGCAGTATCAAGTTTTAATTTTACGTTTTCATACATTCCTATAAACCCGAAAACAAAAGGCGGATTTATAATACTTATGCCAAGGTCTATTTTCTTGCCTCTTGTTAGTTTGTAAAAGAAACCCACATTAATATCCGGCTTAGGTATAGTCTTTGACATCATAGCTATGACCAATATAGGGTTACTTTCATCTAAAAGCCCCTTATACAAGCCGGTTGAGAAAAAATCGTTTATCGATTTTTCAGATATTCCAAACTTTTCCAATTTAACGGCATCTTCTACATTATTGCCGCTTGCGCCGCACACTGAAAAAAACATGCATAAATATGCAATAAATCCAATTATAATTTTTCGCAAGCACTTCATGGTAGTTTCCATTTTATAGTTAATTGCTAACAAATAATTGAAAACTAATCAATATATTTTTTACATGTAGAAATCGGATTAGTATAATATTATATCGTTTTTAATAACTAAAAAATTACATCTGCAAACTAAAAGAAGTACAAAATTTTTATCACTTGACATAACGAAGACTTTGCCAAATTCTTCTATATTTTCTATTGGGATATTATTTGTTTGCTTGCTTATATAACCCTCTATTGAAAGGAAATTTGTCGCTTTAATATGGGAGGATCTTTCGAGATTACTTTGTCTGTTTGTTTGATTGATAGCTTTTTTTACTTTCCCATTATATATTACCACTAATTGGCAACTTTCTTCCCGTAATATTTTCTTTTATAATATCGCTTTTTTAGTATATTTTTCTTATTAAGTTCAAAAATTTCTTCCCATTGCTTTATAAGAGCCAATCTTTCCGTATCATTGAAATTATTTTCCGCAAGATATTGCATCGTATAACCGGGGTTGTTCCCAACAATGCGATCAAGTAAATCTATTATTATTACGTCTCCCGTTAACATCACTGGACCTATTCTCAATGCTCTAAATAGAGTAGGTACACATTTTAATGGAATTTTATCGGAATCTACACTATCCAAAAATACATGTATTTTTGACATTTTAAATTGATAGCCTAAACTCAACTTTTGAGGGTTATCCAACAGCCTGTCAAGCGAAGTTATCGCGAACTCAATTTCCTGTTCTGGACTAAGTTTTATATGTTTATGATATGCCTCCAAGGTATCGTATTTATCTGTAGTTTTACAGAAATTTGCAACAAGCATGTCTATGTCATTATTCTCTTTTGCAAAAGAAGCATAAAAAAATATAAATATTATTAATAATATTCTCATTTCCGCATTGTTGAATATGTTAATATATACCTTTGTCAATTATTTACTATATGCCACATATGCAATTAACAAACACAATAAGCGCCATAAAAGTAAAAAAAGTTGCAACTATGATAATGCATAGTGCAACTTATTATGGATTTTAGCTTTCGCTAACTACTGTTTTAAATAATCGCTTTCTTTTTTATGGGCAATTTGCGCTTCATGCGGCGGTCCCGCTATTTGGATTAAACCCAAAAAGTTTAAACGCCGCGGGAGTTACTATCACGCTCAATATCGTAGATGACACCAACCCTCCAACTATCATCACCGACACCGGATACAGCAGCTCCTTGCCGGGGCTTTCGGGGTTGAACATCAACGGCAGAAGCGCAAATGCCGCCGTAAGCGCCGTCATTAGAATCGGATTTATCCTTTCAACAGTTCCGCGCTCTATCATATTATCGCAAAAATTTTCGCCCTCAAACTCCATCAAGTGCATATAATGCGAGACCATCATTATCGTATTGCGCGCGGCAATCCCCGACAGGGCTATCATGCCTATTAGCGAAGCTACCGACATTGTCCCTATAAAGTACCACGTCGCAAAAATCCCGCCCGCGAAGGCTGTCGGGATACCAAGCATTATCTGTAGCACCAATGCGGAGCTTTTAAAGTGCGTATATAATATCGCGTATATTGCAAGCATCGCAAATATAAACAACAAACCTATGCGCCTTCCCGCGTCTATGCGGTTCTGGAACTGGCCCTCTATATTCGCGTAATATCCGTGCGGAAGGTCCAAGGATTCGTCTATTATCTTTCTTATTTCCCCGGCCAAGCGCACGGAATCTCCGTCGCTCGTATTTAAGCCAACTACCACCCTGCGTTTTAGCCCTTCCCTATTTATGTGGTTTGCGCCGGTGGAATCCTCAACCCTCGCAAAGGACGATAAAGGATATTTCTCTCCGGATATATTTTCTATCAAAAGCCCCTCTATATTCTTTTTCGACGCGATAAAATCTTCGTCCATTCTCAAAAATACATCGAAAACAGCTTCGCCGTCGACAACCTGCGCGAGGACTTCGCCTCCGAGAATTTTTTGGAGGATATCGTTTATCTCGCCTACCCGCACACCATAGAGCCGCGCCTTTTGCCTATCGACTTCGATTTTTATCTGCGACGTCTGCGCCTGCCTTTCGACGCTCACGTCCCGCGCGCCGGCAAGCCCGCCAATTTTATCTGCGAGCTCCGAGGCCTTGCGCCTGAGCACTGAAAGGTCGTCGCCGAATATTTTCACCGCTATCTGCGACTGCGTTCCGCTGAGCATGTAATCGATTCTGTGCGCCATCGGCTGCCCTATTGAATACGTTATTCCGGCTACGCGGTCGAGCTGCTTTCGCAAGTCCTTTATTATTTCCGACTGCGGCCTTTTGGACGTATCAAATTCAATGTTAAATTTCACTATGTTTACAGGCTCGGCGTGGTCGTCCTTCTCCGCCCTTCCGATTTTCATGCCGCTCCTTTTTACTTCCGGATTTTTTGAAAGTATTTTTTGGACTATCGCACCGATTTCCTTTGAGCGGTCTATCGAACTTTCGGGGGACAGCTGCAATATCAGAAGCGAGCTTCCCTCGTTGAGCGCCGGGATAAAGTCCCTGCCCATTATCGGGAAAAATGCGAACGCGCATGCAGAAACCGCCACCGCGAGCGCGAGTGCCGCATGAGGGAACTTTATTGAGGGCTCTATCGCGATTTTCGATATAATGCGCTTAATAGTCCGCGATATAAGCGGCTCACGGCGCGCTTTACCTGTCTTACCAAGCATTATTGAGCATAACGCGGGCACCACCGTAAGCGCCACGAGAAACGATGCCGCCATCGAAACTATCACAGCCTCCGCTAGCGGCCTAAACATTTTCCCCTCTATACCTCCAAGTCCGAATGTCGGGATAAAAACTATCATAATCAAAACAGTCGCGTAAAATATCGACGCCCTGATTTCCACGCACGCGTCCAATATTATTTTTAGCGAGAGCTTCTTTTTCGACGGGTCACCATTTTCTCTCAGCCTTCTGTACACGTTCTCCACATCCACTAGGGCGTCGTCAACCAGCATGCCTATCGCCACTGCAAGCCCGCCGAGAGTCATCGTATTTATGGACGACCCTGTAAGTTTAAAATATATTATCGAGATTGCGAGCGACAGCGGTATTGCGGTTATCGTTATGAAAGTCGTGCGGACGTTGAATAGGAATATAAACAAAATCACAAACACCATTATTGCGCCGTCTATAATTGCGTCTTTTACGTTGTCGACAGCCGTCTTTATGAATTGGTCCTGACGGTAAATTACGCGGATTTCCGTCTTTTCGGGAAGGCTTTTTTGTATCTCATCAACTGCGGCTTCCAGCGCCTTTGTAAGTTTTAGCGTGTCAACGCCGGGCTGTTTTGAGACTGTTATCATAATGCCCGGCTTGCCGTCTATTGCGGCGTCTCCGCGCAGCTGCGCCTTGTCTATGCGCACGTCCGCCACGTCTCCTACGAGTATGTTGCCGTCGACGCCGCTCTTGACCACCGAGTTTTTAATATCCTCAACCGACGCGCTCCTGCCGACGTTGCGCACGCTCACTTCAACGCCCCCGCGGTTTATTATGCCGCCGCCCGTGTTAGACTGCGCCTTCGACACAGCCTTTTCGAGTTCTTCAAGCGTAATTCCGTAAGATGCCATTTTCGCGGAGTCGGGAACAACCCTGTACTGCTTCAGGCCTCCGCCTGTTGAAAGCACTTGCGAAACGCCAGGGATATTTGTCAGGCGGCGCGCGATTGTGTAGTCCGCCATTGTGCGCAAGTCTATCGGAGAGACTTCAGGATTGTCGGTTGAAAGCCCCAATATCATAATCTCTCCCATCACGGACGAGATCGGCGCTATGAGAGGGCGCACCCCGTCCGGCAACGTCGAAGAAACAGATTGGAGCCTCTCCTGAATCAGCTGGCGCACCTTGTATGGATCGGTATTCCAATCGAATTCCAAGTTTATCATGCACAGCGACGGAGTGTTTGCCGCGCGCACCCGCGTGACCCCGCTTAGGCCGCTGAGAGCCGTTTCGAGGGGTACGCTTATGAGCGTCTCTATTTCTTCGGGCGCCATTCCGGGCGCCTCGGTTACGATTGTCGCTATTGTCTTGTCAAGGTCTGGAAGGATATCGACGGGCAGCTTCATTGAGCAATATACGCCGTAGCACGCCACTATCGCCGCCGTAACAATAACCAAGAACCTGTTTGCCAGCGAATAACTTATTATTGCGGAAAATATTTTCATGGCGATGCTTATTTTTTTGATTTACGCGCGTATGCCGCGGCAAAAATTACGTTTAGCAAAATAGAGCCGTCCAAAACAGCCCATAGCAGGTAACCAAAATACCCCGACTTTTCCAATCTTTCAAAAAGCGGCAACCCCGCCGCCGCGCCGCCGGTAGTATTTTTAGACGCGGCGGACGCATGCTCCGATTCGCTGTGGGCGTGGCCCTCGTGCCCGTCTTCAAGGTGGACTTCGGCGGATTCGTATACTGCGTGTTTTGAGTGGTCGTGGTCAGTATCTTTATTGTTCACTGCACCGTTTGTCGAGTTCGCATGCCCCTCCGCAACAATATCCACAGCGGGCATAAATTGCAGCTGGTAAACGCCGCTCGTCGCGACAGTCTCTCCCGCCTTCAAACCGTGCAGGATTTCCGCATTCAAATCGTCACTACGGCCGACTATTACCTGCCGTTTTTCAAATATCCCGTCTTCACCGCAATTTTCAACATACACAAATTTCTGACCCTCGCCGCCTATGATTGCGGTCTTGGGGACTGACACCACCGGTTTGCCTTCGCCCGCCGATATATAAACAATTCCGCGCATTCCGCTCTTGATTTCTCCGCCGGGATTTTCAATCAGGAAATATACCGGCAGCGTGCTGGTGCCGGGAGAGAGCTTTGAGCCGAATTTTACGAGCTTTGCCCGGAATATTTTATCCCCAAAAGCTTCGAGCCTGACGCGCGCACCCAATCCGAGCCTAAGTTTTCCGATATCGTTTTCAAACACGTTCGCGACTGCGTAAAGCGACGACGTATCCGCAATCCGCGCTATTTCCGCGTTTGGCTCCACCGGGCTGCCTTCAAAAGCGTTTAAAACCTCAACAATTCCACTCTGGGGCGATTTTATCACGACCGACGGCGGGGGATTGCCAGGCAACAGGCTCTCTATTTTGCAAATAGGCTGGCCTTTTTTTACGTATGAATCGGGGGTTATGTAAAGCTCCGCAATTCTTCCAGCTATGCGCGCGGAAACGGCGGAAACTTTGGAGGGAATATTTTCGATTTTGCCAATGGCGGCCACAATATCGTCGATTTTTCTCGGCTCTGCCGCCGCAGTTTTTAGGTTTATTGCCTCCATCGACATTTTGTCAACGCGGACAAAATTTGAAATCCCGTAATTCGCCGACGCGTCGGGCGCGTCGCCGTGGTCGCAATTCTCGTGCTGGGCCGCTGCTTGTGAAGCCAACGCAATACTAAACAAAATATAAATAAAAGTCTTATTTTTCATTTTTATCCTCCAACGCCAATGCGTATTTTAAAGCTATTGAATTTCTCGCTTGCTCTGCGAGAATCGAAACTCCGGTAAGTTTCATCTGCAAATGTGTCTGCCATGCGCCGAATACATCGGCTATGCCGGCGCGCGCCTCGCGCCTAGCGGTTAAGTATTCGCCGTATATTTCCCCGGAGACTTCCTCCACTTCCACCCTATGTTTTTTTAGAATTTGGGCATATTTGTTTGCGCGAAGCCTATACAGGGAAATTTCCGCCATTATTTGATTCTCCTTTGCGGCCGAGCGCGCCTGCGCCTGCTTTCTGAGCGAGAGTTGCTCCTCAATTCCGCCGTCGTAAGATTTGAAAGGCAACGGAACCGAAAAGCTCAGCCCCAATATCTTCTCGCGCGATTTCCCGACAGGCTCGTCCACGGATTCGGACGCCTCGAAAAACACCTCCACTTCTACGTCCTCAAACCTTCCGGCTTTTAGAAGGGCGATTCTCGCATTGGCGCTCTCTTCGGCTATCGAATACATCTGCCAATCTGGGCGAGACTCCAATGTCTGGCGCGAAAATTTTTCAGTCGGAATGGGAATTTCCGCGAGTTTCTCGGCAAGGTTTATATCGACGTCGGGGGATACGCCAATCAAGACCTTCAAGCGCGACAATGCGGCGGCAAAGTCCACTTCGTCGCGCATAATCTCGATTTGCAACTTTGAAGATTCGCTTTCAGCGCGCCTAACTTCAAGCGCGGAAACTTCGGCTTTCTCGGAGGCCGCTTTCAGTTCTTTCGCGAGCTCTTGGGTCGCCTTTAAGAGGGCGCACCGGGCGTCTGAAACAGCCTTTTTTTCAAGGGCGTCAAGATAGGCGTTTTCAACGTCGAGCGACAGCTTTCTGCAAGCGTCTTCGTATTCTAGGGAAGCAAGTTTTATGTCTATGTTGCCGACATCCCTCTCCTTGGCAAGGCGCCCGAACAGCGGAAATTTTTGCGATATCGACGCCCTTACCGAATATTCGCCCTCGTCCGAGAAGAGTACATCGTTGCCGTATTCCGCGCCGAGCACCGGGTTATCAAGCCTGCCGGACTGGCTCGCCCTGCCCCTTGCCGCGTTAATTCCTTCCTTTACAGCCTTCAAGTCCTGGTTGTTGCGCAGAGCGAGCTCCACCGCGGATTTTCTGGACAACCCGAGCGCCGGCTTCTTTTGCTCGCCCGCCAAAGCGAGGAATTGCAGGCATATTACCGCAATAATTAAAATTTTTTTCATACCATTTATAATTAGAAAGTTGACAGTTAAACCCGCGCAACTCCTGCGCGGAATTAAACGTCACTTTCTCAAATTATAAGCGGCATCGACGTTCGCGTTCGACAAGTAAAATGCGCCCGAAAAAAGCGTTTTGTAAAATCCGTTGATATAAATCCGCGCGCCGGAGTTGAATGTTCGGGTTGCGGAGGAACAGAGAGTGCAAAAATTGTCGGCTGTGGCAGTTTCATTCTTTCGGAAGCCAACTTTACAGAATTGCCGTCGCCAACGAGTAAATCAAAGCAATCCGACGGCGCAGAGCAGCGGCATCTTGCCCGATAGAATTACCGCTGTGAATATTTCCGTAAAAAGAGCAGCAATGGTTTGGAGCGGCGCTTATATGCACAATGTCTTTATGTATGCAAACAACAACTGTTCCCACTATTCCCACCAAGGAATTTAGGAAGAAGCATACAGCAACCGACATTGTGGCTAAATAGCGCATTTGTGCAGATTTGAGAACAAACTTTCCGTTTATTCAAGTTTTTTATTTAAGAAAAAAATAGAAACAGTTTAAAGATCGGACAATTTTATTATTTTTAAGATGCAGATTCTTTTATAAAAATTCAGCAATTTTATTTTTTATTTAAAATTTGACGATAGACATACTTATTCGCGCCGCGTGCCTTCGTAGGAATGCCTATCCCTTATGAAGGCAAAGTCATCGGTTGAAATATCCACAGCGCAGGCAAGCGAAATTCCCACAAGCGGCACAAGTCGCCTCAACTCAAGCACAGAATCCGCACTAATGCGCGTGCAAGCGAAATGCTATCAAACGGCAAGCCGCCTCAACGAAGGCACATAATCCGCGCCTCCGTGAGCACCAAATCCCGCGCCCGCCACAATTTACATACAAATAAAACAAAGCGATAAAAGAAATTTTCCCAAATCCGCCCACCTCACCTATCCATAAAAATTTCCCTTTGACACGCCAAGGCATATCAGTATCGTTTTATCTGATTATGGCTAAAATTGATCTTGAACTCGTTAAGGTCGTACTCCAACGCTCGGAGCTCGACGCGAAAAAAATAGCTCAAATTATCGAGGACATCACTTTTGAATCAAAAGCCCAAGAGGCGGAAAAAGAAAAAGAACCTCAGGTAAAAAAACAATATGTAGTCGTCGTGAGCGACCCGTACGGGAAATTCACCGACGCCGACTACACAGGCTGGGTCGTGCAAATTCCGGAAGACGAAAACCCGGCCAGCGCCCTCGAACGCATACACTTGGGCTCGTACGACTACAACCTGACACCCAAAGGCAGGCGTATGCCGCTAAAAACAATTGCCGAAGCATGCGAATTCGGCTCGGCGAAAATTTTTAAAGAACATAAAGTCTGGATAAAGACGAAAGAGCCCGTGTTGATAGTCCGCACAAACAATAAAATTCCCCGCGAAAGCAAACAAGAATAACCCCCATGACCCGCAGACTCACAAAATTCGGCGAACCCGTCCTAAAAAAGAAAGCCGCCGAAGTAGAAGTATTCGACGAATCCCTGAAAGAGCTCGCAAGCGACCTTGTCGACACTCTATATGAGGAGAACGGGCTCGGGCTCGCCGCGCCGCAAATCGACTCCTCAAAGCGGGTCTTTGCAATCGACATGCGAAGGAGGAGCGACGATTCCGTGCCGTGCGAATTTACAATCGACGGGAAATCGCTGCCTCTTGACATAGCAATGCCCCTCATAGCGGTAAATCCGGAAGTCGAGGAAATAGGCGACTATGTCGAAATAGCCGAAGAAGGGTGCCTGTCATTTCCCGGGATTTTTGCGGAAGTAGAGCGCAGCGCAGAAGTAAGGCTGACCTACCAAGACACCGACGGGGCAAAACACGTACTCGTATGCTCGGGGCTTTTCGCGAGGTGCGTCCAGCATGAAAACGACCACCTTGACGGCGTCTGTTTTGTAGACAGGCTCACTCCGCGCCAACTTTTTAAAATCGAGCCTAAATTAAAAAAATTGCGCCGACAGACCCGCGATTTTCTCAAATCCCAAAAAAGCCATTAAACGCGCCGCGTTTTTATGAAAACCCTAAAAATCGGCCTCACCGGCGGCATGGGGTGCGGGAAGAGCGCCGCCGCCGACGCATTCCGGAAACTTGGCGTTGAAGTGCTCGACGCCGACAAGCTTGCCCATATTGCGCTTGCTGAAAACATGAGCGTTAGAGACTCCCTGTCTAAAATTTTTGGGGAAAAGGCATTTCCGCCTAACGAAAACCCGAACCGCGTGGAAATCGCAAGAATCGCATTTTCCGACAAGGAGAAGCTCGCCGCGCTCGAAAACGCCCTGCACCCGGCAATCAATGCCATGTGGCTTGAAAGGCTGAGGGAAATACAGGCCTCTTGCGATGGAAAATTTTCGGCGCTGGTTGTCGAAATGCCGCTGTTGTTTGAAAAAGGGCTTGAAAAAAATTTTGATATCTGCATTACTGTTTTCTGTAGCGAGACGGCGCGCCGCGAACGCCTCTTAAAAAGGGGAATGTCCGAGCATGATATCGACGCGCGCGACGCCTATCAACTGCCGCTCTCCCAAAAAGTACGTTTGGCGACGGTTGCTTTGTTTAACGAAGGCGATTTTGATTTTCTGTACAAGCAAGCCGCGCTTACATTAAATAATTTGAAAACCCAATGGACGAAGACACACTAATTACGCCCTCCGCGCCTGAAAGCGGATTGCCCGAAAAGAAGAAAAGGGGCCGCAAACCAAAAAATCAAACAGCAGAATCGTCAGATTCTCAAACAGCTCCAAAAGTCGCGAAAAAGAGGGGGCGCCCAAAAAAAGCCAAGGTCTCCGAAGAGGAAGTTTCCGGTATGGGCGCGCAGTCCGAAAATCCGCCGGCCGAAAGCGTTCCGGAAGCCGGAAATGTTGAAACACCTTCCTCCAATGCCGCCGACAACAATGCGACATTGTCCTCCGGGCCGCAATGGCGCGACGTGCATGTGGAAGCGGAAGACTCATACTCCCCCGACAACGAAATTTTTACGGGATCCGATAGCGGAGACGATTTTGCATACTCCAAATCGTCGCGCGATGACGCTGTGGACGATGAAATTCCGCAATATTTTTCGACGAGCGACGAAGACCTCGACCCGGACGCATACCGCAATGTTCCCGACACCGAGGGAAGTTCCGAGCCCGATACCGAGGGAAGTTCCGAACCCGACGAATCGGAAGCCATATTGTCCGACCCTTCGTACGAGTCGTTTGCGGACGCCGAAGCCGCGCGCCAAGACAGGCGCAACAACCGCAAGAATTGGAAGCAAAACGCGCGCCAGGACAATTTCCGCGGCAATTATCAGCAAAACAGGCAGCAAAACCGCCAGCAGCAAAACAGGCAGCAAAACCAGCAGCGGCAAAACCGCAATATTCCGCAACAGAACCGCCAGCAGCAGAACAGGCAGCAAAACCAGCAACAGCAGCAACGCCAACAGCAAAACAAGCCTAAAAAGAACATCTGGAAGCAGGCGGAAAATGATGCCGAAGCGATGAATCCCGGAAATCTTCCCGAATGGGACACGCTAAAAACCGAGGCCGGGATATGCCAATGGGTAGAGCGGCTCTTCGAAGGAAAGACGGCAGAGCCTG
>ERZ824978.1797-NODE-1797-length-21020-cov-4.280706_pt1 | contig 21020 bp, 16 predicted proteins | sample MGYA00519860_ERZ824978 | MGnify/ENA primary metagenome ERZ824978 (study PRJEB31778, sample SAMEA3449184) | human gut metagenome | biome: human gut; feature: human-associated habitat; material: faeces | place: United Kingdom | collected 2010/2012 ... | reverse complement strand
ATCCGCCACGGAGTAACGATATAATCCGAACACAGTGTTCGCTATTGCTTAGGGGGGTGCAAATTTGGGCTGAAAACGGCATTTTGAGTAGACTAACGCCTTTTTTTGAGCAGTTGTTAGAAATGAGCAGTTTTTTCTGTTTGCGCCGGCTGTACACAAACTTGCAGATTATCGCCATAGCAAGGGCTACAGTATGCATATTTAGCTCTGATTTGCAATCACACAATCAAATAAATGCAAAAACAGGGACTCAGACATTGTATCAATATCTGAGTCCCTTGGTGGCCCGCATGACCGGACTGCCGTCCTCGTGCGCCTGTCTCATCAGGCTGCTCACATAGTCGCGCATGGTTTCGCACAGCGCCATATAATTCGTCAGGATGGGGTACGCTTCCTCCCCGAAGGACCAAACCTCGTTATCAGCGCCTGTAAAAAGCGCCCTGGTGTTGTCCGGCCGCGCATTCTTGAACCACGCATCCCAGGCGCGTAACCGCATAAAAAAGAACTGTCTCCCAACGCCTGAACGAATCGGAGGGCGCTGGAAGACAGCTTTTTTGTCGGGCGGTTGACCGGGCCCGGGCAGGCGGCGGGACGGCCGGGCGTTCGCGCCGGGCCTTCTCTGATCGGACAAACGCCGCCGAACCCGGCTTTTGTCAGCAGTGGTAATCCTCTACCTCCACCTTGTCGGGGTCCGTATAGGGGGCCAGCGTGGAGATCATTTTGACCGGGCCGCTGGAGCGGTTGATCACATAGTGGATCTCGCCGGGCTCGATGTGAATCAGGTCGCCGGCCTTCAGGGGGTGGTTAACGCCGTCCACCACCACGTCCACCTCGCCTTCCAAAATGAAGAAGTTTTCTTCCATAATGTTGTGATAATGGGCCTTAAAGTCCTGCCCGGCCTGAAACTGGACGACGGCAAAATTCATCCGGGGGCCCTTCATCAGATACTTGGGGCCGCTGTCCCCAAAGCGGTACTCTCTCTCGTTTTCATTCAGAATAAACATCCTGTCCCTCTCCTTTTTCTGTAGGTTTTATAGGCCGGGCGCAGCCCACAAAAAGCGGGTCACGCGCTGGTCTGCCAGCTGAAGCTGAGCGGCGTACATCCTGCGCCAGGGCGCGTACATGGCCTCATACACCCGGTGGTTTTCCATATTGGGGACGAAGGTCTTGTCCCACTGCACCAGCCGCCGGGCCGTTTCGCTGATGTCCTTGTACAGGTGAACGCCGTAGCCCGCCAGAATGGCCGCGCCCAGCGCGGTGGCCTCCTTGACCACCGGCACCCGAACCGGAAGCCCCAGCACGTCCGCCACGATCTGGCACCAAATGTCCCCCTTGCTGGCGCCGCCTGCGAACACGATCTCCTCGGGCGCATTGCCCGTGGCCTCCCGCACCAGCTCCAGATGGCCCTTGGTAATCATGGCGGTGTTTTCCATGATGGCGCGGTAGAAGGTAAACTTGTTGAATTTGGCGGGGTCGAAATCAAAATTGGTGAAGGTGGGGGAGGCGTGCCGCCACGAGATGTAATTCATAACGTCGCTGAAGGCGCACATCATGCCGTAGCTTCCCGCGGGAATTTTGGCCGCCTCCTCGTTCATCAGCTGATAGGGATCGGTTCCCAGCTCTCTGGCCCGGCGCGCCTCCTCCTGACAGAAAGCGTCCCGATACCAGCGCATCACCAGCCCGGGCTTGAAGGCCAGAGCCTCGTATTGCCACATACCGGGCACGGCGTGGCAGTTGACGCGCACCCGGCAGTCCGGATCGGTCTGGCACTTGAGGGTGTTGAACTCGTACTGCCAGAAGCTGCCGCCGAACACGGCCGCCTGACGGTCGTCCACCACGCCCACGCCTACGCAGCCCAGCTGAGCGTCTCCGCCGCCGGCCACCACGGGAGTCCCCTCCCACAGCCCCGTATCGGAGGCTCCCCTGGCGCTGACCTTGCCCACCACGTCGCCGCACTCGACGACCGGCGGGAAAATATCGTCCTTCAGGCCGACCTTGCGCATGATCTGCGCGTCCCACGTGCGCTTCTGCAGATCGAAAATGCCGGTGGTGCAGCCGTTGCTGGGCTCGGTCTTGAGAATGCCCGTCAGCTTGTAAATCAGCCAGTCGTTGAACATGCTCACCGTCCTGACCTGAGCGTACAGATCGGGCCGCTTGTTCTTGACCCACAGAATGCGGGGCAGCGCGCCCAGCGCGTAGGTCTGGCCCGATTCCCGGTAGATTTCTTTTTCCAGCTCCGGGTTCATCCGGATCAGCTGAGCCACCTCGTCGTCGCTTCGGGCGTCCACGTTGGCGCAGGCCCAGATCTCCCGGCCGGCTTCGTCGTAAAGCACAATGCCCTCGCGCATACAGGTGGTGCTGACCGCCGCAATCTGGCGGGGATCGATCCGGGTTTGGGCGATCACGCCGCGGATGCACTCGCTGGCCAGCTCCCAGTTGTGAACCCAGTCAAAATCCATGCTGCCGGGGTAGCGCGGATCCTCGCCGTGGGTCCATTCGCGCTGTACGCAGCCGAGCTGAGCGCCGTCCGTCCCGAACACCACTGCGCGCACGCTGCCGGTTCCCGCATCCACTGCCATCAGGTATTGGTTTGCCATAAGCCTTTTCCCTCCGTTTCCAAATTCGTTCCATTGGAAGTTCGTATTGTATTTCGCCGTTTCAGGTCGCGTCGTTTTCCATGCCCAGCAGCTGCCGGGCCGTCCGGTCGTCCGTGACCAGAATGTCCAGATACTGACCGCGCAGGGCGGCGCGGATGGCGTTGACCTTGTTGTCGCCTGCGGCCACGCCGATCACGTTGTTGAGCTGCTTGAGGGTGGAAAGGGGCGCGCTGATCAGCCGCTCCTCCAGCGGCGTTTCCAGAAGGTCGCCGTTCTGGTCGATGAAGTGGCAGAGCAGGTCGCCCTCGGCCCCCTGCATCTTTAGATACAGGAAGTCGTTGTGATTCAGCACCCCCGATTTGAAAATGGTGGCGCTTTCGTGCATGGCGCCGATGCCCACCACGGTCATCTGGGCCAGCGAGATCATGCGGCTCAATTCCTGTACGCTGGCCTCCAGCCGGAGGGCCTCGGCCATTTCCCGGCTGCTGGTCAAAAGCGGCGCGGGGATCAGGTGCAGCTTGGCCATAAACACGTTGCTGCGCGTATCGGGCAGGTAGTAGCTGACCCCGCCGGTCAGGGAAATACAGCTGATGGGCTTGTCGGTCATGGTGGCCAGATTGTTGAGGATCCGGCTGGGGGTATCGCCGTAGCCCATGTTAATGAAGGCATTGTCCGTCAGACGCTCGCTGATGTACATGCTGGCCGCCTCGGCCACCCCGGCGTTGACGGCGCTGTGGTGGACGGGGGCGGGCACCACAAAAGCGTCCTGAAGGCCGTATTCCTTCATAAGATTGCGCTCCAGCTGCATACGGCTCTCGCCGTCCTTGCGGAGCTTGAACTGGATGATGCCGGTCTGCCGGGCCTTGTCCAGCAGGCGGATGACCCGCATCCGGCTGATGCCCATGAGCTGGGCCACCTGCTGCTGGGTCATTTCCTCAAAATAGTAGTACCATGCCGCCTTGGTCATCAGTGATTCTTCATAATCCATAGCATTCTCCCTTGCATTTCTAGGTTGCAACGCAAATGTTCTGTTTCAGCACATATGTTTCAGCATGGGTAGTATATCATCCTTGCGGATGGTTGTCAATGATTCTGAAAGAAATCCTGCCGCGGCTGTTTTTCAAAGATCCGAAAGGGAAGTTTTGTAAGATAATATCGGATAGTGCCAACAATTCTGCAAATTCCTTTCCGCAGGCATTGACAAAGCTCCAAAACTATAGTATTATGACGGCATAACAAAAGCAAAGCCATTAAAACATTTGTAATGCGGCATGGAGGTCTACGAATGAGCGAAGAAGTCAACCGGCAGACGGAGGCTCTGCTGTCGGTCCGGGGGATCACCAAGGCGTTTGGTTCCAACGCCGTCCTCAAGGGGATCGATCTGGATGTGGGCGTGGGCAGCATCGTCGCGCTGATCGGCGGCAACGGCGCCGGGAAAAGCACCCTGATGAAGATCATCATGGGCATTTATCAGGCCGACGAGGGCGAAATCTGTCTGCGGGGCAAGCCCTGCAGGCTGGGCAAGCCCTCCGCCGCGCTGGCAGCGGGCATCTATCTGGTGCCTCAGGAGCCTCTGCTGTTCCCCAACATGACGGTGCTGGAAAACGTGCTGATGGGCTTTACCGAAAACGAGGCGGAGCTTAAAAAGCGCCTGCAGAAGCATATGACCGAGCTGGACTTTACCCTGAACCTGCAGCGCAAGGCCAGCACCCTATCCATCGCCGAGCAGCAGATGGTGGAGATTCTGAAGGGCCTGATGCGGGAGGCCCAGCTGCTGATTCTGGACGAGCCCACCAGCGCCCTGACCTACGGGGAGGTTCAGTCCCTGTTTAAGGTGGTGGAAAGCCTGCAGGCCAAGGGCGTCAGCATGATCTATATCACCCACCGCCTGACAGAGGTCTTTGAAATCGCCACCCACGTCGCCATCATGCGGGACGGGCTGATTACCGTAAACGGCCCGGTGAAGGATTTTACCAAGGAAATGCTGATTCAGGGCCTGCTTCCCAAGGACGCAGAGCTGAACCAGCAGGGAGCCCGGGCTTATGTGCCTGTGCGCTACGAGGAGCTTAAGCCGGTTCTGCAGGTTCGCGACTTCAGCGGCTACGGGTTCAGCAACATCAGCTTCGACCTGTATCCCGGCGAGATCCTCGGCGTGACGGGCGTGGTGGGCGCGGGCCGCACGGAGCTGATCAGCACCATTTTCGGGCGGGACAAGCTGCTGGGCGGTCAGGTGCTGCTGGACGGCAAGGACGTCACCGGCTGCTCCACCAGACGCATCCTGCAGGAGGGCATCAACTTTGTGCCCGAGGATCGGCATTACCACGGGCTGTTCAAGATTCGCTCCATTTCCTCCAATACCACCTCGGCCCTGCTGGGCACCGACGAAATCGGCAGGGTGGACATGGATCGCCGGAAGCAGAAGGCCATCGCCCAGCGCTATGTGGACAATTTCCGCACCAAGATCGTTTCTCTGGACGATCAGATCGGCAGCCTTTCCGGCGGCAACCAGCAGAAGGTGGTCATCTCCCGGTCGCTTTCCACCCATCCCAAGGTGGTGATTCTGGACGAGCCTACCCGAGGCATCGATGCGGCGGCCCGCAGCGATGTGTACGGAATCATCCGTCAGCTCAAGGAAGAGGGCGTGGCCGTGCTGATGGTCTCCTCCGATATTGAGGAGGTCGTGGAGCTGGCCGACCGGGCCGTCACGGTGTTCCAGGGCAGGATCAACGGCCAGTTCCAGCACGACGAAATCTCTCAGGATGCGCTGACCAGCGCCTCCTTCGGCATCAGGTAGGAAAGGTTGGTAGCAAAATGAGCAAAGTCAAGCAACTGTTGAAAGCCAGATGGATGTCGAGCCTGATCTTCCTGATTCTGCTGTTTCTGATCACCGGCGCGGCGGAGCCTTCTTTTCTGAGCTATTCCAGTATCGTCAGCTGCTTCAACTCGGCCACGATGTATACGCTGCTGGCGCTGGGCATTGCGTTTGTCATCATGACCGGGGAGATCGACGTTTCCATCGGCGCTACGCTGGGCCTGACGGCCGCCATGACCGGCGCCATCGCCCAGCAGAACGGCAGCATCGGGCTGATGCTGCTGGTCGTGGTGCTGGTGGGCGCGGTCATCGGCCTGATCAACGGCATGGGCGTGGCCTGCTTCGGCGTTCCCTCGCTCATCTTTACGCTGGGCACCAACAGCGTGGTTCGCGGCATGGTCTATATCCTTTCAGGCGGCCGCACAGTGGAAAACTTCGGCGGAGCCGTTTCCGGCTACGGCAATCAGGTGCTGTTTGCCGGCGTCACCCTGTATTACGCCATCGCCCTCCTTCTGGTGGCGGTCTCCCATGTGATGCTGACCCGAACCAAAAAGGGCAAGTACTTCATCGCCGTAGGCGATAACGCCGGCGGCGCCAATCTGGTGGGCATCTCCGTCACCGGCACCAAGCTGCTGGCCTATGTGCTGTGCGGCGTATTCGCCGGACTGGGCGGCTTCGTGTTTGCCTCCAAGTACGGACAGGTGATGACGGTGGCCGGCAGCGGCTACGAAATGACCGCCATTGCGGCCTGCGTGCTGGGGGGTATCTCGCTGTCCGGCGGTCTGGGCAACGTGGTGGGCGCGGCCATCGGCGCGGTCATCATGTCCTCCATCAGCCGTCTGCTGGTGTTTATCGGCCTGCCCTCTACCTATGACAATACGATCACCGGCGTGATGCTGATCGTGATCGTGGTAGCGGACGCGCTGGCCCAGCGCAGGTCCATCGAAACGGCCAGAAGAAAACGCCTGCTGTCCAGAACGGCGGAATAAGCGGCGGAGGGGGGAAGCCAAAATGAAAACTGTCAAAAAGCTCTTCAAGCACTGGGAACTGTTTTTGCTCCTGTTTCTGATTTTGGAATTTGTGATCTTCGGCGCGGCGAATCCCAAGTTCCTGCGTCCGCAGTCCATCATGACCAGCATCGTCAACTATATCAGCGTCTGCATCATCGCGCTGTTTGTGACGCTGGTGATGATTACCGGAGGCATCGATATTCAGGCGGCCTCCATCATCGGCCTGACCAGCATCCTGCAGGGCGTATTATGGAGCGACGCCGGGATGAACATCTGGGCGGCGGTGCTTTGCTCGGTGGCGGTGGCCGCGCTGTGCGGCGCGCTTTCCGGCTTCTTTATCGCCTACTGCGGCGTGCAGCCCATGGTGGTTACGCTGGGCGGCAGCTTCCTGTATTCGGGCTTGGCGCTGCTGGTCTCCGGCATGTCCGAAACGCCTGCCTATCAGGGCATCAGCGGCTTTCCGTCCAAGACGGCGGAGGGAGCGGTCGTGGATTTCCGCTTTCTGGGCAAGGGCGAGGTTCTGGGAATCCCCATGCCCATCGTGGTATACGTGCTGCTGATCCTGCTGTGCGCGTGGCTGCTGCACCGGACCAAGTACGGGGAGCGGCTGTATCTGATCGGCGTGAATCAGCAGGCGGCGGAGTATTCCGGCGTCAACACCCGGCTGGTCATCCTGAGCACCTACGTCCTTTCGGCGGTCAGCGCCGCGGTGGCCGGAACGCTGCTTACCGCCAATGTGAACTCGGCCAAATACAATCTGGGCTCCGGCTATACGCTGGCCATCATTACGGCGGTCGTGCTGGGCGGCACGCTCAACACGGGCGGCAAGGGCAGCATTCTGGGCACGGTTCTGGCCTCGCTGATCATCTGCATCCTTCGCTACGGCCTGCCGCTGTGCTTCGGCGTCAGCACCCAGAACCTGGATCTGCCCATCGGCGTCATACTGGTGCTGGTGGTGCTTGGCCGGGCCATTGCCGGGAAGGGAATGCTCGCCAGGCTGCTGAAGCGCTACAGAAAGCAGACCGCCTGACCTACCGCATTTCAGAAGGCGTTGTTCAATGCCTTTTGAGATAAATAAAATTAACAGGAGGAATCCCAACATGAAAAAGATCCTTGCGTTGATCCTTGTGCTGTGCATGGCGCTCACGCTGGCTTCTGCGGCCGTCGCGGAAGGCAAGAGCCCGGTGGACGGCATGACCGTCGCCTTCATCCCCAAGGTGTCCGGCAACTCCTTCTTCGAGGCCGCCAATGACGGCGCTCAGAAGTACGCCGCCGAGTGGGGCCTGACCGTCGATTACATCGGCGCTCCCGAGGCTTCCGTGACCACCCAGCTGGAGCTGATCCAGCAGGCCATCGACAAGGGCGTGGACGCGATCTGCATCTCCGCCGTGGACGCTACCGCTCTGGACGAGAAGCTGATGGAAGCGCAGGCTGCCGGCATCTACGTCAGCACCTGGGACTCCGACGTTTCCCCCAACGCCCGTGCGCTGATGGTTTCTCAGGGCACCGCGGCGGTGCTTGGCCCCATGCTGGTGGAAATGGGCGTTGAATCCCTGAAGGAACGCGGCGTGGACGTGAACGGCGAAGTCAAGTACGTGTGGCACTTCTCCAACCCCTCCGTGGCCGACCAGAACTCCTGGTACGTGGCTGGCGACGAGTACATCAAGAACACCTATCCCAACTGGGTGGCCGTGCATGATCCCTACTATTCCAATCAGGATCCCGCCCAGTCCGTCAGCGTTGGCGAATCCATCTTCGAAGCCTATCCCGACGTGGATCTGATCATCTGCAACGACTCCACTGCTCTGCCCGGCCAGTGCGGCGCCGCCCAGAACAAGGGCCTGACCGCCAAGGACGTGACCATCACCGGCTTCTGTCCGCCCTCCGGCATGACCACCTATCTGGAGAACGGCATCTGCACCCGTTGGGGTCTGTGGGATTGCGGCATTCAGGGCGCTCTGGGCTGCTATCTGGCCGCCTATGTGTCCGCCGGCAACACCGTTAAGGTGGGCGACGTGGTCAACGTGCCCGGCATCGGCGATGTGACCATTCTGGCCAACGGCGATCTGGTGGAGGGTCAGGAAACGGCCGAAACCAACAACGGCGTGGTGCTGCTGCCCGAGCGCGTTGTCTTCACCGCTGAGAACGTGGCGAACTATCCGTTCTGATGTTCCCGGTTTTCTGATTCTTCCAAGGGAGAAGGAGCGCCCGACGGCGCTTCTCCTCCCTTTCGTGGCGCATATGGGCGGGCCTCCGCACAGCGCGCCGACCAGGCTTCTGACATTTACGAAGGAGGTAGGCATCAATGGCTGATAAAGACGGATTGAAGATCGCAAAGGACTATCATGTACAGGTACCCTTCGGCAACCAGCAGAGCTTTTACGTAAAGGGCGCCAACCATCTGGACTGGGGCATGAAAAAGCATCTGTCCAACATTTTTGACCCCAAGAGCGGCAATACGGTGATGTTCGCGTTTGACCACGGCTATTTCATGGGCTCCACCGCCGGTCTGGAGCGTCTGGATCTGGTCATCCCCACGCTGCTGTCCTATGTGGATTGCCTGATGGCCACCCGGGGCGCGCTGCGCACCTGCGTGTCCCCTGACAATCGCAAGGCCATCGCCCTGCGGGTAACCAGCGGCTCCAGCATGTTGAACGACGACCTGAGCCACGAGGTGGTGGCCGTGGACGTGGAGGACGCCATCCGCATGAATGCGGACTGCATGGCCGTGCAGACCTTTATCGGCGCGGACGGTCAGCTTTCCAGCATCGATAACCTGAGCCGCGTCGTCAACGCGGGTATGCGCTACAGCATCCCCACGCTGGGCGTGGTGGCCGTGGGCAAGGATATGGAGCGCACGGACCGCTTCTTCAAGCTGGCCACCCGCATCGTCGCCGAAATGGGCGTGCAGATGGTCAAGACCTACTACTGCGACAACTTTGAGGAAGTCGTGGCGGCCTGCCCCGTGCCCATCGTGGTGGCCGGCGGCAAGAAGCTGCCCGAGGATGAAGCCCTGACCCTGGCCTATCGCAGCATTCAGGGCGGCGCCCGGGGTCTGGATATGGGCCGGAACATCTTCCAGAGCGAGCACGGCCCCCAGATGGCACAGGCCATTCGGAAGATTGTACACGAGGGCTTCACCGACAAGGAAGCCTATGAGCTCTATCAGGAGCTGATCCACTGAGGTCAAACCCAACCGGGCCGCCATGGCTGACGACGCTGTGGCGGCCTTTTTGGAAAGAGGGGTGCTTTTATGGCGCTTGCCATTGCTCAAATGGTGCTGCCGGTGCTGCTGGTCATTGCGCTGGGGTATCTGTGTAAGCAAAAAAGCTGGCTGGACGAAGCGGGGCTGGCTGGTCTGAAGACGGTCGTCAGCAGGATCACCCTCCCCGTCGTTTTGTTCAACGCTTTTTTTACCGCCGATTATTCGGCCGTGACCCTGCTGACGTTCGCCGTGGTGTTCGCCAGTCTGGGCGTGGCGCTGGCCGCCGGCTTCTGGGCCCGCAGGCTGAACCCCCGGTACGCCAAATTCATGCCCTTCCTGATGACGGGCTTCGAGGGCGGTATGCTGGGCTACGCCCTGTTTGGCCTGCTGTACGGGGCCGACCAGACCCATGTGTTCGCCATGGTGGACATTGGGCAGACCGTGTTCGCCTATACGGTGTTTCTGTCCGCGCTTAAGGTGGCGGATGGAAAAAAACCCTCCGCCAAGGCGGTGGCGGTCAACGTGCTGACCACCCCCGCCAGCGCCGGGATGCTGCTGGGTATTGTGCTGGGCGCGACGGGGGTGGGCAAATGGGCGCTTCACTCCTCCGCAGGGGAGCTGCTCGGCAAGCTGATCGTCTTCCTGACCGCTCCCACCTCCGTATTGATCCTTTTGATCGTAGGATACGAACTGAGCGTCAGCCGCTCCCTGATGAAGCCCGTGCTGATTACGGCCCTGCTCCGTCTGGCAGTGATGGGGGCGCTGTGCGGCGTATGCGCCCTGATCGTTTTTTCCCTGACCCCCTTTGACAAGAAGCTGCTGGTGGCGCTGCTGCTGGGCTTCTCCCTGCCCGCGCCGTTCATCATCCCGCTGTTCGCCGATACTGCGGGCCACGGCGAGTATATCTCGACCACCCTTTCCTTCTCAACCCTTTTCAGCATTCTGGCCTTCATCGGCGTCGCCGTGTACACGCTGGCGTAGCCTGAAGCGCCCGGCGGCTTCCCTGCGGCGGACGAAGGCGGCCACTGTCGAGCGTTGCTCCGTAAGCACGCGGTCCCTTTCGAAGCGCCTTCGAAGGGGGCCGCGTTTGCATGAGCAGGTCTCCGGCTCGCCGAAGGCCCCCGCCCATGCCTGAATGGGTGAAAAACATGGATAGTTTGACGAAAAACGCGGTTGTTCACGCCGTGGGAATGCATTATACTGAGGGCATCAACCCACTGTGGAGGAATCGAAATGAAGCGTACGCCATTTTTGCAGGAAGTGCTGGAGCAGCCTCAGGCGCTGCTGGAGCTGGTCGACCGCCATCAGGGCGAGGGCTTTGACTCCCTTTGCCGCGCCCGCCGTCTGCTGGACGGCGCCTCCCGCGTTATCCTGACGGGCATGGGCACCTCGTATTATGCGCCGCTGTGCGTGCTGGATGATTTTTTGAAAATGGGCGCCATCCATCTGGAGGCGGGGGAGCTGTTTGAGTATCATCGGGGCCTGATCACGCCGGATACCGTGCTGGTGATGATCTCCCAGTCCGGCGAGAGCATCGAGATCAAGCGCCTGCTGGAGAAGCTGCCGAAGGGCTGCCGGGTGATCGGCGTTACGAACGACCCGGCCTCCACGCTGGCCGCCGCCTCCGACTGCCCGCTTCTTTTGTACGGCGGCAGCGAGCGGACCATTACCAACCGCACCTTCACCAACACGCTGGCGCTGCTGGAGCTGCTGGTATGCCCCAAGGAGGAGCGCCCGGCGCTGTGCGGTGAGCTGCGCGAGGCGGCGGAGCGGATGAGCCGTTATCTGAACGATCCCCAGACCGTGCCTGCCGCCGAGCGGGCCGCCGAGGCGCTGCTGCCTGCCGATCACACCTATAGCAATTTTCAAAAATACCGCAGTTCTTTAATTATTCTCGAAAAAGTGGTATAACAGAATCAGGGAAGGTGAGCATCATGCTACATAACGAAGCTCGGAAATTGATTCTGAAAGCATATGATAAGGGAATCAGTGTAAAAGAACTGGCGGAGTGTTTTTCTGTAAATCCCAGTTCGATTTACCGCCTGCTAAAACGCAGAAATGAAACAGGAAGCTATGAAGCTCAAACAGATCTCCGAGGTAAAAAGCCAAAACTTTCTGATCCAGATCAACAAAATATCCTTGCGCTCATGGAAAAGCAGCCGGATATTACCTGCTTGGAGATTATAGAAACATTGAATCTTCCGGTAAGCATCGATACTGTCTGGCGTTTTCTTCAAAAGCAGGGATATCGTCGTAAGAAGAAATCTCTTCATGCCAGCGAGCAGGACCGTCCCCGATGTAGTCAAAAAACGGAAAAGTTGGTCAGACCGTATATCTGGATTCAAAGTAAGTGATCTTGTATTTTTGGACGAAAGCGGTTGTAATACAGATATGACCAGACGATATGCCTATTCGCTTGGCGGTAGCAGAGCGGTTGATTCTGTACCGCTTTCCAAGTCAAAAAATACGACCATCCTGTCATCAATTCAAATGGACGGAACACTGCATTACACTACTTTTTCAGGAGGAACGACTGCCGAGGCGTTCAAGGCGTACCTTGAGAATGACCTGCTGCCGTATTTGAGCAGCGATTCCATCCTCATTATGGATAACATGAGATCGCACCATGCAAAAGCAGTGAAGGCACTGTTGGATCATTCCCATGTTCAATATGTCTATCTTCCACCGTATAGTCCAGATTTGAACCCTATTGAAAAACTTTGATCTAAAATAAAAGCCCTTTTACGTAAATTCAAAGCCAGAACTGTTGGGACTCTCCCTCACGCAATTCAATGTGCATTTCAAGCGGTAACTCAAACAGACTGCGTGGGTTGGTTTCGTTCTTGTGGATATATGCTTTAATTTTGAAAATTGCTATAATTATAAAGTAGGAAAGAGAAAGCATTTTACATGTAGTGCATATAGACGAGTTTTTACATAACGTGCATATTAGCGGCTAAAGCTGTCATCGGGAAAATCTATTGCAGAATGATCAAGACATTTGAGCCCTAGGACAGAACTATTCGTCTAACAGGGGCCTCCAGAAAAAGGGATTAAAGAGAGAGCGGTGTAGCCAACATTGCTCTCTCGGCATCCCGTGAAAATCTCGTGTCCCGCGCCGGCGTTGCGTTATCCCTCTCATAGTGTTCATATGGTTTTCTGACGTAATTGTAGTTATTATCTTTTCTGTTATTCAATCGCCGCCGCGCTATTCTGTCGGGAAATAGCTGGGCAATACTGTCGTTAACCCCGAGCCTGTTTTGTCATGTAACAGCCAGGGCAAAATAACGGGAAAAAGAGTGATGTAGCAAGCATCACTCCTGGCAAACCACATAAGGCGCTTGTGTTGCTCCCTGGAGACGCTGCTGATGGCGGAGAGCAGGAAGCGGGTCTATTCCTGCAAACCGCATGATTTGGCTACCGCATGGATTAGTCGTTATGATGGAGGCTGCGTTAATTTTTGGATATTATTCAGGAAAGAAAAGGGGATGGACGAAGTCAAGGGAATCAATGTGAGAGTCTTTCAAGATAAACTGTATTGACAGATCGCTATAAGAAAAAGCGGAGTCCCGATTGGAACTCCGTTTTCATGGGAAGGATTTAATCAGTAGGCGGCTGGAAACAAAAAGCGTTCCAAAGGGCGTTCTTGGTGTTTACGCCACAGTAGCCGTTTACTGTTCAGTGGTTGCAGCAAGCCGGAATACACCTGAACCATGCGAATCGCGTGTCATATCAGGAATATAGATGTTGTAGTGAATAATATGGAGGATTCTGAACCCGTAGTCTTTGATAACGACCCGCCCCGACAAAACGCTCACGGGAACACCGCGCCTTATGTATCTACCGATGTTTTTTTCAAGTTGTTCAGATATCGATAAACCGATGGTTCCGACATGTTCAGTGCTGCCGCCGCCTTACTGACAGCTCCCTTGAGCTGAAACACGCCCTCGTCGTTCAATCTATGGATGATCTGCTCTTTTCGCTCAGGAGAAAGCACAGCAGTCTGCCCACCAAAGTCGGCTACTGTTTTGGCAATAATCGCATCCATAGTCTCTACGATGGATTTGCCAAGCGTTTCCCCATTTCCATTCTCTGGAGTTTCCTGCGTGTCAAGGGGGCCGCCGCCAAAGAAGCTGTCCAGAAACGCTTTCATCTGTACATATTGCGTACTCTCAATATTGATGCAAAGAAGCCCGATAATTTCATGGTTGGCGTTTCGAATGAAGAAGGTTCCGCTTTTCATGGGAGCACCGTTTTTATGAAAACTTTTATAATTGGTACGGTACTGCTTGTTTTCCGGCGGTTTCTGCACAATCCTCAGGGCAAAGTCTGTACAGGGGTCGCCTTCTTTTCTGCCGCTGATGTGTCCATTGCGGATTTTTACAATGGAATGCTCCAAATTTGTTAAATCATGGAGAAGGACTTCCGTATTGGAACCCAAATAATCCGCAAGGAAATCAACCAAAGCCACATAGGGTTTCAACAACTCGTTCATTGCGTACACTCCAATTTTATGCTTCATACAGAAGCCAGTATATCAGAATAACATTTCAAAAGTCAAACGCAATAAAGAAAAAATCGGCAGGGTCGTTTGAGACGCGAAAATAAATCATTTTGGGCCTTGAAGATGTTACAAAAATATGACGCACTTGACAAAACTGCGAAATGTGTTGACAAAGAATATGGTGTGATATAAAATTATCATAGGCGATAAAAAATTATTATTCTCTGGAGGAGATTCCCATGAAAACGGCAGTACAGACGGAAACCGCCCCAGCGGCAATCGGTCCCTATTCACAGGCAGTCAAGGCAGACTTCTCCGGGCGCCTTGTGATCACTTCCGGACAGCTTCCCATGAATCCAGCGACCAATATGTTCCCAGAAGGAATTCTGGCGCAAACCCGGCAGTCCCTGAAAAACTGCGAGGCTGTTTTATCCGCTGCCGGGTTCGGCTTGAAGGACGTTATTAAAACCACTGTCTTTCTCAAAGACATGGATCATTTTGCCGCAATGAACGAAGTATACGCAGAGTTTTTTCGAGAAAATCCCCCTGCCCGCAGCGCGGTTGAGGTTGCGCGACTGCCTAAAGACGCCCTTATAGAAATTGAATGCATTGCGGTGCGATAGCATCCGCTCAGGAGTACAAGGATACGCTCGTCTCTCGATTCCAAACCAGCGTCCACAAACCGAAAGGAGAGGATATCATGGATTAGCATATGCTTGCGAGTTACTTGGGAAACAAAAAAAAAAGCATTATAAGGAGGAAGAAAAATGCAGGAGAAGAAAATGCTGCAATTCCGGGGAGGTCCCGGCATGGCGCTGATTCCTTTCGCGGTTTTCATCGTTGTGACCATCGGTCTTTCCTTTATGCAGGCTGCGAGCCTGAACATGATGATCGGCGCCGGCGTTGTCGGTCTGCTGATTGGCATGCTGTTTGCAAAGAATGTCGGCGACTATTGGGAGGCGATTCTTTCCGGACTTGGATCGAAGGTTGGTGTCACAGCCGTCATGCTTTGGCTGGTGGTTGGTATTTATGGAAACATCCTAAAGAGCGGCCACATTGTTGAGGGGCTGGTCTGGCTGAGCGTCAAGCTGAACATGAGCGGCTCCGTGTTTACCGTTGCAGCCTTCATTTTTGCGAGCCTGTTCGCTATGGCGACCGGGTCTGGCTTCGGAACGATCTCCACCATGAGCTTTATTCTGTATCCGGCCGGTATTCTGCTCGGTGCAAATCCCGCGGTGCTGGCGGGCGCCATTCTTTCCGGCGCGGCGGTCGGCGACAATCTTGCCCCTGTGTCGGATACCGGAATCATTGCCTCCACGACGCAGGAATACACGAAAAAACCCGGTTTTGCGGATATTGGCGGAACCGTCCGCACGCGCGCGCCATTCGTTGCCGTTGGCGTTCTGATTGCAATCGTACTGTTCTTCATTTTCGGCGGCAGCGGCGGCGGCGCGCTTGACCCGGTGCATGCGGAAGAACTGCTCGAGCAGTATCAAATGCCTGCGGGGCTCCTGCTGCTCATTCCCACAGCCGTCGTCATTCTGCTTGCGGTTCGGGGCAAGAACATCTTCGCCTGTCTGGGCGTCGGCATCGTAATCGCCGTCGTCATCGGCCTGGTCGCCGGCCTGTTCGACTTCTCCGCGCTGGTATCCATCAAGGACGGCGCGGTGACCGGCGCGATCCCCAGCGGGGTCGGCGGTATGCTGGATGTGTCCATTCTGCTGTTGCTGGTCGTTTCCATGGGCGAACTCCTGATTCAGAGCGGCTGCATGGACAACACGGTGAACTGGCTGAACGAATCAGTGATTAAAACGCCGCGCGACGCGGATCTGGCGATTTTCTCTCTCGCTACGGTGTTCGGCATCCTGATCGCGGCGATCAACACCATCGCCAATATCTGCGTCGCACCGTTCGTCAACGCCGTAGGCAAAAAGAATCGGCTGCATCCCTATCGCCGGTGCAACATCCTTGCCACGGTCATCTGCTCTTTCCCGTTCTTTGTGCCGTTTGGCGGCTGCGTGCTGCTGCTGCTCGGCGGACTCTCCTCCATGAAAGACGTATACCCGTTCCTGCCTAACCTGGCGGCCACCGACATGTTCTTTACAACGTTCTATTCCTGGGCGATTTGGGCCGTGATGCTGGTCGCCTGTGTGACTGGCATCGGCCGCAGATTTGAGGGAAAGAATGGAGAACCTGTAAAGACCAAAGCAGAGGCAGACAGGAGCTGACCAAACATTATCTCATCAGGAAGGAGAATGATCCATGAATCGCCTGTCACAGCTGATTAAAGAGGACATGAAACCGGCGCTTGGCGTTACGGAACCCGGCGCTATTGCCTTTGCTTCCGCAAAAGCACGCAGCTATACCAACGGCCCTGTCGAGAGCGTTCTGGTTTCCATGAACTCCGGAATGTACAAAAACGCTTTTACCTGCGGCATTCCCAATTCCAATGAAGTAGGAAATATCTTCGCTGCTGCGCTGGGCGTGGTTGCCGGAGACAGCGACAAGGGGCTGGAGTCCTTGGCAAACGTAACGCCGGAAGACAACAAAGAGGCGAAGAAACTGATCGACGAAGGGAAAATCAGCGTCAGTCTTTCCGGGATCACTTCGGAAATCTTCATTGAAGCCACCGTCAAAACGGCGACCGATGAGTGCGTCGTGACCATCAAAGGTTCGCACACCAACATCGTTCGTATCACCGTCAACGGCAAAGCCGTGTTTGAGGCGCAGGCGCAAGGAGCCGCCGGGGAGAATCTGGATGGAAAACCCGGCGGCGGGCATGAGATCCACAATTACACGCTGGCTCAGTTGGTGGAGTATGCGCAGACCGTTCCGTTCGAGGAGATTTCCTTTATCCGAGACGCTTATACCGTCAACATGGAATTGCTGGAAGAAGGACTATCCAACCCTCGCACCACCTTCGCACGTCAGCTCAAGAAAATGAACGGTGACAAGGTCATTTCCGATGACGAGCAAAAGACCGCGCAGCTGCTGTGCAACGCCGCCATCGAAGCCCGTGTGATCGGGCTTGATAAACCGGCGATGAGTATTACTGGCTCAGGCGCACATGGCATCATTGCAACGCTGCCTCTGTACGGCGTCTACAAGATCCGCGGTCTTTCCGAAGAAAAGCTGCTGCGGGCTACGGCGCTGAGCTATCTCGTCTGCATGTACATCAAGGAATACTCAGGGAGATTGTCAGCATTCTGCGGCTGTGCAATCGCTGCTGGAACAGGGATGGCGTGCGGGCTGACGCTGCTGAGAGACGGTACGGTTGAACAAATGACGCATGTGATCAACAACATGGCTTCCAGTATTACCGGCATGATCTGCGACGGCGGCAATCAGGGCTGTACCATGAAGGGCATTGTTGCGGTCGATGCGGCATTCAGATCCGTGGATTTAGCGATGGATGACACTTACATCTTCAACGTCCATGGAATCAATGGAAGAACGCCGGAGCTTACGATGAAGCATATGGGATTGATTGCTTCTCCAGGCATGGTAGGCACGGAAAAAACGATAGTGGAAATATTTGAGGGGAAGCTTAGCGAATAAGCGGAACGTGGGGAGGACGCTGCAAAGTAAAAAGAATGGTGCGGCGTCCTCTCCGCTTTTGCTGCCATTTTCAGAAAGGGGGATCTCAGATGGAACAGTTAGGAAGAACGAAGAAAACGCAATGCGAGGAATGGGTGAAACGGGACAATGCTGTGATTGCGCCATGTCAGCACATTCCGTTTTATGATCTTGTGGTAGACGAGGCAAAGGGAGATATTTTAGTCGATTTGGACAACAACCGTTATATTGACTTTCTGTCCAGCGCATCTTCGCTGAATATTGGAAGCCGGCATCCGAAGATCGTACAGGCGATCACGGAGCAAATGAACAAATGTATCCAGTTCTCGCCCGTCTACTCATACAATGTCCCCATGATCGAGTATGCAGAAGAGCTCGTAGAGCTCTTTCCTCAAAAGGAGCCGGGCGAAACGATTATGCTCAGTTACAGCAACTGCGGTTCAGAAGCAAACGACGCTGCGATCAAATTCTGCAGAGGTGCGACAAAGCGTTCGAAAATCATTGCTTTCACCAACGCGTATCATGGCAATACCTATGGTTCCTCAACCCTTTCCGCCTGCACGGAGAAAATGCATGAGAGCATTGGCCCGCTCCTTCCGGATGTTTATCATTTCCCGTTTTATGGAATCGACGTGCCGGATGATGAATGCGAAAGGAATTGTCTGCGTGAAATCGAAACCGCGTTCCGGACCTATCTGCCTGCCAAAGAAGTAGCGGCGGTCATTATTGAGCCGATGCAGGGGGACGGAGGCATGCTCCCGGCGCATCACATTTTCATGAAGAAGCTGAGCAGACTGTGTCGGGAGAATGGTATACTTTTGATCGCAGAAGAAGTTCAGCTGGCCTTCTGGCGCACGGGAAAATGCTTCTCTATCGAACACTATCTGGAGGACGGCGCATATCCGGACGGTATCATCATGGGAAAATCGGTGGGCGGAGGACTGGTTCTTGGCGCTTTCATGGCGCGTGAATCGATTATCCGAAGTCTGGAATCACCCGCTCATATTTTTACGCTGGCAGGGAATCATCTTTCCTGTGCTGCAGGTTTGGCTTCGCTGCGTTATATGCAGGGAAACGAGTATCAGGAGGCGGTGATTAGAAACAGTGCGGAGATGGAACGTCTGACGCAGGAACTGACGAGCAGGCATGCAGACGTCATTTCCTTCGCCAGAGGGCTTGGCGTTTCATATGGCATTGGAATCGTGAACCCTGACTCCAAGGAGCCGGATCCAGATATGGCTTTCAAAATCGTATACCGCGCCTATGAAAAGGGTCTGATTCTCATGACACTCGCAGGAAATGTGCTGAGAATCCAGCCGCCGGTAAATATTTCTCCGGATCTGCTTCGAGGAGGTTTCTCCATTCTGAGCGAAGCAATCAGCGAAGTTGTCAGCGGCCAGGTTCCGAATTCCGTGCTAAGCTATCGTCGTGGAAGAGATCCATATATCTCAGGGGTATAGTTGGCACGACATTCAAAGCGCTCCGTTGATTTTGTATGCACCAGGTCACAAAAGCCTTCTGCCCGCCTTGACAGAAGGCTTTGTTTTTTTACTTTCTGCCGTATAATGATAATATGTTTCTGTCCGCGTAGGCTATCCGAAAACTGCTTTGCCTGACTGACTACGGGAGCAATAACAGTTGTGTATAAGACTTCACGCTATATGATTGCGCTACCGTTGGACGGCTGATTCGGATGGATGCAACATCGCTTTATCCAAACCCGCAAACGTTACGCCGCCAAAGCGTAACGAATTACGTGACAATTATCTCTGAAGCAAGCATGGCGGTTCACTTTTGATAAAATAGCGTGACAAAAAAGGAAAAAATTACTCTTGGAAGTTCCATACAAGACAGAGATAGACAAACGCTATGGCGCATAGGAATGAATACCTTGCGCATTTCTATGCGCCATAACTTCCAAGAGTCCACAATACAGTGGCTTTTCTAAGCACACGCGCCCACTTATATCGCATTTTTATGCAAATAAAAAGAACCCGGACATTGTATCAATATCCGGGTCTTTTGGTGGTGGGGATAGCGGGACTCGAACCCGCAAGTCCGAAGACGGGGGATTTTAAGTCCCCTGTGTCTGCCAATTTCACCATATCCCCGGGAGAAATGAAGAAAACGGTGTTTCTTGCGAAACACCGTTTTCTTTGGTACACCATCAGGGACTCGAACCCTGGACACCCTGATTAAGAGTCAGGTGCTCTACCAGCTGAGCTAAAGGTGCATTCACTCTTTCAAGTGCATATCACATTATACTCGGATTTTGTACAAAGTCAATACCGTTTTGGACAGGATTGAAGATATATTTTCAATTCCGTCTTCAACCGTATTTGTGCCGCACCGATAGGGCGTATTTAAAGAGTTGAAGAGAGAAGAAACGTCATCCGTACAATACGCCTGAGGCACATGCATTCCGCATTCCGCATCAACGTTTCCTCTCTTTTCATCAGTAAATTTCAGTCAAGGTGAATCAGTGTTCATCCAATCACAAGCCGTACCCTTGCAGCCATTGCTCCGAGATCCGCATTGCTTATTTTGCGCGGGACAAGAACGCCGGTTTCGGCAAAAGTTCTTGCGCCGTCGGAACCGTTGACAATGCGCGCAAATTCCGAATCCGCCTGCATAAGGCTCTTCATGCCGAGATAAAGCGCCTGGGTGATGCCGTATTCGTCGTTCCGTGCGTTCATTATCTGCGTTGCCTTGTTGTAGCATTCGGCCGCAAGCTCGCGGCACTGTTCATCGGTGAGCTTTGCAAGAATTTCCGGCTGTGCAAGCATTGTTTCAAGATAGTCCAACCTCAGGCAGGCATATCTGTCGAGTTGGCTCTGATCGTTGAGCTTGTATGCCTTGTAGAGATTGACAAGAACCGTTCCCGCATCCTCTCGCGCGGCAAGCAGCTGAAGTCCGTCATAATCCTGTTTGACAACGTCGAATCCTTCCAGCATTGATTCGTAAACGAACATATCATCAAACAGGTTATAGTTCATGCAGTACAGCACAAGCTCCGCCGTTGTTGCATTCCGCGCAGTTTCCGGCAATTGGGAAACCTCCCGCATTTCTATCGCATCTTCAAGCAGATCCCACTCCTCGGGCGTGTCGTAAGGGTTGATAACGCTTTTATACACGTTTCCGTCCTTTACGGGCAGGAAGCCCTCGGGTGCGGTGAACCAGTCGGAAAGAGCGGGATCGTCGTCGGAATCCTCAAATTCGCCGCTTGCACGCAGCCGTACCACACGCTCGGCATATTCGTTGAACGCCTTGCGGATGCGCCTGCCGTCCTCCACACGCACTGCACGCGAAGCAACTC
>ERZ824978.1795-NODE-1795-length-21043-cov-9.085049_pt1 | contig 21043 bp, 14 predicted proteins | sample MGYA00519860_ERZ824978 | MGnify/ENA primary metagenome ERZ824978 (study PRJEB31778, sample SAMEA3449184) | human gut metagenome | biome: human gut; feature: human-associated habitat; material: faeces | place: United Kingdom | collected 2010/2012 ... | reverse complement strand
TTGGCGTCGTTGGTCACGCCAGCGACCTCGCCGGACTCGGTCACGGTGTAGGTAAAGGTATGCTCGCGCTTCTCGGGCTTCTCGCCCAGAGCCTTGTTAAGTTCGTCGAGCGTAAAGGTAATCTTGCCAAAGTCGACCTTGCCCTCGGCATCATTGGTTACGCTCGCGTTCGCGGGCATGGGTGCGCCCTCTTCACCGGTCACGGTAAAGGTGAACTTGCCGGCAATGTCAGCCGGGGTCAGGCCATCAGGAACCTGCAGATTCTTCTTGCCCACAAGCGATGCCTCGACAGGTGCGGCAGTGTAGGCGTTCACAAACTCGTTGCCGGCATCGCCGTAGACAGCCGTCGCCGTCAGGGTACCATCGCCGTTGTCGACAACGGTTACACATGCGTCAATTGCCGACACGGTGGCGCTCACGCCCGCAGGCAGCTTGCCGGTCTGCTCGGCAGCGATGTAATGAATGGTCCACGTGGGTTTGCCTGAGCTAGCATCAAGCGATGCCTTGTCTTCCTCGACCAGCTTGGCGAGCGACTTGGTCGTGTACGTCAGCGGACCGAACTCAACCTTGCCACCCTTGTTGGCTGCATTCAACAGAACCTCGTCGTGCCCCGCATAGCTCAGCGCAAACTTGAATTCGTCATCGGCCATCGGACGCCCTGAGAGCGTCTTGGTAGCCTCAAGAGTCAGCGGGGTTTCCGTCTTGGCGCTATAAGTGTTCTTGAACTCGCGCTCGCCCGAGATCTTTTCAACGTCAGCCTTAAGCCCACCTGTGGCCTTAACCGCCACGGTCACCTTGAACGTGGCAACGTTCTCGCTGTAGGTGATGCCACCGGCGCCGCCCTTGACCTCACGGACCTCATAGGTGTACTCACCCGGCTTGTTGTAGGTGATCTCACCGAAGTCGACAGCAGCCTTGCCCTTGTCGTCCAGGTCGGCATTGGTCACGGTCGCGGTCGCGGGTGCGGGCATCGGGGCGTCATTCTCGGACGTCGCTGAGAGTTCAAACTTAAACTCATCCGCATCCGTCCAATCACGGCCCTCGAGCACCTTGGTCAGGCCAAAGCTCGTCTTGGTATCCACCGTTGCCGGCGTCACGTTAAAGCTGATCTTGCCGTTGTTGCCCAGGTGAACGTCAACCTCCGTGGCGTTCGACTTGGCAGATGTGTTGTTCCACTTGGGATTGAGCACGTCGGCCGCAGTGCCGGTGGGGTTACCGCCCACGCGCTCCTTGGTGGTGTGGAGCTCGTCAATAAAGGCCAGGCGCGCGGTTCCCTTGCTAAACGACAGATTTCCGCTCGCGTCGGGCACGATGGCGCCCTCAAAGCTCGCGGCGTCTCCGCCGGTAAACTCAATAACGGCAATACGGGATTCGGCCTTACTGTCTGCGCCCAGCGCCTCGAACTCATCCTTGTAGTAATAGATGCCCTCGGCAGCCAGCGAGCCCGTCGCAGGCGTTGTGCAGTTCTTATCCGTGTAAATGGGAGTCTGCTTCTGGAAATAGTAATAGCGGTTGGTGTCGGCAGGCTCAAAGTTCGCGATCGTATCGCCCACCGCGCCAGCGTTCCACTTGTTCGCGTAGAAGTTAACGGTCTTGGAACCGTTCTCCGCGGTGGTCGTATTGCTGCTCTTGATGTAGTCCTCGAGCCCTTTTACGTTCTTGGGCGTAAACAGGTTATCGAGCGCTTCTTTCTTAACGCTTGAGGTGTAGTTCACCTGAATGGGCTCAGTATTGTCGACCGTAAGCACGCCGTCGGTGATCTTAAAGTGGCGCAGCGGAATCAGCGACGCAGGAATCTTAACCGTTACGATATCGCCGGTCTGAGGCTTGCCCTCTTCGGCATGCTGAACGGTGATGACCAGGTTCGCAGCGGCACCAGAAAATGTGTAGGTGTCGACGTTACCCTCGGACTTCTTTGACGGTTTTTCAAACGTCTCGCCGCCATACACGACGGACGTAAAGTCGTCGACTTGCATAAAGTCGCCCAGCTCATCGGTAAACGTAATGTAGCCAGACTTATGCTCGCCATATCCACTGTGAGTTTTGGTTGGGTAGCCAGCCTGGATAATGCTTCCGGAGATATCTTTGAAGATTTCCTCGAGCTCGGCGGCGCTGGTTGCCGACTTGTAGTAATTGGCGTTTTCTGCGCGCGCGCCAAAGTTGATGGTCCATTCGCCCCAGAGAGAAATGCTGGATGAGGCGGCAGGATAGTTGCTCGACACGGCATGCATGAACTTATTCTCTTTACTTGTGCCATCAGCCGTGAGGTCGGCACTGGGATTTGCACCGTCAAAGATGCCGATCGTATAAATGTCGGCACCTTTATTCTTGAGACTCTTGGCACTATTAATGGCGCTATTGGCAACACTTGCTTGGAATCCACTAGAACTCGTAGGTGAACCATCAGTGAAGAAGACGACGATCTTCTTGGCGTCGGCGCGACCAAACGAAAATTGCTCATCAGCCAGCTCCAAGCCATAGTCGGCGCGCGTGGAACCGTCAGGGCTGATAGAGTTGACCGTGCTCTTTAGGCTCTCCGCACCTTTGTCCTTGCAGGGCGTCAGATTCTTCATGGTCTGCGAGTAGTTGTAGGTGTCCCCCCCCCAACTATCGCGATATTTTTTGTTGCCAACCTCAGTAGTCTTATCGCCTGCAAACTTAACGATGGCAACCTGATGCTGTTTGGATTCATCTGTGATGCTTTGGTTTTGCGTGGCGATGGTGTCAATAAAGCGATTGGCGGCCGTCTTCAGCGCATCGATGCGCTTTGTACGGTCGCCCTTAACCATGGGATCACTCATCGAGCCAGAAGCGTCCAGCACCAGCACGATGTCGAGCGGCTTGCCGGAAACCGTCGTATCGGATGTCGAAGAGATGGCTGACAGCGTGGTCAGGAAATCCGACTCTTCGTTTGCCGCGGTTTCCTTGACCGTCTTGTCGGTCCAGATTCGGCCGACGTTTTGAGTTGTTACTTCCTTGCCGTCATAGCCGTCGGCCCAGAACTTCCAGTAGTTGCTGGTATCGAGGTCGACGACCGTTTTTCCGGTCATGGCCGGTCCGTCCATTCCTGTGCTGGACCTGGCGTTGGCCTCGGGCAGCATGGCAAATGCTGCAGCCGGCAACACAAGCACTACGGCAAGTATCACCGCCAAGAGACCCCTCGTGTACTTACTCATCGCGTCTCCCTTCTCGCGGTCTCAGACCTTGCATCAGCCTAAAGTTACGGAATGAGACACAATTAGGGCAGGTGACACATGTTCCAGATTCGGTTTTGGGCGTGAGACAAATGTCTCACCAAAGTTGAGACACGGCGTTTTCGCAGGAAAACGGGTGCGACTCGGAGCCATCAGGCAAAAATGATCCGTTTTCCTCCGTCCCCGGGGAATCAATTGGTGGTGCTCACCACGAAACTGGCCCATCTACTACGTTTGACCCGATACTCCCGACCATAACCGCGTTTCATGGAAAACCGCAGACGTTCTACCTGCGGTTTTGTTTTTGCGTAATTCGTCGTGGTTGGGGACAGCGGCCTAAACGTAGTAGATGGGCCCATTTCGTGGCAGACGGGTCACGTGGCAGCCCTCGCAAGGCCAAAATGATCCGTTTCCCTCTGCCCATGGGAGATCAAGGGCTGTTACGAATATGATGTCATTTCAAAACTATGCCGGATTACGGGGCTAATGTCGGGACCCTTATCCATACCTCCATTTTTTGAAAAACGGCAAGCAATCTACCTGCGGTTTTGTTTTTGCGGTTTTCAGTATGGTCGGAGGTTCGCTATCTAGCCCCGTAATCCGGCATAGTTTTGTTCGCGGTGGCCCAACCGCGCGTTTAAGCGCGGGGCCGGTGGGGCATTTTTGCCCCACCGGCCCCTATTCCAGCTCTACTCCGGCTTGGTTTCTACCGTGGGGGTCTTGTCCGCTGCAACTGGGGTGCGGGCGGTATCCATAGTCAGGCAGTGTTTGGGGCAGCTCTCGATGCACTCACCGCACACCACGCAGGCATACGGGTCGATCGACCACGTTCCACCCTTGCGATCGACCGCGAGCGCGCCCGCCGGGCAACGGCGCGCACACATGCCGCAGCAGATGCACACGTCCATGTCGTTGACGATATGCCCGCGCAAGCGCTCGGGCGCCGTCAGTTTCTCCTGCGGATAGCAAACCGTGACCGGCTGCTTGACCATAGAACCCAAGGCCGTCTTGGCAAATGTCAGTAAACTCATGCCGCGCCTACCTTTCTGTGCAGCTAATGCAAGGGTCGATGGTCAGGATAATCATGGGCACGTTGGCAAGGAGCACGCCCTGCAGCGCATGCGTCAGACCCGCCAGGTTCTGCGACGTCGGCGTGCGCACGCGGAAGCGGTCCAAGTTCTTGGTGCCGTTGCCGCGCACATAGTAGTATGCCTCGCCGCGAGGTTGCTCAATCACAACCTCGCCGCGCGCGCCGTCGGCCGGCGTGAGCTTGGTGCGCCCGCCGATCCCGTCGTGCGGAATCTTGCCCACAAGCTCCTTAATGATGTCCATGGCCTGCGTGACCTCAGCGCAACGCACCTGGCAGCGGGCATAGCAGTCGCCATCGGTAGCAACGATGGGCTCAAACGCAGCCAGGTCCGCATAGGCACCGTCGCCAAACATGCGCACGTCGTAGTCCACGCCCGAGGCGCGCCCAAACGGACCGACCATCGAAAGCTCCAGCGCGTCTTTCTTGCTGATCACGCCCACGCCATGCAGGCGCTCGCCGCAGCTGTTGTCGTCCAAAAACGTATGCACCAGGGCCTCGTAGTCGGGGCGCATGGCGTCGAGCGTCTCGACAATGCCCGCCAGCTCGGAGTCCTCGATATCGTGCTTAAGGCCGCCGATCTCGTTAATCGACAGAATCACGCGCCCACCGCAAGTGCTCTCGAAGATCTTGAGAATCTGCTCGCGCAGGGTCCACGAACGATAGAACAGCGCCTCAAAGCCAAAGGCATCGGCGAGCAGGCCCAGCCACAGCAGGTGCGAGTGAATGCGCGAAAGCTCGTGCAAAATAGTACGGATATACTGCACGCGGCCGGGCACCTCGATGTCGAGCATGCGCTCGCAGGCTGTGGCATAGCCGTAGCTGTGGCCCACGGCGCAGATGCCGCAGATGCGTTCGGCGATGTAGCCAAACTGATGCATGTCGCGCTTTTCGGTGAGCTTCTCGAGTCCGCGGTGCACAAAGCCGATCTGCGGAATTGCCTCGATGACGCGGTCGTCCTCGATCACCAGGTCCAGATGAAGCGGCTCGGGCAGCACCGGGTGTTGCGGGCCAAACGGAATAACGGAGCGATGTGCCATGGACCTTACGCCTCCTTTTTCTGCTTGTCGCGGGCGGCCTTGGCGGCAAGCGCCGCGCGGACCTTGGCCGCTTTCTCGGGATCCATGGCGGCGAGCTTTGCTTCCAGCTCGGCAGCCTTGAGCGCGGCCTTGGCGGCAGCCTCGTCATGCTGGGCATCGGAGCCGGCAGCCGCAGCAGGCTGAGCGGCGGCGCCTGCGGCATCGCCGGCGCTCGCAGCGCCCTCCCCTGCAGCAGCCGCGGCAGCCTTCTCGGCCGCGGCCTTGCGCGCCTTGGCCTCGGCGGCGGCGCGGACCTTCATGGCCTTCTCGCGCGCGGCTTTCACCTCGGGCGTGATGACGCTCATGGGCTCGGCAGTCGAGACCTGGTAGAAAAAGCCCTTAAAGTCAATCTGCATGTCGGTGATGGCAAGACCAAATAGGTCGTGGGCCTCATTTTCAAACGGGAATACCGCCGGATAATACGAGCTGATGGACGGAATCTCCTGGTACTGGTCGATACCCTCGACTACCAGGTTCTCGATCGCATAGCTACCGTCCTGCGCAATATGCTCCTGAGCAGCACGAACGTCGATAAACGTATAGACCAGCCGATACGTGCCGTCGTCGATGTTGCGCTCGGCGTGCATTTGCACAAAGCGCGCGCCGACGCCCTTGAGCGCCTGGACATGCGACAGGAGTTCGTCGATCCCGACGGTGGTATAGATTGCCTTTTGCATTACTCGGCCTCCTTTGCAGCGGCTGGCGTCCCGGCGGGTGCGTCGCCAGCGGCGGGTGCGGCGGGCGTCCCGGCAGGGGCGTCGCCGACCCCCGCAGCCACAAACCCGTCCTCGCCCAGCTCAACGCCACCGTCCCAGGTAGCAGCGCCGCCCACGGTAAGTGGGTCGCCGCCGGCGCGCATCACGGCCTCCTTCTGGTCCAGGATGCCGCATGCCTCCACGATGGCATCGATCACGGTCTCGGGGCGAATGGCGCACCCGGGCGCGTACACGTCCACGGGAATCGCGCGGTCCACGCCGCCGATCACGTTATAGGCATCGCGAAACACGCCGCCCGAGCACGCGCAAATGCCGCACGCCACCACGCACTTGGGCTCGAGCATCTGGTTGTAGATCTGGCGCACGACGGGCAGGTTCTGGGCATTGACCGACCCCGTCACCAAAAAGATGTCCGCATGCTTGGGGTTGCCGGTGTTGACCACGCCAAACCGCTCCGCATCGAACAGCGGCGTGAGCGAGGCCAGCACCTCGATATCGCATCCGTTGCAGCTCGAACCGTCGTAATGAATAACCCACGGCGAGCGCGACATTTTATGATCCATGGATGCCGCCTCCTAAATAAACACGTCGACGAGGATGGGCATAAGGTTGAGCAGGCCAAACACCAGCGCCACGCCCCAGCCGAGCTTAAAGCAGCTGCGCCAGGTGCTGCGGGCAAAGGTGTTGTCGATCAGCACCTCGACAAAGTACGTCGCAGCCATCACGACCAGGGCGACCACCCAGCTCACCGGGTTGTCCCAAACAAAGAACATGCCCACCCACATCAAAAACAGCACGGTCTCGCACCAGTGCATAAGGGTCATCTTGGCCAGCGTGCCGCCGCTCATCTCGGTGGCGACGCCCTGGACGATCTCCTGATGCGCGTGATGCGAGTACGAAAGATCGAACGGCGACTTGCGCAGCTTGATGGTAAGCACCGCGAGCAGCGCGAGGAAAATGGGCGCGCTGTACACGATGATGGGGGCCGACTGCCCCGTCACGGCAATGGAATCGAAGCTGTCGGTGGCAAGGTACAGGCCCACGCTCATCAGCAGAACGGCGGGCTCGTAACTCATGACCTGCAGCAGCTCGCGGTCGGCGCCGACCTGGGCAAACGGGCTTTGCGTCGAGGCGGACGCCAGCACCACAAAGATCGCGGCGAGGGTAACCATAAAAGCGCACAGCAGCGTGTTGGAGCCCGACACAAAGATGCCGCCGCCCACGACGGTGAAGATGAGCGCGCACGCCATGTAGGTATCGTCCATGGTGTTTACGCTGGCAGGGGCCTTGCGCAGCAGCTTGGCAACGTCGTAGAAGGGCTGCAGCAGGCGCGGGCCCACGCGGCCCTGCATGCGGGCCGAAAGCTTGCGGTCGACGCCGTCGATCAGGCCGCCCACAAGCGGCGCAATCAGGGCAAACGCCACGGTGCCTATAAAGATGCCCACGACGCCCGAGCCTTCAAAATACTTGCCGCGCAACACCGAGGGCGCACTCATGGCAAGCCGCTCGGGCCCAATCCACGCGCAACACAGCAGCGCAAACAAGATAATGCTGCAGCACACGACGCTACCCGCGGGGCCAATACGCTTCTCGCCAAGGGCGTCCTCCGAGTACCAATTGCGCTTTTCGGCCTTCACCTCGTGTCCCATCGAGCCGCGGAAATGGCGGTAATTGTCGGTTCCCACACCCGAAAGATATACGTTTACGTGCGGTTTGTTGCTCACGCGGAACGACGTCAGCAGCACTACGGCGATAAACGCCACGATAACCACCATCAGATACATGGCGTCCTTGCCAATAACGTACGGCACGCGGCCAAACACCATGGCCAAGTAAGGCGACACCAGACCGCTCGAGATAAGCGGGAACGCCACGCAGCACAGAATCAGCAGCGCGGCGATGGTGTTGAGCGCCATCCATTCGGTCTTATGGACATTGACCTCAACGTTTTGAGCCGTGGGGTCGACGCCCGAAAGCTTGGCAAGCCACTTGCCCCAGAAGTAAAACGTCGCGGCCGAGCCAAAGGCAAGCACCATGATCATGAGCACGTTGCCGGTCTGCGCAAACGCCACCAGGGCGCCCCACTTGGACACGAGCATGCCAAACGGCGCCACAAACATGCCCATGATGCCCAGCATCATCAGACGCGTCAGGTGCGGCATGCGGCTGAACATACCGTCCATGTCCTCGATATTGCGGCTGCCGATATGATGCTCGGCCGTGCCCACGCACAGGAACAGCAGCGACTTTGCCACCGTGTGGAACAGGATCAGGAAGATGGCGGCCCATACGGCCTCGGGCGCGCCGACACCCAAGCAGGCGCTGATGAGGCCCAAGTTGGAAATGGTGGAGTACGCGAGCACGCGTTTGGCGTTGCTCTGCGAGATGGCCATGAGGGCAGCGAGCAAAAACGTGATGGCGCCCACACTCGTGACCATAAAGCCGGTCACGGGATAGATGGCATAGAGCGGGCTCAGCTTGACCATCAGGAACACGCCGGCCTTGACCATGGTGGACGAGTGCAGCAGGGCGCTCGTGGGCGTGGGGGCAACCATGGCACCCAACAGCCAAGTGTGGAACGGCATCTGTGCGGCCTTGGTGAGTGCGGCGAGCGACAGCAGAACGACCGGCATCACCAGCAGCGCGGATTGCGCGGTTCCGGCGCCGGAAAGCCCGATCATGCCCGAGATGGTCAACGGCATGCCGTTGACGTGCAGGAACATAAGGCCCGCCAAAAACGCGATGCCGCCCAGCATGTTCAGGATGATCTGGGTGAAGGCGTTTTTAATGGCCTCGGGCGTGCGCGTGTAGCCAATCATGAGGAACGAGCACACGGTGGTGATTTCCCAGCCGCAGAACAGCCACTCTAGGTTGTCGCTCGTCACGATGACGAACATGGCCGAGAGGAACAGGAACATGAGCGCCAGGAACTGCGGGCGACGGTCGGGCGCGGTCTGCCCGCGCAGCGCGGCCTCGTGCTCGTCATGGGCCTGGAAGTCCTTCATGTAGCCCAGGGCATACACGCAGATAAGGCTACCGACAATGCCGACGGCAAGGACCATGATCACGCTCATGTAATCCAGGTAGAGTGGCGTCGCCGTGACGGCTTCGGCCGCGGGCAGCGTCATGGCCGCAAAGGCGAGCGAACCCACCAGCTGGACTACGCCGAGCACCGTGGTGAGCGCGTTCCTATATTTGTACGCGTTGTACAGGATGACGGCGCACAGGATGACATCGATGGCGGAGCTGATGATCGAGAGCACATGCGAGGTGCCGGGGGCAACCTCAAAGCTCTGCGGACCCGTGCCAAAAAACATGACGGCGACTACAACTGTCACCGCCATAATAATGCCGGAACCTATGAGCCCCACCGCATCGCGGGCGCGGTCACCGCGCGCAAGCAGCATGCCCAGCGCCGGTACCAGCGGAAACAGGGTAAGGAAATACAGTAGCGTCATACCATCACTCCCCCATGCAAAAACGCTGCAATTGTTTAACGTTATAGCTCAATTGAGGAGTAGCGGAGGCAGATTTTCGGCCAACTGGGGAGTTTTAGGCGTACGGGGTAAGGAGTCTGTCCGCGCTGGAGTAGAGGGTGACGTTTCCTTACCGCAGCGACGGGCGCGCGGCCCACTGTGTGCGGTTTATTGGCCACGTTGAAGAATGTCCCAATAGGCTCGCGGCGGTTCGAAAAGTTGGCGCGGCAAGAAAAATGCGCCTCGTGGGCGCACCATCCCGTTCGCTATTCCGGCTTTTTAACGCGCGGCTTGCGACCCCGCGGCTTATCGACCAGCGCCGCCTCGCCGCCGTCGCGGTACTGGCGGCACCAGGCCTTGACCGAAGACTCGCTGGGAATCTTGTGCTTGATCATAGCCTCGCGAACCGTAAGGCCGTTTTCCATGCGGTCCTTAACCACGGCGAGTTTCACCTCGTACGAATATGTATGATGGCGAGTGCCCGCGTTGAGCACGGCGTCGGCACCGCCCACGGCATACGCGCGGGCCCACTGACGAGCCGTGGCCTGGGGAATGCCGAGCTCCGCGGCGAGGGCGCGATGACCGACCCCCTCTTGGAGGACCTCGACGGCGCGCTGCCTAACCTCAGGCGCATGCGTGCGAGTCCTAGTTGCTTCCGACATACCTGCCACTTCTTAGCCTTAACCGTTAATCTGCTTTCTTACGTGCATGTTAGATAGTAGCATTTTGCTGTTTGCTCAAAACAGTTAATTAAAATAGACGCGGCGTTATCTGGGCATTTGGCACCAATTTACGACGTTTCTTTATCGATTATTTACGCTGGTAGCTGACTCGCAGCTAATCGTCATTCGCTTGTCACCAAAATTGGCATCTCTTTATGTCTTTTGGTATAGAGGATATAATTATTAACCCCTCCCCCAATAATTTTGAGCGGCCTGCAAGGTAGTAGATGTCCTCACTCCTCATGATTACCGCGCACTGCCCTCCACCGGAGCAAAACAAAAAGGACGGGACCTGCTGCGCTTGCAGACCCCGCCCCGGTTGACACCCGATGGGACGCAGTCGGGCGAGGCAGGTCCGTGCTGCCGCCCCGCCTGGCCGCGATGTTCAACTACAGCTCGTTGGCCGCGTGATACGCCGTGCGAATGGCACTCGCAATGTCGGCGGTGCGCTCGCCCGAGCAGTCGCCCACGCAGGTCACGGGCACCGTCACGCCGTCCAGGTCAAACGCGTTGGCCTTGGAACCCACGGCCATCACCACGTAATCGCAGGCGATTTTCACCGGCTCCTCGGCGCCGTCTTCGGCAGTACGTACAGCCTCCACGCCCTCGTCGGTAATGGCGGTCAGGCGGGTCTTCACGTGCTGCTCCACGTTGTGCTCTGCAAAGTCGCTCATAATCAGCGGCAGAATGGTCTCGGACTCGCCCGCGGCAATCTTATCGAGCATCTCCACGATCGCCACCTCGCAGCCGTGCTGCAGCAGGTACTCGGCAGTCTCGGTGCCCACCAGGCCACCGCCAATGACGGCGACGCGGCCCGCAAGCTCCACCTTGCCGGCCAGCACGTCCCAGCCCGAGACGACCTTCTTCGAGTCGGCACCCGGAACGGGGATAACCACGTCGTGCGCACCCACGGCCACAATCGCGGCGTTGGCGGCATTGAGGTCCTCAGCGGTAGCGACGTGGTTGAGCTCAACCTTCACGCCCAGGCCGGGCAGAATCTTCTCGTAGTACTCAACGGAGCGCATGATCTCGTCCTTGCGCGGAGGTGCGGCCGCCAACACAATCTGGCCGCCCAGATGATCGCTCGCCTCGTAGACGGTCACGTCGTAACCGCGCTTGGCCGCCACGCGCGCGGCCTCCAAGCCGGCAATACCGCCGCCCACCACGGCAATCTTCTTGTCGCCCTCGCCTGGCTTAATGGCGATAGTCGCCTCGTCGCCGTTCTCGGCATTAAGCACGCACGAGATGTACTTGCGGTTTTGAATCGCGTCGACGCAACCCTTGTTGCAGTTGAGGCACTCGCGAATGGGCTCGCCGGTCGCAGCCTTCAGCGCAATGTCGGGGTCGCACATGAGCGAGCGGCCATAGGCGATGATGTCGGCCGCGCCGTCTTCCAGGATCTTCTCACCGGCCTCGACCGAGACAACACGGCCCACGGTTGCCACCGGCACGGAGACCAGGGCTTTGACACGCTCGGCCACCGGCAGCGTCCAGTTGTAGGGCATGGCGCCCATGGGCGGAATGGTGTCGCCCATGTTGCCGGTGTGGTTTGCCTGTGCGACCTGGATCATGTCGATGCCCGCGCCCTCGAGCAGCTTGGCAAACTCGCAGGCCTCGTCGGGCTGCAGGCCGCCCTTGCCGCGCGGCGTGCCGTCGGGGTTCTCCATAATCACGGGAAGCTTGTACTCCACCATCAGCTGCGGCGCGGCTTCCTTAATGGCGGCGACGACCTCGAGCGCATAGCGAACGCGGTTCTCGAACGAGCCGCCGTACTCGTCGGTGCGCTGGTTGAGGATGGCCGAGCACAGCGAACCCACCAGGCGGTCGCCGTGGACCTCGATGGCGTCAATCCCGGCCTGCTGCGCGCGGGCGGCCGAGGCAGCGATGGCCTCCTTGATCTGGGTGAGCTGCTCTACGCTCGCCTCGTTCACAAAGTGCTGCATGTCGTGGTGCAGCTTGGCGTATGCCTGCTTGCGGATCTCGTTGGACTCGGCCATCTTGGCGGCAAAGGTCTCCTCGTCGCCGGCGGCCTTGGCCTCCTGCGCGACTTTGGCGGCAGCCATGGATCCCATGACCATACGGCCGACACCGGGCACGTCGTACTCGGGGTGGAACAGCTGCAGCGCGACCTTGGCACCGTGCTTGTGGACGGCGTCGGCCAGCGCCTTAAATGTGGGAATCTGGGCGTCGGTCGCCAGCTTGGGCGTGGGGCTTGCGGTCATAACGGGAGCAACGTCGCCGATGACGATGTAACTCACGCCGCCACGGGCCAGGCGCTCGTAAAAAGCCAGGCTGCGCTCGCCGATGGAACCGTCGCGCTCCTCGTAGCCGGTGGTCAGCGGCGGGAACATAATGCGGTTCTTGAGCTCAAGGGGGCCAACCGTAATGGGCTGGAGCAGCTTGGATGCAGGTGCGGTCATGGATATTCCTCTCTTGTAGGCGCGGCGGCGATGATGCCGCGTAGTTGTCTAGAGGATATGGCATGGAAGCACGGCGGCACAACGAAAATCGGCGAATATCAGGTGGCGGCAGGTGGATGGGGCGAGGCGGCCCGTCGGATGGGATGAGCCCGGCCGCCGGTTTGTCTCGATCTGTAACAGTTACTCAGCAAAACCGGGTCTTACTGTTACAGATCGAGACAAACGAGAGCGTTCCGTCGGAAAATCTCGATCTGTAACACCTGCAGATCAAAAACGACCCTAGATGTTACAAATCGAGACGAACAAACTCGGTCCGACCAAACATCTCAATCTGTAACATCTAGACCGACTTTTAGCCTCCACCTGTTACAGATCAAGACAAACGGCAACCGTCCGTCCGAACATCTCAATCTGTAACAACAACTCGGCAAAATCTGTCCCTCGTGTTACAGATTTAGACAAACAGGACCCAGCCCACCGGTATATCTCGATCTGTAACACCTAGCCGCCCAAATCGGATCTAGATGTTACAGATCAAGATTTTGTTTGAGAGGCCGAGAATTGGACCGAAAATACGGTCCCGGAATAACAAAAAAGCTCGTCGGCTAGACCGACGAGCTGCAAGTTCTTGGTCGCGGGGGCAGGATTTGAACCTACGACCTCCGGGTTATGAGCCCGGCGAGCTACCAGACTGCTCCACCCCGCAATGTCTGGGCGCCTCATGTGCGCAAGAAAGAATCTTACGCGGGAGTTCGGTAAACGGCAAGGAAAATCTCGTAGAGCATAATTCCTTCATATTTAAACCCCTCAGTCCATATCACCATAAACGAATCGCAGCCGAGCGCCGTCGACGGCACGTATACAATGGTGCGCGTCCTTTTACGCCGACACCGGGAGTAGACATGCTGCTCGCTATCGATATGGGAAACACGCAGACGGCCATGGGCCTGTTTGACGGAGACGAGCTGGTGCAGTCGTGGCGCATGCCCACCGACCGCTCTTATACCGCCGACGAGATCCACGTGCGCCTGATGGGTTTCTTTAAGATGTACGGCCTTTCACTCGATGCGGTCGACGCGATCGCCTTTGCGGGCGTGGTGCCGCAGCTCTCGCGCGAATGGCACGCCGTGGCCGACCGCATTGCCGCGGACGCCATCGTCATTGGGCCGCAGACGGCCGCGGTGACCAAGCTGCGTGCGGCGCGCCCCCAGGCCGTAGGTGCCGACCGCGTCGCCAACGCCGTTGCGGCAGAGACCTTCTACGGTGCACCGGCAATCGTGGTGGACTTTGGCACCGCGACCAATATCGACGTCATCGACGAGGACGGCTATTACATTGGCGGAGCGATTGCGCCGGGTATCCGCATCTCCATGGACGCGCTTGCCGCCCGTGCCGCCAAGCTCGCCAGCGTGCCGCTCGAGGCGCCCGAGCACGCCATCGGCCGCGATACCGAGGAATGCATCAAGGTCGGCGCCGTGGTGGGCGCCGCCGCCATGGCCGAGGGCTTGGTCGCGCGCATGAAGCGCGAGCTGGGCCGCGACGATGCCACCGTTATCGCCACGGGCGGTCTCGCCGGCATCGTCGCCGATTCGACCGATGCCTTCGACGTGGTCGATGGACAGCTCACCATCAAGGGTATCTGCGAAATCTACCGCCGCATGCAGGAGCTGGGGCAGGACGGGGACCTAAGTCGAGCACGCCCGATGCCACAGTCCCCGCAAACGTTCGCCAAGCCTATTCCTCAAAACTGAATAATTTTCAATTTTGAGGAATAGAGACTCCTCGAACACGCCCAGCACAGCGATATCGTGCATGTTTCCTATTCCTCATAAACGAAAATTTTTCAGTTTTGAGGAATAGGACCGAGATGCCGCCCTGCAGTCACGCGAAAGCCCTCCTCGGTGCAGGCCGAGGAGGGCTTCGTTGTCATCGTTGTCTTTGAGCGCTGGCGCCTCGCGTTATAGCCCGCGAATGCGCACGGCCTCGGGTGGAAACTCCTGCTCGCCGGCATCGGTCTTGATGGTCGCGCGACCCCAGATGTCCAGGCCCGCGAACACGCCCACCGCGAGCGGCAGGCCGTTGGGCGACACCGCCGCAACCTGGCGTCCCAGCAGCGGCACCATGTCGAAGTACTCGCCCAGCACGGGAGCCAGCGGCCCTGCGGCACCCTGCGGCGTGTTGGCAACAACCGCCCAGGCGTCCACGCGAGCCAGCACGGCGGCGGCCAGCGCCTCGACCAGCGCTTCATCGGTCACATCCACGCCAAGCTCGCCCAGAGCCGCGCGCTCAATATCCACCGTCACGGCACCGAACATGCCCGCGGCACCGGCACCGCCGTTGACGGCGACGCGTGCAAACGACGTCTCAAACGCAGGCGCACCGCACACAATATCGCTCGGCCACTGAATGCCCACCTTGCCGGCAAGGCCCAGGCCCGGCGTCGACGCCGTTCCCACGAGCGCGTCCATCATGCCCATCGCCGCCACAAACGGCAGGCCGTGGAAGGCATGCATGTTCACATCTGGGCGCACGACCAGCGAAAACGTCAACGATGCGTCGCCGGCGCTCCAGGCGCACCAACCCGCGGACATGCCCTCGCGACCCGCGTCGCGCGCGGCATCGAGCTCAGTGCCAGCGGCTACAGCATTCATCTCAATCATCTACATACGCCCCAATTCGCCCACGATATGGCCCACGCGGTCCTCGGGTTCCTTGACCTCTACGCCGTTGTAGCGGAAGAACCGCGCCGGATCGTGCATCAGGTCCTCGAGCGGCACCAGCACAAAGTCGCGCTCGCCGATCAGCGGATGCGGCAGGCGCAGCTTTTTGCCGCCGTGAACCTCGCCATCCATCCACAGCAGGTCCAGATCGATGGTGCGCGGGCCATTGGCCTTGGCCTTTTTGGAACGGTCGCGGCCCAGCTCGGCCTCGATCTTCATGAGCTCGTCGAGCAGCACCAGCGGTGCCAGCTCGGTCTTAATCTCGATGACGGCGTTGGCAAAGGCGTCCTGGCGCGTCTCGTAGGCCGGTTCGCTCTCATAGATGCGCGAGCAGTTGGACACGCAGGTGAGCGGAACCTCGGCAATCATGTCGCGCGCGGCGCGGATGTTGTCGCAACGATGCCCCAGGTTGGAGCCCACGGCCACAAACGCGCGACGCGGCTGCGGCTTGGCAACAGCCCAGTAACCGTTCAGGAACTGCGCAAAGCCCGCGACGTCGTGCACGCGCACAATGTTGGCGGCGGCCTGGATGGCGCCCAGGCACACGCCAAACGTGGCGGCATCGCGCTCGGCGGCCTCGGTCACGCCCGAGACAGCGCCCACAAAGCGCTTGCGCGACACGGCGCACATGAGCGGATAGCCCAGCGACGCCATTTTGGCGGTCTCGCGCTGGATGACGATGTCCTCGTTGGCCGTCTTGCCAAAGCCCGGGCCCGGATCGATGCAGATGCGGTCGCGCGACACGCCGGCGTGGATGAGCGCGCGGGCCTGATCGGACAGAAAGCCCATGACGCGGCGCATGATGGGCGCCGAATCTGGCAGGGTAAAGCGGCGGAGCTGAGAGGTGGGCACGTAGGCCTCCTCGCGGCGGGCGCTGCGGCGCATCATGGCTGCCAGGTGATCGCTGGGCTCCGGCGCGGACTCAGGGCTCGCGGCGGCCTCGGCGACAGGGGCGGCCTCTTCGGCGGCCGGTGCCTCCTGCTTCTGCTCGTCCGTAGGCTCGGGCGCGGGTTCCGGATCGCCAAACGGCAGCGAGGGCTGCACCACGCCACCCGGCAGCTTGGCCTCCGTCTTGGGCTCGCCCAGCAGCTTGCCACGGCGACGGCGGGCAGGCTTCTCGGCCTCGCGCGCAGCCTCGGCGGCCGCCTCGCGCGCCTTCTCGGCAACAAACGCCGCGGCCGAGGTATCGAGCTGCACCGTCGCGTGCGTACGAGCAGTCGCGGCGACCTCGCCGGCGTGCATCACGATAACGCCGCAGGTACTCGTCGCGACAAACTCGACCATCTTGGGATCCGTGAAGCCCGTCACGTCGTTGACGATCGAGGCGCCGCAGCGCACGGCCGCCTTGGCAACCGCCACATGGCGCGTGTCGATCGAGACGATGGCGCCCTCTTTGGCGAGCGCGCGCACGACGGGCAGCACGCGACGCGCTTCCTCGTCGGGGTTGACCGGGGTAAAGCCGGGGCGCGTGGACTCGCCGCCCACGTCGATGATGTCGGCGCCGGCATCGAGCATCGCCAGGCCGTACTCGATAGCGGCATCCTGGTCAAAGTGCTCACCGCCGTCGCTAAACGAATCGGGCGTCACGTTGAGGACGCCCATGATGCGCGGACGGTCAAAGCTGAGCTCGTACTTTCCGCACCGCCATGTCTTGCTGTCGTTCGCCATGAACATCCTCCTAAAATGCCCACGCCGCCGCGCTCGAGCGCTGGCGGCGGGGTCGCTTTGCAATCAGTCTTTCTATTGTATCCGCGCGCGCGGGCTAGAACGCAAACGCGGCCGCGATGTCGCAAGAAATCAGCAGGTCGGCATTTGCATCATGATCGGTGGGCGCCAAATTGCAAATGGCCAGCGTATCGCCAGTAAAGTAACGCGTGAGGCCCGCCGCCGGATACACCACGAGCGAGGTCCCGCCCACGATGAGGGCGTCGGCTGCGGCGATGGCAGCAACGGCGCCGGTCAGTACGTGCTCGTCGAGCGGCTCCTCGTAGAGCACCACATCGGGCTTGATGCGACCGCCGCACGCGGGACACACGGGCACGCCCGCGGCATCCTCGTGCTCGCGCGCGCAAATCCATTCGGCGCCGTAGACCGCGCCGCACGTCTGGCAGATATTGCGGTGGACCGAGCCATGCAGCTCAAACACGCGCCGCGAACCAGCCGCCTGATGCAGGCCGTCGATATTTTGCGTCACCACGGCGTCGAGCTTGCCGGCGCGCTCCAGCTCGGCCAGCTTAGCGTGGCAGCGGTTGGGCTTGGCGTTAAGGGAGATCATCTTGGTCCGGTAGAAGTCAAAAAACTCCGCCGGATGCGCCTCATAGAAGCTGTGCGAGAGCATAGTCTCGGGCGGATAGGAAAACCGCTGGTGATACAGACCGTCCACGCTGCGGAAATCGGGAATGCCGCTTGCCGTGGAAACGCCCGCGCCGCCAAAGAAGACCACGTGGCCATGGGTTTCGAACAGTTCCGCCAGCGCGGCGGAGGCCTGTTTGGGGTCCGATATTGCCTGCGTCATATATGTCCTCCGTCCGTGTCTTAGGGACGGCGGCGTTTGCACCATCACTCGCGGACTCCGCCCCGCCCCTGTTGCGCTAATCTTAAGCCTGCCAACCCCGTCGAAAGGACACCATGCCCCAGACTTACACTTTCGCCTCGTGGAACGTCAACGGCCTGCGCGCCGTGCTCAAAAAGGACCCGAGCTTTATTCAGATCGCGCAAGAACTCGACGTCGATATCCTGGCGCTGCAGGAGACCAAGCTGCAAGAAGGCCAGGTCGATATCGACCTGGCCGGCTATCACCAAACCTGGAGCTACGCCGAGCGCAAGGGCTACTCGGGCACCGCGGTTTTTAGCCGCCAGGAACCGCTGCGCGTACTGCGCGCCGATGCACTGCTGCCCTACGCCGGCGAGGGTGAGGCTGCCGAGCTCGTCGCCCAAGCCGCAACCGAGGGCCGCGTCTGCGCGCTCGAGTTCGACAAGTTTTGGTTTGTGGACGTCTACACGCCCAACGCCCAAAACGAACTCGCCCGCATCGACGTGCGCATGGCCTGGGACGATGCCTACCGCGGCTTTTTGAACGCGCTTGAGCGCGAAACCGGCAAGCCCGTCGTAACCTGCGGCGACTTTAACGTGGCGCACGAGGAAATCGACCTTAAGAACCCCAAGTCCAACCGCGGCAACGCCGGCTTTTCGGACGAGGAGCGCGGCAAGTTTACCGAGCTGCTCGACGCCGGTTTTACCGACACCTGGCGCGCGGCAAACCCCGACGTCGAGGGCGTCTACAGCTGGTGGAGCTACCGCTTTAATGCCCGCAAGAACAACGCAGGCTGGCGCATCGACTACTTCCTGGTAAGCGACGCAATCGCCGGCAACGTACGCGGCACCGGCATCCGCGGCGACATCTTCGGCAGCGACCACTGCCCCGTCACCCTCGCCCTGGAGCTCTAACCCCCATGATCCCCCGGGGACGGAGGAAAAGGGGTCATTTTCACCGCGCGAGGGCATCCACGTGGCCCACTTGCCACGAAACTGGCCCATCTACTACGTTTAAGCCACCACCCTCAACCACAGCGAACAACGCAAAAAGAAAACCGCAGGTAGAAAGCCTGCGGTTTTTCATAAAACGCGGTCATGGTCGGGGGTATCAAGCTAAACGTAGTAGATGGGCTGGTTTCGTGGCGGGCATCCCCAGCGACCGCTTAGGGACGGGGAAACGGATCCTTTCGGCCCTCTGAGATCAGTGGCGACAGCAATATATGCCGGCCATATCAAAACTATGCCGGTTTACGGGGCCGAATCGCAAGCCTCCAACCACGCGCAATTCGAGCAAAATAAAGCCGCAGGTAGACGGCTTGTCTATTTTCGAAAAATGCCGGTATGATCGGTCTGCGTCAATTCAGCCCCGTAAACCGGCATAGTTTTGATATGGCACCAAGGCAGCATTGATTCCCGCCCCGGTGCAACCGCCACTACAGCCCGTACTTCACGACGACACGGTTGATGCGGCGACACCAGGGCTTGTACAGAGCGGCCAAAAACACGCAGGTCGCGAGGCTATGCATGATGTCGAACGGCACCGCCGTAGCAAGACGCGCTACGGCGCCTGCCCAGGTGAGCGGCTGCACAAAACCGATGATGTCATACGCGTTGATCACGACGCCATACAGCAAGCCCGAGGCAAAGCCATACGCCAACAGAGCCGGCATTCGCACGGTTCCATCGGCGCGGTCAAACGTGCCCGCATGTGCCAGTGCGCCACCGATATAGCCCACCAGACCCCAGGCATACATCTGCCACGGCGTCCACATGCCCTGTCCAAAAAAGAAATTACTGGTCAGCGCTGCCAACGCGCCGACCATAAAACCATTGCGACGGCCAAGTGTCGCACCCGCGATAATGGCGATGGCGCTCACGGGCTTAAAATCGGGAATGGGCCCAAACAGGATGCGGCCCGCCGCGGCCAGCGCCGCCAGCACCAGCGTGGGCATGATCTGGCGCAGGCCTGGACGTGATGTCTCATAGCCCGCAAAGAACAGCGCGAGCACGAGCGCCACTACAACCAGCATGGCAAGCGCCGCCTGCTCAATGCCCGCCAGCAACGCCGCAGCCATCACTGCCGGCACCGCCAGGAGCAGCGGAATCTCCATTTTTGTGAGTAGGCGCGAAGCGCGATGATCCGTCATCCCATCACGCCCTGTAGAACACGTTGTCGGCAAAGAAATCTGCAGGAGGCTCCATGCAGGCGATCTCGCTGTCGAACATCATGGCGACGTCATCGGACACCTGCTCGGCAAAGTCTAAGTCGTGCGTGGCAATGACGACGGTGCCGCCAGCCTGCGCATGCTCGCGCAGGGCTCGGGCGATAATGCAGCGACTTGCCAGGTCAAGGCCCTTGGTGGGCTCATCAAGCAGCAGCAGCTCCGGACCAATCAACAGTAGCTTTGCCAACGCAAGCAGCTGGCGCTGACCGCCCGAAAGATCGTACGGGTGACGCGCCTCCAAGCCCGCCAGGCCCAGGCGCGCTGTCTGCTCCTGTGCTGCGGCCTCGTCGTATCCGCAGGTCGAAGCCCATTCCATCAGCTCGTCGCGCACCGTTTCGGCGACCAGCAATGCCTTGGGATTCTGTGGCAGCAGTGCCGCCGAAGCCGCCCCACGCACCATGCGGCCACGCTGCAGTTTAGCCGTCTTGGCCAGGACCGAGAGCATCGTCGACTTGCCGCAGCCGTTACCGCCCACAATCGCATGCACCGCACCGGCTGAAAATGTCACATCGAGCCCGCGCAGCACCCAACCGCCCGCGCGATCGTAGCGAAACCAGCCTTCCGACAGGGTGGTAGCCGATCCGCCGTGCATTTTTTGGAGTATTCTGCTTCCATGCGTGCGTGGGAAGGCTTCCGAGCCGTTCTCGAGCGACGTTTGCGCCACAAATTCGGACGATTTGTCCAATTCCGAACTTTTTTTCGCGCTCGATACGTCCCCGGGCGGCTCCAGAGAGCCCAAATTGTCCTCACGCCTGCTGAATACTCCGTTTTTTGCACATCGGATGGCACCCCACCCCAACATGTCATCGGAAAACAGCGATTCTCGGCGTCCCAAAGAAGCCATATCCGCCACCTCGCGCACGCGACCG
>ERZ824978.1789-NODE-1789-length-21099-cov-3.364047_pt1 | contig 21099 bp, 21 predicted proteins | sample MGYA00519860_ERZ824978 | MGnify/ENA primary metagenome ERZ824978 (study PRJEB31778, sample SAMEA3449184) | human gut metagenome | biome: human gut; feature: human-associated habitat; material: faeces | place: United Kingdom | collected 2010/2012 ... | reverse complement strand
GCGGCAGGAAGGGTGCTATACCGACGCTGTAGATGATTGGATTATCAAGCTTTCAAAAGCAAAGCTGAAAAAAATCAGGGTAACATAGAACGAACCGGAGAAAGCATCACCGCCTTCTCCGGTTTTTCTGTATCATCTTAGCGAGCAGACTGTTTGTATCCCCATACGGCTGCAAACAGTGATTCTCGTTAGGGCGCTGCCCTAAGACCCGATTGATTTTATATGCTTTTAACCGGCGTACTTCTTAAAGTTTTCCGCCTGCTCCAGCACTTCCTTATAGACATCATCCAGCGTTACTGGCGGATAGCCGTATTCGTCCAGCAGCAAAATTAAATCCACCTGCAAATTTGCTTTGATGTCATCACGGGTAGACCAATCGGTATAGCGGGACTTATCGTCAACAATGACTTTGATTTTCTTTGAAAGCTCAAGCATTTTTTCATCCGGATATTCATTATCGAATTCATATTTCTTTGCAACGGCTTTCAGAATATCATAAAAGGCTTTTTCCTCGTAGTCTATCCCTAATTTTTTGAAGGAGTCCTTTTCTGTTTTCAGCTCCGCAAGCAGATCGGCAAGCTTCCCGGCAATATCGTCAAGCACCTCATTGGCATAGGATTCATCTCTGCGGCGGTTATTGTATTCGTCAACCACCCGCTTTAATCTGTCTGCAAACTCTACACCCATGATTTTGTTGACCTTCTTGAATTCGTCGATTGCCTGTGAGAGTAGTCTTTGCAGGATTTTGATTTTGGTATTTGACAACTGGATAGCGTTTATCTTGTCCATGTACTCATCGCTGAAAATGTCAACGGATATATGTTTTCCGGTTTCAAACAATTCCTCGATGCCGTCCGACTGGATAGCGCCCTCCAGCATTTCACGCACACGAGCGTTCATTTGCGAAATATCAGGGGCGTCTCCCTTTGTCAGCTTGAAAAGGATAGAGCGGACTGCACAGTAAAAATGAATATAGTCTTTTTCTTCGTCCGAAATCTTTTCGCTGGAGCTGCAAAGATTGAATGCCTGCTTCATTCGCTTGACCGCCGCCATAAAACGGGTTTCCAGTTCCTCCGACAGCTGTACATATTCAACCGCCCGATTGAGGCAGGAAAGTTGCTCCGTCGGAGAGCCTTCAAAGAAATCCCTGCTGTTAAAACTGTGGAACATCTGCGCCAGCACTTCTAATTGGTCTTTGACAATGGTAACTGCCTGCTCTATACCTTCAAACTCATCACATTCAAAATTTGTGTATTTCTTTAGAGCAAGGTTCATATTCTTTTTGATACCGATGTAGTCCACAATCAACCCCTTCTCTTTGCCTTCGCAGACACGGTTGACACGGGAGATCGTTTGGATCAGTGTGTGCTGTTGAATCGGCTTGTCTATGTAAATGGTATCCAGCTCCGGCACATCAAATCCGGTCAGCCACATATCGACAACAATAGCGATTTTGAAATTGGATTTCGGATTTTTGAACTGCCGGTCAAATTCTTTGCGGTCGTCATTTGTCCCAAGCATTTCATAGAGGGCAGGCTCATCGTCTTTGTTACGAGTCATCACCAGCTTGATTTTCTCAATAGGCTTCAGTTCTTTTTTCTCTTTATCGGTAAGCGCTGTTTCATCATCGCTGATTTTCTTTTCCGACCACTGGGGACGCATCTCTACAATGATTTTGTAAAGATCATAAGCGATATTGCGGTTCATGCAGACAAACATTGCCTTGCCCGCAACCATAGCGCCCTCTGCCACACGGGTTTCGTAATGGTGAATAAAGTCCTTGGCGACTGCACACAGCCTGTCCGGATCTCCGATAATCGCTTCCATTTGGGCGACAGCTTTCTGGCTTTCCTCGATTTGGTGCTCGTTAGCGCCCTGCGCTTCGCACTGATCATAATACTGTTCGATTTCTTTGACTTTTGCATTGTCCAGCGTCACTCTCGCTGCACGCCCGTCGTAAACAAGATTGACAGTGATGCCGTCACGCACCGATTCGGTCATGGTGTAGGAATCCACCACAGGACCGAATACTTCAATCGTCCCGTCCACCGGCGTTCCGGTAAAGCCTACATAGGTAGCGTTCGGCAGGGAATCATGCAGATACTTGGCAAAGCCGTATTTGCGTTCCACACCCGATTCGGTCACTTTGACCTTTTGGTCAAGGTTGATCTGGCTTCGGTGCGCTTCATCAGAAATACAAATGACATTGGTTCTATCGGTAAGAAGCTGCAAATCCTCAGTAAATTTCTGGATGGTCGTTAAATACACGCCGCCGCTTTCCCGGCCCTGCAATTCTTCTCGCAACTTTTCACGGGATTCAATGCTGACCACCGTTTCGTCCCCAATATATTTTTTGGAGCCCACAAACTGGCGAGAAAGCTGATCGTCCAAATCGGTGCGGTCGGTGATAATTAAAATGGTCGGGCTGTGGAAAAGTTTGCTTTTCATCAGCATACGGGTCAGAAACAGCATAGTATAGCTCTTGCCGCAGCCGGTAGCGCCGAAATAGGTACCGCCCTTCCCATCGCCGTCCGGACGCATATGCAGCTTGATATTCTCAAACAGCTTGGTAGCGGCAAAAAACTGCGGATAACGGCAGACAATTTTCAGCTCTTTATCCGAGCTGTCGGGGAAACAGATAAAATCCTTGATAACCGCAAGCAAACGGTCTTTTCGGAACAGCCCCTTCATCATCGTAACAAGAGAGTTGATGCCGTCCAGCTCCTTGTCCTCAGATTCAACTTTCCGCCATGCATAGAAATAGTCGTAGGGACTGAAAAGAGAGCCGTATTTGTTGTTCGCCCCGTCGCTGATGACCACAAAGGTGTTGTATTTGAGCAGTTCCGGAATATCTCTGCGGTAGCGGACGGTAAGCTGCTTGTAAGCGTCCATGATCGTTGTGTTTTCTTTGACAGCGCTCTTAAATTCCAGAACCACCACAGGAATGCCGTTGACAAACACAATTCCGTCGGGAATGCGGAGCTGACCGCCCACGCCCTCGATTTCAAACTGATTGACCGCTTTGAAGATGTTGTTTTCGGGGTTGTCATAGTCGATAAGCTCAATATATAAATCCTTCTGCGTTCTGTCCTCACGGTTGAGAATAAAGCCGTCGCACAGCAGCTTATGTATCGCCTTGTTCGCTTCGTACACCGTGCCGGAGATGTTCCGCAGCCGCAAAAGGATACCGTCTACTTCCCCGGGAGTGATACCATCCTTGGCATAGCGGTTATATAAATACTGCCGCAGGTCATCAACGAGCAAAACCTCCGTGCGTTCCCGATGGATCTGCTCTCCTGCGAGATAGGTATATCCTTCATCCTTGAACAGCTCCATAATGGATAGCTCCAAGGCGTGTTCGTTAAAGTTTGCCATTGTGGTCACTCCTTTGTCTGAGAACGCAACTGTTCTTCAAATTCTTTGATTTGCTGTTTAAGATCATAATCCTGATATTTTAATCCTAATTGTGCAAGCATCAATGTGCCTTCCCAATCATCTATATTGGCATATTGTCCTACTTTGTATATATCTGTAAGACAAGCGATAATCAGTTGTGTTACACTCAAAGCAAAATCAATCAATTCCTGAATATCAGAATAATGAATAGGGGCTTGAGTTGAGATATCTTCTCCCGAAAGCCTACTTGAATCATTGTGTGCATACAGTTTATTTCTTTGTATTCTAATGTTTTTCTGCTTTTTACTTAGGGCGTTAAATTTTATCTGATATAAACTTAAATACTCAGAAAACTTTAAATCAACCACAACTGGTGTTTCTCTTGTATGTTCCGCATCAAATAGCTTTAAAATTTCCCGTTGACTTTGTACCTGTTCTTCAAAAAAGCGTTCCTCATCCGGCTTTAGCTCATGCTGGTAGGGTATTTGAAAAGTATATTTTTCTCCGTCTACTTCTATTTCCTTTATGGCTCTGTATTCTGGAAACAAAGATATGTTTGCTTGGCAGTCCTTTAACAGCGATCCGATGGTGAATACCCCGCCGGTTTTGTCGTACAGCTTTGCAAGTTCCATAAAGCAAGCAACCTGTAAAGCATTGTAGACAATGTTATAAAATGCCGGAGATAGATCCATCTCCGCCTTGTATTTTTTTGAATGCTTCCCATACTGCTGCATAATCAAAAAATATGAATTGGCGTCAAAGGCTTCACGAAATAGTTCTTCCGCCAGTTTTAGTAATTCGTCTTTAATCACTTTATTGCTCACTTCCTTCCGGGTAAATGATAATTTACTGAATACCACCGATACGATTTTCTTCAAAATGTTTTCAGAAAGGAAAACGGATGCAACAATATCCTTTACCGATGTTGTGCAACTTATGGGGGGCGGTACTCCAAAAACAGAAGAAGATAGTTTTTGGAATGGCGATGTTCTTTTCTTTACCCCAAAAGATGTTTCCCATTCACCATTTTGCGTTAGTACCGAAAAACATTTGACCGTTGAAGGTCTAAATAATTGTTCAAGTCGTTTATATCCGCCATTCACCACCTTTGTTACTTGTCGTGGAACAGTTGGTAATTTGGCAATGGCAGGAGTATCTATGGCGATGAATCAGTCTTGTTATGCGTTGAAAGGTAAAGACGACTTTCCGCCATTATTTGTATTTTCTTTCACACGCTATGTAATAGCGACAATGAAGAAAAAAGCATCTGGAGCTGTTTTTAGTGCCTTAGTAACACGAGATTTTGAAATGGAAAAAGTGTTTGAGCCTAATATTGATGATGCAAACCTTTTCCAAAAGCGTGTTGAGCCACTTTTTGCTCAAATTCTTGCAAACACAAATGAGATACAGCAGCTCAGCGATTTACAAAACGCCTTATTGGCTCAGTTATCAAGCTGCTAAATTATCATTTATCCGCTTTTTCAAAGTAATTCTGTCGGTAATGGTCTTGTATGCTTTGACGATACTTCTCTGCTTCTCGATAGAGGGAACAGGAAGCTCTACCATACACAGTTCATCCCAATCGAAAATCTCACGGACACTGCCATGTGATTTGTAGCGGGCATATCGATCAAACTCCGGTCTGCTGAACCAAAGCATTAAATATTCAGGGTCAAGGTTGTTTTTGTTTATAACCTCAAAGACAGTGTAGGAGCTTGAAATGATGCAATCCTCGCCCTCAAGATAGGCGATAGATATTTTTTCGCCATTTCTTGAAGTAACGGGGCCGTATGCAAACTGTCCGGTTTGAACTACTTTGTAATTCGACAGATCTGTGCCGATAATGTTAGCAATAGATGGAATAAACAGCTTCTCAATGCTAACGCCAAGTAAATTCGTAATGGAAAGGTCTCTATTTCGCTTATCTACAAGCCGAATATAGTTTCCTAAAGCCTCATAACCAGTTCTCATTCCGTTCACCTCATCCGATGTATTTTCTGTGAGCAATCTTGACATTGCTCTGCTTTACCATTGCGTATTGTAAGGTAGTATCTATTCGTCTATGCCCTAAAAGCTGCTGGAGCTGCTCGATGGGCATTCCTTTGTCGATTGCCATTGTCGCAAGAGTTCGCCTAAACTTGTGCGGATGCACTTTGCTTAGCCCCAAGCGTTTGCCGTACTCACGGAGCCGCACTTCAATACCGCTGATTTGCAAGCGTTTATGCGGCTTTTGCAGAGACACAAACAGTGCCGGATTTTCGTCCCTGCGGCTATTCAAGTAGTTTTGCAAGTGGATCTTTGTCCTTGCGTCAAAGTACACGATACGCTCTTTGTCACCCTTGCCGAATACCACGCATTCTCTTTCGTTAAAGTTTATATCCGCCCGATTCAGTAAAACCATTTCGCCCACACGCATGCCCGTTGAGGCAAGCATATCTATGATCGCCAGATCCCGAAGCTCGGTACAGCTATCACGCATAAGTTCGAGAGCTTCATCGGTGTAGGTTTCTTTTATGTTCGTTCCGGTTTTGACTTTATGGATTCGTCTGACCGGACTTTTCAGAATATAGTCCTCATCTTCCAACCACGAAAAAAAGCTGGAAAGTATGCGCCTTATGTTATCGATCGTAACCTTGCTTGATTGATTTTTCTCCTGATACTCGGTCAAATAACTGCGAACATCATCGGTTACGATGTGCCTAACGCCTTTCCCGACACAGGTCAGCATAGCTTGTATCGTTGCGTTATAGTATTTCAGGGTCTTTTCAGAGCACCCTTCTATTCGCTTTGCGGAAAGGAATAGTTCCACCAAATCCTGCTCTAAGTTTTCCGTATCGTTCTCAACTTTTGTTACCTCATAGCCGAATAGCGTGTGTTGCAGCACCTCTTGCAGCTTCTCTGTTTGAGCGTTATTCAGGTAAGACAGCATTCCCTGAACAACATCTGTGATTAAATTCTGTTTCATAGTCGTATCTCCTTGATTTATTAAGAGAACAACTATGGGGCGGGAGTTCCCCTACTTTAACTCCTGCCACCCACAAGAGTTGTGGGATATATGGTAAATGATAATTTAGCGGCTTGATAGTAGCTTCGGTAAAAGAGTATCTAAGCTTCTTGTCAGCATTTGGATTTGCTTATTGTTTTCGGAAATTGCAGAGAAAACCGTTCTCAAAAAACGAGTTACCTTTCCAAGAGTATTCTCATCGGGAACAATGATTTCAACATTCATCAAGTCAGAAACATTCAACGATGGATATGTTGATACACTGTTTTCGGCAATAGCCTGCAAATAGTCAAGGATTGATGGGTTTGTGAGCCACATAAACAGAAAATCGTTCGTAACTCCCAAGCCCTTGTTATGAAGAACAGCAAAACCCGTAGATACAATAAGGTTTTCGGGAGGATTATGCAGAAGCCCATAATGTTTTAGGTTGGGGCGAACAGTCGAGTAAATAATATCCCCATCAACAGCTTTTCTTTTTGCTCGGCTCGGTATTTCATCCGTAAGTAGATGAAGCTCTTGAAGCTCGAATATGTAGTTTTCCGTAATACTTCCTGTATCAAGATAAAGAATGGTCTCATATTTGTCTGCCTTTGAGAGATTACCTATATTATCAACACAGAAATCACCGACCTTAGCGACCTTCCAATCTAACGGTAATGGCTTTTCAGCATCTTTGTCTGCAAAAACAGCACAGAAATAGGTTTGTGCTTGGTTTAGTAAATTATCATTTATCTGCTTCTTCAAAGCGATTCTGTCGGCGATTGCTTGATAGCTTTGCACTATTTCAATTTGTTCACCCAGCGGAGGAACGGGAAGTTTAAGTTTGGAAAATTCTTCCCAAGGCATACTTCCCCGTACGCCGCCAACCGCAACAAAAGAGGCTTCACGATCAAACTCGCTTCTCATAAACCACATTTCCAGATATTCCGGCATAATGATATTTGTGTCCTTAACTCTGAAAATCGGATATGCAGGAGACATAATGGCTGCGTCGTATTCTTTTTGACACGCAACAGGAATCTTCTCGTCTCTACTGACCTGCATAAGACTAACAGCAAAATCATATTTACGAATAACTTTGTAGTTCGTCAAATCAGTTCCAACAATATTAGCCACAGATGGAATGAATTTCTTGTCAATGCTCACTCCAATCAGTGTAGTGATTGAGCCGTTTCTATTTCTTTCATCGATACGCTCAACCAACTCACCGATCGCTTTATAATTCGATTTCATACCCTAACTCCTTAAACACTGCCAACAGGTCAGCTTTCGACTGTTCTTCCTGCACTAACAGCTCTTTCAGCTCAGCCTGAAGTGTTTTCATCTTCGTATCAAAGTCGATATTCTCATCACGGTTGACAAATTCAATATATCGGCTGGGCACAAGAGTAAAGCCTTTTTCTGCGACTTCCTCAAAAGAAGCGGAATAGCAAAATTCCGGAATATTCTCGTAGGTTTCCTCATAGCCCTCCTGCTGCCAGTTGTGATAGACCGAAGTGACCTTCGCCCGATCTTCCTCCGTCAGCTCAATGTATTTTTTCTCGTAGGGGCTGCCCATCTGCCGCAAATCCATAAAGAGAATTTCCCGCTCTCTGTTACGGTAACGCTTAAGCTGCCCGTTCGACTCTACAACACGGGCTTTTTTGTTTTTGTTCAGTATCCAAAGCGTGACGCTGATGTCAGTTGTATAGAACAGATTTCTCGGTAAGATGATAATCGCTTCCACCAGATTGTTTTCAATCAGCTGTTGCCTGATTTTCAGCTCCGTTCCGTCGTCGGACAGTGCGCCGTTTGCAAGCAGAAAGCCGGCGACGCCGTTCTGCGAAAGCTTGGAAACGATATTCAAAATCCAACCATAGTTTGCGTTGCTGGTAGGCGGCACTTCATAGCCGTCCCATCTGGGATCGTCAACCAATTCGTTTTCCGCTCTCCATGCTTTTTGATTAAAGGGCGGGTTTGCCATAATGTAATCGGCTTTCAAATCCTTGTGCTGGTCGTTGGTAAAGGTATTCGCCGCCGTCTCGCCAAGATTTGCGGAAATGCCACGGATAGCAAGGTTCATCTTACATAGTTTATAGGTGGTATTTGTATATTCCTGCCCGTAGATGGAAACCTGCTTTTTGTTCCCATGATGTGCTTCCACAAACTTCATGGACTGCACGAACATACCGCCGGATCCGCAGCAGGGATCGTATAAAATTCCGTCATAAGGCTCCAGCATTTCGGCAATCAAATTGACGATACATTTCGGCGTATAGAATTCGCCTTTACCTTTTCCTTCGGCAAGCGCAAATTTGCTGAGAAAATACTCATAAATGCGTCCGATGATGTCGTTCTCTTTATCATCGGTATTGATGCGGTTGATCTCGTCCAGCAGGGAAGCCAGCTTTGCCGTGTCAAGCTGCAAGCGGGAATAATAGTTGTCCGGCAGAGCGCCCTTCAGCGCCGGATTTGATTTTTCAATGGTGTATAGCGCCGTGTCGATTTTCAGGGCGATGTCGTCCTGCTTGGCGTTTTCCATAATATAAGACCAGCGGCTTTCCTCAGGCAGATAAAAAACATTGTCTTTTGTGTAGAACGCCACCGTGTCCACAAATTTTTCGCCGTACTGTTTTGTAATCATTTTCCTTTGAGCGTCAAATTTATCACCGGCGAATTTCAGGAAAAATAGGCTCAGGACAACATGCTTATACTCCGCAGGCTCTACTGAGCCACGCAGCTTGTCTGCACTTTTCCAAAGCGCTTCCTCCATAGATATTTCTTTTTTCGGTTTTGCTGTCCGTGCCATTGTTATTCCTCCGTCATCTTATCCGTATGATCCGGAATGATCTCCATGATATCATCCATCGTACAGCCAAGCGCAATGCAGATTTTTGCCAGCACCTCAGTAGTAACATTGTCGCCACGGTTCAATTTTCCAATGGTGTAATGGCTAATCCCCGCCGCCTGCTCCAGATCTTTTTTCTTCATATCTTTATCTATCAGTAGTTTCCATAGCTTTTTGTAGCTGATTGCCATAGCATATAACCTCCCGATAAACTGCAAAGTCCATAATGTGATATTTTATTATAGCACTTTTTGACGAGTTATTCAACCGATATGTATGCGTTCGCTGTATTTAAGAAAGTCAATTATATTTTTTATCGAAAGTGTGCCTGCCTATGTTGGCGGGCAAATTTTTTTGCCTTTTTTCGAGACTACTGTCCCCAAATGCACTCCGCCAGTGGGAACAAGTGAAGGGATAAATTTTCTCAAAAAATTTTTTTGAGAAAGCCCCAAAATTGGTGTGCATTTCGGCACCCTTTGTCCAAATGAGTGAAGAGGTTTTTTCATTCGGAAATATTTTCCCGTTTAGGGGTTGCATTTGACCTCTGCCAGTGGGAATAGGTGAAGAGATAAATTTTTCAAAAAATTTTTCGGAGAAAGCCCGGAAACGGGTGTGCATTTGGATACCCCTTGTGCAAATAAGTGAGAGGGATTTTCAAATTCTCAAATATTTTCCCATTTAGACTTGCCACTTGCCCTTCCCCGGTGGGAATAAGTGAAAGACCTTTTCGTTGTACCTTGAAAATTGAATAACGATCCGAATGAGATATGACTTTGCCACGACCTCACAGGAGCGAGCAAAGCAACGCTGCGGTGAGATTCCGGGGCAGGAACAGCATTCACAGAAAACAGCAGGCTCTGTAAATCAATGGATCATCAAATCGTGAGGAGGTGAAAATCATGGTCATAAAAATCACGCCAAAGCAGTCAAAGCGGATCAACGCCTTCATCAAAAAACTTTGCTGCAACTATGTAGACGGCAATTGTCTTCTGCTGGACGACGGCGAGGAACATAGCTGCGTGCAGTGCATCAGTCGGTACGAAATCTACTGCAACTATTTTAAAAACGCAGTCCTTCCCGCAGATAGGGAACTGTTTGCCGAGATCATGCAGCCGACAAGCAAAAAACAGTGCCAAATCTGTAAGTCGTACTTCGTACCAAAGGCAAAGAACCAGCGCTACTGTCCGGACTGTGCCGCCATTCAGAAGCGGAAGAAAGCTACCGAGCGCCAGCGCAGGAAACGGGCAGTGCAGTTTTAAGCGGGTTTCAGGGTGCAGCCCTGACGAGTGATACTGTTTTGCGACGGTAGGAGTACAAACAGTCTGCTCGCTCCGATAGGGCAAGGCTTTGATTGAAAAGTTTTGTGCTACTTGTGACAAGCAGAAAAACGGTATCGGTGTCACGCTTTTGGAATCCACAAAGCCGCAGAAATCAAGGCTTTTTCCAAGTGAAAATGCCATAAGGAATACCGTAATACCCGAACATACAAAATCACGGTTTAAAACCGTGACAGAAAGAAGGTGATGATCTGAATCCATATTTTAAACTATCCGAAGCGAAAAGCTATGTGTTTTACAAAGTCCCCAAGGCTTTATTCACAGAAGAAAAATACAAGCCGGTTTCCACCGACGCAAAAATGCTCTACGGCCTGCTGCTCGACCGGATGCACCTTTCCGCCAAAAACGGCTGGACGGACAAGTGTGGGCGTGTCTACCAGTTCTTTACTGTCAAAGAGGCGCAGGAAAAACTGCGCTTCGGGCACGAAAAGATATGCAGATTGTTCTCGGAATTAGAGCAGGCAGACCTGATTATCCGCAAGCGGCAGGGACAGGGCAAGCCGAGCATCATCTACTTGAAAAAGAAGAAAAACAATGGAGGTTTCATAACATATGAAAGAAAAAGAAACGATTGAATACTTAGATTTAAAAACCCTTGTTCCTTTTCAAAATCACCCGTTCAAGCTGCGGGACGGAGAAGAAAAGGAACAGCTTCTACAGAGTATCAAAACGCAGGGCGCCATCGAGCCGCTGATCGTCCGTCCTCTTTCGGAAAGTGAATACGAGGTCGTATCAGGACACAGGCGTTTGGAGATTTGCAAAGAACTCGGTATGGAAAAGATACCTGTTATCGTCCGAAATCTGACCGATGAGCAGGCAGTTTCCACGATGGTAGATGTCAACCTACACCGGGAAAATATATTGCCAAGTGAGCGTGCATTCGCCTACAAAATGAAATGGGAAGCGGCAAAAAAATCAGAAAAGACTTTGTCGCAACCTGCGACAAGGATGAGAAACGATGATGTCATCGCTCAAAGTTTCGGCATTGGTAAAGACACCTTGCACCGATATATCCGTTTAACTTACTTAATTTCCGAACTGCTTGAGATGGTGGACGATGGCAGGATCGCCCTCACGCCTGCGGTGGAATTGTCGTATTTGACGGAACAGGAACAGCATTTGCTTCTGAACGAAATCGAATATGCGGACGCTACGCCGTCCCTTTCACAGGCACAGAGGCTTCGTGACTTTTCCCGTCAGGGCAGACTTAATTCTGATGTCATCTTTGCCGTGATGAGCGAGGAAAAAGCCAACCAGAAGGAGCAGATCCGCTTTCCCAAAGAGGAGATACAGAAGTATTTTCCCAAAAGCTATACGGGCAAGGATATGCAGAATACCATTCTGAAACTGTTGGAAAAATGGCAGCGGCAGAGAGAACGAAACGCAAGGGAGGAACGGTAAATGGACGATAAAATAATTCCTTTGGGAAGTTTCGTTCCCTACTTCTATTCGCCGGACAACGATTCCTTTTCCATGCAGATCGGCGGTACGGTCTATGAGGTGACCACCCATTTTGATACAGAGGGCAGAGAAACCGTCCTAAAACAGTTCCGGGGCTTGCTTCTGGAACTGCAAAATATTTAACCCTGCACATTCGACAATGCGGGCACTGCACGGTATACTGGCATTACCCTGCAATGCCCGGTTGTCAGAAAGGAGATCAAAGAATTAATGACAACGCAAAACAAATCAAACGGGCAGGAAAAAGAAAAGATCACCGCCCTTTACTGCCGTTTATCGGTGGACGATGACAAGAAAGACATGGAGTCGAACTCCATTACCAATCAAAAACAGATTTTACTGGACTACGCTAAAAAACATGGGTATCTGCACCCGGTTTTCTTTGTAGACGACGGTATTTCCGGGACGACTTTTCAAAGGCCGGATTTTCAGCGGATGCAGAGAATGGCGGAGAACGGAGAGGTCGGGACGATCATCGTAAAGGATGTTTCCCGCTTTGGCCGTGAGCAGGTCGAGATGGGCAGGCTGACGCAGGTAGTCTATCCGTCTCTCGGCATTACCTTTATTGCCATACAGGAAAACATCAATTCCACGACCGGTGAGGGAATGGAAATGCTGCCCTTTTACAGCATCTTCAACGAGTGGTATGCGGCGCAGACTTCCAAGAAAATCCGTGCGGTCAATGAGCTGAAAGCCTCTCAGGGCAGGCGGGTTGCTTCTGCTGTCGCCTACGGCTACAAAAAGATTGAAGGCGATAAAGAACAGTGGTATATCGACGAGCCTACGGCGCAAGTTGCCCGAAGGATATTCGCTCTCTGCCTTGCCGGAAAAGGCCCGACGCAGATTGCAAAGCAGCTGGAACGGGAGAAAATCCTTGTCCCTACCGCCTACTTTCATTCTGTAGGAAGAAAGACGAGCAATCCCGTTCCGGCAAATATCTACGGCTGGCGTGAAAGCACAGTAGAGTATATTCTGGACAACCGGCAGTATACGGGCTGCACGGTAAACGGGAAATCCACGACGGTCAGCTACAAGGTGCATAAGGTGATCGAGAATCCGAAAGGGGAATACCAGATTGTTCCCAACACGCAGGAGGCAATCATTGACGAGAATGTATGGCTGAGGGTGCAGGAACTCAGAAAGAACAAGCGCAGACCTACAAAAACAAATCGGAAAAGCCTGTTTTCAGGGCTGGTATTCTGTGCGGACTGCAAATCAAAGCTGCACTTCTGTGCCGCCAAATCGCTCAAGCGCAATCAGGAATTTTTCCGCTGTGCCAACTACAAGGACGGCAGAGGAAACTGCACGATTCATTTTATCCGGGATGTAGTCTTGGAAATGATCGTGAAGGAAGCGGTTGCGGGTTTGGCAGATTTTGTGCGCTGCTATGAGTCGGTATTCCTCTATATGCAGAAGCAGAAATGCGGAGAGTTTCAGAAAAAACGGCAGCATGAATTGAAGCTTTCCATGGAAAGCAGCAGAAAGCGGATCGCCGATCTGGACAAGCTGTTCAACCGGATTTATGAGGACAATGTGATCGGGAAGCTGTCGGATGAACGCTATGCGAGAATGGCGGCGGAGTATGAATCCGAGCAGAAAGAGCTGCTGGAAAAGGTCAAAGAGGAAGAAAAGCAGCTATCTGAAATGGAGCAGAAATCGGTGGATATGCGCCTGCTTTTACAGGGGCTGCGAGAATTTACCGACATGAAAGAACTGATGCCGACGATCGTAAACAAGCTGATCCGGCGCATTGAGGTGCACAATCCGGAAAAGAAACACGCCCGAAAATCGGTGAAGGTAGACATCTATTTCACGGCGGTAGGATTGGTGAGCCTTCCTGACGAGCAGGAGATCCGGGAAATGATGGAACAGATACGCAGCACATCACAGCTTCCAAAACAGCTCACCGCATAAAAAGAAAACGGTGTAACCCGATTTTTTTGCGGGTTACACCATCTTCTCTACTTTTTACTGCCTTATCAGCACGGGGCATTTCTTTCCTGTGCTTTCTATGATAAAAAATTAAATCTTATTCAGCTTGTTCTATTTCTTCATTGTTTTCCTGAGCAACCGGCTCTAACAATGCTTTGATAGACAAACTTACACGTTTTTTATCAAAATCAATTTCTGTAATTTTTGCTTTTACAACTTGGTCAACCTTCAATACATCTTGAGGTTTCTCAATTCTTTCGTTTGCAATTTGAGAAATATGAATCAAACCGTCAATACCAGGAAGAATTCTTGCAAAAGCACCGAATGCTGTCATGCCAACAATGGTAGCATCTACAACAGTACCAACAGGATAATCATTTTTCAGAATTTCCCATGGATTGTCTTCCGCGCGTTTGTAGCCCAAAGATACTTTGCCTTTTTCACGGTCTAAGCTTTTGATGTAAACAGTGACTTCATCACCTACGTTTACAACTTCAGACGGATGTTTGATTCTGTTCCAAGATAGTTCGGAAATATGAATCATACCATCAATACCGCCCAAGTCAACAAATGCACCGTAAGCAGTCAAAGATTTTACAACACCTTTATACTCTTTGCCTTCTTCGGCAGTTTCCCAGAATTTATCTGCCAACTCTTTTCTTTCGTCTTTCAGTACTGCACGGATAGAACCAACAGCACGGCGACGAGAACGGTTTACTTCAATAATGCGGAAGTTAACCTCTTTTTTCAACAAGTTCTCCAGTGGTTCACCACGTGTAGCAGTTGCCTGGGAAGCAGGAATAAATACTCTTACACCGTTGGTAACTGCAATTACACCGCCTTTGATTACTTCTGTAACCACACCTGTTAAAACAGTGCCGTCTTCCTCTGCTTTTGCAACAACGTCCCAGCCTTTAATTGCATCCAAACGTTTTTTGGAAAGCATAATGGTACCTTCCTGGTCATTTGTACGCATAATCAGCAATTCAATTTCATCGCCGATTTTTACAATGTCCTCCGGTTTTGCATTTGGGTCGGAAGACAATTCACTTGCAGGTACAAAACCTGCTTGCTTTCTGCCTACATCAACCTGAATTTCGTTTGGAGCTATACCGACAACTACGCCGCGTACCTTTTCGTCTGTATTTAAACTTTTTAGAGATTCCTCTAACATCTCTGCAAAGCTAAGTTCGGTGTTCTCCTCAAAATGGCCCTCGCCAGCTTTAATATCTGTCATGGTAACAAGTACCTCCTTTATGATACTTGCAGGTGTTGAGGCACCTGCAGTAATTCCTACATTTTTTGCAGCCTTCACTTGTGCTACCGGAAGCTCCTGTGCCGTTTCAATTAAATATGTAACACAATGAGGTTTGCATACATCATAGAGTTTGGCAGTATTGGAACTGTGCTTTCCCCCTATAATAATCATCAAGTCAGATTTTTTCGCCAATTCAACAGCTTCTGACTGACGTTTTGCAGTCGCATTACATATTGTATCAAAAATTGTGGCATTTGTATATACCCTTTTGAGGATTTTCAAACAATTTTTCCATTCTATTACATGAAAAGTGGTTTGAACTACCACACTAATCGGCTGATTGACCAAATTTGGCTCGGATTCTGACAAATTTTGCAGCTCCTGCGCACTGTTTACAATATAACATTTGCTGCTGCAATGTCCATGTATTCCTATAATTTCAGGATGCTTGGCATCTCCTATGATAATAATGGTTTGTCCTTTGGCAGATTCTTTTTCCACTATTTTGTGAATTTTTGTTACAAACGGACACGTTGCATCGGAACAAACCGCATGCTGACGCGCAATGCTGTCCATTGTTTCCTGAGGCACACCATGAGCACGAATCACTATGGTTCCGTCTTTTGGGGCATGCTCTACAGTTTCAATAATCTCTACACCACGTGCTTCCAATTCCGCAATCATTTGCGGATTGTGAATAATAGGACCTAGAGTATATACTTTTTTTCCTTCGTCCAGTAGTTGATAAACCATTTGAACAGCCCTGTCTACGCCAAAACAAAATCCTGCGGATTTTGCTACTTCAATACTCATTCTTTCGCCTCCAATAACTGATTTACTCGCTCCGCAATTATGTGAGCGGCATATTTCATTTCTTTACGGCTTCCGTCCGTAAAACCGAATTCCTCGTATGCAATCGGTTTTCCAAAACGGATGGTTACAGGTTTCCATGCTTTGATGTCACCGTTTGTATCAATGCCGACAGGTAAAACAGGCGCTTTGGCATAATATGCAATCATAGCAATTCCCGATTTTGGCTGAAACGGAATGCCGTGAGCAACAATGCCTCCCTGAGGAAAAATCCCGAGCAAACCGCCTTGTTCCAAAATTTCAATTGCCTGCTCAATCGCTTTTGTATCGCCACTTCCTCTTTTCACGGGAAACGCGCCCAGAGTACGCAAAAAACGGTTCACCGCTTTTCCATGCTTTACAAACAATTCTTCTTTCGCCATATATCGTATGGGTCGTTTTTTCACACTGACCCCCAACAAAATAGGATCCATAACAGACCTGTGATTACTGCACAAAATCATTTTTCCTGCAGCTGGAATATGTTCCGCACCAATCACGCGCATACGATACATCCCTTTTGTAATGGGAGAAACCATTGTGTGAAGCATGGAATAAAGCGTCATAACGTATCACCTTTCTGTTTAAAAGGCCTTCTCATCACGCTCCCGCATTTCTGCAATGCGCTGCATTACCATACGGCTTGCTTTTCTGTATTCGGAGCCGGTACCTTCCACAATGCCAAGTTCGTCCGGCTGAATTAATTCACCATAAGAAATTATGGTTTTGTGAAACGGCTTTGCTGCCACGCCTGTTTTGGTTGTCATGCAAACAGGCAAAATAGGCGCTTGATGCTGATGCGCAAGCATAACAGCTCCTGATTTCGGCTTTCCCAATTTGCCGTCTAAAGAACGCGTACCTTCAATAAAGATACCAACCGCACCGTCTTGTTCCAAAATTTCACCGCATCTGTCCAGTGCGTTGGAGTCTCCAACACCGCGGTCAACAGAAAATGCACCCAATGCTGTGATAAGTGAGCCCACAAATTTATTTTCAAACAATTCTGATTTTGCCATATAAAAAATTTGACGTTTGGTATCCAACGCTAGCATCGGAGGGTCCTTCAATGAGATATGGTTGCTGCAAATAATCACTTTTCCTTCTTTGGGAATCCGTTCACGATGATTTGAGGTGTGAGGATAAAAAAAGGAAAAAGGAGGGCCTCCCACAATTTTACTGAAATTATAAAATGGACTGTTTTTCATATGTGTACCACCGTTCTCCAACAACGCCTATCAGTAGTTTGCAACGCATTGCCGGTAAATAATCAAAAACTTTCATTTTTGTTCCTTTTATATGGAACATTTGCGATATTTATGCCGATTCGAACAGAAAATGATGCTATTACACCGCCCCAGCCGCAATGAGTTCTTTTAATTTGTCTATGACTTCCTGCATGGTCATTCCGGTTGTATCGACAAACACCGCATCTTTGGCAGGAACCAAAGGAGCAATTTCACGGTTGGCATCGCGCTCGTCTCTCTCCTTGATTTCTTCTAAGATAGCAGACAAATCCGCTTCGTTTCCCTTTTCCAGCATCTCTTTATGACGCCGTTTTGCTCGTTCTTCCGCAGACGCCGTTAAAAATACCTTTACCTGTGCATCGGGAAGTACAACCGTGCCGATGTCACGACCGTCCATAATCACATTATGGGTTTTGGCCATATTCTTCTGAAGTTCCAATAAAAATTCACGGACAGCAGGTATAGCAGATACCTGAGAAGACGCCTTGGACACTTCAGAAGTTCGAATTAAATCGCTAACGTCTTCTCCGCATAAAATCACTCTCTGTTCTCCGTCTTTAAACTCCAGTGCAATGTCAACATGTTCTAACTCTCTTGGAACTGCCTGCTCATCACCGGGAAAAATATTTTTCTTGAGCATATGCAGTCCAATAGAACGATATAACGCACCCGTATCAACATAAATAAAACCGATTTCTTCGGCCACTTTCCGTGCAATACTGCTTTTTCCTGCTCCGGCAGGACCGTCAATGGCAACTGCTATCATGGTTTTAACACACCTTTCTATATTTCCCATTGTGCCTGAGCAATGGCTGTTGCAGCCAAATACCCGGTAGAAAATGCAATTTGTAAATTAAATCCGCCTGTATAAGCATCTGCATCAATGACTTCTCCCGCAAAGTAAAGTCCTTTTACCAATTTCGATTCCATGGTCTTGGGAGAAATTTCTTTGACAGACACACCGCCTGAAGTAATGATTGCTTCATCAATGGGACGAAATCCCTTTATCATCACTTTGAATCCTTTTAATTCCTGTGCAAAGCGGCGTCTCTGCTCTTTTGTAATTTGATTGCATTTTTGATTTGGTGCAATCCCCGATTTTGCAACCATAATCGGAATTAATTTCCGAGGCAATAATGCCCCCAAAGAGTTGATAAAATCTTTGTTTTGATTTTCCGCAAAATCTTTTTGCAATCTTGTATCCAATTGCTCCAAAGAGAGTGCGGGCTTTAAATCAATAGAGATTTGATACCGATTTGGCTCCATATTTCGCATATGACTGCTTGCGCTTAAAATCATAGGGCCTGTCACTCCGTAATGGGTAAACATCATCTCGCCGAAATCGTCATAAATTACTTTTTTCTGTTTTGTATCTATTACGTGAATCGCCACATTTTTCAAAGATAACCCCTGCAACGCAGGGCAATCTTTTCCGTTTGCAACAAGAGATACCAACGACGGACGCAGTTCCGTTATGGTATGCCCTGCCTGCTGTGCAAGACGATACCCATCCCCTGTTGAGCCGGTAGCCGGATATGACATTCCGCCGCAGGCAATGACAACATGCTTGCTGAAATACTCTGTTCCGTCCTCACACCGCACTCCTGTAACCGTTTGCTCTTGTATACGCAAATCAGTTACCACTGCCTGCCGAATCTGCACTCCATTTTGTGTGCAATAGCTTTTTAATGCATCCACTACATCAGAGGCAAGGTCAGACTGAGGAAACACACGATTGCCTCGCTCCGTTTTTATGGGAACACCTAAGTTTTCAAAAAAAACAATAGCGTCCTGAGGTGTAAATTGGGAAACAGCACTGTATAAAAAACGTCCGTTAGAAGGAATGGCCGCAATGGCTGTTGGAACATCACAATTATTGACAATGTTGCATCTTCCCTTACCTGTTATACGCAGCTTTCTTCCAAGACGGCTGTTCTTTTCCAATAATAACGTATTCAGTCCGTTTTGGGCGGCAGTGCCTGCCGCCATCATTCCTGCGGCACCGCCTCCCACGATAATGACATCAAACTGATTCACCTGGTTTTTCATCCACCTTTTCATAAACACCGTATTCATCCCAAATGGTTTCCAAAGAATGAAATACGTCTTTTACTTCATCTTTCTTCTTAATAGCGCTTGCTACAATTAATGCGTTAATTAAACTGAGCGGCGCCACCAAAGAATCTACAAACGATGCCATTTCACTGCGAGCCAATAACAGAAATTCCGCAGGGTCTGCCAATGGTGACAATACGCTGTCCGTAATCGCCACTACCTTCGCACCGCGGCTGGAAGCAAATTTCAGAGCCTTAACCGCTCTTTTGGAATAACGAGGAAAACTGATTCCGATTACGGCGTCATGTTCATCCACATGAATCATTTGCTCAAATATTTCTGCTTCGCTGGTGGCATTGACCATCTGCACATTTTCAAACAGCAGATTAAAATAATAAGCCATAAAGGAAGCAAGTGCATGTGAGCTTCTGACTCCAATAATGTAAATCTTTTTGGCAGAGACAATCGCGTCTACCGCTTCATAAAACATTTCGTGAGAGGTTTCTTCAATGGTTCTGCGAATAATATCAATATCTCTGTTTAACACAGCGCTTAAAATTTGGTCACTGGGACAGGATTTCTCCGTCATTTCCAAACGCTGTACAGAAGTCATGCGGCTGCGAATCATTTCCTGCATGGCACGCTGCAGTTCCGGATATCCCGCATAACCGATTTCCGTTGCAAAACGCACCACCGTAGATTCACTGACGCCTACGGTTGCACCTAATTTGGCAGCCGTCATAAAAGCAACTTCATCATAATGCTCTTCTATGTAGTTTGCAATTAAACGTTGTCCTTTTGAGAACTCAGGCATTTTACGCTGAATTCTGGCTGTAAGCTGATAATTCATTTCTTCTCCCTAAAATAACAACAGTTATTATAGATTACCATATTTGTAAATCATAACAACTAAAATCAAATCAAAAAATTTAAATTGGAGCAACGCTCCCATCAAACTTGCCTGAAATGGAGTTTGGGAACGATTGCAATTCTGATGGGAGCGTTAACTCCTCATAGTTTCAGCGGGAGTTGTAATCTCTCACTAAAACCATGAATGGCATCTACCCCAGAGGCAGGAGACATCATCGTACAGGTTATAAGCTATATATTCAGTTTAATGGGTTATCCTGCAAAAATCAAGGGAAAATATCACAAAATTTCTGATTTTTGCAGTCTGTTTCCACTCTTCTTGCAAAAATCAGCAGTATCGTTACCATAAAAACAGCCGTCTGAAGTTCAGACGGCTGTTGCATTAATGTTTATTTTGAAACCATTTACGAAATACTTTATGTAATTGCTTAATATAAAATGCAACCACACCGGTAATTGCAATATCGTAAATGAAAAATATAACATTTCCCGCAATCCAAAATACCCAAGGTAATGATACTCCGAATAAACTCAGGCTATCCGCAGGAATATTTAACAAATAAATCGCGATAAAATACGCAGATACAATTGCCGCATTAAACACGGCATATTTCAGTACCCATTGTACAATTTTATTTTTTAAACGTTCAATTAACGCCTTCAAAATGGGATAATAACCGAAGAATATTACATAAAGCAGAGCCGCTTGTTTGTCCGGAACAAAAAATACGGACAAAATAGCAACAACAGCAAATGTGGGCCAAGCCCATCTGGCTCCCATTTCAATGACAATCATAATCATCAGCAAACCCGCCAAAGCCGGCAGTGCAAACGTTGCCATAGGAAGCAATGCGGTTAAAAACATA
>ERZ824978.1783-NODE-1783-length-21187-cov-6.387564_pt1 | contig 21187 bp, 20 predicted proteins | sample MGYA00519860_ERZ824978 | MGnify/ENA primary metagenome ERZ824978 (study PRJEB31778, sample SAMEA3449184) | human gut metagenome | biome: human gut; feature: human-associated habitat; material: faeces | place: United Kingdom | collected 2010/2012 ... | reverse complement strand
CGCCTAGAGCCTATCTGGGCATCGTCCTGTCTGAATGATAGAAAGCCGCTTGTCTTGAGTGTGAGGCAAGCGGCTTTTCGTACCCTATGGTCAAAATCATTCGGAACAGGAGGTGTAAATGATGAATATTCCCACCATTGATCTGGCACTGACCGGTGCCAATATTGTAAGACTGCGGAAGTCTGCTAGGCTTTCCGTTGCAGACATACAAATTGTCTTTGGGTTCCATTCCCCGCAGGCGATTTACAAGTGGCAGAGTGGAGCTGCGCTCCCGACTGTCGATAATCTGATCGTTCTTGCAGCACTCTTCGGTGTGCGCATTGATGATATTCTTGTTACAACCAATTCCTAACGCAGGGAGGAAACTCCCTGTGAATCTGGTCCGCTCGTCTAAATGATAAGGACATAGCCCTTTCAAGGCTGTAATGCGCGGTTCAAGTCCGGCACGGATCACCATATGGTGCCTTCGTCTAATGGATATGACACCAGCCTCTCAAGCTGGAAATATGGGTTCAACTCCCGTAGGCATCACCAAAGTATTCAAATGGAACTGTAGCTCAAGGGTTGAGTGCGGCCCTGGAAAGCCGCGTGATGCTGGTTCGAGTCCAGCCAGTTCCAGCGAACTGAAACAGCTCTCCGGGAGCGACTGCCGCAGCGGAATGATGCCGTGACAACCTTGGTTTTGATACGGCTGGTGCTGGATTATGTTGACGATTTGGACGAGGCGGTGGAAATCGCCAAAGCCTATGATATGCACGACTCCGCAGGAACCTCCTACTACTACATGGCGGCCGACGCCAGCGGACGCAGCGCGATTTTTGAGTGGGCCAATGGCACCGATGACACCGACCTGGACGGTTCTGCGCGGCAGTTGGTGATCACCTATAACGACCAGGATTCCTACATCGGACAGGCGGAAGGAGACAGCGACTTCCAGTGGGTGACCAATTTTGTCATTCAGCCCGGCTACTATGACAACGAGGGAGACATGAAGGACCTTGACCGCTATCAGCACATTTACGAACGGCTTGCCGGGATCGAGGGCACCGTGGCGGACGAGAAGGGAGCTATGGATATTCTGGCTTCCGTGGGGCGCAGAAGCTGGAACAGCAACGGCGAACACCTGACTGTCCACAGCGTGATCTATAATCTTTCTAAAAAAAACAGTTTACTGGGCGTCAAATGAGAACTATAATGATCCTGAGGCGTGGTTCACATTCTCATTGTGAACCAAAATAGAAGCACTCAGGAGGAAATTCTTATGGATGAAAGACTGAACCCCTTATTTACCCCCTGGAAAATCGGAAATGTGGAGATCAAGAACCGCATTGTCATGACCTCCATGGGCGGAACCGACCTGTTCGGCTGGATGGAAGTGAACCACTTCGACAAGGCCGGCGCGAAATTCCTGATGGAGGTGGCGAAAAACAACGTGGGCCTGGTGCTGCCCGGCTGTCAGCCGGTGTACAACCCCATGCTCGGTCAGTGGCTCCACAAAAATAAGAAAATGTACGATGATCTGGCAAAATGGATGCCGGAATTCCACAAGACCGGGGCCAAGCTGTTCGTCCAGCTCACCGCGGGCTTTGGCCGCTCCTTCACCGTCAGCGAAATGATGGAGACGCTGTACAACAACAAGGCTCTGCGGGTGCTGTCCAAGCCCTTTATGGACTTAGACAAGATCACCGCCTCCGCCAGCCCTTCGGAAAACCGCTGGTCGGATAAACTGCCCTCCCGGGAAATGACGAAAGCGGAGATTCAGGAGATCATCGATTCCTTCGCCAAGAGCGCCGCTCTGCTGAAAAAGGCCGGGGTGGACGGCGTGGAGGTTCACGCGGTGCACGAGGGCTATCTTCTCGACCAGTTCACCCTGAAATATGTCAACCAGCGTACCGACGAGTATGGCGGAAGTTTGGAAAACCGCTACCGCTTCGCGGCGGAGATCGTCAAGGCCATCAAGGCGGAGTGCGGTCATGATTTCCCCGTGTCCCTGCGATACAGCGTGGTTTCCAAGACCAAGGGCCTGCGGCAGGGCGCTCTGCCCGGCGAGGACTACGTGGAAGCGGGCCGGGATATGGCGGAGTCGGAGATCGCCGCGAAATTCTTACAGGACGCGGGCTACGATATGCTCAACTGCGACAACGGCACCTATGATGCCTGGTACTGGGCCCACCCGCCCATCTATATGCCGGAAAACTGCAATCTGGAGGATGTGAAGCACATCAAGAAGTTTGTGGATATTCCGGTGGTCTGCGCGGGGCGCATGGTGCCGGAGACGGCCGCCGAGGCCATTGCCGCCGGGGAAATCGACGGTGTGGGCTTTGCCCGGCCCTTCCTGGCCGATCAGGCCTGGGTCACCAAGCTGATGGAGGGCAGGCCCGAGGATATCCGGCCCTGCATTCTGTGCCACAATGGCTGCTTCAATATGTGCCACTACAAGGGCGTACCCAACGATCAGGATCTTTCGGACTCTTTGCATCTGGCCCGCTGCGCCGTCAACGCGGAGACCATGCAGTGGGATAAGCACTACATCAAGGAAACGAAAAATCCTCAGACCGTCCACATCATCGGCGGCGGTATCGGCGGCATGGAAGCTGCCCGGGTGCTTGCTCTGCGGGGCCATAAGCCCATTATCTACGAAAAGAGCGATAAGCTGGGCGGCACCTTCATCGCCGCCAGCGCGGAGAGCTACAAGGGAAAGCTCCGGGATTTGCTGGCATGGTACATCCGTCAGATGGAACAGCTTCATGTGGAAGTTCATTTCGGCGAGGAAGTATCCGATCTGTCCGCCTTGGAGGGACAGCAGGTGATTGTTGCCACCGGCTCCACCCCCAGAGTCCTGCGGGGCGTGCCGGGTCACGAAAAAATGATCGAAGCCTGCGAATATCTCATCGGCACTCCGGTGGGACAGAAGGTGGCGGTCATCGGCGGCGGCCTGACTGGCTCGGAGATTGCCTATGAGCTGGCCTTGCAGGGAAAAGAAGTGACCATCGTGGAGATGAAGGATGATTTGGTGTCCCAGAAGGGCGTGTGCCTTGCCAACAGCTCCTACCTGCGGGAGTGGTTCGCCCTGCACGAGGTACCGGTGTATCTAGAAACCACTTTGAAGGAAGTGAAGGACGGATGCATCATCTGCACCGGCAAGGATGGCGAAGTTACGATCCCCTGTGACAGCGTCATCTGCTCGGCAGGCTATCTGCCCGCGCCCATTGCCAAGGAGGGCGGAAAGGTCCATCTGGTGGGCGACTGCCGGAAGGTGGGCAACCTGAGAAGTGTAATCTGGCGGGCCTATGAGGTCGCCATGGCAATCAAATAAGGAGGAAAACAATGAAGCTAACACAGGAACAACAGGAAATTCTGAATGGCAGCCGGGGCGAAACCATGGCAAAGGTCATGGAGACCCTGGTGCGCTACGGTGAGCTTTACGACTCCGACACCATGATCCCCGTCACGGGAAAAAATAACCATCTGGTCACGTCCTTTGGCCTGAAGGCCCTGACCCCGGTGTATGAGCTGATGGATCAGCTCATCGCGGAGGGGGCCGTTTCCGGCACCAAATTCTCCGCCGACCCCCGGCCTCTGGACAAGAACGTACCCAGCAGCTTTTTGCAGAACATCATTTTCAACCACTTCATGTACAGCAAGCAGGACTTTTATGAGGATCAGCTACAAAAGCTGGGCCTGATGGAGAAGGACGCCTTCACCTGCACCTGCTACATGGACGAGGTGGGCAACATCCCGAAAAAGGGCGACATTTTGTCGTGGTCGGAATCCTCCGCCGTGGTCTACGCTAACTCGGTGCTGGCGGCCCGGTGCAACCGCAATTCCGGCATCATCGACCTGATGGGGGCCATCTGCGGCTTTGTGCCCCGGTTCGGCCTGCTGACCGACGAGGGCCGGAAGGCCAAGTGGATCGTGGAAGTGCACACCACCAAGAAGCCGGAGGCCCAGCTTCTCGGTTCTGCCATCGGCATGAAGGTCATGGAGGATGTGCCCTACATCAAGGGGCTGGATAAGTGGCTGGGGTCGCTGGATGACGATGCCAAAGCCTACCTCAAGGACATGGGCGCGGCTACCGCTTCCAACGGCGCAGTGGGCCTATACCATGTGGCGGGCATCACCCCGGAGGCTGTGGAGCAGGGCGAAGACCTGATTCTCCCCGACGCGCAGGTTTACGTCATTGACGACACAGAACTCCAGCGGGTGTATGAGTCTTACCCCGTGATCTGGAAGAACCGGGAGGCTACCCCCAAGCTATGCTTCATGGGCTGTCCCCACATGAGCCTGCACCAGCTTATCGACTGGACGGAGCGGGTGGAGCAGGGCCTGAAAGCTGCCGGGAACAAGAAGGTGGTCATTCCCACAGTGTTCACCGCCGCCCCCGCTGTCATTGAGAAGTTCAACGCCACCCCCTACGCTACCCGGCTGAAGGAAACCGGCGTCATTGTGTCCTACATCTGCCCGCTGATGTACATGAATAACCCTCTGAGCGGCAAAATTCCCGTTATCACCTCCAGCAACAAGCTGCGCACCTATACCAGCGCCCGCTATTACACCGATGACGAAATTCTGGCCCAGATCACGAAGGGAGGCAACTGATATGAAGCAATTTATCGGACGTGTGGTTGCGAAGGGCACGGTCAGCGCCCCTGCGCTGGTGTCCCACGGAGGCCTGAACACCCTGGCCTCCTTCCAGAAGGCGCTGCAATTCGGCGACAAGAAGGCCACCTGCGGCGATCAGAACAACCCTGACCTTTACGGCAAGCAGATGGCTGGAAAGGCTCTGTGCCTGCCCAGAACCATCGGCTCCACCACCGGCGGACTGGTGCTGTACTGCGCCTGTTCCATGCACCGGCAGCCGGCCTGTATGCTGTTCTCCGAGCCAATCGACTCGCTGGCGGCAGCGGGTGCTATTTTGCAGGATGTGTGGCTCACTGATGTGTCCATGCCCGTCATTGACTGCCTTGGTGAGGAGTTCCTGAATTACGTCCAGGACGGAATGACCGTGACCGTAAAGGAAAACGGTCTGGTGGAAGTGGATTGATAAAAAGTCAAAGGGGCTGTAAAAAAGTCCCCCTGCAAGCGGTTAAAACACGGGCCTTTTATGTCGTGGGTTTGCGGGGACGCAGCAGAAAAAACACATCCACCGGCGAAGCCGGTGGATGTGTTTTTTCTGTGTACGTCGCTGCGCGCCCTTATTGAATGTCGATCCGCTCGTACAGCTCCGGGGGCGCTTCGCTGCTGTGGAGCAGCCGGGACATTGCCTCCACCATTCTGCTTTCGACGGCGGGATCCTGAATCGGGTTTTCTTCTCTCGGATCTGTTTGCAGATCGAACAGGAGATCGCCGTACTTCAGATGATCGTCATACATATAACAGGTGTTCTGCGGAGAGGACTCCGGGGTGGCGGGAATCTTCATGACGGGAGCGCCTTTGGTAAAGGAGAAGGCATCGGACAGCGTTCTGTCCGCCTCTTTCAGCTCCTTTAGGGAGAACATCTCAAACATATGCAGAGGCAGCAGCGTGTAATTATTCAGATGTCCCTCGCTCTTCATCCTGCCGGAACGCATATAGACATAGCGGCCGTCCGTGATATTCACGTGCTTCCCGAAATAGCCGAACAGGATGTAGTCATGGATTTTCTCGCCGCTGGCGACCACGGGCAGCATGGACTTCCCCTGCATGGTGCCGGGGGGCGTGATCCCAAAGAAATCCAGCAGGGTCGGCGCGATATCGATGGTCTGGCAGAGAGTATCGCAGCGGGTTCCGGCTTTCACGGTTCGCGGTTCCCATAGGAAAAACGGGGTATGCACGATCTCGTCATACATGGGCATATAATTTTTGCCGAAATAGCCGTGTTCGCCCAGCATATAGCCATGGTCGGTGTTGACGATTACCATGGTGTCCTTCCACATATCGTGCGCGTCCAGGAAATCCAGCAGCTTGCCCAAATAGGTATCCAGCATGGACAGTACGGCACGGTAATTGACCCGGGCCTGGTGAACCTTATCCTCGTCCCCCGGCTGAACCTGACCGTAATAGGGCCAGTCAAATTCCAGTGGCGCGTCCTCGTATAGCTGCTTGTATTTCTCCGGGACAAAATAGGGTTCGTGGGGATCGAAATATTCCAACTGGAGATACCAGTTGTCCGCGTCCACATTTTCCTTCAGGAACTTCATGCCGGCTTCAAAGGTTTTTACATGGGGGTGATCCTCTTCCCGGGGCATAGCCTCGCGGTTGACCGCATCCTGCCGCTTCAGATCCACATTATGCTGGAATCCCTGGGCTTTTCCGTGCCACGCGTCGCCCTCCTGACCCCGGATCATCTCGTAGGTGGTGAACCGGTTGTGGAAGGTCGAACCGCCGTCCTGCCAATAGTGGGCGTGGTCGGTGACCAGGTGGGTGTAGATGCCGTTCTGGGCCAGGATCTCCGGCGCGGAATCGTCAAAAGGCTCCAGCGGTCCCCAGCAGCGGTGCATGAAGTTATAGGAACCGGTATGCAGCTCCCGCCTTGCGGGGATGCAGGGCAGGCTCCCGACATAAAACTGGTCAAAAGTGACCATTTTGTCGGAAAGCCTCTTAAAATTCGGCGCGATGGTTTCCATGTCTCCATAGTTGGGGAGAAACAGACGGTTCAGGGAATCGTACATGATGGTGATTGCACGCATTTTGTATTACTCCTTCCTGCTTACCACCATTTGATTGCGTCTGTGACCTCGGTGCGCAGCGCAACGAAATCGGGAGAAGCAATGTCACGGGGACGTGGCAGTGTATTATTCACCGTGCGCTTGACGGTAGTGGGTTTGTTGGTCAGAATCATGATCCGGTTGCCAAGGTAGACGGCTTCCTCAATATTGTGGGTAATAAAGATAACCGTTGTTTTGGTCATCTCCCACAGCTTGATCAGCTCGTCCTCCAATTTGAATCGCAGTTCGATATCAAGCTGGCCGTATGGCTCGTCCATCAACAGCAGCTCCGGCTCGGTGGCGAAGGCCCGGGCGATGGAAACACGCTGGAGCATACTGGAGGAAAGCTGCTTGGGGTAATAGGATTTGTATTTTGTCAGGCCCACGATATCCAGGTATTTCGCCACCAGCTCATCCCGCCGCGCCTTCGGCACGTGCTTGATGTCCAGCCCGAAGGCGACGTTTTGCTCCACGGTCAGCCAGGGCATGGTGGAATCCCCCTGGAAGATGTACGCAATGTTGTTCGTTTTCGGATCGACCGGCTTTCCGTCCAGCAGAATCTGGCCGGAAGTAATGTCATAGATCTTCGTAAGGCTGTTCAGGAAAGTCGTTTTTCCGCAGCCGGTGGGCCCCACAACGCAGAGAAGATCCCCTTGGTAGACATTGAAGGATATGTTATCCAGCACCAGAAGGTCGCCGAATTTTTTCGTCAGATTTTTAACCTCCACTTTTACAGGAGGCGTTTGCTTCTGTTCACACATGGAATATCCTCCTTACAATGTGCTGTCCATGATACTGGTGATCTCTTTGCGCAGCTCCAGGAATTCGGGGGAGACATAATCCCGGGGACGGGGAAGATCGATGACGAATTCCTTCTTGACCGTTGCCGGGCAGTTGCTCAGCACGATGATCCTGTCGGCCAGGTAGAGCGCCTCCTCGATATTGTTGGTCACAAAGATGATTGTCCGCTTTTCCGTCTGCCAGATCCGCTGCAGCTCTTCCTGCATTAAATAGCGGGTCTGAGCGTCCAGCGCGCCGAAGGGCTCGTCCATCAGCATGACCTTAGGCTCAATACAGTAAGCCCGGGCAATGCCCACACGCTGCTTCATGCCGCCGGAGAGCTTGCTGGGAAACGCGTCCTCAAAGCCCTGCAGGCCCACGAGGTCGATGTATTTCTGCGCCCGCTGCCGGCGCTCTTTCTTGGGGACGCCGGCCATCCGCAGGCCGTACTCCACGTTGCCCATGGTGGTCAGCCAGGGGAACAGGGAGATGTTCTGAAAGACCACGCCACGTTCAGGCCCAGGCCGCAGTACCGGGTTGCCGTTGACGGTGATCGTGCCGGTGGTTACAGGCTCCAGACCGGCCAGCATATTGATGATCGTACTTTTTCCGCACTGTCCGGGGCCAAACAGGGCGATGAACTCGTTTTCCTTTGCGGTAAAATGAAAGGAGCGCACAACTTCATGATCCCCGGTGGGCGTTTGAAAGGTTTTTCCTACGTTTTCACACGCGATCAGGTCCCGCTCTTGTTCCATCGACATAGCACATTCTCCACCTTTCTCATAATTACTGCCAGGAAAAATCCGACGATACCGATGGTGACGATGCCCACGAGTATCTGAACCATATCGTTGTTATTCATGCCGGAAACGATCATCCAGCCCAGGCCCTCAGAGGAGCGAACCATTTCCGCCGCCAGGACAGTGCCCCAGCTACTGGACAGCGCGACCTGCAGGCCCGCGAAAATGGGGGGAACGGAGGCGGGCAGCACAATGGTGAAGAAAATCTGCACACGGTTGGCGCCCAGCATCTCCGCGGCGCCGATCAGCGCGGGATCCACACTCTTCGCGCCGCTCCAGGCGTTCAGGGTCACATTGGAGAAGGAAGCTAGGAAGATCAGGAAGATCTTCGCGTCCTCACCGAGGCCCAGCCAGATGATGGAAATGGGGATCCAGGCAATGGGAGGGATGGGGCGGATGATCCGGAACAGGGGGCTGAAAATCGCCTCGATGGTTTTGCTCCAGCCCATGCCGAGGCCCAGGATCACGCCGATGACCGCACCGATGGCATAGCCAATCAGCACCCGCAGCAGACTGTAACCCACATGGACGATCAGCGTATGGCGGCCCACCTGTCCGCCCAGCAGGTACGCAAAGAAGGATTTGAACACAGGAATCGGGCCGGGCATTAGCTGCCCCAGCTCCGTGCCGTTGGTGCCGCAGTACCATAGCAGAAGAAATGCCGCAATGGAGACGGTACCGCACAGAATATCAATGCCGCTTCCGGCCAGCTTTTTCTTTTTCACTTTGCATTCATCCCCTTCGCTACTCTGATTTCAATTTGGTGGAGGATCACATCCAGCACCAGACCAACCACGCCAATGCAGATCATGCCGACGATGATAATATCCGGGCGGGAAATGGAACGGGCCTGCTGGATCATGAAGCCAAGTCCCTCGCTGGAGGCCAGCAGCTCGGCGGCAACCAGTGCCGTCCAGCTCGTGCCCAGAGCGGTGCGCAGGCCGGTGAAGATCATGGGGGTGGCTGTGGGAATAGCGATTTTCCAGAGCTTTTGACCGTTGGAGGCACCGAATACATCGCCGACCCAAAGGTGCAATTCGCTGGTCTGCTGGATTCCGGTATAGGCGTTGACCGTGCAGGCGATCATGGAATTGAGGAAGATAACCATGGCCTTGGACACAATACCGATGCCGAACATCAGAATGAACAGAGGGATCCAGGCAATACCGGGGATCGGGCGAATCAGGTCAAAGAGGGGCCGGACGAAGCGGTCGCACCATTTGCTCCAGGCCATGAAGATACCCAGAGGAACGCCGACCAGAGCGCCCAGTCCATAGCCCAGCAGACAGACCTTCAGACTGGCCATCAGGTGGACAGGAAGGGTAGCACCGTCGGGGGCTTTGGTTGTCAGCTTCTTGATGAAGGTCTGCACGCATTTTACTGGGCCGGGAAACACAGCGCTTTTCGTTAAGTGCAGCACATCACAGCACACATACCAGACCAAAAGAACCGCCAACACGGACAGGCAAGAAAGTAATATGTATTTGTACTTTTTTAGAAATCCTTTCATATTGATCCCTGCTTTCTCAGATAAGTGAATGCCTGCCGCCGGAAAGCAGCAGGCATTGCTGGCAGTTGATTATTCGGCGTTCTTTGCGTCGTGATAGGCGATGGCACGTTCAATAAAGGAATGATCCATGGAGGCTTCGATGTTGGGGTAATCGTCTGCCTCGATCATGCCCTGATCCACGAAGAACGCGCCGATGTTGATCATGGTCGCACCGAATTCGTAGACATCTTCGCGGAGCATATCCCAGGTGAAATAGGACTGGTTCGCGATTTCGGAGGCCATGTCATCTTCCGTGTAAGTGGTGCCTTCGGAAGCGTAGATCCGCATACCGTATTCCGCGCGCAGCGTATCATCGGTTGCCAGAATGTCCATGGCGGTGTAGAGGCAATCCAGCAGAGCGACCAGATCATCGCCTCTGGTTTCGGCTACTTCATTCTGAACGGAGATGGTATCCACCAGGGGAGCGCCCATAACGTCGTACAGGTCGGCGACCTTCACGTAATTGGGATCAGCGGCCAACTGGCTGGTGTAGGGAGGCGTGGTGGCCAGCAGATCGCCCTGACCGGTGATAAAGGCTTCATAGGCCTGGGCGTATTCCATGGAAACCATGCTGAAATCATCGGAGGTCAGATCGAAGGCCTTGACATAGGAAATAGCGTTATAGTGGGCGGCGGTAGACAGGGGGCCCAGGATGGAGCAGCCCTTCACAGTTTCGGCGCTGCCGATGATGTTGCCGGAGTAGACGCCGGCCTTCGCAATGTCACTGTCCGCACGGGCGTAGATCGCCTGACCATTGACCGTGATGGTGCCATCGCCGATGTAGGTATACATACCGGTTGCCAGAGCGTACACGGTGGCCATGCCGGAAACGGCTACATCCAGTTCACCGGCTGCCATGGCTTCGTTGATGGGCGCGCCGGAAGCGAAGGTAACGATTTCTACATCCAAACCGGCATCCTCAAACAGTCCCAGTTCCTGAGCAACATACACATACAGGCCCGCAGCCTTTGCCTGGGTGCCGATGACCAGCTTTTTGCCGGACAGGTTCAGGGCGGTGGGATCATTCGCGGTGCCGTCCGTGGCAACTGCTTCGCCATTGGTTTCATTGGGGGTAGTGGCGTTGTTGCCGGAAGATGTGCCGCTGCCGCAAGCAGCCATTGACAGAATCATAGCGGCAGCCAGAAGAAGTGCAAACAGTTTTTTCATTTGATTTCCCTCCATTTTTTGAATGAATACGTATTCAAAACTGTCGAAACGAAAACCACGTTTCACAACGCAGTAATGAATACGTATTCAAACTTTCGTAGTAATAGTATCATCTTGCTGCTTATTTGTCAACGGGCTTTCGCCAAAATTGTATAAACAAACAGAAAATATGGGGCAAAATTAGTCAATTTGCTGCTTACAGGAATCGGGAAGGGGCAGCGTAGTATCCCGAATAATCAATTTGGGCGGGAACAGCATATGGGTACGGTTTTCCTCTCCCCGTTCGATCATTCCCCGCAGTTCCCGGCAGGCCTCGGCCACCATCCCCTCGGCGGAAATGTGAATGACCGACAATGCCGGCTTTGTGGCGCTGGAAAGCGGAATATCATCCCAGCTCAGAAGCTGTGTCTGCTGGGGGACAGGGATTTGGAGCTGGCGCAGCGCCTCCCGAACGCCCAGCGCCACCACGTCGCAGTGGGTCAGCAAAAAGACCTTCCGGCTTTGAAACAAAGCGGCGTGATCCATGATAAACTGGTACGCTTCCTTAGTGGACAGGTCGCAGGTAAGGATATGGTCATTCGGAAGCGTCTGGCCGCGGGAAGCCAGCCCCTGACGGAGGGCGTCTACGCGGGTTTTAATTTCGTTTTTTTCCTCCTGGAGGTTCAAGGACAGGTAGTAAGGCGCGTAGTCCGGAAAAGCGCCCATATATTCTCCCGCCATCTGCCCGGCATAGGTGCTGTCGCTGATAAAATAGCTGAGAAAGTCCGCGTTGTGAACGACGTGCATCATGCAGACGCATGGGATCTTGTGTTCTGTCAGAAGCTGTTTTTCCCGGGGGAGCAGGCCGCCTGACCGCATCAGAATCACGCCGTCCACCTTCCGACAGCGAATGATCCGCTCCAGGACAGAGATCCCGTTGCTGTTATTGCAGTCATTGATGGGCATAATGTCATAGTTGTACCGGTCCAGTTCTTTCTGTATCAGGTCGAACAGGTGGGCGATCATCAGATTGGTTCCCATGCCTACAAAGTGCGTCGGGAAAATAATGCCGATGGTGCCGGTCCGGTTGGTTTTCAGGCCTCGGGCCTGACTGTTCAGGACAAACCCGTATTCTACCGCTTTCTGCCGGATCATTCTCTTTTTTTCCTCCGGCACCAGGTCGCTGTCATTCATGGCGCGGGATATGGTGGATTGGGATACGCCCAGGAGTTTGGCAAATTCTTTAGAAGTAAGCATGGTATCTTCCTTCCCCAATGGCTTTTTCCTTATTATATCATATTTTTGAAATTTGCAAAGGAAAATACTACCGGTTCCCCTTTTTTTGGGGGAGCCGTTTTTCCTGTTTGACGTTTCGGCGCCCATGGAGTATAATGGCGCTGATACGAATATCCAACAAGAAAGCAACAGGAGGGATCCCATGCGGTCTGTTCATCTGCTGATAAAACCCGCCAGCGGAATGTGCAATATGCGCTGCCAGTACTGCTTTTATGCGGACGAGACCAGCAAACGCGAGACGCCCAATTACGGCATTATGTCCCGGCAGACCATTTCGGCTGTTTTGGAACACGCCCTGGAAGCGGCGGACGCAGAATGCACTATCGCGTTTCAGGGAGGCGAGCCCACATTAGCGGGACTGGATTTTTTCCGGTTTGCCGTAGCGGAGGCGAAGGAGAAAAACCGGAATTACGCCCGGCTGCATTTTGCCATACAGACCAATGGACTGGCGATTGATGATGATTGGGCGGCTTTTTTCGCGGAGAATCATTTCCTGGTGGGGGTGTCCCTGGACGGAACAAAAGAAGTCCACGACTGCAACCGGATCGACGCGGCGAGGAAGGGAACCTTTGGCCGGGTGGTTCATGCCATTGAGATCATGGAGCGGCATGGGGTGGACTACAATATCCTCACGGTCATTACAAAAAACACGGTGCGAAGCTACCGGGCGATCCATAGCTTTTTCAAAAAGAAAGGGTTCCGCTATCAGCAGTTTATTCCCTGCCTGGACCCGCTGGAAGAGGAGCGGGGCGGGAAAAACTGGTCGCTGACGCCGGAATTGTTCGAAAAGTACTTAAAGCAGTCCTTTGACCTGTGGTACGAGGAGGCCATGGCGGGGGACAAGCAGTACCACCGGTATTTTGACAATCTGCTGTGTATGCTCGATGGACAGCCGCCGGAGGCCTGCGGTATGGCGGGCAGATGCGGGCTGCAGTATGTGGTAGAGGCGGACGGCAGTACCTACCCCTGTGATTTTTATATGCTGGATGCCTACCGGATCGGAAACCTGGCGGAGGATACCATCGAGGCGGTGGATGCCCGGCGAAAGGAAATCGGATTTATCGAGCAGAGCCTGCCGGTGCCGGAGGATTGCGGAGCGTGCCGGTGGTATGCCCTTTGCCGGGGAGGCTGCCGCCGGGACAGGGACTATTTTGAAAACGGCATCGGCCGAAACTATTATTGCGCCGCTTACCGGGCGTTTTTTGAATACGCCTATCCCCGCTTGGTGCAGCTTTACCGGTTTATGACCATGCCGGGAAGGATCTGATAGGAACCTTCGATGAAATCCACCTTTCATCAAAGAAACTCCGACTGACAGCGCGGCGGCCGGGAAAATAATCAAAACGGGAGAAACCGCATATGCGAGTTCTCCCGTCATTTTTTATTCAATCCCGGCGGAGAAGGCGTTCTGCCTGTTTTGCAGCCTCCCCATACTCCGGGATGCTGGAAATGCCGCCGGGTTTTGTGGTGGAAAGCCCCGCACTGGCGCAGGCAAAGGCAACCGCCTCCCGCAGTTCGGGTTCCGTCAGGGCCTCCGGCGCTTTCCTGGATTGCAGCAGCTTCCATAGGGCGCTGCCGCCGAAAATATCCCCAGCCCCGGTGGTATCAACGCCCCGGATGCCCGGCAGGCTGGGCACATGGCCGCAGGCGTTTCGGTTTTGGAAATAGCATCCGTCCGCGCCGCAGGTGGCAAATACCAGCTTCACACCGTAGTGCTCCAGAATGTGCGCGGCCCCTTCTTTTACACCCAGGCCAAAGAGAAATTCCACTTCCTCGTTACTGATTTTTACGATATCCGCCTGGCGCAGTCCCCAGAGAAGTTGCTGCTTTGCGTCTTCCATGCTACGCCACAAGGGCTTGCGGAGGTTGGGGTCATAGGTAATCAGTTTGCCCTTGGACTTGGCATAGGCCACCGCCTGATAGGTCGCGGAGCGGGCAGGCTCGTCCGTCAGGCTCAGAGTGCCGAAGCGGAACACCTTTGCTTCGTCGATCAGGCTCAGATCCAGATCCTCAAACCGAAGCTGGGTGTCCGCGCCGGGTTTCCGGGCGAAGGAGAGCTCCCGGTTCCCTGTGCCGTCCAGCGTCACAAAGGCCAGGGTGGTAAAAACCCCGTCATCCGCGAGAATGCTGCGGGTTTCGATTCCCGCACTGTCCAGGGTGGGGTAGCCGTCTCCATCCACGCTCTGGCAGGTAAAATCAATGAGCAGTTCGCCTAACGCGACAGATCATGGTGTTTTCTCCGCCTGTGTGTCTGTGATGGTGATGGACCAGGTAATTTCGAAGCGCCTGCCCGGCGCCAACTGGATCAGATCGCTCTTGCGGCTGAAGTCCTCGATCATATTCTCCCGGCCGGGCAGAGAGGTCCAAGGCTCGATGCACACAAAGGGCGCGTCCGTCTTTGGCGTGTGCCAGATGCCAAGATAGGGCATCTGGGGGTAGGAGACTGTTACGACGCAGCCGGATATCTGAGATTGAAGGGTCACTTCCTTTGCCATATTTTGCAGGATAATGACCCGGTTCTCAAATAAGCTATGGCGCAGCGGCAGAAAACGGCCCGCTTCTAAGGGAAAGCGCTCCACCCTGCCGCTCAATAAGGGGCCGGCGACAGTGCCGATCCGATCCGGCTGGCATCTTTGGGAAAAGACCAGCATATAGTCCTCAAACTCTTCGCCCTCTGCCCAGGGCACCCGAAAGCCGGGATGACCGCCGATGGCAAAGGGCATGACCTGGCTGCCCCGGTTTTGAACGGCATAGGTGATCTCCACGCTGCTGCCCCGGAGACGGTAGGTAATCTCCAGGGAAAAGGGAAATGGATACCGAGCGGCAGTTTCGGGACTGTCGGATAGGGAGAGAACCGCCCCGTCATCCTGATACGTGGTCACGGAAAACATGGATTCCGCAGCAAACCCATGGATACCTATGGAGTATTCCGCATCCCGGAACTGGTAGCGGTCTTGGAAAAGCCGCCCGATACATGGGAATAAGACCGGTGAACGGTCATTCCAGTAGGCAGGATCGCCCTGCCAGAGGTATTGCCTGCCGCTGGGGCCGAATAATTCCATCATTTGGGCGCCCAGGGTGTCTACCGTGAGTCGGAGATGTTCGTTATGAAGATAAATCAGCATATCTTTTTACTTCGCAGAGGGATACTCATTGCACAGCAGGCGATAGGGCGGCTCGTCCTCCTCGATCTCTGGGAAGCGGCCCACCGGCGGGTTGAAACGGTTGTCGGTGTTGTCATCGTTGCACTGGCTGACTTCCCCCAGCAGCACAGGGCCTGTGCCCGGTTCCACCTCGAAATCATGGTACATATATTGCTGAATGTGGATGCTCTCACCGGAGGTCAGCCTCACCTGGGTTCCGGCGGGAACGGTGTAGGTGCGGCCATCGCAGTGGACGGTGACATCGGACTCCCGGTCGATGGACTCATCCGGCAGGCTGTTGTACACCCGGATCAGGATATTTCCGCCGCCTCGGTTGATGATATCCTCGGCCTTGTACCAGTGGAAATGGTTGGGGGAATACTGGCCCTCTTTCATGTACAGCAGCTTCTCGGCGTAAACCTTGGGGTACTTGTCCGCCATGGCACGGTTGCCGTTACGGATGGTGATGAGTGACATTCCAACCTTATTGAAATCTCCCAGGCCGTAGTCCGTAATGTCCCAACCCAGCATACAGTCGCGCACCTCGTCATACTCGTGGCCGATATCTTGCCACTGCTCCGGGGTAAAATGGCAGAAGGGCGGCAGATAGCAATGCTCCTTCTGGCACATGGCTTCCAGCTCTTTCAGAGCTTTGTTGATTTCCGATCGTTTCATGGTAGTCGCTCCTTTCAGTTTCACGTTTTTGCTTCTATTATCTGCCTCCGGGACGTTCAAGACAAGCGGGGATCTTTTGAAAAAATATTGTAATATTGCGATTTCTGTGCTATTATTTTGAAAAACAATTCCCCGGCGGAAGGAGGAAGCGGTGTGCGGTGTGTCTATTATGGGGACGATCTGCCCAATGGATTTGAGGAAAAGATCCCGTTTTCGCCGGAAAAACCCTACACGATCAGCATAAAGCGCTTTCAGGTGGAGGATGTGGTTCCGCTGCATTACGCCGAAACGCTGGAGATCCTGCTGTGCGACGAATTATGTGGTGAAATTCTGATCGATGCAACCCGGTTCCAGCTGGAGGAGAAGCAGCTCGTGGTGATCCCGCCCTATACGGTTCATTCCACCAATGTCCAGCCCGGGGGTGGCACCATGTATGTGGTCAAGGTATCCCTGCGGGAGCTGCGCCGCTATATCGATGTGGAGAACTATCTGGCGGCCTGCGGCTGCGGGATTAGCCAGCTCCAGTACCGCTGCGGCGCGTACACGGCGGTGTATGCCATTGTGGAGAAACTGATCGAACGGGACGGGGAACTGGGGGACTGCCTTCCACTGCTGCTGGAACTGTTTCGGGTGTTGTCCAAGTATGTGGATACCCAGCGGGAGACTGCCTCCCTCCATGGCCAGTTCCGGGTGTCCAGCTTACAGGAGCTGATCCGCTGGACCAACCAGAATTATGCCCGGAAAATTTCCATTGACGAGGTGGCCCAAAGAACGGGATACAGCAAGTATCACTTTTGCAGCCGGTTCAAATCCCTGACTGGGATCACCTACATGAATTATCTGAACAGCGTCCGGGTGTCCCACGCCTGCCTGATGTTGCAAAATGGGGAATCTGTTCAGGCGGTAGGCCGGAGCGTGGGCTTCGAAAACAGCTCCTATTTCACCCAGGTTTTTAAGCGGATTCAGCATATGACGCCCCATGAATATGCCTGCCGGCAGAAGAAAGCCAGGGCCGGACAGGAAACGATTACCGCAGCCGTATGCGGCGTTATGGAGCTATGATAGGAACTTGCTCAAAAGGAGAGGGCTGGTGCCCGCATCGGCCCCAAGGCCTCTGCAAAATTCGCCTGTTGATACATTTCAGGGCACTCCCACGGGAGTGCCCTTAGACTATCAAAAAAGTAATCCCGTAGGGGCTGATGCCCACATCAGCCCTTTCCAGATGTTTAGAATTCGCCGAAAACGATCTAAGGCAACACCGCACAATTGCATCTGCGGATCTCAGCGGATCTTTTGCGGCATTTCCTCAATTCTGTTATGAAATGACATCCGTCAAGAGGTAACATCTCACAAATAAGTGGATAGCGACCTGTGAAAAATGCTGAGGGCATCTGGGAAGAGTCAGAGGACAGATTCCCGGCATATAGCCATTCTGTTATACGTGGATTGGTTACCGATAGGCTAATGACTTCGCCGTGAGCTCTGCAATCTAAAATCGGGGATTGGTTGCCCCATTCCAAAGGGGACAGCGTTCCCTTGGCAGTGGTTTCCAAAGGCGGCAGCGCTGCCTTGGCGGGAAGAATCCAAAGAAACCGGGGTTTCGTGGCACACGACTTTTCTGGAAAAGTCTAATGTGTTATACCTTTGGCGACCGTGGGTGGCTGAAAGGGGTTGTTCGGGGCAGGAACAAGCATTTTCCGTCAGCCACAGAACAGGCGGATTCTGCGTCCTCCCGGGCGAGAAGCCCAGGAGTTTGCACTAGCAGAATCCGCCTGTTCGGGTGTAGGTGGTGTCGCGAAATGGAGAGGAGAAGCGCAGGGTCGCCTCGCAATGGAGCGGCATCACCGGGGGATCCAAAGGTATATTCCAAACGCTCCTTTTTATCAACAACGGCTGTATTGCCAAACATATCTAATTGCTCCGGGGCGGAAGCAGCATATGGAGACCGAAAAAAGTTTCTCAATTTACGTTGAACGCGCCATTATTGTCTACCTGCACAGAAAACCAGTTTTTTCTTGTATAAACTGACAAATTGACTTCTGTGGAAAATCGTGCTACTATGACGTTAAGCAAACGGTTGCATAAATTACATGGCGGAATATTATAATAATTCGACAATTATCATAATTAACTAATTTAATACATGGATTTTAATTATGATTCTGCCTGATATTCCTTTAATTGCAAGTAAACCGTTTGCACGGAGGTGCGGTATGGCAGCAACGATCAAGGATGTGGCGCGGCTAGCGGGGGTTTCGCCGTCGACGGTCTCCCGCGTGCTCAATCAAAAGGGCGTCATTTCGGAGGAGACAAAGCAGAAAATCGCGTCCGCAATGGAGCAGCTCAAATACGTCCCCAACGACATCGCCCGCAGCTTTGCCAACGGTTCGGCACACGCGATCTCGCTGGTAATTGATATCTCGGACGGTACGGCCTATGCCAACAATTTCTTCAACAACACCGTCTTCGGCATCGAGACTGCCGCGCACCGGAACGACTACAATCTCATCATCACCAACGGCGCGGCGGCGTTCGGCGGCATTTCCTCCGTCGAGCGGCTGATCGCCGGAAAAAAGGTCGACGGCGTGGTGCTGCCGATCTCCCTTGTGACGGACGAGCTGCTGCGCAGAATCGAAGACTTAAGCGTGCCGTGCGTGATCCTCGGCCGCTCGGAGGAGGTCGGCGCGGAGGCCAACTGGGTCGATATCAACAATGTGCAGGCCGGCCGCAGAGCCGTCAAGCTCCTGCTGGAGCGGGGATATCAGAAGATCGCCTTCCTTTCGGACGGCGATCAGGAGGTCTTCAATCAGGATCGCATCGCGGGCTATCGCCGCGAGCTTGCCGCAAATCATCTGTCCGTTCCGGACGGCGGCATCCTCCACGGTCTGCCGACCGTCGAGAGCGGCATGGATTGTGTCCGTGCGCTTTTGCAGGGCGATGACGTGCCAGACGCCGTCATTTGCAGCGACGACCGGTTGGCGCTGGGCGCACTGCGGGCCGCGCGGCAGCTGGGACTGCGGGTGCCGGAGCAGTTCGGCATCATCAGCTGTGACAACACGCCGCTGACGGAGCTGGCCGAGACGCCCATCACGAGCGTGGATGTAGACACGTTCGCGCTCGGCGTGCAGGCGGCGCAGATTCTGATCGAGCAGATCGAAGACCCGCAGACCAGCCTGCGGCAGATCCTTCTGTCGACGAAGCTCATCGAGCGCGCCTCGACAATGCGGAGAAAACAAGAAGAAACGGAGGCGATCACCATTTGAATCAGGCGGCCATCATTCACCGCCCCACCTCGGACTACATCTACCCAAGCTCGCGCAATACGCTGGAGCTTCAGCTCATCACGTCGCGGGGGGATGCGGACGAGGCGGAGCTATGGTACTGGATGCGCTATGAGACGGATCCGGCGAAGATCCGGCGGCAGCGTCTGCACGTGTCGCTGCAGGACGCGCTGCACGACTACTACCGCACGACGGTCTGCACCGGCCAGATCGCGGCATACACCCGGTACTGTTTCCACCTGAGAGCCGGAACGGACGAGCTGTGGCTCGGCGCGAACGGCTTACAGGAGACGGAGCCTGCCATGAACGGGAATTTCTTTGAATTCCTCTGGCCGAACCCGACGGACGGCTTTTCCGCACCCGGGTGGCGGGGCCGGCAGGTGTACTATCAGATATTCCCGGAGCGGTTCAAAAACGGAGACCCCTCCCGCACCCCGGCAGACGCGGACGCCTGGGGTGCCCCGCCGACGCGGGAAAATTTCATGGGCGGCGACCTTGCGGGAATCACGGAGGGGCTTGATTATATCCAGTCTCTCGGCGTGACGTGCCTGTATCTGACGCCGATATTCCGTTCGCCGTCGAATCACAAATACGACACGGCCGATTATTTCGAGATCGACCCGGCCTTCGGCACGAAGGACGACCTGAGGCGGCTGGTGGACGGCGTACATGCCCGGGGGATGCGCATCATCCTCGACGGCGTGTTCAACCACTGCGGCTATTGGTGGGACAAATTTCAGGACGTCGTCAGAAACGGCGAAGCGTCGCCGTACCGCAGCTGGTTCTTTATCCACAGCTATCCCGTGGACGCCGGGCGGCAGAATTACGACTGCGTCGGGCATTACAAATGGATGCCGAAGCTGAACCTGGCGGATCCGGACGCTCGGGACTACTTTCTCTCCATCGGCCGGTACTGGTTGCAGGAATTCCATATCGACGGCTGGCGGCTGGATGTGGCGGACGAACTGCCGACCGCATTCCTGGAGGCCTTCGCCGCGGAGATGCGCGGATGGAAACCCGACTGCATCCTGCTGGGCGAGACATGGGGCGACGCGGGGCGGCTCGTGAATGGGAACCGGCTGGACAGCGCGATGAATTACCTCTTCCGTGACGCGGCTGTCGCGTGGCTGGCGAAGGACGCGCTTCCTGCATCGGAATTCGGCTGCCGCCTCAACAGGGTGCTGGCGCTGTACCCCGGCGAAACAAACCTCCGGATGTACAACCTGCTGGACAGCCATGACACGGCGCGCTTCCTCTATGAAGCGGGCGGCGACAAGGCGAGGCTCCGGCTGGCCGTGGCGATGCAGATGACGTTCCCCGGCTCCCCGGCGATCTTCTACGGCGACGAGATCGGCCTGAGCGGCCCGAACGACCCCGGCTGCCGCATGACGATGCAGTGGGACGAAGAAAAGCAGGACCGGCAGCTGCTGAACTGGTACCGGCAGCTCATTTCCCTGCGGCTCGCATCCGATTCCCTGACGGACGGCGATTTCCACACCGTACTGGCGGACGATGGGGCAAATGTATACGCCTTTTCGCGCTGGGTGCCCGGTGAGCAGACGCTCGTTATCCTGAATGCCGGTGCGGCACCCTGGCGCGGGCGGCTCCCGATCCCGGAGTGGGCACGGGAATTTGCCGAATGGACGTTCTGCTGCCAAACGGACAGCATGACAGAAGAAAAATCGTTCCATCCCACGATCCTGACGGACGACCCGGGACGCTTTAAAGTAGAGCTTCCCGCGAAGTCCGTTAAGATAATCCGATCCATCAACAATCAATTAAAGGAGAAGGTGCAATCATGAAACAGACAAGTATCAAAAAAATGCTGGCG
>ERZ824978.1780-NODE-1780-length-21264-cov-3.449007_pt1 | contig 21264 bp, 31 predicted proteins | sample MGYA00519860_ERZ824978 | MGnify/ENA primary metagenome ERZ824978 (study PRJEB31778, sample SAMEA3449184) | human gut metagenome | biome: human gut; feature: human-associated habitat; material: faeces | place: United Kingdom | collected 2010/2012 ... | reverse complement strand
ATGGTATTCAATTTATACAAGATTTTGAAATAATAATACATCCTAGATGTGTAAACTTTATAACAGAAATAAGTAACTATACTTGGGACGAGGACAAGTTTGGAAACAAAATAAATAGACCAATAGATGATTTTAACCATTTGATGGATGCAATGAGATATGCAGTAGAAAAATACATAAAAGGAAATAGAAACATGGGAATGACCAATAAGCCATTTATAAAAATGTAACATCTACTAAGTAGGTGTTTTTTTAATAGGAGGAAAAGATGTTAAGATATAGCAAAGAAAAATTAGCAGAAGAAAGAAGTATAACAGATATATATTTTAAAGCACAAGAAGAATTAGATATAAGAAAAGAGTTATATGAGAAGTTCAGAAGAAAACTAACAGACGAAGAACTAGCAAGTCTAGATGATGAGGACATAAAAGTACCATTAGAAAGATATATATCAATAATGTCAGCTGGATATTTTGGTGGGAAAGCACCAACTTATAAAGTAAAAGCATTTAATAAAGATAAAGACAAAATAATCAAAGAATTATTTAATCACGAAACTAACGATGAACAAGAGATAAAAGAAATAGAAGAATTAATAAAACATATAGTCGATTATAACAATGATGGTTCACATTTCTTACATATGGTATTAGATTATTTAGTAAAAAGAGCATGCTATGAAATATATTATAAAGATGAAATTACAGGTGAAATAACAATAACAAGAAGTGATGCACTGGAAACAGTTGCAATATGGGATTATTCATTACCTAAAAAATTAATAGGTATATGTAGAATAATTCGTACATATATGGCGAATGGTGAATATCAACAAATAATAGAACTAACAACCACAGATGGAAAAAGGTATTATTATGATACACCAGAAAAGAGAAAAATATTTGGTACGCCAGCATATGAACAACAATTTGAAGATGAACCACTATTTAAAGAAAACAAAGAAGAAAAGAAACCAAGAATGTGGGACGATGATATACCAGCAACTGCAATAGAAAATTGTGATGGAATGGCGATATTTGAACCTGCAATAAGCTTAATAAAAGCATATGAAAGATGTATTCAAAACTCAAGAAATGTATTCAAATATAACGATGAAGCAATATTAGCAGTAAAAGGATATACACCAGAAAATCCAATGATTATACAAAATGAAAAAGGTGAGGATATCATAAATCCTGCAAGACAAAAAGAAGATGAGTATGTATTAACAAGTAGAGTCAGATACTTAGATGGAAATAGAGAAGTTGATAGCAACTTATGGTGGGTTGAAAAGAATGTAAATGATACAGCATTACAGAACCATAAAAAAACATTAATGGATATTATTTGTTTATGCTCATTCTGCCCTAATATGACTGATTTAGGTTTTACTCAAGCAGACAACAATGCAGCACTTGAAAAGAAATTCTTTGGTTTACAACAATACATAGCAACATTTGAGGGAGATTTCCTTGAAGGACTAACAAGAAGATGGACGATTATATTAGAAAAATTCAATAAAGAAAAAAGTAAAACATATGACTTTAGAGATATTGAAGTAAAATTGAATAGAAACTTACCTTCTGACACTGCAACAACAATTACAAACGCAATGAAAATAAGAGGATTAGTCAGCGATGATACAGTTATAAACTTATTAGGACTTGATTTAGACAGCACAAGTGAATTAGCAAAGATGGACTTACAAAATGAAGAAAATATTCAAAAGAATTTACAACAAATGCAAATGATAGGACAAGCAGGAGTAGAGCAAAACAATCAACAAGAAGAAAACAAAGATGACAAAGTAACAGATTTGACAGACCAACAAAAAGCACAAAAACTAACTGCAGACAATAAAAAAGAACAAACAAAAGTAGTTAATAAGCAAATCAATAAAGAATAGAGGTGTTATAAATGCAAGGAATATTTATAATTCTTTTTTTTATTATCTTAGGTTTTTTTGGTGAAATGGGAAAAGATTTGTATCATTGGTTTTGGAAAGGTGATAGATAAATGAATATATGGAATTATCACGATACAAAAATGCAAGAATTAAAACAACTATATAATAAAATATCAAAACAAACACAGAACAGACTTCAGGAAATCTTTGATACATTTAACCTTACAACAGAAAACATCTATAACATAGCCGATAATAAAACTAAGAAAAGAATAAATACATATATAGAGCAATGGAAAGAACAAGGATTACTAAAAAACAATAATTATTTTAGTGTATTAGCAAACAATATTTATAAAAGAACAAAAGTAAAAAATAGTGAAATACTAGAACTGCTTATTTATAGTGCATATATAGAAGAACAAAATAAACTTGAAGAACAAGAAAAACAAATAATGTATGAAGATGCAAATTATTACTATGAACAGGGTCAACAAGAAGTAAATAAAAAGAAAAAGCCATCAATATTAACAATGGCTTTATTTCTTGCATTATTAGATCAACCAAATTACAGTGGATTTAATTGGAAACAATACATTGAAGTTACAATGCAGTATAATGCACAACAAATATATAAACAAGTAATTTTAAATATACAACAACAAAAAAACCTAGAAATTGATTCTAATGAGTTTCAAACAATAATAAATAGACAAAATAACCAAAAACTTAATATAAATAATGATAAGATATCAGGTGCAGCAGATTTACAAATGATTGGCTTAAATAATCTAGCAAAAGTAGAAGGAATAAAAGAAGTAACAGAAGATAATTCAAAAGTTAGATTTATTGCAGTAGAAGATGATAAAACAACTCTAATGTGTGATAGTTTAAACAATCAAGAATTTTACATAAATAAAGAAAATGTATTTGATAGATACTATGGAGAAAATCAAAAAGAATTAAAAATACAAAGAATTAGATGTAATGGATTGGTACTAGGTTTAAATCTTCCACCAATACAACATCACTTTCATTATTGTAGAAGTACAATTGTGTATAATTCTAATAATGAGCATATTGAGTTAGAAACAGAAAAACAATTTAATATATTTGATACAAAATTTGAAAAAGATATAAAAGAAAAATACAATATCAAAAAGATGAATATAAGGCATATAGATAAAGAAGTTTTAAAAGAATTATTAAACAATATGAGTAGAGTATATAATGATTTTCCAAATATAAGAGGAAAGATTAAAGAAATAAAAGAAATAGACCATCCAAATGGTGGACTAGCAGTAGAATTACAAAAAGATGGAACATATGTAATGTATATAAATAAAAATAAATTTTATAATGGTAAAGTTCCAAAACAATTATATGAAATGGATGTTAAGAAGCATTTTCATCCTAATAACACAACTTATAAAGATATGTCAATACATGAAACAGGACATATAGCAGTAACAGAAATAATAAAAAAATTAAATCATAACAATAATAATGCAATAGTTTTTGATAGCGAAAATAATATAACAGTAAATAAAATATTAAATAAAGCCTTGAATAAAATAGGCGTAAATGATATAAAAGAAAAAGATTTACTAATAAGAAATATTTCAGGATATGCATATAAAGAAAGAGGACAAGAAATTATTGCAGAAGCATTTGCAGATTATTATGCTAATAAACAAAATGCTTCATTACTGAGCAAAAACATAATAGAAGTTATGAAAGGAATGATTTAATATGATGCCTATGGAACACCCTTGGACAGATTGGCAAATAGATACATTAGGAGAAGAAAAACCTTGGAAATGGAAAGAAAATACACCAAAAGAAATAATAGAACAATATGAAGAATGGGAAAAATATTACAATAAAATGATGAAAATAAAATTTTAGCACTTACTTTAAAAAGTAGGTGCTTTTATTATGGAAGGAAGGTGTGAAATATGCAGGAACCATTAATACCAGCAGGAAAAGAAAACGTAAAGAAATCTATTATAGCAATAGGTCAAGAGCTAATAAAGAGGGCAGATGATATAACAAATGATTTAAAATTTGTTGCTAATATTGAAATTTATGCGAAATTAACACCAGATGAAATAACTAACTTTGATATAAAGAAAAATTATATGGCAACATATGAAGATAAGGAGGAAAAATAATATGTGGTTATTAGTTTTAATATTAAGCATTAAATTACAAATGCCAACTTGGTATTGGATTATATTTACTATAATTACAATATTTAGACCAGTTATGTGGGTGTTTAAGTATAATTTTGCAGAAGGATATATGAAATCAAAGAACAAAGATAATAAATAAGTTATTAACATTTTATAATTATAAATCAAGAGCTAAGTCGACTAGCTCTTATTTTTATGCCCTAGATATGGCTTTAAACTGTCTATTTTTGTTTGGTTAGACTTCCGTAAAAAGTCAAAATAGTTTGGTTATAACACCGTAAAAGTTAAGGAGGAAATGGTTATGGAAAATAACGAAGAAACAAAAACAAATATGGAATCTACTGCCGAGAGTGTAGAAAAAGTCGAAACATCAAAAGTAGAAGAAAATAAAGAAAAAACTTTTACAAGAGATGAAGTAAACAAAATGATTAATGCTGAAAAGCAAAAAGAAAGACAAGCAATTTTAGAAGAAATGGAAGCTAAAAAAGCAGAAGCTGATAAACTTGCAAAAATGGACGAAGACCAAAAGAAATCTTATGAATTGGAACAAGAAAGAGCTAGAGCAAATAAAGCTGAAAATGAACTAAATGCTTATAGACTAAAAGACGAAACAATTCGTCAAGCAAGTCAAAGAGGTATCTCATTAGGATACATAGAAACTATTGATTTTTCAAGAGAAACTGCTGAAAGTATCAATTCAAAATTAGATATATTTGAAAAAGTATCAAAAGCAGATAGAGAAAAAGCAATAAGTGAGTATTCTAAAGAACCAGCACCACAAACAGGAGAAAGGGTAACTCAAAAAGATATAAGCCAAATGAGTTATACAGAATTGGCAGAATATCTAAATAAACACCCAGAAGTAAATTTATAAAAAGGAAGGTAATAAAAAATGGGAAAATTTGATTCAAAAAGTTTTAATGAAAAAGCATTTAAGTATTCAGTAGATAGAATACCAAATTTAAAAACAAACGAGTTAAAGAAATCAAGAGCTTTAACAGGGAATGAAGATATTAGAAAAGTATTTGCAGATGAAGATGGTACAGCATATGCAAGAATTGCTATGCGTGGACTATTAGAAGGCGATGCAGTAAATTATGATGGACAAACAGATATAACAGCAACATCAACCAAAACATTTGAAAGAGGTGTTGTAGTTGTTGGTAGAGCAAAAGGATTTGTTGAAAAAGACTTTTCTTATGATGTAACAGGAGGAAAAGACTTTATGCAAAATGTTGCTGAACAAATAGCAGACTATAAAGATGGATTAGACCAAGATACAATATTAGCAGTATTAAAAGGTATATTCTCAATGACAGGTGCTAAAAACTTAGAATTTGTTAACAAACATACAACAGAAGTAAAAGGAAATATTCAAGCAACAACATTAAATACAGCAACAAATAAAGCATGTGGAGCAAATAAAAAGAAATTCGCATTAGTATTTATGCACTCAGATGTTGCAACAAACATTGAAAACTTAAATTTATTAGAACACTTAAAATATACTGATAAAGATGGTATAACAAGAGAACTAGATTTAGGTACATGGAATGGAAAATTAGTAATAATTGATGATGATATGCCAACAAAAGAAGTTGAAGCAACATATGTAAAAACAACTGATAAAGCTATAGTAACAGGAAAAACATATTATACAAAATCAAGTACAAAATATACAGTAGTTTCTAATCCAGTTGAAGGAAGCATTGGAGATTATTACGAATTATCAGACGAAGCGCATACAGAATATACAACTTATGTGTTAGGTATAGGCGCTATTGATTTTGAAGATGTAGGAGTAAAAGTACCATATGAAATGGATAGAAATCCATCAAAAAATGGTGGACAAGATACTTTATATATTAGACAAAGAAAAGTATTTGCACCATTTGGAATTTCATACGAAAAGAAATCTCAAGCTTCATTATCACCAACAGATAAAGAACTTGAAAATGGTTCTAACTGGGATTTAGTAAATTCTGGTGAAGAATCAGAAGAAGATAGAAGTTATATAAATCACAAAGCTATTCCAATTGCAAGAATAATTTCAAGAGGATAGTAGAAAGGAAGGCAATAGATGTTAGAACAAATAAAACAAAGATTAGGAGCAAATTATATTGAAGATACAGATAATATAATACAAGACATCATAGCAGATATGACTTCTATTGCCTGTGATGCTTCTAATCGCAAAGAAACTGATAATAAATTATTTCCATACATAAAAAAAGCCGTTATATCCGAATATAATGCCAGAGGTTCAGAAGGACTATTAAGTCGAAACGAAGGTTCTATTTCTAGTTCATTTAATGATATAGAAAAGAAATTACGAATAGATGTTGCTTCGATAAGGATATTTAAGTAATGTTATTACGAGATTTAACAAAAGTATATATATCAGAATATGAAGAAATAGAAGACCATGGCGAGATAGATAAAGTATGGAAATATAAAGGACAAGCTTGGTTAAATATGCAACAAGATGTCAACGAACTTGATAGAAAATCAACAGGCGAAGTGGATTATAGTACATATAAAGGTCGTACTACTAGAGATTATGATATACAAAAAGGCAATGGAATATCATTTGAAGATATCTCAAAATTAGAGAAGTTTATTCCTGAGTATAAAGTATTAGATAAAAATAAAATAGGAAGTACTTATGTATATAGAATGGAGAAAATCCAATGATAAGTTTCAATTGTAATATAAAAGTAAAACATAATTTTAAAAATATAAATGCTATAATTCAAAAATTACCACAAACTGCAAAAATAATAACAGAAGATGTGTTAAAGAACATTAGAGGCTATGCTATAAGATTAGAGAAAGGCAATAACGAAGAAGGCATATTAGTTGAAATGATTGATATGACCACTAAAGAAGTGAAGGGAAAAGTTTATGCTGACCCTTCTAAATTTATGAGTAATGGAGTTTCATATTTGTTTTTTGAATATTTTGGGACAGGTGCTAATGCTGAAATGGAACATGTTGGAAAATCAAAACACTTTATAAATAGTGGCTATACAGAATGGTTTATTCCAGTAAGCAAAGTTGAAAAAGCATTGCCATACCCAGTTGTAAATATTCAAGGTATGGATTTTTATATTGCTCATGGAATGAAAGCCAACCACTTTATGTCTGATGCAAGTTTTAAAAGTAGAAATGAAAATGCAGAAATAGTTAAGAAAAAATTAGATGAGATGTTAAAGGAGGTATGTAAGTAATGAAAGATTTAAGCGAATTAGAGTTTAGCGATTTAGTATATGAAAAACTAGAATCATTGAAATATAAACAAATATTAACAAATCCAACAACAACAAGTAAATTTCCTTGCTTAGAATTACATACACCTTTGAAATCAGTAAACTTAACTGAAAATGCATTTCCAATCAAATCTACATTTCAAATATCAATAACTTGTTGGAATGAAAAGCAACGTCAAGCAATGAAAATGGCATATGAAGTCGATAAAAAGCTTCAAGAATATAATTTTACAAGGACAAATACCAGTCCTGCAGTATATGACCCTATATTGCAAAAATATGGTATAACAATAACATTTGAGGTTCGTTATAATTCGATAACGACCTCTTTTAATTTTATAAGATAATAGGAGGAAATTAAAATGGACCCAAAAACAAGTACAATGACAAAATTATTTCATGCTGATACATTAGAAAATTTAAAAACAGAAGGAACAAGAAAACAGGTAGCCTTTGTACAAAGTATACCAGAGTTTTTAAAAGCTCCAGAAGGAATAACATATAGTGCTTTAGATATTCCAGATGAGAGACAAGCAGAAGGAAGACAAAAAGCAGAAAATTTAGAAATAGAAATATTATTTAAAGAAGACCAATACGATGAATTAAAAGCATTACAAACTGCAAAAACAAATGGATACTGGGCAATTCAATTACCAGAAGATACTGCAGCACAACAAGGAAAACCATTAACATGGTATTTTACAGGTACATGTTATATTGGAATGAGTGAAATTGCTATAGATGATATGTTAAAATCAAAATTAACAATCTATAGAAGTTCAGAAATACAAGAAAGCAAAGGCTTTCCCACAAAATAGTTCTACATTAAGTGCTAGGAGTAGAACGAAGAAAGTTACTAGCACAATAGAAGAAAATAAAGAAAATACTGAGGAGGCTTAGGCCTTCTCTCTTTTGCAAAGGAGAGAATTAAAGATGATTATAGAAACAAAAAATAAAACAATAAATTTAGTACTAAAAACAAGAAAAATAGTAGACATAGCTAATCTACTAAAAAATAAAAACTTTGAAGAAGCATTTACAAAAGCATATGCAATATGTGATAGAGAAGCTTTATCAAAAATAATATTTAAATTAGCAGAAAATGAAGATGGTAAAAGTATATTTGCATCATCAGATGAAGTATATGACTTTATGGATGATTGTAGAGTAGAAGGAATAACAGCAAATGATTTATACGGAAAGATTGCAGAGGCATTGAATGAAGAGGGTTTTTTCAAAAAGAAAATGAACAAGAAAGAATTAAAAGAAATAATATCAAATCCTTTATCAACAATGAATATGAACGATTTAGTTCAAAAATCAGCAGAAAGTGCAATGAGCAAAATAGCAGAGAAACAATTTCAAGAACAGGGATTTCAAGGCTACGAGGCTTAAATGATATAGTAGAAAAAATAAAAGAGGCTCATAATTTAGTTGAATTAATATATTCAATAGAGTCTCTAGCTTACTATTTTGATATGAGACCATATGAGTTTTGGAATAGTAGATATTCAGAAATAAATGCATATTGTCAAACACATCTTGTAAAAATAATTGATGATTTAAAACGTGAAATTAATTTGCAAGAAGCGGTAACCAATAAACTTATAAGAGCAGATAGTATGAGTAGAAATCCTAAAATAATACCAATTAGAGACAATTACAAAGAATTATTCAAGGAAGAAGAACAACAAATGCAATCTCCTGAAGAAATTATAAGAAGAATGAGAGGCATAATGAAAAAAGAAAAAAATTAAAAAAATATGCTTTTTGACAAAATTCGACACAAAAGTATAACTAAAAGTGGTATAATTTTTTTATAAAAAATGAAAAAGGAGATGTATTACTATGAAATGCCCAAAATGTGGAAGTGAGAATGTAACAATTAATATGCAGGAAGTCGGAAGTAAAACTCAAAAGAAAAGCAATAGTTTGGGACATAAAATGGCACATAGTGCAATGAGAGGAACGGCAGGTTTGTTTACTTTTGGAGTTTCTAATTTGTTTATACCTAAAAAGCTTGAAGGAAAAGAAAAGACAAAAGCAAAACTAGAAAAAGTATGTCTATGCCAAAGTTGTGGATATGACTGGAAAATAAAATAAAACACTTACTTAGGTAGGTGCTTTTTTATTATGTAGAAAAATTTTGAAAAAATTTTAAAATACCTCTTGACTTTTGTGGGAACATATTATAATATATATGTGTGAACAAAAGTGAGGTGAGAAAAATAGAAAATAAAAAAATGGGTAGACCTACTACTAATCCTAAAAATGAAGAACTAAAAGTAAGAATATCTAAAGAAGATAAAGAAAAATTAGAATATTGTATTAATAATAGCAATAAAAATAAGTCTGAAATTGTTAGAGAAGGAATAGATAAGGTTTATAATGAAATAAAAAAATAGGATAATGTGTCCATCGCCAAATTTTCACATTATCCAACGCATAGAAATTTTAGTTCCTACAAATATATTGTATCACAGTAGGGCTGGAATTTCAATAGAGAATTGAAAGGAAGGTCTTTTTATTATGAAAAAATTAGAAATTGAATATAGAACAAAAGAACAAGACAAAGAAAATTGTTTTAAAGGTAGTACTTATTTTACTTTTACAATTAAAGGTAGAACTACTGTAATAAGTATTGCACCAAATGAAACAAGAAATTTAAGCGATATTGTATATGGAATTGAAGAAGGATTACAAGATGGATACCATTTACAAAAGGACGAGAAATTTGAAATAAGTGAATTTGATAAATATGTTATTAAATATGAAAGTCAAATAAACAAAAGAATTGATTCAAAAGTTTATAATATTTGCAAAAATGCTTACCAATTAGTTGAAGAAGGCAAAACAACATGGGAACATCTAATAAAGGAACTTAACGAAAGAGGGTGTTCTGAATGTATGTAACTAACATATGGGGAACACTATTCTGTTTTTATATTCCAACAATACTAATTACAATAATATCTTATTATGAAGGTAGAGAGGAAGGTAGAAAATATGCAAGAACTAACAGAGTTCAATATAGAAAAAACAACAGCAGAAATTCTTATACTAAAAGACCAAACAGCACAAAATATTATAGAAATAGGTAGAAGACTTATAGAAGTAAAAGAAAGATTAGAACACGGAGAATATTTAAAATGGTTAAAAGAGAAAGTTGATTTTACGGAAAGAACTGCACAAAGATTTGTAAAAGTTGCAACAGTTTTTTCAAATACGACACCAGTGTCGCATTTAGGAACTAGAAAATTACTTGCACTTGCTGGACTAGATGAAGAAGACAGACAAGAAGTAATGAAAGAAAATAAAGTTAAAGATATGACAACAAGAGAATTAGAAAGAGTTGTAAAAGAAAAGAAAGAAATAAAAAAACAATTAGAAGAAGAACAAGAACTTTCTAATGATCTTCAAGAAGAAATAAAAGAAAAAGAAAAACAAATAAAAACATTACAAAATGAGATAGAAAATATTCAAATACCAAAAAAAGAAATAATAGAAAAAGAAGTTGTAAAAGAAGTAATACCAGAAAATCTGATTTTAGAAAAACAAGAACTAGAAGAGGAATTAAAAACATTAAGAGCAAGAGCAGAAAAGGCAGAAAATACAATAAGCAGAATGAAATTAGATAAAGAGATACATCAGGACAAAGTATATAGTAATGTAAAATTAGATAATTTACTAATAAATATAAAAACTTTTCTTGATAGTGCTTCTAAATATACTTACTTAAAAGAAGAATTGCAAAAAATACCTACTCAAAATAGAAAAATATTGGAAAGCAAAATAAATGAAGTTGAGAGTTGGACAATTTTAATGAAACAAGCATTAAGAAATGAAAATAATATGGTCGGAAATGTAATTTTCGGAGAAGGAGAGATAATAAATGAATGATATAATATTAAAAGAAAATAAAGAGTTAAGAAAAGAAACAAAGGAGTTAGACATTAAAGATTTAATAAAGGGACTTACAGAAAGTCAAACAGTTATGAATTATGCTTTTGCAGGTTTTAAAACAGAAACAGAACAAAAATTTCAAGAAGTTGATAATAGACTTCAAGAACATGATGAAATAATTAAAAAGAAAATATATTTAAGTTCAAATAAAGCAAGATTATTAAGAAAAGCAGTAAAAGAAAAAGTAAAATTAATTTGTGAAGAAAATGGACTTGAATATCATCAAATGAAATCTAAAATATTCCCTAGGGTATATGGAAAGATAAATGACCAATATGGAGTTGCAACATATAGAGAATTGCCAGAATATTTTTGGGAGGATATTCTAGAAAATTTACGAAACATGATAGTGAATGTTAAAGATTTAAAAGAAGTAGCTTAAAATAGAGCATCAGTTAAACTGGTGCTTTTTATAATGAAAATATGGAAGGAGGAATAACAATGACAGTAGAAGAGATAGAAATTTTAGTAACTGCAAAAGTAGAAGAGGCATTGAAAGAATTTGAAAAAATGATACCAGCAATAAAAGAAAAAATGAAACAAGTTCAAGAAGCTTTTTCAAAAGTAGACACAAAGGCAATGACAAGCAAATTACATCAAGCAGTTAATTTTATGAAAAAGAAAATGCAGGACTTAAAAAAGAGTTCTGAAAACAATGAAATTGCAATTAAAGTAAATAATAAAGATGCACAAAAACAAATATCTCAAGTACAAAAGCAAATAGATAGTTTACAAGAAAAGATAAATGCACGACAAATTAAATTAAGTGTAATAAATCCACAAATTGATAAAATAGTAGATGATACTAGAAAAAACGTAACACCAGAGGGAATAAATCCAAATGATAAAGCAATGGATATGACAGTTGATAATGCATTGAAATCAAATAAAGATTTTACATCATTAAATAGTCAAGCACAAAAGTTATATACAGAAATAGAAATGTATAATAAACAACTAAGTGAAGCAAAAAATAAAATGACACAATTAAATCAAGAAACAAATAAGACAGCAACTACTCAAAATAAATTGGGTAGCTTTTTTGGAGCATTTAAACAAAAAATTGAACAAGTAAAACCTAGTATATCTAATATAAAAGATAGCTTTAAAGGATTACCAAAAATAACTCAAAATATTACAAATAATATAAAAGGAATGGGAATAGGAGTAAAAAATGGTCTAGGACATATTTTGAAATATGCTATGGCTTTATTTTCTTTAAGAAGTGTATATTCAGTGTTAAGTAGTTGTGCACAAAGTTGGTTATCTAGTCAAAATGCGGGAGCAAAACAATTAAGTGCAAATATAAATTATATGAAGTATGCTATGGGAAGTGCATTTGCACCTGTAATACAGTATGTAATAGGGTTAGTATATCAATTAATGAAGGCTATTCAATCAGTAGTATATGCATTATTTAGGGTAAATATATTTGCCAAAGCGAGTGCAGGGGCATTTAAGAGTGCACAAAAAAGTGCAAAAGATACAAGTAAAAGTTTATCAAGTGTACATAGTGAAATAAATAATGTTGGAGATAAGGGCAATAGCGGAGGAGGTGTAAGTTCTCCAAACTTTGATTTATCTGGAATAGATAATCAAATGTCAGCACTATCACAAAAATTATATGATTTCTTTAAACCACTTGTTGATAGTTGGAATAAATATGGACCTGCTTTAGTAGAACAAATAAAGACAACAGCAGGACAAGTAACAGGTTTGATATCAGCAGTATGGGGAAGTTTTGAGAAAATTATAACTAATGGAACAGTATATTCGATATTGGGAAACATTTTAGCAATAATAGGAAATATTGCAGAAGCTTATTCAAATGCTTGGAAATATGAAGGCAATGGAGATACGATTATTCAAACAATGGCAGATATGTTGAATAGTATCCTTAATACAATAAGGGAAATAACAGCAAGTGAAGGTTTTCAGAAGTTTTTAAATGGGGTATCTAATGCTTTTTCTGGAATACTTACTTTTATAAAACCAGTATTAGATGACTTTTTGAGTCTTATTAAGCCATTAAGTGAAATAGCCCTTTCAATAGCAGGAGATATTTTAAATTCAATAGGGAATGCTTTAAAATGGATTGGAGACAATGAAATTGCAGTAACAATTCTTGAATCTTTGGCTATAGCAATAGGATTAGTTGTTGCGGGAATAAAATTATATAATTTTGTACAATCGGGAGCTTTAGTAGCAACTTTAAAACATACTGCAGCATTAATTGCACAAGGAATAGCATGGGTAGCAGCTAATTGGCCTATATTATTAATTGTAGCAGCTATTACTGCCGTAATTGCTATTATAATTTTATGTGTTAAACATTGGGATACAATAAAAGAAACGGTAGTCAATGTATGCAATAAAATGAAGGAAACAGTATCTAATTGGGTAAATAATGTTAGTAATTTCTTCTCAAACTTAAAGACTAATATAATTAATAAAGTTACTGAAATAAAAGATGGTATAAAAAATAAGTTTCAAGAGGCATACAATGGAATAAAAAATATTTTTAGCAATATAGGAAATTTCTTTAGTGGTATTTGGAATAATGTAAAAAATACATTTTCTAATTTAGGTACAAGTATAGGAAATGCAATATCAGGAGCAGTTAAAACTGGAATAAATGGTGTTATATCATTAATAGAAAAAACAATAAATAGTGCAATAAGATTAATAAATGGGGGAATAAAACTTATAAACTTAATCCCTGGTGTGAGTGTTGGAACTATAAATACATTAAGTTTACCACGTCTAGCCAAAGGTGGTGTATTAACAGAAGCAACAACAGTATTAGCAGGTGAATATTCAGGAGCTAAAACAAACCCAGAGATTGTAACACCACAAAATATAATGAGAGATACTTTTGAAGATGTATTGTCAGATTTTAATAGTGGCAATGGACAACCAGTACATATAACAATACAATACTTAGGAAAAGAAATATTTGATGATACAATAGATTATATAAATTCAAAAACCAGAAGAACTGGGAAAAATACAATAGTAACGGATTAAGATGATATGGAGAGAACATGGAAAAACAGAAAATTTGCCAACACCTTCATCATATAGTGCAGACATAGAAGACACAGACAACGATAGCTATACAAGTAAAAAGACAGGAGCATTAATAGATAATCCTATAGCAATAGGAATGTTAAAACTTTCTATGTCATGGGATTTAAATTCAGAAGATGAGGCAGAGAAACTAATACAAAAAACATATAAGAACCCATTTATTCTAGATGTAAAAGTACCAGTTGTTAATGGTGGATTTTTAGAAGGAGCAAAGTTTAGAGTTTCAAAAAGAAAAGTAGAAATGATAGATACAGAATTAAATACGAACACTTCCAAAACAAGATGGAAGTGTTCTTTTAATTTAATGCAAAAAGAACTAACAGAAACTCAAAAACAAGCTTCGAAAAATGCAAATTCATAGGAGGCTATAAATGTATAATACAAGTAAAGGTTATAAAGAAAAAATATTAGAAGATTCAACACAACACGAACTAAATATTTATATAGATGGAAATAAAATTGAACCTAATCATATTGTAGACTTTAGTTTAACATTAGAATTATTTAACAATGATGAATTTTGTTTAGGCTGTACTCCTGAGAAAGATATCGAATTTGAAATAGATAAAAGAGATTTACCAAAGGCTTATGAAAAAGTTTATGTTGAAACTGGTGTTAATGATGAAATAATACCAATAGGACATTTTACAATTCAATCCATAGAAGATGATGAATTTAAAGTAAAAATTAAAGCTACAGATTACATGAAAAAATTTGAGGACACAAAATATGATGGAAGTAATCTAATATACCCAAAGACAATGCTAGAAGTATTAAAAGACATATGTATTAAAGTAGGAGTAGAACTAGGTTCTACTTCTTTTCTTAATTCAGAAAAACAAATAGCGGTATATGATAACACTGTAACTGCAAGAACATATTTAGGTTATATAGCAGAACAAGCAGGTGGATTTGCAGTAATAGGAAGAGATGGAAAACTTTATATAAAAAACTTTGGTAAAGACACTATTGATTTTGATATTAATTTATTTGGTGATTTTACTTGGGGAGATAAATTCAAAGTAAGTAAAGTTTCTTATGAAGATGGAATACAAAATTACAAATTTGGAGATGAAGCACAAGCAACAGTATTTATTGACCAAAACAATATGTATATAGTTGATAGTGAACAAGTAGAAAATATCTATAATCAAATAAAGGATTTTGAAGTATATACATTTGAAGGTGAAACAATAATAGACCCAGCTTATGACATAGGCGATATATTAGTTATAGATGGTAAAAAAGTTTTGTTTCAAGGTGAGTTGGAGTATGCTGGAAAATTTAAAGCAAATATAAAAAGTAAAATACAAGCAAAAACAGAACAAGAAAGTATGCAAACAAAACAAAGTAACTCTAGCAAGATAAAAAGGGTACAAAGTGAAATAAATCAAATTGATGGAAAAATAACACAATTAGTCCAAGAAACATCTGAACATGAAGAAAAATTAACAAAAGTAGAACAAGATGTAGATAGTATAAAGCAAAATGTAAAAGATGTAATTGATTATAAAAGAGAAGTAGAAAATGTTTCAGAATTACATATAACAGATGCAGGAAAATATGAAATATTAAAACTAGAAATAAAAGGCAATAAAGAATTTGTAAGTGAACTATACCCAAGAACAAACTTATTTCCAAGAGCAGGTTTACAACCAAATCAAAAAGGAGGGTAGTGTATGAAATATAAAATAGTAATAGACAAACAAAGTAGAAAAAATCCTTCAAGTGAGAAAAAAGAGTACGAAGTAGATATAGAAGAATTAAGAGTAAGAAGAGATATTTACGATAGTATAGTAATAACAAGAGAAGAAACTTATGTATTAAGAAAATTACAACTAATGGACTTAAATGTTTTAAAAATATTAGATGAGCCAATAAAAGAACCACTAAAAGATATAAAAATCACTTTATTTGAAGGAGATAATTATATTTATTTGGTTGATGTTTACGGCAATAAAATATATGCAGAATATCTTGTTAAAAACGACTTTAACGAATTATATGTAACAGTAAATGAAATGAATAGTGCAATAAATCAATCAGCACAAAGTATTGAATTAAATGTAAATCAAAAATTAACAGGTTATTCAACAACAGAAGAAATGAATAGTGCTATAAATTTAAAAGCTAATGAAATAACAAGTTCTGTATCAAAAACTTATACTACAAAAGAAGAATTAACAACAGCAAAATCAGAAATAAAACAGACAACAGATAGTATAACAAGTACAGTATCAAAAAATTATGAAACTAAAGAGAATGCAAATAAGCAGTATTCAAGTATAAAACAAACAACAGATAATATAACAAGTACTGTAAGTAAGAAGGTGGGAAATGATGAAATTATTTCAAAAATTAATCAATCTAGTGAAAAAGTTACAATCGATGCAAATAAAATCAGTCTTAAACGGAAAAACAATAAATTTAACAAGTGACAATACTGTAATAAAGAGTACGAATTTTAATGTAGACAAAGATGGAAATATGTCTTGTAATAGTGCAAATATGAAAAATGCAACAATAGATGGTGGAAAAATAATATTAAATTCCAAAGAATACACTGCAATGAAAATTAATGGTACAGAAGGGTATATTAGTTTTGATAATAATGCTTTACAGATGCATGATCAAAATGGCAAAGGTGGAGTTTTCTTACAATATACAGGACAGCCATTAATTATTGTTGAAAATAAAAGCTTGGATTATATAGGAACAACGATGATTGTTGGAAATCACATTAATACGGGAACAATAAGTGCTGACCAAATAAAAGCATCATCTGGTTATACTATGAACGGAAAAGATACAGGACATAAATATATGTGTCATTGGACTGGAAGTCAATTACAGTTTTTTGTAGATGTTACAAACGTAGGAACATTATCAGATAAAAGATTAAAAACAGAAATCCAAGATATAGATGATGATTTTATAAAAATAATAGATGAAGTCGAAATGAAGCAATTTAAAGTAGCTAATAGAAATGGATTAATTTCATTTGGTATTTTAGCACAAGACCTAATGGAAATATTTGAAAAGTACAATAAGAATCCATTTGATTATGAAATAGTACAAAAAACACAATACAAAATAGATGATGAAACAATTTATTACACAATTAATTATGAACAATTTTTAATATTAAAACAAAAAGCTACAGATATAAAACTACAAAAACAACAAGAACAAATAGATATATTATTAAAAGAAATACAAGAATTGAAAGGAGTTAATAATGGAAAAGATTAACTTTGAAGATGGACAACTTACTAAAAAAGGGTATGTTGTAATAGATGGAAAAGAATATTTAATAAATGAAGCTCAGTATGATGGAGCAACACCACTTTCAGCATATGTATTAAATAAAATGCAAGATAATATAGAAGAAGGAATAAACAATATCCAAGCACTTCCAACAGGTGGAACAAAAGGACAAGTCTTAACAAAACAAAGCGAAACTAACGGAGATGCTAACTGGGAAGATATAGAAGCAAACGAAGTATTTGTAGGAAACGAAGAAGAAGCACCAAGTTCAGCAAAGATAATAGTAGAAGATGAAGACTTTGAAGAGAGTGCTGGATTAAGCAAAGCTGAGGTATATGTAGGAGCAGAAGAACCGACAACTGGTGAAAAGGTGTGGTTTAGAAAAGGGAAGAACTACTTAGATATTTCTAAATTAAAATCCCGTACAACATATGGAATAACATTTGAGCCAACTGCAACAGGAATAAAAATAACAGGTACGGCACAAGATGTTTATGCTTATGGTGGAAGTGTAAGTGTTGAATTAAAAAAAGGAAAAACATATATGTTATATGGAAATAACGCAGGTAATACTTTCAAACTAGAATTAAGAAAAGGTAGTACAATTATCACAACTATAAAAACATCAGGAGATAAAGTTACATTTACTCCAAGTGACAATATAAATATTGTTACATTTGTACTAGAAGGTATATCAAAAGGAACAACTTACAACTATGAAATAAATAATTTACAAATAGAACAAGGGTCAAAAAATACATCATACGAAGCTTACATAGAACCAAAGTTATCTGTCAGAAACTCAAATGGAGTGTATGAAGAGTTTGCAAAGAAGAGTGAAGAAGTATATTCAACAGAAGAACAGAGAATTGGAACTTGGATAGATGGAAAACCATTGTATAGAATAATTAAAGAATGTGATGTGTCTGCAAAAGAAACACAATCAAATGATATATCAAGTATACCCTATGATACGATATTTATAAATTTGGGCAAGTCTTTTAATAGATGGGTTGATAATTCATCTGCGTCCATAGTGTGGAATACAAGTGATAATGATAAGGGAAATGTTTGGATAAATTATGAAAAAAAATTAAATATATTAAACAGTTCTAATGCTGCTAGACATTATTGGATAACATTAGAATACACGAAAACTACAGATTAGGAGGAAGTTATGAAAATAAAAAAGAAAAACACAACAATACCGATAAATGGCAAAATAGTAGATACAGAAAATGTGGAAGATAAAACAAGTAATGCACCAAGTATGAGATTAACAGAAGAGATGATAAAAGAAAAATATTCAACAGAAGAGCAAGTTATTGGTACTTGGATTGATGGAAAACCGCTTTATAGAAAAGTAATTGAAATGGGAAATATGACAAAAGAAGATTATAAAATTAAAGCACACAATATTCAGAATATAAAATATGCAAGAATAGTAGATGTTGTAATGCAAAGAGGAACTCAAAGTAGTAGTAACTTCCAATTATTTTCAGTTGGAAATGTTGGAGGAAAATATAATGATACACAAGTTGGATTTGATACATACATGGATACAAGCAATATATATGTATATTGTACTGGAGATAGAACATTATTTGTTGGGACAGCAATTATTGAATATACAAAAACAACAGATTAGGAGGTAAACAATGAAAGCAAGAGACTCAAAAGGAGAATTAAAAGAATTAGTAATAAAAGCAAATGATAGTATACCAGCTGGTTCAGTCATAGACTTTGAGGGAGATGTAGTGCCAGAGGGGTATGAACAGGTTGAAGATAACAAAATTATATTATATGAAAATCAAGATGGAAATAATGGATATGAAATAGAATTACTTGATACGGTTGAAAAATGTGTAGAGGTAGAGATATATGGAATTGGAGATAATAATATAAGAATATACCAAAAAATTCAAAATCCAAATCAAGCTACATTTGAAATGTCAGTCGAAGTCATGTATCAAGGCACAGAATATATATCAAAAGCACTTTGTGGTATAAATGATAAAAAATTTTATAAATATCAAGACAGAGAATATAAAATTAATATTAGTTCATCAAATAATAGAGAAGTTAATCTTGGTAACTGGTTGAAAATAACAAAAATAGTTGGAAAAAAGGTATAAAAGTTAAAGAAATCGTTAAGGAGGAAAAGTAATGCAAGAAATAGATTTAAAAGTAGCACACTTAGAAGAGCGAGAAAAGTCCAATACAAAAAGAATAGATGTACTTGAAAATAAAGTAGAAAATATATATGACTTAACATTAAGTGTAAGAGAAATAGCAACAGAAATGAAAGCAATGAGAGAAGAACAAAACAAAATGAATGAACGCTTAAAAATAATAGAAGAAAAGCCAATTAAGGACTATGAAGATACTAAAAAACAAGTAAAAGGCAAAGTAATTTCTTTTGTGACTGGAATAATATTAACAGCAATAGCTTTTGCATTAGGGCTAAGCAAATTTATGTAGGAGGTGAACTAATATGGAAAAATTAAAAACAATAGCAAAATACTTAACAAATATATTAGCAATAGTAAGTGCATTAGTAGCAGGAATAAATGCAGTAGATGGAATAACAATACCATATGCAATACAAATAGTACAAGTTATTGCAGTAGTACAAGGAGTTATTGGAACATATTTGTTAGGGCAAAAAGCAATAAGTAATAAGGAGGAATAGTTATGGAAGATGAAATTGTAGAAACAATGGAACTTGCAGAAGAAGATACAAGAGGGGAGGCAAACGAATAATGAATATAGAAGATAGACTATTAACAATAAATCCATATTCAAGAAGTGGAGAAAAACAAAATAAAATTGAAAAAATTGTAGTTCATTGGGTTGGAAATGCAGGAAGTTCAGCATTAGGCAATAGAAACTATTTTGAAAGTTTAGCAACATCACATAAGACATATGCTTCATCTCATTATATAATCGGTTTAAATGGTGAAATAATAAGATGCATACCAGAAAATGAAGTTGCTTTCCATAGTGGTAGTTATTCAATGAATAGAAAGTCAATTGGAATAGAAGATTGTCACCCAGATTGGGAAGGAAAATTTAATGACAATACATATAACAGTTTAGTAGAGTTATGTGCAGATATATGCAAAAGATATAATTTAGGCATAGATGCAATTATAAGACATTATGATGTAACAGGAAAAGAATGTCCAAGATACTATGTAAGAAATGAACAAGAATGGATTAAATTCAAAAATGATGTAGCAAATAAAATAGGACAAGCTACAACTACAGTAGCAATACCAAAAGTTGAAGGGAGTGATGAACCAGTGAGAAGATATAAAAACGGTTCAACAAAAGAAATTATATATGCAGATACAAGCTTAACAAAAGTAATAGGAAGTTTAAGCCCATACGAAGAATGTGATTGTTTTGGAATATTTAATGGAAGACCAATTGTAAGATATAATGTTTCTGGAACAGGTAATTATAAAATAGGATTTGCTAAATGGCTTGGAGGAGTGAAATAATAAAAAATAGTATAATAAAAAAGCGTCGTGAAGAGCGATATTGCCCGATTGTGTAAAGGTAGCACGAC
>ERZ824978.1773-NODE-1773-length-21321-cov-4.754303_pt1 | contig 21321 bp, 14 predicted proteins | sample MGYA00519860_ERZ824978 | MGnify/ENA primary metagenome ERZ824978 (study PRJEB31778, sample SAMEA3449184) | human gut metagenome | biome: human gut; feature: human-associated habitat; material: faeces | place: United Kingdom | collected 2010/2012 ... | reverse complement strand
CTGCAGGTCGCGGATACAACCTTCGGCACGGTCGGTGTCCAATTCCTTATAATAAGTATCCTGCGAACCGAGTGCCAGATTAAACTTTCCGGCAGCGGCACTGGAATATTTCCTGACCGCCTCCTCACAGACGTTCGGGCCGGTGATGCAATACCTGTCTATCTCCTCGGCCAGCGTCATTCCGTCTACGCGGCGTACGGCCGTGTCCACCAATCCGCCTTTGGCAAGTTCGTCCATAATGGCAACGATGCCGCCGGCACGGTTTACATCCTGTACATGATATTTTTGGGTATTGGGAGCAACTTTACACAGGCAGGGCGTTTTGCGCGACAGCATATCTATGTCGTCCATCGTGAAGTCCGCTCCGGCTTCATGGGCCACCGCCAGCAGGTGAAGCACCGTATTGGTAGAACCGCCCATTGCAATATCCAGCGTCATCGCATTCAGGAACGCCTCGCGGGTGGCAATGCTGCGGGGGAGCACACTTTCGTCTCCTTCCTCATAATACTTATAAGCGTTTTCAACAATCAGCCTGGCAGCGTCCTTAAACAGCTGCTTGCGGTTTGCGTGGGTAGCCACAATCGTACCGTTACCCGGAAGAGCCAGTCCGATAGCTTCGTTCAGGCAGTTCATGGAATTGGCGGTAAACATACCCGAACAGCATCCGCAGGTGGGACAGGCATGCTGTTCAATCTTGGCAACCTCCGCATCGCTCACGCTGTTGTCGGCCGACTTAATCATCGCATCGATCAAGTCGAGATGCTGTCCGTTCCACTCCCCGGCTTCCATAGGACCGCCGGAGACGAACACCGTAGGGATGTTCAGCCTCATCGCAGCCATAAGCATACCCGGAGTAATCTTGTCGCAGTTGCTGATGCACACCATGGCATCCGCCTTATGCGCATTCACCATATACTCCACGCTGTCGGCTATGATGTCGCGCGAGGGCAACGAGTACAGCATACCGTCATGCCCCATCGCAATGCCGTCGTCAATGGCAATCGTATTGAATTCGGCGGCAAAGCAGCCTTGCTTTTCTATCTCTTCCTTTACAAACTGACCTATCTCATGCAGATGCACATGTCCCGGCACAAACTGGGTAAAAGAGTTGACTATCGCGATTATGGGCTTTCCCATCTGTTCTTTCTTCATGCCGTTGGCCGTCCACAACGCGCGGGCACCTGCCATACGGCGGCCTTGTGTGCTGAACGAACTGCGTAACTGATGTTTCATCTTATCTGTCTCCTTTTATGAAAAAAGCCTTTCTCACCGTAATGAGAAAGGCTTACTATAAATATCTTTACCGTACAAATACATACACAACCTTTCTCACGCTCTTGATGCCACCACCACGACGCGAATAATATGCAGGACTGCCAGGTTTATGGATGTATGCAGGTTCATAACTAAATTATCTTTATTATTCTCTTATCCGTTATTTATGCTGCAAAGGTAAGTGCTTTTTTATAATCTCCAAACAAATTGAAGAAAAAAAAGATATAAACATGAATAATCGTAAGGAAACCATGCTTTAAAATCTTATTTTATCACTTGACGGTTATCCATAAAACGATTCGGATACTTTGCAGAAGTAATGCCAAACACTTACAAAGCACTTAATAATCTGAAAATTACCAGGACGCTTCCTCTCCCGAAGCAAAATATTCGTATCTTTGCGCATTGTCAAAACAGACAATGCAGTATTTACTAATAAGAAATAACAAATTAATGGAAACAGTAGAAAACAAGTACATCACCTTAGCATATAAGTTGTACACAATCGAAAACGGAGAAAAAGAGTTCACAGAAGAAGCTCCCGCAGAGCACCCGTTCCAATTCATATCGGGACTGGGCCTCACATTGGAATCTTTCGAGAACCAGGTGAAAGACCTGAACAAAGGCGATAAATTCGACTTTACAATCAAAGCCGAAGAGGCTTACGGCGAGTATGACGAGGAGCATGTCATCGACCTCCCCAAAAACATCTTCGAGATAGAAGGCAAGTTCGACAGCGAACGCGTAGTAGAAGGCGCCGTAATCCCCTTGATGACCTCGGAAGGCCAACGTATCAACGGAAGCGTAGTCGAAGTAAAGGACGATGTAGTAGTAATGGACATGAATCACCCCCTGGCAGGCTGCGACCTGAACTTCGTAGGTGAAATCACCGAAAACCGTCCTGCCACCAACGACGAACTGTCGGAAATGGCACGCATGATGAGCGGTGGCGGATGCAGCGGCGGATGCGGTGGCGGATGCAACTGCGGAGACTGTAGCAGCGAATGCTGTAGTTAACGGTTAGTGATTAAGGGTTAGCGATTAGTGATTAAGAGGTGGTGATTTGGTTTATCAATGGCACATATTCATAATGCTGCGATTAATCGCTAACCATTAATCACTAATCGCTAACCTCTAATCACTTACTTGTCATTATTTCCAGGACAACTTTGTCGGTTTCATTCATTCCTTTGGAACCTATCTTCGTGAGGTTTCGGATACTTTGGTCTACATCTTCATCAATAATTCCTTCGACGGAAGTGACACAGCGGTTTTCCATTGCCATGATGGCGGAGAGGACGGCGGTAGAGACGCCGGTAGTTACTTTCAAGGCGCAACTGGGTTTGGCGCCGTCGCAAATCATTCCTGTAAGGTTGGCAATCATGTTCTGAACGGCAAAGGATACTTGTTCGTAAGTACCGCCCATGAGCCAGGTAATGCCGCAACTGGAGCCGGTGGCAGCTACTACGCAACCGCACAGGGCAGACAGACGTCCCAGACTTTGCTTGATATAAATCACGGTCAGATGGCTGAGCATGAGGGCACGGATCAACTCTTCTTCCGATTTGCCGTTCTCCTCGGCATAGACCAGCACGGGCAATGTAGCGGAAATACCCTGGTTTCCACTGCCCGAATTACTCATTACCGGTATCATAGCACCTGCCATACGGGCATCGCATGCACCGGACGTGTAAGAAAGGATATGGGAGAATACGCTGTCGCCCAAAATCTTGTGTTCATAATTGCCACGTAACATTCTGCCCAGTCCATGACCGTAGTTCCCGTCGAAAGAACGTTCGGCGGCGGCTTTATTCAAACGGGCGGTTTCAAGGATAAAACGGATTTCGTCCAGCGGGGCATTCATGGCAAAGTCATATACCTTCCGCAAGGTCAGGCCTGCGACTTGCGCCTCCTCTTCTCCGCAACCCGCACTTTGCTTGTTTAAAAGGACATCACCGTTACGGGCTATATATATAAAGGTGGTATGGCCGCCGGCTATAATGGCAGTGGCTTTATTCCCGCCGGATTTGCAGCACACCTCGATATAAAGCTTTTCCGTGATATTCTTCTTCAGCGATATATCGATGCGTTTTTCGCCGATAAAGCGTTTTCCCTCTTCTACGGCGGCAGGATTGCTGTCTTTCAGCACTTCCAACTGATACTCCGACTTGCCTATCAGCGCTCCCAAGGCTATAGCTATGGGCAGTCCAATCATACCTGTGCCGGGAATGCCCACTCCCATTGCGTTTTTCAGGATATTGGCACTCAACAAGACATCTATTTTCTCCGGCTTTGCACCCAAGGCTTCGGTTGCTTTCGCCACACATAAGGCAACAGCAATGGGTTCCGTACAGCCAATGGCAGGAACTACTTCGCGCTGTACCAAAGCAATTATTTGTTTTCTTTCGGCTTCAGTCATACCATATATATTTTTATTCAATCTTTATACAAAGATATACGGAATAACAAATAAATACCAGAGTTTACCGCACTTTTTTCTTCTTGTATCTGTTATTACAAAATAATAGCGTATTTTTGCAAACTGCTAAACTGTATTTATTTATCAACATTCAAAAAAGAAGGATATGAATTTTAAGAAGTGGACTACTGCTCTCATGCTTGCCTTAGCCGTTTCGTCCTGCATACAAGACGAAGCGCTCAACTCCGAAGCAGCCATTGACGCCTGTACAGGCGCGGATGTACAATTGGCTCACATCAACAGTGACTCTAAAGAAATAAACATATATGTACATAAAGGGGCAAACCTTGCCAAACAGCAACTGCTGTTTACGTTGCCCGACGGTGCCACCATCAAGGCAGACGAACATTCACCGAATGACATCCTTAACAATTACGATTTCAGCAACGAGTCTCACTCCCGCACCTTCACCGTCACTTCCGAAGACGGCGAATGGACCGCTACCTATACCGTAAAAGTAGTACCTGCCGAAATGCCGGAAACATTCCACTTCGAAGACCTGCTTCCCTCTGCCGGTACCGAATACGACATTTTCTACGAATTCGAACCCGGAACTTCAACCAATGTTTCGCGCGTAGCGCAATGGTCCAGCGGCAACCCCGGCTACAAACTTACCGGCATGACAGACAACCGCACCGGCTATCCTACGCAGCAGGTTACTGACGGCTACCGCGGCAACGGACTGAAACTGACCACTTGCGACACCGGAAGTTTCGGAGCCATGGTGCAAATGTATATTGCCGCCGGAAACCTGTTCATCGGTTCCTTCGACCTGGCAAACGCACTGAAAGATCCTCTGCGTGCCACCAAGTTCGGCATACAGTATTACAAACGCCCCATAGCGTTGAAGGGTTACTTCAAATTCAAGGCAGGAGAGGTTTATACCGATGAAGGCGAAGTACAGAAAGACATGAAAGACCGTTTCGACATTTACGCCATACTGTACGAAGCAAACGAGAACTCCTTTATGCTGGACGGCAGCAACAGCCTGACTTCCGAAAACATCGTAGCCAAAGCCCAAATCAGTGAAGAGGCTGCTGTAGAAACCGATGAATGGACAGCGTTCGAGTTACCTTTCGAACCTATGAACGGTAAAGAGATAAACAAGTTGAAACTACAGGACGGCAAGTACAAATTAAGCATCGTCCTCTCCTCCAGCGTAAAGGGCGCGTACTTCAAAGGGGCAGTCGGCAGCACATTATACGTAGACGAATTAGAACTTATAAGCGAAGAAATCTGATTATAGAATATGAAAAAGCATCATTTTATTTGCACGATAGCCGTACTGCTGGCAATGGTAGCCAACGTACAGGCACAAGAAGAGAGAAACAAAAGTCTTATCAACTCCTATCTGCACGGTTGGGAATACAACATTAAAGCCGGATTCAATATCGGCGGTACATCTCCCATTCCCCTGCCCAAGGAGATACGCAAGATAGACAGCTACGCACCGGGCATCGCCATTGCCATCGAAGGTAATGCCACCAAGTGGTTCGACGAAAAGAAAAAGTGGGGACTTACCCTGGGAGTGCGGTTGGAGAACAAGAACATGACTACCGAAGCCACCGTAAAGAACTACGGTATGAAAATCATCAATACCAACGGCGGAGAGCTGGCAGGTCTTTGGACGGGTGGAGTCAAAACCAAAGTGAAGAACTCCTACCTCACCATTCCCATCCTTGCCGACTACCGTATCAGCAAGCGCTGGATAGTATCGGCAGGTCCGTACTTCTCCTATCTGCTGGAAGGCAACTTCTCCGGACACGTGTACGAGGGTCACTTGCGCACACCCGACCAGACCGGTTCCAAAGTAGAGTTTACCGGTGAAAGCATCGCAACTTACGATTTCTCCAACGAACTGCGCAAGTTCCAGTGGGGTATCCAATTCGGGGGCGAATGGAAAGCGTTCAAGCATCTCACCGTGCATGCCGATGTAACGTGGGGATTAAACAATATCTTCCAGAAAGACTTCGATACGATAACGTTTAATATGTATCCTATCTATCTGAACTTAGGATTTGGATATGCTTTCTAAACAAGATTTTTTCGTTTTTTGTCGTCACTCGCCACTTTTCGTTTTAATGCATTAAGGACGAAGGTGTTATCTGGTGACGACAAGCTTATATACAGTGACGACCGATTTTTGGTCGTCACTTTTTTCTTTTATATGGGGATATTTTATGTACCAAGCATTGGTATTTTAACTACCAATGCTTGGTACATAAAATACCGCTATGTGATACTTGGAATACCAATGTTTAGTAGTTAATATACCAAAGAGTGGTAGTTACATTATATTCATAACATACTTCTATCTATTACTTTGAGATAAAAGATGAAGTAAAATATAGTGTTTTTTCCTTTTTGTAAACTTATATATTCCTTATAACATATCAAAAGGATGTATAGGGAAACTTCCTAAGAACTTACATATTAAATAAAAAAAGGGGCTATTCAATGCCCCTTTTTATAACTAACACTTAATATTACTCACCAACAATCTCCAATTCATCTACAATAAGCGTACTATTAACGGCTCCCTTAAATTTATCACCATCCTTACTTGAAGAACATACAATAGCCATCATATACTCTTTTCCTTGTTCATAAGACTTGCCTTCTAAATATTTAAAAGGAATCATAAAAGAAGTCCATTCTTTTTTCTCAGAGCCATCCCAACGCCGCAACAGCAACACGACGTTGTGACGTATTTATATCTACACCTGTTAAAGGGATATTATTACCTTTATCATCTTTTTGCACCTCGTATAGTACCGCTTGAATAGAACATTCATCAATTACATCAAGATTATCTTTTATATTGTTTTTATCAGAACCGTCAATGTAATTCTCACCAGGTATATAAGTATATACCCCTTTGAAATACAAAGGCTTATTTTCATAAGACACGCCAAATTTTATCAAAGACAAAGGATTTTGCAAAGCTTCCATGAAATCAAATTCGAATTTACCTGTAAATAAAGAACCTGACGTTATTGGAGCAATTCCATTCATATATGTCCTTGAATCCAAGGTTATTAATTTAGCCGCATGTCCTTTAAATCCTTTTTCTTCTTCTATAACAGGAAAACCTAATTTAGGTTCTGCACCATTAAAGAGACCTGCTCCTCCATTTGAGGTAGCTACCCCCTTTTCATCCGGAGTAGGGTAACTAACTTGGTCCATAAACAGATCTGTTTTCCATTTATCTAGTTTACAATTCATTACTGTTATTTTCACTTTTACCGGAGTCTTTACTACATACTCCACTATTGTACCATCTTCTGCTGTCACAGCAATAGTCACATCGGATGAAAGATTCATAGCCTTACCACTTTCTACAGAAGAAGTAGCCTTATCAGAAATAGTGAAGGTAGGAACCAAGTTTTTCAAAGCATCCGGATTCTCTTCAACTTTTGCTTCATCTACTCTGAATGTAATCGTATTATCCTCATTAATAACCGGTTGTTCAATTACAATCGCATTCGCCTCATTGGACATATCGAAAGAAAAAGCTGTAATCTTTGCCTCGCTACTTTCAGAACCTGTCAGACGAGTACCCTCGTATACAACTTTTACACTCTGCTTCAAGCCGCCTACAGTAGCATCAATATCCATATCTACCTTTACAGCACTATTTGCAATAGTACCTTTGGCATTGATTGTACAAGACAAGGCATCAACCTTTAAATCTTGAGTACCGGTAAATGTATATACATTACCATTTTGAGATAATACACAATTCTTTAACTCTACATCACCGATAGTAATTCCCATAAAGCTAAAATTGGCCAAAGAGAGATTTATAGCAGAAGGACCGGCCTTTTCAATCTTTATTTTTTGAGGTTCTGAAGGCATTGTAGTCCCCTCTACTGTTACAGTCAATGTACCTTTATAGTTACCGGCCATCTCACTTTCAATGACCTTAGAATAATCCGGCGCCTCATCGTCATCGCTACAAGCGGTAAATAAACTCATTGAACAAATCAATGCGAATAAATAAAACAAATTTTTCTTCATACAAATACTTGTTTAGTTAATAAAATCCCTACATAGTTAAGGGTTAGTTAATATTCTCTTTTATATCGAGGGTGCAAAATAACAGTTTTTAAAGCCTTTAAACAAGGTCTTTAATAAAAAATAGATGTCCTTTTTTTCATATAGGAAGAATTATAAGCATTCTTTACATTATTAAATACTCTTACATGTTCCCGCAAAAAGATACGGTTTCAAACAGTATTTTTATTCTCTAAAAGTCGGGAAATAAAAGATTTATTGTCATTTTTGAAACGTTTTACAAAAAAAATTGTTACCTTTATAAAGTCAAAGCCTTTTATAACAAGGCAAACTGGCACATTAACCTCATTATAAACCCTTAAAGCAATTGATATGTTCAACTCATTCGGCAATATTCTCCGCCTTACCAGTTTCGGAGAATCACACGGTAAAGGCATAGGCGGCGTAATAGACGGATTCCCCGCAGGAATCACCATCGATATGGACTTCGTACAATCGGAGCTCGACCGCCGGCGACCGGGGCAATCACGCATCACTACCTCACGCAAAGAATCCGACAAGGTGGAATTCCTTTCCGGTATCTTCGAGGGCAAATCCACCGGATGCCCCATCGGATTCATCGTGTGGAACGAGAACCAGCACTCCAACGACTACAACAACCTGAAAGAAGTGTACCGCCCCTCGCACGCCGACTATACATATAATGTAAAATACGGAATACGCGACCACCGTGGCGGCGGACGCTCATCGGCACGCGAAACCATTTCGCGCGTAGTGGCAGGCGCATTGGCAAAACTCGCCTTGAAACAGCTTGGCATCCGCATCACCGCATACACCTCGCAGGTAGGCCCCATCAAACTGGAAGAAAACTATACCGCCTACGACCTCGACCTGATTGATACCAACCCGGTGCGTTGCCCCGACCCGGAGAAAGCCAAAGAAATGGAAGAGCTTATCTTCAAGATAAAGGGCGAAGGCGATACCATCGGCGGCGTGGTGACCTGCGTTATCAAAGGATGCCCTATCGGACTGGGACAACCCGTTTACGGCAAGCTTCAATCCGCCCTTGCCGCCGGCATGCTCAGCATCAACGCCGCAAAAGCGTTTGAATACGGCGAAGGCTTCAAAGGACTGAAGATGAAAGGCTCCGAACAGAACGACGTGTTCTATAACAACAACGGACGCATCGAAACGCATACCAACCACTCCGGCGGCATTCAGGGCGGCATCAGCAACGGACAGGACATCTACTTCCGCGTAGCCTTCAAGCCCGTGGCAACCGTGCTCATGGAGCAGCACACCGTAAACATGGACGGCGTGGACACCACCCTCAAAGCCCGCGGACGTCACGACCCCTGCGTACTGCCCCGAGCCGTGCCCATCGTGGAAGCCATGGCAGCCATGACTCTGCTCGATTTCTACTTGATTGACCGTACTACACAATTATAACAAACGGGTGATAAAGTGATAGGATATCACCTCATCATTTCACATTATTATTATGGAAATAAAGAAATATATCGCAGAGAACGAATCCGGAATGCTGGAAGAACTGTTCAGTCTTATCCGTATCCCCAGCATCAGTGCCAAACCCGAACACCACGACGACATGCTGGCGTGTGCCGAACGCTGGGCGCAACTGCTGCTCGCCGCCGGTGCAGACGAAGCACTGGTAATGCCTTCGGCTGGCAATCCCATCGTATTCGGACAGAAGATTGTAGACCCGAAAGCCAAAACCGTATTGATATACGCACACTACGACGTAATGCCCGCCGAACCGCTGGAACTCTGGAAAAGCAATCCCTTCGAGCCCGAAGTACGCGACGGCCACATCTGGGCGCGCGGTGCGGACGATGACAAAGGACAGTCCTTCATCCAGGTAAAGGCTTTTGAATATCTGGTAAAGAATAACCTGCTGACTCATAACGTCAAGTTCATCTTCGAAGGAGAGGAAGAGATTGGCTCGCCCAGCCTCGAAGGCTTCTGCCGGGAACACAAAGAACTGCTGAAAGCCGACGTAATCCTCGTGTCCGACACCAGCATGCTGGGTGCAGACCTTCCCTCGCTGACTACCGGCCTGCGCGGACTTACCTACTGGGAGATAGAGGTGACCGGTCCGAACCGCGACCTGCACTCCGGACATTTCGGCGGTGCGGTGGCCAACCCCATCAATGTGCTTTGCGGAATGATAAGCAAGGTGACGGATGCCGACGGACGCATCACCGTTCCCGGCTTCTACAACGATGTGGAAGAAGTGCCGCAGGCGGAACGTGAAATGATAGCGCACATCCCGTTCGACGAGGAGAAATACAAAAAGGCTATCGGCGTAAACGCCCTTTTCGGCGAAAAAGGATACAGCACGCTGGAGCGCAACAGTTGCCGTCCGTCTTTCGATGTATGCGGCATCTGGGGCGGCTATACGGGCGAAGGTTCCAAAACCGTACTGCCCTCCAAGGCATACGCCAAAGTATCCTGCCGACTGGTTCCGCATCAGGATCATCACAAGATTTCGCAACTGTTTGCCGATTACATCATGGCTATCGCTCCCGATACCGTACAGGTAAAAGTCACCCCCATGCACGGCGGGCAGGGATACGTATGCCCCATCACGCTCCCGGCATACCAGGCTGCGGAGAAAGGCTTCGCCAAAGCTTTCGGCAAAAAGCCGTTGGCAGTACGTCGCGGTGGCAGTATTCCCATCATCTCCACATTCGAGCAGGTATTGGGCATCAAAACCATACTGATGGGATTCGGTCTGGAGTCCAACGCCATCCATTCTCCCAACGAGAACATTCCGTTGGATATACTGCGCAAAGGAATCGAGGCGGTTGTTGAATTCCATCTGAACTACTGACACCCGAAAAGATTTCAGAGCAGCAACCGGAAAATACGGAAAGGATTATAACCGAATATAACTTTACTCGAACGGCTTGCGGAATGTACAACCGCTTTTCCATTCGGAACAACCGTAAGCCGTTTTTCCTTTAATAACCGTTCCTTTTCCGCAAAGCGGGCAAGGCTGACCTACCAGCGCATCGGCAGGTTGCTTCTCAGCGGCTGCCTGCTCCGTTTTCTTCGTTGCAGACTTCCGCGGCGCTCTTTTCTTCGGTTCTTTTTTCGGTTTATCGGATGCGGCAGCGGCTTTTTCCCCCTTACCCTTTTCCGGCACGGGAGCCTGTATTGTGATATGGCGGTTGCTGTTATCGGAAAGTACACTCATCACAATCTCCGATACCATCTGCTTCAACTCCTCCAAAAACTGTCCGGCATTGTAGGTACGCTTCTCTATTTCACGCAACTTCTTTTCCCATATACCCGTCAGTTCGGCAGATTTCAACAACTCTTCGTGGATAATCTGAATCAGTTCCACACCCGTAGGGGTAGCTATCAGGTTCTTTTTCTCCTTACGGATATAGTTGCGCTTGAAGAGCGTCTCGATAATGGCGGCACGTGTGGAAGGACGGCCGATGCCGTTCTCTTTCAAGGCATCACGCAGTTCGTCGTTGTCCACCAGCTTACCGGCAGTTTCCATGGCGCGCAGCAAGGTGGCTTCGGTGTACGGACGCGGCGGTTGCGTCCACTTCTCGTACAGGTCGGGCAGGTGCGGGCCGCTCTCTCCCACCACAAAGGCGGGGAGCACGTTCTCTTCTTCGCCGCCCTTCTCCTCTTTTTCCTCCTGCGACTGTGCCGAGGGCGTGCCGAATACCACACGCCAGCCGGGTTCCAGTATCTGCTTGCCCGAAACCTTAAACTCTATCTGCTCCACCTCGCCTATTACGGTGGTTGTAGCGAACAGACAGTCCGGATAGAACACGGCAATGAAACGGCGTGCAATCAGGTCGAATACGCGGCGCTCCATATCCGTCAGGTTCTGGGGCGGCTGGCCGGTAGGAATGATGGCATGGTGGTCCGTCACTTTCGAGTTGTCGAACACCTTCTTCGACTTCGGCAGAGTAGCCCCGTCCAACGGAGCAGTCAACGCCTGATAATCGCGCAGTCCCTTCAGTATGCCGGGACATTTGGGATAGATGTCGTCACTCAGGAAAGTGGTATCTACACGCGGATAGGTCGTTACTTTCTTTTCGTAAAGCGACTGGATGGTTTTCAGCGTCTCATCGGCGGAGAAAGCGAATTTCCGGTTGCACTCCACCTGCAGGGAAGTCAGGTCGAACAGACGGGGCGGAGCCTCTTTCCCGTTCTTACGGGTGACGTTCGTTATGGTAAAAGGAGAATTCTTTATCTGTTCCAGCAAAGCCTCACCCCGTTCCCGGTCTGTGATAGGTTCTATTCCCCGGTTATCTTCGGGTTTGGCAGCTTTGGCGGCTGCCCCTTCTTTCTGTTTTTCCGCTTCCAGCACCAGTTCCTCATCGCTCTTGCGGAGAATGGCGGAGAAGGTGGTGTCGCGATACACCGTCTTCAGTTCCCAGTATTGCTTGGGAACGAAGTTCTGTATTTCGAGCTGTCGGTTTACGATGAGCGCGAGCGTAGGCGTCTGCACACGTCCGATGGAAAGTACCTGCCGGTTCTGCCCGTACTTCATGGTGTACAGGCGGGTGGCGTTCATGCCCAGCAGCCAGTCGCCGATGGCACGCGAAAGCCCCGCCTCGTACAACGGCTGGAAATCGGACGCATCCCTCAGTTTGGCAAACCCTTCGCGGATGGCTTCTTCCGTCAGCGAGGAAATCCACAGACGCTTCACCGGACAACGCGCACCGGCTTTCTGCATCACCCAACGCTGAATCAGCTCTCCCTCCTGTCCGGCATCACCGCAGTTTATAATCATGTCGGCATGCTGCATGAGGTTCTCGATTACGTGGAACTGGCGTTCGTAGGTAGGGTTGCTGATAAGCTTGATGCCGAAACGGGGCGGAACCATAGGCAGGCTGCCCAAGCTCCACGACTTCCAGTTGGGTGTGTATTCGTGCGGTTCCTTAAGGGTACAGAGATGCCCGAACGTCCAGGTCACCTGGTATCCGTTTCCCTCGATGTACCCGTCTTTCTTATCTTTCGCTCCGAGTACATCGGCTATGTCACGCGCCACGGAAGGCTTTTCGGCAATACAAACTATCATTCGCTTTTCTTTTTTAGGCAATGCAAAGATAATGCAAAAATTCGATTAAGCGAGCCGGGGAAGGAAGTTGTTCTTGTTTCAGACACAGAGATGCAGAGACACAGAGTCTTAAAAACGGCTCTTTTCATGTAAGGCTGTTCCTCTCCCTATCCCCTCTTCTGCTCTGTGTTTCCGCATCTCCGCGTTCACATTCCTCCCCGCGTTTCAGTGCCTCCGTATCCCTCTTTTAGCACAAAATTAAAACAGAACTATACAAAATTAGCAATCAAATAAACATTCCGTACCATAAAAAAAACATTAGAGTCCGCAGATACATGGAAAAAGGCGTAATTTAGCAATCGAGGAACAGTCTCCGAAAAAACAATTATAAAACTAATAATATGGTAAAACAAATCTCAGTGAAGCACATAGCCTGCCTATCCCTGCTCAGTACGTCAATGGCACACGCTGCCGAACGTCCCAACATCATCTACATCTTTACCGACCAGCATACGGCAAACGCCATGAGCTGCGCCGGAAACCCGGACTTGCACACGCCCAATCTGGACAGACTGGCTGCCGCCGGTATCATGTTCCAGAATGCTTACTGTACCGCACCGCTCAGCGGCCCTTCACGCGGCGCCATGTTCACGGGATGCTACCCAGGCACAACAGGACTGTTGGTCAACGGTGCTCCGCTGCAAGAATCGCTCCAGACACGAACCCTGGGCACACTGGTCAAAAATGCTGGATACGAATGCGCCTACGGCGGCAAATGGCATGTGCCCGAACTCGATATTCCGGATAAAGTGCGAGGATTCGACCAAATTTACAAACACAGCGATGACGGACTGGCAGAAGCCTGTGTGGAATTCCTTTCGCGCAAACACGACAAGCCTTTCTTCCTGGTAGCTTCTTACGACAATCCGCATAATATCTGCGAATATGCACGCAGCCAGAATCTTCCTTACGGCAATCTGGACATACCCGAAATACGCAATTGTCCGGGACTTCCCCCTAACTTTGCCAAGAACCCATACGATGCCGATGTCATCGAGAAAGAAAGGGAAAACAATTTCAACGTCTACCCCACCGCCACTTTCACCCCCGAAGACTGGCGTATGTACCGCTACACATACTACCGCCTCGTAGAGAAAGTAGACCGTGAAATCGGCAAGATTGTAGACGCCATCGACAAGAATAACCTGTGGGAAAATACCGTCGTTATCTTCTCCAGCGACCACGGAGACGGAATAGGCGCCCACCACTGGAACCAGAAATCGGCCCTGTACGAGGAAGTGGTAAACATCCCGTTCATCGTAACCCTGCCCGGCAAGAAACATACCGGCACGAAGCTGCCGCAGCTCATCAGTAACGGTGTGGACTTCTTCGCTACCGTTTGCGACTGGGCAGGTGCCAAACTGCCGGAAGACGCTGACGGAAAGTCGTTCCGCAAAATAGCCGAAGAAGGCAATCCGCAAGCTCCCCACCAGGAGTATGTCATTACCGAAACACAATTCGATGGCAGCAAGACACGGGGCTGGATGGTACGCACCGCACGCTACAAATATGTATTGTACGACAAAGGAAGACACCGCGAACAACTGTTCGACATGCAAAACGACCGGGGCGAGACAAGAAACCTGATGATGGAGAACGCCTATACAAAAGTGGCGCAGGAACATCGTGATATTCTTGAGAAATTCATGAATAGCCATAAAATCAGACCGACGCGTCCCAAATTGCACGATGTGCCGGGAAAAGTGCTTCCGAAAGCAGCCAAACATTAAACCGCCATCAGACCAGAAATCAATAAACTTATATAACGCTGTATATGAACAAAATAGTATCCACCATCATTTTCTTCAGTCTTGCAGCCACTGCACAGGCGCAAACGGCCGGAGAAGCCACCATCAGGCTCACCGGCACAACGCTGATGCACGAAATGCGTGCAACTCCCTCACCGCTGGACGGCGCTGAAATCAGCGACCGTGCCGTGTCCTTCCAATGGCCGCTGCCGGCGGGCCTCAACATCCTGCGAAGCGGACTGGACGGTGCGGAAGAGAACACCCCCAAAAAAGCAACAGACAAAAGCAAGCTACGCTACTTCCTTCGCTACTCGCAAACTCCGGCATTCAAGCCGGAAGCGACCGTACAGGCCGAGACGCGCTGGCCGTTCTTCAACCCCAAACAGGATTTGGCTCCGGGCACATGGTACTGGCAATACGGCTATGTTACGGACGGAAAGACCGAATGGAGCGATACGCTGCAATTTACGGCGGGCAGAATTTACGGTAAAGAACAATCCCCGGAAATTCTGCCCGCCCGCACTGGATGCCGTACTTAAGAACCTGCCTGCCCATCACCCCCGCGTATGGCTCGACAGGGACGAATGGGACGGTTTCATAAAGCGCAGCGAGGGCAAAACCGAACGCAAGACTTACCTCAAACGTGCCGACAAAGTACTTGCCACCCCGATGAAGTCGGTAAACGACATCAACTCGGACCTGGCAAAAGGACTGGCCAACGAGATGCAGAAAAATGCCATGCTCACCCGCGAAAGCCGCCGCATCATCGACAGCGAAGAAGCGAATACCGACGTACTTATCCGCGCCTACCTGCTCACCAGAGACCGCCGCTATGCCGACGAAGCCGTGAAGCGCGTCAAGGAGATGGCCACCTGGGGAGACAACAAAAACGTGGTGGGCGACTTCAACGAAGCCACCCTGCTCTCGCTCTGCTCCATGGCATACGACGCACTGTACGATGTTCTGGATGATGCCACGCGCAAGTTCCTGCTGAACGAAATAAAAGAATTCGGCAACAGCATGTACATGCACAATATCAACCGCCTGGAAAACCACATCGCCGACAACCATGTGTGGCAGATGACTTTCCGCATCCTCACCATGGCAGCCTTTACCGTTTACGGTGAACTGCCCGAAGCCGATGCGTGGACGGACTATTGCTATAACCTGTGGCTCGCCCGCTTCCCCGGTCTGAACAAGGACGGAGCCTGGCACAACGGCGACTCCTACTTCCACGTCAACATCCGTACACTTGTGGAAGTGCCCTATTTCTATACCCGCCTCACCGGCTTCAACTATTTCTCCGACCCCTGGTATCAGGGAAATGCCCTGTACGTCATCTACCAGCAGCCGCCATTCTCCAAATCGGGCGGCAACGGCAGCTCGCACCAGAAGATACTTACCCCAAGCGGTACGCGTGTTGGCTACGCCAATGCTCTGGCGCGTATGACCGGCAATACATTTGCCGCAGATTACGTGCGCCACATCAGCGCCCGCCAGCCCGACATACTCGAACAGGGAAGCACCTCGAAAGCCGGCGGTCTCGCATGGTTCCGCCTGCAATGCAACAAGCCCTTGCCGGACGGGCCGGGTTTGAAAGACCTTCCCATGGGACATGTATTCCCGCAGAGCGGACTGGCCTCGTTCTCCACCAACCTGGACGATACCCGCAAAAGCGCCATGCTCAGCTTCCGCAGCAGTCCTTACGGCAGTACCTCGCACGCCATAGCCAATCAGAATGCTTTCAATACTTTCTGGAACGGCCAGTCGCTCTTTTACAGTAGCGGACACCATACCAGCTTTACCGACATACACGGCGTTTACTGCCACCGCGCCACCCGCGCCCACAACACCATTCTGGTGAACGGCATGGGACAACGCATCGGAACGGAAGGTTACGGCTGGATTCCCCGTTACTATGTCAGCGACAATATCAGCTATGTGGCAGGCGATGCTTCCAATGCTTACGGAAAGGTTATCTCTCCGCTCTGGCTGCTGCGCGGCAAGCAAAGCAACCTGGAATTTTCTCCCGAAAACGGTTGGGACGATACTGGCCTGAAAATCTTCCGCCGCCACATCGTAACCTTAGGCAAAAGCGGTTATTCCTTTATATACGACGAGCTGGAAGCCGAAGAGCCCGTGACCTGGAGCTACCAGCTACATACGGTTACCAACCCTATGAATGTGGACAAGACCCGGGAATACGTACACATACGGGCCACCAGCAAGGACGGTGCGTCCGATGCCTATCTCTTCTCCTCCGGAACGCTGGAGACGGATACGACCTCCCGGTTCTTCGTACCTGCCGTCAACTGGCTGCGTGCCGATGAGAAGGGACACTTCGCACCCTATCCCAACCACTGGCACTTCACCGCAACATCGGACAAACAGAAAGTGTACCGCTTCGCTACAATTGTGTACACACATGCCAAAGAAAATGATGCGGAAAACGCACAAGCCGCTCCCCGCAAACTGAAAGACGGTAGTATACAAATCGGTGACTGGAATATCAAAGCAAACATATCCACCGCCGGAAAGCCTTCTTTCGAGGTACGCAACACGCGCAAAGACTGCGACGCAAGCATCAGTTACAAGGATTACGGTGCAACCGTGATACACGATAACGGCAAAAAGACCGAGTTGAAAGACGAAGTTCCCGAACTGGAAATCTAACAACAAGAAAACATATACGGACACATGAAGAAACTGCTACTGCTCACAATCGCAATCTGGTACCTGACAGCCGGCTGTTACAGCCAGACAGACTGGAAAAGTTTCATGTCCCGGCAGGACATGACCTGGACCCGCCTGCCCCAAACCTGGTACGAAGCCCCCTTCATGGGAAACGGCAGCATGGGTTCCTATATCTGCAAGGAACCCGGAAAAAACGCCATACGGGTAGATGTAGGCAACAGCATGGTACACGACCACCGCACAGACGATGCGAGCATCTATGGAAGAGGCCGGCTGCTTATCGGTTATTTTCTCCTGCATCCCGTGGGAGAAATAAAATCCGGCGACCTGAGGCTGGACTTATGGAATGCTGAAACCACCGGGTGTATCCGTACCACTCGGGGAGAGATAAAGCTGAGAGCCTGTGTCACTTCCGAGAGTCCCTATATCCTGGTCGAAGCCGAAGCTACGGCAGGCGAAAAGGAGTTCACCTGGAAATTCTATCCGGAAAACACGGATTCGCCGAGGCAGTTGAATGCAATCCGGAAGGGTAACAAGAACCACCTCAAAAAAGACTATGTGTCCAATCCCGCCCCGCAACTGTCCGCACGCAATGGGCTGAGCCTCTGCTGGCAGCCCCTGCTTGCCGGCGGCGGTACTGCCACAGCCTGGAAAGAGATTAGGAAAGAGAATACAAGCACGCTTATCGTAAGCAACGCACATTCCTTTCCCGGAACAGAGGCTTTGCAAAAGGCGGAAACGGCACTGGCAAGCCTGCAGGAAGCCGACCTGCCCGTGCTCCGGAAAGCACACCGGGAATGGTGGCATAACTACTATCCGCAAAGTTTCGTGAGCCTTCCCGACAAGAAGATGGAGAATTTCTACTGGGCGCAGATGTACAAGCTGGCATCGGCCACCCGCACCGGCGGCGGACTGCTCGACAACAGCGGTCCCTGGCAAGTGCTGACTCCCTGGCCCAATGCCTGGTGGAACCTGAATGTGCAACTGAGCTACTGGTCCGTATACCCATCCAACCGGCTGGAACTGGGCATGCCGCTGGTGGATGCGATAGGAAACAATCTGGATAACCTGATAAACAACGTTCCCGAACCCTACCGGAAAGATGCCGCCGCACTGCCCGTAGCCACCGACTTTACCCTGACGGGAGCAACGGTGAATGTTCCCGGAACCGAAAAGAAAGCCCAGGTAGGCAACCTGACGTGGATTTGCCATAACCTCTGGCTACAATACCGCTTCAGCATGGACGAATCGATATTGAGGAATACCCTGTACCCTACACTGAGACGGGCCGTCAATTTCTATCTGCCTTTCCTGACAGAAGACAAATCGGGCAAGCTTCATTTGAAAAGAACCTATTCTCCGGAGTACGGTACTGCCGAAGACTGCAACTACGACATCGCCCTGTTGCGCTGGGGATGCAATACATTGCTCGAGGCAAGCAGGATTCTATCTGTCGATGACGAGCTGATACCCCGCTGGAAACAAGTTGCAGAATACCTGACCGACTACCCGCAAGACGAAAACGGCATGATGATAGGCAAGGATGTACCTTTCAGCCGCTCGCACCGCCACTACTCGCACCTGCTGATGTTCTATCCGCTCTACCTGTTGAATGCCGAGCAGAACGGCAGCAAGGAACTTATGGAAAAATCCGTAGAGCACTGGCACAGCCTGCCGGGCAATATCCTTGGATATACTTATACGGGGGCTTCTTCGCTGTATGCGGCATTCGGCGAGGGCGACAAGGCACTGGAGAAACTCAACGGCCTGTTTGCCCGCACCCTGCGCCCCAACACCATGTATATGGAAAGCGGACCGGTTATCGAGACCCCGTTGTCGGGCGCACAGTGCATACACGATATGTTGCTGCAAAGCTGGGGCGGAAAGATACGTGTGTTCCCTGCCGTACCTTCCCAATGGAAAGATGTACAGTTCAAGGACCTGAGAACCGAAGGCGCTTTCCTCGTATCCGCTGTGCGGAAAGGCGGAAAGACAAGCTTCATCCGTATCAAAAGCCTTGCCGGAGAACCGTGTATCCTACGCACCGATATGGCAAATCCGGTTGTAAAGGCAGGCAATGCCACATTGACCCTGCAAAAAGAGGGTGAGTACCTATTGGATTTAAAGAAGGGAGAAAGCGTAATCCTGACTGCCGCAGGGGGGAATATTCCCGTCATAAGTCCTGTCGGCGGAGAAGGAGAAAATTATTTCGGACTGAAATAGAAGGGCGGCTTTGGCAGAATAAAAAACAATCGGTAAACAAGCCCCCGCAAATACCCGTAAAAACAGCCTGGGTTTACGTATTCAGCGTAATCCCAGGCTGTTTTTATATACCTGTCCCATACTTTTTCAATGAAAATATAAGAAAACTGAACAGAACTAAAAGCCAAATCAACGATACTGTAGAATTACAACACACACTAAAAAGCGATTGAGCGGGAAAGAACCTAATTTAGCAAACACAAAAACAAATTGTTATTACTATCATAGATTCCGTATGAAAAACATCCAAAGAATCGTCCTTGTAAGACAGAGATAATAGCTTGATTGATAAGGAAAAATCGCTTATTTTTTTTATTTGTTCCGTTATCCAATATCACTAATTTTGCAAAAGGCAATTTGGGAATATAGCCCAATGATACGGTTAAAGACAAATAAAATAAAGCTTGATGAAGTTATATAGAACACATGATACTGTAAATGATACCGTAAATGATACTGTAAATTCCAAAGAGCAGGAAGTCTTAGATATCATCAATCAATATCCGGGACTTAATTCGTCTAAGATAGCTAAATTGATAGGGAAAAGTACATCTACTACTAAGCGCTATTTAAATTCTTTAGTTAGATTAGGAATATTTGTCATCACTCATCACCACCTACACTAACCTACTGATTATAAAATAGTTGACGTATTAAAAAGAACATTATGAAGGTGTGTCAAAATGCACACCTTCATTATTTTACGTACAAAGCCCCGACTTTCACAAGCTGGGGCTTTGTTATTACCTAAAGATTCTGTATCTTTAGGCATAAGAATTTCACTATGACAAAGATACATTTTCGTCCTTACATTCCCAACCAAACCGTTCTTTTTCCTCAAAGAATTGATGAGGATATTGCAGAAAACGATCCGGTGCGCATGGTTGACGCCCTGGTTGAGGGCTTGAATCTTGAAAGTTTCAGAAAGCTGTATAAGGAATGCGGCCGCAGCCCTTACCACCCCAAGATGATGCTCAAGGTCATTCTGTATGCCTATATGAACAACATCTACTCCTGCCGGAAAATTGAAAAGCTCCTTCACCGTGACATCCATTATATCTGGCTGGCCGGATATGAGAAACCGGATTTCATTACCATCAACCGTTTCCGCAACCGGGTGAAGAAGGAAATCAACGAGGTGTTTACGCAAACCGTACTTCTTCTCTCTTCCAAAGGCTTCATCAGCCTGAATGTGGAATACATTGACGGGACAAAGATCGAATCCAAAGCCAACAAGTACACTTTCGTCTGGCGAAAAACGGTTGAGCGGAACCGTGAACGCCTGATGAAGAAGATACATGTCCTGTTAGGGCAGATAGACGATGTCATTGCCCGGGAGAAGTCATCAGAGAACAATGAGGAGGTTGAGTTCACTCCGGCCATGCTGACTGAAATGGCAGGAGAATTGCGTCATGCATTGGAACAGGTTTCCGAGCCATCCGCGAAAGAGGAAAAGACTGAACTGAAAAAGAAACGCAAACAGCTGAAGGAACTGGAAGAACACAGGGACAAACTGCAGGAATACGACTGCCATCTGGAAACACTGCAAGAGAGGAATTCCTATTCCAAGACGGACAAGGACGCTACTTTTATGAGAATGAAGGAGGATGCCATGCGCAACGGACAGACGAAGCCCGGTTACAACCTTCAAATCGGCACCGAAAATCAGTTCATCACCGATTTTGCACTCTTCCCGAACCCTACGGATACACTGACCCTGATTCCTTTCCTGCAAT
>ERZ824978.1763-NODE-1763-length-21442-cov-6.240286_pt1 | contig 21442 bp, 16 predicted proteins | sample MGYA00519860_ERZ824978 | MGnify/ENA primary metagenome ERZ824978 (study PRJEB31778, sample SAMEA3449184) | human gut metagenome | biome: human gut; feature: human-associated habitat; material: faeces | place: United Kingdom | collected 2010/2012 ... | reverse complement strand
CGCCTATGAGGGCTACCAGCAGAAGCGCCTGGTGAAGGAAGCCATGGACAGTCTGAATATGTGGGACGCCTGCACCGTGGATGGTCAGGTCCTGGCCGCGCCCTGCGTGAACAACTTCTACAACAATACGCAGATCCTGTGGATCCGTCAGGACTGGCTGGATAAGGTGAACATGGAAGCCCCCAAGACCCTCGACGAGATGATCGCCGTGGCGCAGGCTTTCAAGGACGCCAAGCTGGGCGGCGAGGATACCATCGGCATCGCCATGACCGGCAACACCAGCCACAACTACGACGCGATCCTGGCCGCCTACGGTGCCATCGCCGGCTGCTGGCAGCCCAAGGAAGACGGCACCTATGAATACGCTTATGTCAGCGACACCGCCCGCGAGGGCCTGCTGAAAATGCAGGAGATCTATGCGAAGGGTCTGACCGTGCCCGATATGGCCGTGTGCGACGACAAGAACGTGGCCGAGCAGATCGCAAACGGCCGCGCCGGTATGTATTACGCCACCGGCTGGCACATCGTGACCGACATGAAAACCAGTATGGTCAACGATCCCGAAGCCATTTGGACCTGCGTGGCTGCTCCCAGCGTGGACGGCGAACGCTTCAAGCAGTGGACCAATGCCAGCTGCGACCAGTTTGTTTGTGTGACCACCGCCTGCGAGAATCCCGAGGCCATCTTCAAGATGATGGAACTGGAGCAGCATATGTACACCGAGCCCACCGATGAAGAAATTCCGAAGTATTATGCCGACCCCGACGACGCTTTCCTGTACTGGGATCTGCGTATCTTCCGCAACTTCGGCCGCGGCGACTTCGACTTCTACCGTTCCAAGCTGATCAACGAAGCGCTGGAAAAGAACCTGACCGTGGACGAAGTTGCTCCCGTGATCAAGGACTTCTATGCTCAGTGCCTCAAGGCCAAGGAGGGCGACCGCTCCATGCTGGGCCGCCTGATCTGCCAGACCGAGGCTTACCCGCTGCAGAATAGCCTGCTGGAAGGCGGCTGGCTGGTGCCCGCCTATAACGGCCCGCTGACCGAGACCATGAGCGTGTATGAAAGTACGCTGCTGGACGACCTGCGCAGCGCCATCGCCAAGGTCATCACCGGCGAGGACATCTCCGTGTGGGAAAAGGCCGTGCAGGATTGGTACGCCAACGGCGGCCAGACCATCACCGACGAAGTGAACGAGTACTACGCCAGCCAGAAGTAACCGGCGGATCGACGATCCCCCGTCTCAGGGCTCCGGCTCCGGGACGGGGGATTTTTGAAACGATTTATCCTGAAAGCCCGCCTGCTCTTATCGCATATTTTCACTTTGGGAGGAATTTTCATGAGCCAACAGCAAATTGCCGCGCAGCGCAGCCTCAAGCGCAGGAATCAATTCCGGCGGAATCTGCCCCTGTATTTGATGCTGCTTCTGCCCGTCCTGCTTCTGTTTATCTATAACTACATTCCGATGGCTGGCATCGTGATCGCCTTCCAGAAGTTCCTGCCTGCAAAGGGCGTGCTTGGCTCCAAGTGGGTGGGACTGCAGAACTTCAAGACCCTGTTCGGCATGCCCGGCTTTGGCCGCGCCCTGCGCAATACCCTGACCCTGTCCGTGTGGAAGATCGTGCTTGGCGTGGTGGTGCCGGTGGCCTTTACGCTGCTGCTGAATGAGCTGAGCTCCAGCGGTTTCAAGCGCACGGTGCAGACCATGATCTACCTGCCCCACTTCATTTCCTGGGTGCTGCTGGCGGGTATCTTTGTGAAGCTGCTGGGCGGCAGCGGTCTGGTCAATAAGCTGATCGTGGCGCTGGGCGGCAAAAGCATTATCTTTTTGGGCGACAACAAATGGTTCCCCTTCACGCTGATCTTTACCCACATCTGGAAGGAATTCGGCTACGGCACCATCGTCTATCTGGCGGCCGTCACCGGCGTCAACGTGGATCTGTACGAGGCCGCGTCCATCGACGGCGCGGGCCACTGGAAGCAGATGCTCCACGTCACCCTTCCTGCCATTGTTCCGACCATCATCCTGATGACCGCGCTGGCTATCGGCAATATCATGAGCGCGGGCTTCGATCAGGTCTTCAATATGTATAACGAGGTTGTTTACGAGTCCGGCGATATTCTGGATACGCTGGTATACCGCATGGGCTTCGGCGCGGGCGGCCAGTTCGGCCTTTCCACCGCCGCCGGGCTGTTCAAGTCCGTCATTTCCTGCACGCTGGTCATCGTGTCCTACCGGGTGGCTTACAAGACCAGCGGATACCGCGTTTTCTAAAGGAGGTCGTTCGTCATGGCTCAAGCCGCTGCAACTTTCAGCGCCCCGAAAAAGAAGATCAAGGTTTCCGCAGGACGGCGCGTATTCGTTATCTTCAACTATATTTTCTGCTTTCTGGTGGGCATGATCTGTCTGGTGCCGGTGCTACACATTCTGGCGGTGTCCTTCAGCGGCATCGATGCGGTGGTTTCCAACAAGGTCACGCTCTGGCCCATCGATTTCAATCTGGAAAACTATGAGATCGTAGTGGGCGACGCGCAGTTTTTCCGCTCCTATCTGGTCACGTTCCTCCGCGCCATCGTGGGCTGGGCCGTTTCCATGCTGATGACGGTGCTGGCCTCTTATCCCATGTCCCTGCGGCAGAGTGCGTTTCCCAAGCGCAAATATTTCGTGTGGTACTTCATGGGCACTATGCTTTTCAACGGCGGCATGATCCCCACCTATCTGGTGGTCCGATACACGGGCCTTCTGAATACCTTCTGGGCCATGATCCTTCCCTGCGCCGTGGGCACCTACTACATCATCCTGATGATGAACTTCATGAAGGGACTGCCGGAGGCCATTTCCGAATCCGCCTTCATCGACGGCGCGGGCCACTGGACCACTCTGACCCGGATCATTCTGCCCCTGTGCAAACCCTCCATCGCCACGGTGTCGCTGTTCATCATTCTGCAGCACTGGAACGCCTGGTTCGACGGTATGCTCTACATCAAGGACATGAGCCTGAAACCCCTGCAGACCTACCTGCGCTCCATCGTCATCGTGGACAGCGCGGTAGGCGAGACCGGCATGACGCTGGAGGACGCGGTAGCCAACGCCACGGCGGACGGCGCTAACGGCGCGAAGATCTTTCTGGCTATTTTCCCCATCATGTGCGTGTACCCCTTCCTGCAAAAGTACTTCGCCAAGGGCCTTGTCCGCGGCAGCGTGAAGGAGTAAGATAGAACCATCCAAATGAGACTGCACGGCCCGCCGGAACAGGCGGGTCGTGCGGCAGCATCAGGGGGCGGCGGGTTTTGTTCAGACGGACGGCGTTTACCCGGCTTTTTGTTATTTTTCTGGTCTGCCTTCTGGTACTGGAGGGCGCTTTATTTGCGCTGATCGCGTGGAGCCGCAGCAGCGTTCAGCATGAGCTGAACCAGTCCACGGCCAACAGCCTGCGCTATCTGAGCCAGCAGTTCGACGATGATATTGCCAACCTGCAGTATGAAATGCAGTGCGCCACCCAAAGCCGGTTTATCACGCACCTGTTTGCTTACTACCAGACGATGAAGCCGTCGGAACGCTACACCGAGCTGAATGACGCGCTGACCTATCTGGAAAACCTGAGCACCTACAACCGCAACATCGACCGGCTGGAGCTGTACAGCTACCAGCATGATTTTCGGCTGGGCGTTGGCAAAGCGCCTGCCGTAACCTATCTGAGCAGGGACGAAATGCGCTCTCTGCTGGCGGAAGTCAGAGAGGGCGGCTTCCGGCTTCTGTCCTCGCTGGAGGGCGAACTGACGGTCAACTATATGGTGCCCATTTCCAGCTATGTGACCGACCGGGAGCCCACGTTCTATCTTCGCGTTTCCTTTCGCCGGACACGGGTTCTGGAAAGTCTCCAGTCCCTCGCCACGGATGGGAACGCCGCCATGGCCTATCTGATTTATCTGCCGGAAAAGGTGGTTTACGCCACTCCCGCCGCACCGGATCACGCGGCGGCGCTGATGAGCATGGCCTTTACTGGGGAAGTTGGCTTCCTTGCCACGAAAGTGGACGGCCGAAAATACGTGGCAGTTGGAAAACTGCTGGATGAAAACCCGGACTGCCTGCTGGTGCAGCTGATCGATGCACAGAAACTGTACGCTTTTCCAAACCGGCTTCAGAATCTGATGGTGCTATTCACGGCGTGCGGCTTTGTGGCGCTGGCATTTTATATGCTCAGCGTCCGGCGCACGGTGGCGCGGCCGATCAACGATCTTCTATGGGCTTTCGACCGTATCAGCGAGGGACGGCTGCAGACCCGGCTGGAGCCCTCCTATACCGACGAATTCAACCGGCTGTCCCGTCATTTCAACCGAATGACCGCCCAACTGGCCGGGCTGATCGAAAAGGACTATAAGCAGACCATCCTTTTGCAGGACGCGAAGATGAAGCACCTGCAGGCCCAAATCAACCCGCATTTTCTTTACAACAGCTTCTACCTGCTTAGCCATCTGGTGAAAATGGAGGATCAGGAAGCGGCGGAGAAGCTCAGCCGCTATCTGGGGGATTATTTCCGCTATATTACCGATCAGAGCCGGAACGTACTGCCTCTTCAGGAAGAGTACGACCACGCCGTGATCTATTTGAGCATTCAATTGATGCGCTTCGGTCACCGGGTCTGCACCGAAATCGAGCCGGTACCCAAAGCCTTTGCTTCGCTGGCCGTACCCCGGCTGATCCTGCAGCCCCTTTTGGAAAATGTGCTGGAACACGGCATCGAGGCCGACGATCAGGTGCGGGTGAAGCTCAGCTTCCACTGGGAGGGATCCTATCTCCGCATCTGGGTGGAGGACAGCGGCAGCGCTTTGGCCGATCAGACCATCAGCCGGCTCAACGCCCAGTGCGAATCGGAGGAGACTCCGGCGGGTCATGCCCTGAGCAATATCCACCGCCGGCTGGCGATCCATTATGGCGACCCGGTCTGCGGGCTTTCTTTCAGCCGCTCGCCGCTCGCCGCTGGGCGGGCTGCGGGTATGCCTGACCGTGAAACAAAGAGAAGGAGCGTAGGCCATGGATCGAATTTTCCGTTTGCTGCTGGTGGATGACGAACCACACGTGACGGGCGCGTTGTCGCTGCAGCTGGAAGCCCGGGAGGATCTGGATGTTTATATAGCCAACAGTGCTGCGGAAACGTTGAACGTGCTGCACAAAACCCGCATCGACCTGATGGTGTCCGATATCCGTATGCCCGGTATGACAGGACTGGAGCTGCTGAGCCGGGTACAGAAAGAGCAGCCGGACTGCAAGGTGATCCTGCTGACGGGGTATGCGGATTTTAACTATGTGTACGAGGCCATGCGGCAGGGCGCGGCGGGCTACGTGCTGAAAAACGAGAGCGACGAAACGCTGCTGGAGCAGATCGACAAGGTGCTTTCAGAAATCCGCAAGGAAGAGCAGACGCGCCGTCTGCTCCATACCGTGCTGACAGAGGAAAAGCAGGAACCCAAGAGCGTGATCTCCGTCCAGAGGGCCGTTTCCCTGCCGGAACCTCAGGAGGGACAGTGCGGCACGCTGCTCTATCTGGCTGACGGCCGGGAAATGCCGCCAGGCCTGCTGAACCTGATCCCCCGGTATTTTCAGGAGGAACTGGAAGGCTGGGCATTGTTGCGTTCGGAAAGCGGAGCGTTATTTCATCGGCTCGTCTGGAAACGGGTTCGTCCTCTTTCCTGGTACAGCAGCGTACTGGAACGCCTGCAGGGGGCGTTGGCCGAAAGCTGCGGTCTGAAGCTGTCCATTCTTTTGAGCCCGCTGCCGGACGACGCACGGACACTGCCGGAAGCCCTGCGCCGGATGGAAGAAGCCTGCGCCACCCTCAAGGCGGACGGCTCGGAAGAACCCTTTGTCTATACCCTGAGCCAGCCCGTGGAACAGGACATCAACCCTTGCAGGCAGCTGCAAACCTATATCCGCAGCCATTTGAAGGACGATCTGAGTCTGACCCAGCTGGGCAATATCACCGGCTACAACGGCGACTACCTCAACCGTATGTTCCGCCGGGAAACGGGCGAACCCATCGGACGCTATATCGCGGCCTGCAAGCTGGAAAGGCTGCGGAGTCTTCTGCAAAACCCGGATATGACCATCGAACGGGCCGCGTGGGAGGTGGGCTTTACCTCCCGCTCCTATTTCAATAGATTTGTCCGCCGGGAAACCGGAATGTCGCCCAATTCTTTCCGGGAAACGCTACTGGGCGAAGCCAGATCGGAAAATCGGTCTGAAGCTCAGACAACGGGGGAAGTCCATGCTTTTGATACGGAGAAATGAGGAACCTCAGCTACGCCGGAAAACCGCCTTCCAGGCTTTACAAACAAGGGGGAACGGCGCTATCATCAGCGTACGGGAATGAAGTTCTCCCGAGGGCAACCTGAACCGCTTTTTCAAAGCTGATGGCTTCTGTGACGAATGGTTCGCAGAAGGGCGTCGGCTTTTTTGGTTTTTAGAATAGAAGCTGCAGACGGAAACACGGGAAAATATCTATATAATGACCATGGTAATTCTATGTAGGCGCTCTCAAAAAAACATTGCACACCAAAACAATGTTTTGCGTTACTGGACCCCGGCGACCGATCATGCAGGAGGATAAACGATCATGAAAAGAGCAGTTGTGTTCACATTGGTAACGTTACTGATTCTTTCCTTAGAGGCGCGATCAGCGCCGGGCGGTCCGCGCCCAACGCCCCCTGTCACATCGTTCAGCAGGCGATGCGGCTACTGCGGTTCAGAAGGTCCCCAGCGACGAATCCACATATAAAGAACTGAAATATTCGCCGGAGCCATCCTGCATGGAATACGGCTTAGGCAGAAAATCCTCCTTTGCCCGCAGATATTCCATCGTCGAAAAGCTCCGCGTGCCGGAAAGCCTTCGGATCGCGTCAGAGTCGCACTGCAGAAGCGTCGCCAGATGATTGAGCCGATCCTCGAAACGGGTCAGCTCCCCACAGCTTTCCTCAAAGGAATCCCCGTTCCTGCCGATGGCGCTGGAATAAAATGCGTGATACAAGTTCCATAAATACGTATAGTCCACAAAGAAACAGGCACAGCAGCAGTGTACTGACCGCCAGCAGATATTTGGTGCGGATGGAAGCGTTACGGCAGCGGACGGACAGGCTCATGAGCGGTTCTTCCTTCTATGCTCCCGGTATTCATTGGGCGTTGCGCCTGTTTCCTGCCGGAACAACTTGGAAAAATAATGGGCGTTATTGTAGCCGCATTGAGCTGCCACCTCCGCGATGGGCAGATTGATTGCCGGGCCGCTTCGACGTGCGCCTCCGTCATCACCCATTTAACCGTACGGCCCGTATAAAGGTATATGGGAAAAAAGATCATTGTTGTCGGCGATGATGAACAAGTCAGTCCTCTGTCCGTTGGGCTTGATGAAGCAAAAATGCAGAATTTGATGAATATGCTCATCAAAGATAAGATACCGAACGCACATTTGTGGGATGCAAAGACTTCGCTGTATGATATAGCGGCACAGGTCTATCAACCGCTGATGCTTCGGGAACACTTTCGCTGTGTGCCGGACATCATAGGCTACAGCAATCTGCTCTCCTACAGAGGAAAAATCAAGCCTTTACGTGAAGCGGGAAGTTCTCCATTCAAAACGGCAGTTGTGCCTTTTCGCATAAATGGCGTACGAAAAGGACGCAGCAAAACGAATGAGGAAGAAGCGGATGCAATCGTTGCTTTTAGGTCTGGCTATCATGCCGAGTTTATTTATTCTATGATAGATGGTTGCACCATTCCACAAAAATTCGGCGCACAAAGCCGAAACCGGCCGTTTTCATAATAGGGCATTTATCGTGTGCGCGAAGGAAAGATTTATTTGTGAGCCTGCTCGTGTATTCCTGCAAATCTAAAGGGCAAAAGAGGTATGGAGGACGCATTTTTGCATGAAAACAAACAAGCCTATCCTTTCGGATAGGCTTGTTTGCACCAACTAATGTCGGTTTTCATGGTGCGAATGTTCTTATAGGAGTTATCCAAAAGTCATTATTTTACAACGGTTTGCGGATGGTCACAAGCAGTATTTACCTTCTTTCTATCACTCAAAATTACAAAAAATGAATCATTTGGAGGTCGAACTATGCCTCATAAGACCCTTGCCATCGTAAACCAGAAAGGCGGAGTGGGCAAGACCACCACGACCGCGAACCTGGGCATCGGGCTGGCGAACAGCGGGAAAAAGGTGCTGCTGGTGGACTGTGATCCTCAGGCGTCCCTGACCGTCAGCCTGGGCTATTCCCAGCCGGACGAGCTGGAAGCCACGCTGACAGACCTGCTCAAAAAGGTACTGCTGGACGAGCCGTTTCAGCCAAAGGATGGAATCCTTCCTCATGCGGAGGGCGTTGACCTGCTGCCTGCCAACATCGCCCTTTCCGGCATGGAGGTATCGCTGGTAAACGCCATGAGCCGGGAAACTATCCTGAAGCAGTATCTGGAACCTGTCCGAAAAAGCTATGATTACATCCTCATCGACTGTATGCCTTCTCTGGGAATGCTGACCATCAATGCCCTGGCAGCTGCGGACAGCGTTCTCATTCCCGTACAGGCGCAGTACCTTCCGGCCAAGGGGATGGAGCAGCTGCTGCAGACCATCGGTAAGGTGCGTCGGCAGATCAACCCCGCTCTGCAAATTGACGGCATTCTTTTGGAGATGGTGGACAACCGCACCAATTACGCCCGGGATATGGCGGCGCTGCTCAAGGAGACTTATGGCGGGAAGCTCCGCATTTTTGACGCGGAAATTCCGCATTCCATTCGGGCGGCGGAGATCAGCGCCGAAGGAAAAAGCATCTATGCTCATGACCCCAACGGAAAGGTAGCAGAAGCCTATCGCAGTCTGACAAAGGAGGTGCTGGGCCTTGAAAAGCAGCGCGCGCAACGTGAAGCTGGCCTCGATAGATGATCTTTTCACCACAGAGGAAAACCGGCAGGAGATTCAAGCGGAAACCAAACGGGAAAAGGTGCAGATGCTCCCCCTTTCGGAGCTGCATCCCTTTCGGAACCACCCTTTCAAAGTCAAGGATGACGAAGCCATGGAGAACACCGTAGACAGCGTCAGACAGTATGGCGTACTGGTTCCGGCCATTGCCCGGCCTCTGGAAAGCGGCGGGTATGAACTGGTGTCCGGCCACCGCCGCCGCCATGCCAGCGAACTGGCGGGTCTGACGGAAATGCCAGTCATTGTCCGCGATCTGGACGATGACGCCGCCACGATTATCATGGTGGACAGCGTGCGCCCGTAAGGCGCGTGGGTTGGGCACCCACGCTGCGCGGATCATTGTAGATTATGCTTTGAGAAAGCAATAGGTAAAGTTATAAAGTGTGAAAGCACAGCCTATCGCCAACAACTAACCTCGAGTGGAAACACAACGGGGACAACAGCACGTTTGTAAAGGCACAAGTCAGCGAAGTTCCCAAGCTGCGACTGAGTGTCGAGGCGAAAGGTACTGCAAGAGGATGAAAGCTACACTGCTTGAAGGAAAGTCAGAGGCTGGGGCTAACCATCTCCCCATCGAAAAGGGAAATGATACGGTGGTGCATCGGCGGGTTAGTATTTTGCTGTCTGCGACCCGCGGAATAACCGATGCAAGCTAACCGCAAGTAGCGGAAAAATGGTGAAAACTCCCATACCGACAACAGTACAACTCATCACAATGATCTAAACGGGGATTACCTAAACTGAAATGCCGGAAACGGCTATGCGTAATGCCGCAAGGAGATAAAACCCAAGTGTAAAAAGCAAGGGCGATGACGCTGAAAATTCAGCATGGTAACGGAGCCGTCATAGTAGTCCGAGGACCCTGAATTGACAGGGATAGCCGTAAAAACGGAAGCGAATAATGACGCCCACATGGCGAAGGACGGCAGTCTATTCTTCAGTACTGAAGCAGGGAGGATGTGTGAGACATTGAGAGAACCAGTAAAAGTATTGAAAAGTCTTTCAGAACAGTCAACAAACAAACAGTACAAGTTCAAGCGGTTATACAGAAATTTATATAACCCGGAGTTCTATTTCCTTGCGTACAAAAACATCAGTCAGTCTCAAGGGAGTATGACTCCGGGAGTGGATGGAAACAGTCTCGATGGGATGAGTGAAAAGCGAATCAATGAATTGATCGAGTCCCTGAAAAATTACAGCTATCAGCCTAATCCGGCGCGACGAGTGTATATCGAAAAAAAGAACAGCACTAAGAAGCGCCCGCTCGGGATCCCATCCACGGAGGATAAGTTGGTTCAGGAAGTCGTAAGAATGATACTCGAAAGCATCTATGAGCCGACTTTTTCAAAATCCTCACACGGGTTCCGCCCTAAGAGGAGCTGTCACACTGCTCTACAGCAGATACAGAGACAGTTTACGGGAGTCGCATGGTTTGTCGAAGGGGATATCCATGCCTGCTTCGATAGTTTTGACCACCATGTAATGATCGATCTCCTAAGGAAACGGATTGAGGACGAGAACTTCATCGCCCTCATGTGGAAGATGATGAGGGCAGGCTATATGGAACAGTGGGTATACCATTGCACTTACTCCGGTACCCCACAAGGATCAGGGGTGAGTCCGATACTTGCCAACATTTATCTTTCCCAAATGGATGATTTCGCCGAAGCCCTTAAGAGCAGTTTCGACAAGGGGAATTGCGAGACCAACCATGCCTACGGTAGAGCGGCCAGCAAGCTGTTCTATACTAGGCAGAGAAACCGCAAGAACTGGCAGAATTGGGGCAAAGAAGAAAGGAGGAACGCCCTAAAATTGCAAAAATCCGCTGTAGCCAAACTACACGAAGTGCCGAGCATGACAGCGTGTAACCAGAATTATAAAAGGTTATTTTATTGCAGATATGCGGATGATTTCCTGATTGGAGTGATTGGGTCACAGGAGGATGCTCTGGCTATAAAGGAGCAATTTAAAGAATTCCTCGGGAAGGCCCTGCATTTGGAGATGTCAGATGAGAAGACTAAGATTACGCACGGGACGGACAAAGCCCGTTTTCTGGGGTATGACATCACGACATCAAAGAATAGTGCATTGCTGTACGACAAAAAGCATCAGCTCAGGAAAACCCACACAGGAGTCATCAAGCTATATGCACCAAGGGACAAGTGGCAACGCAAGCTGATGGAGTACGGCGCTCTCAGTATTCGCTATGGTGAGGACGGTAAAGAAATCTGGGACTCAAAACACAGAGGAAACATGGTTCACATGACGGACGTGGAAATCGTATCTACGGTGAATGCTGAAATCCGAGGAATGTATAACTACTATTCCATAGCAAACAACGCTACGGTGATAAAGAACTTCGCATTCATTCTGGAATACAGCATGTATAAGACCTACGGGCTGAAATACCGCAAGAGCGTGTACAAAATCCAGCGGAAGTTCAGAAAAAACGGTATCTTCTGTGTTCCCTATAACGCAAAAACGGGGCTTAAATACTGTGAATTCTACCATGATGGCTTTAAGCACAAAAAAGATACTTGCAGGTTCAACCCCGACTTGCTGCCGCCCTATGTGAAATATGATCATCCCAACTATCTGCGCACAAGGATTAAAAACGGCATCTGTGAGCTTTGCGGATGTACTACTAAGGACATCCGTATGCATCATGTCAAGAAGCTGAAAGACCTGAAGCCGGACAGCGAATGGGACAGAGTTATGTTGGTTAAGCGTCGCAAGACGCTTGCAGTCTGCCCAGACTGCTTTGCCAAAATCGTTGAAAACTGAAAGACTATGATAGATGGGAAGCCGTATACACTGAGAAGTGTACGTACGGTTTCGAGGCGAGGCAATGGAAACCTACCGTAGCGATACGGCAAGGCGCCGTTGTCTTAGCCTACAATTTGCAGCGGGAAACGCTGCTACCCAGCGAGAGGGCGTTTGCCTATAAGATGAAACTGGAAGCCATAAAACGGCAGGCGGGCAGACCGTCCAAGGAAAATCGTGACCAAGTTGGTCACAATTTCTTTGGAAAAAGAAGTGTTGATCTTCTTGCTGAGAATGCTCCGGATAGCCGCAACCAAATTCAGCGCTTTATCCGCCTAACTGCCCTGATTCCTGACCTGCTGAACCTTGTGGATGAAAAGAAAGTGGCGTTTAATCCTGCCGTGGAGCTGTCCTACCTGAAAACCGAAGAACAGGTTCTTCTGCTGGACGCTATGGAAAGCGAACAGACCACACCCTCTCTGTCTCAGGCTCAGCGGCTCAAAAAATTCAGTCAGGAAGGGAAACTTTCGGTGGATGTAATGCGCGCCATTATGTCCGAGGAAAAGAAGCCAGAAATGGATAAGGTAATCTTTACCAGTGCCCGGCTCCGGCAGTATTTTCCCAAGTCTTATACGCCCCAGCAGATGGAAAACACCATCCTCCGGCTGCTGGAACAGTGGCAGCGAAAGTGCCAGCATGAAGCGGAACGCTGAATAGTACAAAAGAAAGGAGGGGGTAAGGGATGGCAGTTTTCCGGGTAGAGCGCACCCGCGATTATACGGTCATGTCCAATCATCATCTGAAAAACCGGTCGCTGTCGCTGAAGGCAAAGGGACTTTTGTCCGTCATGCTGTCGCTGCCGGATGAATGGGACTATACCCTTCGCGGACTGGCGGCCATCAGCAGGGAAGGGGTGGACGCCATCCGGGAGGCGATTCGAGAACTGGAGGATGCAGGCTATATCGTCCGCTCCCGTGGGCGCAACGAAAAAGGCCAGCTTTCCGGCACCGAGTATGTGATTTATGAGCATCCGCAGCAGAGTGCGGATGCACCTGCGTTGGATAATCCCACACAGGAAAAATCCGTTGTGGCTGACAAGCCCAACGGAGAGCCAAAATCCATAAAGCCTTTGGATTTCAACGCTTCCAAGGCGATTTCCGAGTCTTGCGAAACGTCCGGCGGCAGTGGGAAAACACCTATGTGGGAAAATCCAACGTTGGAGAATCCAACATTGGAAAAGCCTACGTTGGAAAACCCTACGTTGGAAAATCCAACGCAATTAAATACTAAGAGATCAAAGACGAATTCAGAAAGGAAACAACAAACTAATTCCTCTATCCCTCTATCCATCCCCTCCCCCTCTCTGCCTGCACAGACGGAAGGAGGGATGGAGGAGGATCAGGTCCGAAAGTACCGGAATCAGGTGAAACGGAACATCGACTATTTCGAGATTTCGGAGGACTACTCGGCCAATCTGGAGCAGCTGGATGAAATCGTCGATCTCATGGTGGAAACGCTCTGCTCTACTCGTCCGACTCTGTCGGTTGCCGGGGACAACCTTCCGGCTTCGCTGGTCAAGGAACGGCTGCTCAAGATCAACTGCATGCACATCCAGTATGTCATGGACAGCCTGAAATCCAACACCACGCCTGTACGCAACATCAAGCGCTATCTGCTGACCGTGCTATTCAACGCCCCCGCCACCATCGACCACTACTACTCGGCACAATTCCGGCACGAATACTACCAGCAGGCCCAAAGAAGCCGGGCAGAAGGGTAAACTTTTCAGGAGGTTAGTTCCATGCAGGAAGACATTGAAAACAGGGCGGTCGCTCTGGCCATTAAGAGCGTCAAGCTCACAGGTCACGGGCTGAAGGTCGCCATTGCCAAGTATCTGGCCCATCAGAAAGAGCAAAAACTGCACACGGCTCCCACAGGCCGTCAGACGGTTAAACAGCTGATGCGGCAGGGGCAGAGCGTGTCCAACATTGAGATCACAGACGGGAATATCAAGTCCTTTCAGCGCGTGGCCCGCAAATACAGCGTGAATTACGCGCTGAAGAAAGACACTTCGGGAGAAATCCCCAAATACCTGGTGTTCTTCAAGGCTAGGGACGCTGACGCTCTGACCGCCGCCTTTCAGGAATACGCCGCCCGGGAAATTAAACGGGAAAAGAAACCCACGATTCAGGAGCAGCTTCACAAGGCACAGGCCAAAAGAAAAACGCGGGAGCGTGCAGAGAAGCCTAGACCGACCCAACTGCCCGAAAGATAATCCTCACAGGAGGGATGCCCTATTCCAAAACAATCCCAATATTTTCGAGAACGAGCGCTTTCCGCTTTGGCCGTTCTCCTGCTGCTTGCAGGTATGGCGGCCTTTTTTCTTCCCATTGCAGCCACGGAAAAGAAAATCCAGCAGGATACGGAGGATTACGCCCTGCTGAGGGGCCAACTGACCGGCACGGCTTCCCCAAGTCCTGCCCCAGCACTCACGCCGGCAGTTTCCCAAAATGAAAAGCAGCCATTTGTTCCATTGCCGCCAACGAGTACGACTGCGGAACCCCGGCACACGGCTGCGGACTTTGCCGCCTGTCAGAAGATAAACCCTGATTTCATCGGCTGGCTGCGAATTTCAAACACCCCTATCGATTACCCGGTGGTCCAGTCGGATGATACCGATTACTATCTCCGCCATACGTTCACTGGGAAGAAAAGTTATCTGGGAACGCTGTTTGCGCTGGAAAGAACGAATTTTCAACCCCCAAGCCAAAATATCGCCATTTACGGCCATCATCTCCGAAGTCATGCGCAGGCCATGTTCAGCTCCCTGATGGAATATAAGGAGCCAGGCTTTTATGAGAATCATGCAACAATTTATCTGGATACGCTCTACCACACAGGCACTTACCAGATTTTTGCCGTTCTTCATATGCGAAATGGCGACTGGGAACCCTCAACGCCGGACTTTAACAGTGACGAGGCGTTTCCTGCCTTTATAGCCCGTGCAAAGGCGCTGTCCCTGTATGATACCGGCGTGGAAGTTCATGAAAAAGATTCTATTCTGACCCTTATCACCTGCGACCGCAGCTTTGACGGCCAGGACGGACGGCTGGTCATCATGGCGGTGGAAAAATCAGAACCCATGAAAGGATGAAAAGCGTGTACACCAAGAAAAGAAAGAAAATTCTGGCGCTGCTGCTGGCAGCCGCAATGCTGATTTCTGCTGTAAGCTTTGCCGAGGAACCGAAAGGGCAGCCGGCAGAAGATGCCGCCATGGATGAAAGCTTCATCCTCGATGAAGCTGACTTCAAATCAGAACCCACGGTGGAGGATTTGCCCTTGGAAGAAGCCGATTTCCAGCCCCCTACAGAGGAATCCCCTGCCGATGAACCCGCAGACAAACCGGAACCAGTTCCCAATGAGACGCTGATCTCTGCCGGGCTGGAAAGCTGGATTGCCGTCAAAGGTCATGCGTATGTAACAACGTCAGGCACTACCGAGGTCTATCCTTCGGCAGACAATGGAGTCCCCTTTTTCAGCCTTTCCGGCGGTGCTGTGCTGCTGGCTACGGAGCTGATCCGCCAAGCGGATTTCAGCCGTGTTAAGGTCTGGTGGATCACCGGGGAGGAAGAAGCCCTCACCGGATATGTGGCGGAAAGCGCCCTGTCCGAACCCATTCTGACAGACGAGGAAGCCAGCGCGTTGGCGGGCACACGTTCTGCAGCCTGGACTGCCACGGACGCTGGCGAGCTGCTTGCCTTTACGGCAGCGGGTGAAAAAATCGAAGCAGCTGCCGAAACGCCTTTTGAGAGCCCTCCCTTGGAGAAGCCTGAAGAAAGAGAAGAAGCCGCAGAAGAAATTCCATCGGAAGAACCACTCATCATTCAGCCGGGCGACTACCGCGCTGTTACTCCGGCCACGAAGGTCTATTCCCGCGTGGAGGAAATCGCCGATGAAGAAAGCTGCATGGGCGTTTTCGTAAACGCCGCCGTGGTGCTGGTAGAAGGGAGGGAGCAGGACGCCCAAAACCGCTGCTGGCTGCTGGTGCGTTATCTTTATGGAGATGATTTTGCAGATGGTACGCTGAAATGGGCAGATACGGCGTCCGTCTATGTGCTGGCCAGCGAAACAGCTGCCACGGACGCGCAGGCCCTGACGGTTACGGACTATGCGCTGCCAATCCTGCCGCAGACTTTCGGTCTTCGTTCTGCCAGCCCCATGAATGGGTTCAGCCTGAAAACCATCCATGCGCCCATTCCGTCCTTTTCTGTGGGACAAAGCGGGCTGTATGGCAGTTCCGGAAAGGACAGCGACTATCTGCAAATTGCCAAGTCGCCGGATCACGGGACGATTTACGCTACGCCCCATTATTTGGAGGGCTTTACCGTGTATTGCCTGGAACACAATCTTTCCGGCCCCGGTGAAAACATCTCCGGCGGGGGCCAGCAGCCCAAGGGGCCCTACCTGATCGTAGATATGGATTCCTACCGCAGCAATCCCGGCTATTCCAGCATTCTCTATCACGAATCCACATTGCACGCCATTGGCTGGGTGCTTCGGCATACCTATCCCTTTATGGCGCTGGACCGCAGCGATTCGGACAATCTTACCTGGTCGCGCGTGGCGGGTCAGTTCGCCATCCGGCAGGTCATCCGCGAAATGGAGGGAGCGCAATACGTCCGTTCTTACTGGAATATGGATAACTTTTACCGGGCCAGCGGACAGGCTCCCGCCGTTTATCTGGAATACGCCCGCTGGCTGGCGGCAAACGGCATTGCCCGGGGCAGGATCACTGGCGATATCCAGGTATCCGGCCAATCCACCCGTCTTTCCGGCAGCGCTTATGTGGGTACGGTGACCCTGACCACCGACGCGGACCGGATGCGCATCCGGAAGTCTGCCATCCGCCTTACCGGCAACAGTGCCGGTGCAGATGACCACTATTACTATCTGAACAGCGGCGATACCCTTTCCATCACCTCCAGTCAAATCCCCTTTACCATTACTGTAGAATCGGTTTCCTCCGAGGAGGAAGAAGCCAGCTTCCTGGTAGGCGTTCCGTCCGCAGCCATTCAAAAGGTGCTGATTCCGCAGCAGGGCGTGCCCTATCATCTGAAGTCCCTCTCTCTTACCTTTGAAGTACCCATGGGATCGATAGCGGTCATGAAAAAGGACGTTCAGACAGGCGCGGCACTGGCCGGAGCTGTGTATGAACTGCTGAACCCGGCAGGTACTGTATTGCAAACCCAGACCACCGGGGCGGATGGCGTTGCCTCTTTTCCGAATCTTCAGCCCGGAAACTACCTTGTTCGGGAAAAAGCTGCGCCCCAGGGCTATACGATATCCGTAAACCATACGCAGAACGTAACGGTCACGGCAGGTTCTTCATCCACCGTAACCTTTGCAAACGACACAGCGACCGCCAGAATCCGTATCGTCAAAAAAGACCAGCTGACCAAAGAGCCGCTGGCAGGCGCGGAGTTTATCGTCACACGCCTTTCGGCTCCCGCTGGAAGAAACGGTGTGGATGAAGTTGTCGCCGTATTGACTACCGGCGCAGACGGCTGTGCCGAAACCGGCTGGCTGGACTGGGGCAGATATCGAATTGACGAAACCAAAGCGCCTTCTCATTTTGTGGACAGTCATTTTTCTGCCGAAATCGACGCCTATGAGAATGGCAAAACGTATCAGATGGAGGTGGAAAACGAACCCACAAAGGGATGGATCCGGCTCACTAAAACGGACCGTCTGAATGGCAATCCCATAGAAGGCGTCACTTTCGACATTCTTTATGAGGACACATCCGGCGAGAAACTTGCCGCTACCATGGTGACGGACTCAAACGGCGTTGCGGTTTCCCCGCCGCTTTGCAAGGGCCGGTATGTGGTGCGGGAGCATGGCGCGACAGCAGGCTATGTTTTTGAGGAAATCTCGTTGGATGCTGCCGTGAAGCCGGATGAAATTACCGAACTGCAAGCCACAAACCAGCCGGTGCAGATCAAACTCAAGCTGTACAAGCGCGATGCGGAAGAATATGACGGAGACAATCCCAATGCAGAGGGCCGCAGTCGAAAGGAACTTCCGAAGCCCTACCGCATCAGCGCTCCGGCTACCCGCGGCGACGGCGTTCTGACGGGGGCGGAGTTCCGGCTTTTGGCGGGCGAGAACATTCGGAACCGTCAGGGAGAGGTGGTTTATGAAAAAGGCGCTGTGGTGATGGAAGCGCTTAAAACCCAGGGAGAGGATGCGTCCGTTACTACGGGAGAACTTTGGCCGGGATTGTACGAAGTGGAGGAGGTCACGCCGCCCGCAGGCTATCAGCCCAGCGACAAGCACTTCTTCGTGGATGCCCGAAGCGCGGCTTTGCAGTCCGCAGAAGCCGTTGTGACGTATGAAGGGCTGAAAACCAACGAAATTCTGCACGGCGCTTTCGGAATTGTGAAATTCACAGGAGAACATGAAAGCCACAGCGGCGCAGGGGTGATCGAAACGCCGGAAAAGGGCGCGGAATTTGAAGTGTATCTGAAAAGCGCAGGCAGCTACGAAAACGCCCGAGACATAGAGCGTGATTATCTGGTAACGAATCGATATGGGCGCGCCACAACCAAAGCCCTGCCCTATGGCGTATATGTGCTGCGGCAGACCATTGGTAAGGAAGGGTACGCCATGATGAACCCCATGGACGTGCGAATCGACGGCACAGAAAATCGGAAAGACCCGCCCACGCTGATTCTGAATAATCAGGCCCTTCACTACCGGCTGCGAATGGTCAAAATTGACGCGGAAACTGGCAAACCGATTGCTCTGGCGGGAACTGCCTTCAAACTGAAGGATGCAAACGGCTGCTATGTGACCCAGCAGGTTCGCTATCCTACGCCGATGGAACTGGACACCTTTCTCACCAATGAAAACGGCGAGGTCACCTTGCCGGAAACCGTTCCATGGGGACAGTACTTTATAGAGGAAATCAAGGCTCCCGAAGGGTACTTGCTTCTTTCGGAAAGAGTGGAGGTTTTCCTTGGGCACACAGGAGATACGGCCGGCGAAAGCTACGAGGTGACGGTTGAAATTCCCAATACGCCGGTCAGGGGAAAATTTCTCGTGGAAAAGAAAGGCTTGCAGCTGACCGGCTTTGAAACGCGGACGGACGCCTATGGTCATGAAATACAGCAGCCGGTCTATGAAGAAGGCTGTCTGGCCGGGGCGGTCTTTGAGATTCGTGCGTCTGAAACCATCACAGGAAAAGACGGCACTGTCTGGTATGAGAAAGGCGAACTGGCAGATACGCTTGTCACAACAGCAGAGGAAGCCGTGGCTTCCCAGACGCTGCCGCTGGGTCAATATTACCTGATAGAAACGGCTGCTCCAGAAGGATATGTTCTGGATTCCACCCGCCATGAGGTGGAGCTTGCCTGTACGGATAGCCAAACGCCGGTTGTCACAACTGCCCTTTCGATCCGCAATGAATTTCTGCCTGCGGAAATTACCCTGTACAAAGAAAAAGAGGTTTTGCAGACAAAACCTCATGCCGATGGAACGATAACGCAAGTTCTGGGAAACGAGCCCGGAGAGGGATTTGTTTTCGGACTGTATACGGCCAAAGACCTCCTGTTCCCCGGCGGAACGCTCATGGCAGATACGCTGCTGGCTACCGGTGCGACCGATCACGAAGGCAAGCTGACCTTGGAGGGCCGCTATCCCCATGGCGAGTACTACATCCAAGAATTGTTTGCCCCTGCCGGATGGAAGCTGAATCCGGCTGCTTTCCCTGTTACGCTTGATTCTTCCGTTCAGGAGAATGGCGTCATTCGGGTTCAGCTGTCTGAAACGGTTCACGACGAATTGATTTATACCGAAGTCACCCTGACCAAGACCGATATCACAGGCGCAAAGCCCCTTCCCGGCGCAGAAATCGAAGTGAGAAATGACCAGAACAAGGTGATCTATAGGGCCGTCACCGATGAAAACGGCCAGATTCCCGGCATTCCTGTCACACCGGGCCGCTATACCTTCCACGAGGTACTGGCCCCTGACGGCTACGCCCTTAGTGAGGCGGAACGATCGTTCACGGTGGATAAAAGCGGGGATGTGACCGGCGATACCGTCCTTCAGGACGACTACACCCGCGTTACGCTGCTGAAGCAGAATGAAAACGGTCTGCCGCTGGCAGGGGTGGAGTTTGCTCTTCAAAAAGAGGACGGTTCCATGCTGATGACGGCAGTGTCGGACGAACTTGGCATCGTGACCTTTGAGAAAATTCCCTTTGGCAGCTATACCATCGTGGAAACAGCGCCCCTCTCCGGATATCTTCGCAGCGGAGTCAACGTCTGTCTGACAGTGGACGGCAGCTTTGTGAATCCAATCCAGCCCTTGGCCACCATTGTCAATCGGCCTATGGAAATCCTGCTGCATAAGGTGGATCCCGAGGGAAATCCGCTGACAGGCGCGGTCTTTGCACTGCTCAATGGGCAGGGCGAGACGGTCCAGACCGCTGTTTCCGATGAAAACGGCAGGGTACGATTCACCTCCATTCCCTATGGACAATATACCCTCCGGGAAATGGAAGCTCCCGCTGGATTCAACCGGATGGAAGACCTTTCCCTGGTGGTGGACGACAGCCTGATCCAACCACTGACGTATACCTGCGTAAACATTCCCAATCATTACGAATTTTTGAAGACGGATTACCGGAAGAAACCGTTAGCAGGGGGAAAATTTGCGCTGGAGAACGCTGAAGGACAGCTACTGCAAGAGCTGGTATCCGATGAAAACGGCGTTGTCCATGCGACTGGCCTTGCACCGGGACGTTATGTCATTCGGGAGATACAAGCACCGGAAGGCTTCAACCGAAGCGAGGAAACCATTGAACTGACGATAGACGAGCAGTATGTGCCGCCCAGGGAGCGGTTCTGCTTCATCAACTACTCAGGGATTCAGACGGGCTTTGAGATGACCATGACTCCCGTTATGTGGACAGGCGCCGGGCTGATGCTGACCGCATTTATAGTTTTGTGCGCAAAACGAAAAAAGCGGCGCGGGTAAGCCGGGGCGTTCACGTATCCGGGCAGGAGACCAACCTCTCCTGCCCGTTTCCATGTTCCAAAATCATTGGAAGGAGTGGAACAATGAATCCCAAAAGAAAAAAAATCATTCTTTCCAGCGTTTCCTATTTGTTTGCGGCGCTTTTTGCCACGAAGCTGGGTCTTGCCTGGCGATTGGCCGAAGGAGCGGATGCATCTGCCAAGCTGCTAAATTTGCTGGATACGCTGGCAGTCGCTTTTTCCAGTCCAGCGCCCAGCTTTCATCCCTTCGATCTGTGCACCGGTCTGGTCACGGCAGGCATTCTACGAGGCATCGTCTATGTCAAGAGCAAAAACGCTAAAAAGTATCGGAAAAACGAGGAGTACGGCTCGGCCCGCTGGAGTGCATAATTTTAAGTGTAAATGACACATACATGGACGCACAGGAGGTTATGCACATGACTGATTATAGCAAAATTACAGCCCTTTACTCCCGCCTTTCCGTGGGCGACGAGGACAGGGACGGCGGCGAGAGCAACAGCATACAGAACCAAAAAATATTTTTGGAGAACTATGCCAGAGGGCAGCACCTAACCAATATCCGGCACTACATCGACGATGACGAAAGCGGCAGATTTTTTGACCGTTCCGCCTACTCCCGCATGATGGACGATGTGGAAAACGGGAAAA
>ERZ824978.1759-NODE-1759-length-21475-cov-4.574837_pt1 | contig 21475 bp, 17 predicted proteins | sample MGYA00519860_ERZ824978 | MGnify/ENA primary metagenome ERZ824978 (study PRJEB31778, sample SAMEA3449184) | human gut metagenome | biome: human gut; feature: human-associated habitat; material: faeces | place: United Kingdom | collected 2010/2012 ... | reverse complement strand
GCTATATCCTTCCCACTACCGGGCGGATTCGGGACTTTAACCCGTTAGAAACGTGTGCCGCCAGGCGTACCACAAAAAGAACCCCGAAGGAATTTCCTTCGGGGTTTGTAGCAGGGCTACAAGGATTCGAACCTTGAAATGACGGAGTCAGAGTCCGTCATTTTTGTTGCTGTTTTTCCCCTATATTATACCATTCTTAAGAAATAAAGGATTTAAAATTGACCTATCGATTGACCTATCGCTCAAAGCTTCTCTTAATTTTCCATCCTGCTAAGGTAATCTTTCACTGCCAATATTACAGACTTTGTATTTTCAATCTGCTCCATAGTTTCTTCTTTAGAGGCAATATAAAAATCATCATAGTCACTTTTTTCTCTTTTCTGCTGCAAGCGTGCCAGCTTACGTCCAATCTCTCGTGGAATTTTTTCAGTCGCAGCATAGGTTCTATTGAAATAAGCAACCACATCCTTATGTTTTTTGAAATCGACCTCCTCTAATGCCAAAAGAGCCTTTATCGCATAAAAAGATCGGTTGATCGCATCTCTGTACAATCCCTTTTTCAGGCAATCTTCCGCAACCGTCAGACTATCCTCTGAATTTTTCATTCTATAGTTGCATAAGTCAACTCTTCTTTCATCCGGCAAGTACGATTCCCTCCTTTTTGACATTATCATAATAAGGCAGGGCTCCCAGCCAATAGTTGAAATGATCTTCATTCTTAACATTTACGCTTATCAAGATTCCAAAAGTCATCTCATATTCAAAGGCCATATCATACACTTTATTTTCAAACTCTTTAATTTCATCATCTGATAAGGAGGTCAATATCATAAGATCCATGTCCGAGTTCACTTTAAAATCGCCACGGGCATAGGAACCATATAAAATAATTTTCTTGAGTGATTTGCCAAATATCTTCTGCATCTCATTTGTAAAGGCTTCCAATATTTCCCTTTTATCTTCCATGACACTTACCTCCTTTTCATTTATAGTTATATATAGTATACCACATATGTACGCTTTTCTTCCAGTGCGGCCTTTTCATTTTTATAGGTATTATAAATTGACCTATTCGTCAGGAAACAATCTGATTATTCCATATACTATGTATTTTCAAATATAAAAAACCTCGAAGATTTCTCTTCGAGGTTTCGTAGCAGGGCTACAAGGATTCGAACCTTGAAATGACGGAGTCAGAGTCCGTTGCCTTACCGTTTGGCGATAGCCCTATGTGCTGTTACCTTTGGTATTATACATAATATATTCGGGTTTGGCAAGTACTTTTTTCGTTATTTTTTTATCAGGTTGTATTTTTTTCAATACGCAGGGCTTTCTCATCTGAAAACCCTTAACAAGTCTGCGTAAATTTGGTATGGTTTAAGTACAATAGAAACGAGTCAGACATACAATAATTGATTTTCAGGAGGTTACTATGAGATACTTTTTTACCGGTAAAATTGAGAAGAAGGACAACCTCTTCTGCATCCGTATCCCCTTTAATGTATGGGAGGTCTGCAAGCAGCGTGATGTAATTCAGGGCGACCTGATTCTGGACAATAAACATATTGACTGTGAACTTCTTCCGGAAGAGAAGGGCAACTATAAGATTCATTTAAAAGATGAGGACGTGGCACACATTGATGTCACACAGCCTCATAAGATCCTGCTTCATATCGGCTCCAGCTTAATCAAAATGGATCAGAACAGCCCCTACAGCTTTGACAATCCAATTCGCAGGATTGACCACATTGATATTATTACCCAGCCGGAGGACGGTTTATGTGGGCAGACCTGTGTTGCCATGCTGGCAGGAGTTACCATTGCCGAGGTAATCAGTGTTATGGACTGCCGTGAATGGCAGGCTACGATGGGTCGCATCATTTCTGCATTGAATTACTATGGCATCGATCACAGCGATGTCATCATGTATACCGAAGGAGAGGAAGCCACCCTTCCCAAGTGCTGCATTATGATGGAGAAGATGGGACGCTATTGTCATTACCTGATTCACTTTGATGGCCAGTTCTATGATTCCAATTTAGGAATTCTTAACGAATATGATATGAGCAAGTTATTGGGTTATCTGGAAGTGAAGGTAAATTAGTGAATTCATCCAGTTCACAGTCTGTTATGTTAAGATGTCGAGATCAAAAGCCCCGACTTTGATACCTACGGATTGCTTCGTGCTACAAACTCCCGTATCCGGTTCAGCACCGGTATACGGGAGTCTTATTTTTATAAACTTATGCCATTCTGCATGGCTGTATCCGGTCACCTAGACCTCAAACATCAGATCCGCATAGGTCGGCATCGGCCACATATCCTTTTCAACCAGCATTTCCAGGTGGTCAATCGGAGCACGCAGGGCATCCATATCCTCTTTGACGACATCCTTGTAGAAGAATGCCTGTTCCCTTGCATCCGTAATCTTTCCGGCCTTCTCTTCGTCAATCTTCAATGCTTCCAGTGCAAGCTTTGCACTCTTCAGTTCTCTGGATACCTCATTCAGCAGTTCTTCCTGCACAGAAGCATCTGCACCGGCCTCTGTTACTGCAATCACGGCATCTGCCAGCTTCTTACTGTAGGATATACATACCGGAAGCAGCTGGCGGGAAGCCATATGGATCATCGTAAGCGCTTCGATATTCAGCGTCTTCGCATAGGTTTCATAAAGAATTTCTTCTCTGGATTCCAGTTCCGCCCTCGTAAAGATTTTAAACTTCTCAAACAGCTTTACGGCCTTATCTGTTGTCAGGGTATCGACCGCATCGACCATGGATATGAGATTGGGTAATCCGCGGCGTTTGGCTTCTTCTACCCATTCCGGAGCATAGCCATTGCCATTAAAGATAATTCTCTGATGCTCGGAAAAGTACTTTTTAATCAGATCATGCACTGCCTGGTCAAAATCCTCTGCCTGCTCCAGTTCATCTGCTGCTTCACAGAAAGCCTCTGCCACAATTGCATTTAACGTCGTGTTCGGACTTCCCACAGAATCAGAAGAGCCTACGCTTCGGAATTCAAACTTATTACCGGTAAAGGCAAACGGCGAGGTGCGGTTACGGTCGGTGGCATCCTTCGCAAAATCAGGAATGGCAGACACACCGGTCTCCATCTTACCACCCTCAAGACAATGGGAAGCTTCCCCTGTTTCCACAAGCTGCTTTACCACGTCTTCGAGCTGTTCTCCCAGGAATACGGACATAATTGCCGGAGGCGCTTCATATCCTCCAAGACGGTGATCGTTTCCAACATCGGATGCACTCTGGCGCAGCAGATCCGCATGGACATCCACAGCCTTGATAATGCAGGCAAGCACCAGGAGGAACTGGATATTTTCATTCGGGGTTTCACCCGGATCAAGCATATTCACGCCATTATCCGTAGTCAGTGACCAGTTATTGTGCTTACCGGAACCATTCACACCGGCATATGGCTTTTCATGGAGCAGACAGGTCAGATTGTGACGCTCTGCCACCTTCTTCATGGTCTCCATAATGAGCTGATTATGATCTACCGCAACATTGGCTGTTTCATAAATCGGAGCCAGCTCATGCTGTGCAGGAGCCGCCTCATTGTGCTGGGTCTTCGCCGTGACACCAAGCTTCCAAAGCTCCAGATTAATATCCTTCATATAAGCGCCGATCCGTTCACGGATGGTTCCGAAATAATGGTCATCCATTTCCTGTCCCTTCGGAGCAGGCGCTCCAAACAGGGTTCTTCCTGCAAAAATCAGATCTTCACGCTTCAAATAATTATCCCGGTCTACCAGGAAATACTCCTGCTCTGCACCAACACTCGGAATCACTCTCGTTGCTTCCGTATTGCCAAACAGACGCACGATACGAAGAGCCTGCTGGCTGATCGCTTCCATGGAACGCAGAAGCGGTGTTTTCGTATCCAGCGCTTCTCCCTTATAAGAACAGAATGCAGTCGGAATGCAAAGAATCACACCCGTTGCATCCTCGCGCAGGAATGCCGGAGACGTAATATCCCATGCAGTATAGCCACGTGCTTCAAAGGTTGCACGAAGCCCGCCCGAAGGAAACGAAGAAGCATCCGGCTCACCCTTAATGAGCTCTTTGCCGGAAAATTCCATCAGCATTTTCCCATCCACATCCGGATGCGTGATAAAAGAATCATGCTTTTCAGCCGTAATACCAGTGAGGGGCTGAAACCAGTGCGTATAATGGGTTGCACCATTCTCAACTGCCCAGTCCTTCATGGCTTTTGCCACCACATCTGCTGTTGCCGGAGAAAGTTCACCGCCGCAATCCATTGCCTTGATTACTTCTTTGTAAACATTCTTTGGAAGGCGTTCCCGCATGGTCGCACGGGTAAACACCCGGCTGCCAAAAAGCGCCTCGACATCTTTCACATCATTCATTGTTTTCCTCCCTCTGTCTATTCTCCAGTCCTTAAGATCTTAAGGATCCCACGCATGGAAAACAGCAATTATTCAGCGTTTTCCGGATCCATCTTACGGACACGAAGAAGATCAAATACCGCAGGTACGGTACTTAATTCCACATACAAAACCTGCTGTGGATGGGGTGCGCTTTCTACCTGCTGCCCATCCTCTGTTCTTAAGGATAACACGGAAGCTTCTATGTTGTCACCATCAGGTTTCATAATTTCAATGCGGTCGCCCACACAGAATTTGTTCTTCTGCGTGATTTTCGCAAGTCCCTCTTCTGTGACCTCTTCAATGCTTCCCAGATAAATATATTCGTTGATATAAGTATTGGAATCATAAATCTGCGTATTCTCATCCGGCTTTCCAAAATAAAAGCCCGTCGTAAACTGACGGTATGTGCACTTGGAAATTTCTTCCTTATACCATTCCATGTTGGCACGATATTTCTCCTCAGATTCGAGATAATCATCAATCGCTTTCCGGTAGGTTCTGGCAACTGTTGCCACGTAAAGCGCCGTTTTCATACGTCCTTCGATCTTGAAGCTGTCAATTCCCGCCCCGATCATCTCCGAAATATGCTCAATCATGCACAGATCCTTGGAGTTAAAGATATAAGTTCCGCGCTCGTTCTCATATACCGGGAAATACTCGCCCGGACGCTTCTCCTCCATAACGGAATATTTCCAGCGGCAGGGATGCGTACAGGCTCCCTGGTTGGCATCTCTTCCTGTAAAAAAGCTGCTGAGCAGACATCTTCCCGAATAGGAAATGCACATTGCCCCATGGATAAAGCTTTCGATCTCAAGATCCTCCGGAATATGTTCACGGATCTCTTTAATTTCGGCAAGAGACAGTTCTCTTGCCGATACCACACGTTTTGCTCCCTGCTGATACCAGAACCGGTAGGTCATATAATTCGTATTATTGGCCTGTGTAGACACATGAATATCAATTTCCGGGCAGATTTCACGCGCAAGGGTAAACATTCCCGGATCTGCAATAATCAGGGCATCCGGCTTTAATTTCTTCAGTTCCTTAAAATATTCCCTTGCTCCCTCAAGGTCCCGGTTATGTGCCAGAATATTGGCTGTCACATGAACACGCACGCCTCTCTCATGGGCAAAGGCGATTCCTTCCTTCATGCTCTCTTTATCAAAATTCCTGGCTTTTGCGCGAAGTCCGAATGCTTCGCCTCCGATATATACCGCATCTGCTCCAAAAAGCACGGCTGTTTTTAAAACCTCCAGTGAACTGGCAGGTATCAAGAGTTCCGGTTTTCTCATTCTGTCTCCTTGACTGTTCTTACTATATTTATATGATGCCAGGGTCAAAAGGTCTAAAACCACATGAGCTTGCTCATAGGTGGTTGAAAGACCTTGGGACCCGCTCCGATATGAGCATAAAAGTGGGATGCTAATCCCACGATATGCGAATATTGGATAGGATTGTGGGAGTGCAAAGCACGGAACAATCCGTAGGCATCATAGTTGGGGGCTTTTGACCCCAACTCATTTTATATACTTTTACAACTTATTTATGTTCCTGTCTGTCAGATCTCTTATCTATCCTCAAATACGGAACCTGCTTACGGCCTGCTGATACGAACACTGATCGTCATTCCATCACCTACCGGCAGAATATCCGTGCGAAGCTCCTCATGATGCTTCAGTTCATACAGATAATCCCGCATCCGGGCATGAATTGTACGGTTTCTTCTCGTTACCGCAAACCGCGACTCACAGACATCCCCGTCCTGAAGCACATTATCGGAGAGCAGTACGCCTCCCTCCGGCATTAATTTCAGAATATGCGGAAGGAAGTGGATATATTGTCCCTTCGCCGCATCCATAAAAATCAGGTCATACGGTCCTTCCAGCTCTTTGAGGATTTCTGTGGCATCTCCCTCCAACAGGGTAATCCGGTCTTCCCTGCCCGCCTTTTTGAAATTCTCCCTGGCAAGAGGAATCCGCTTTTCATATTTTTCAATTGTTGTAATATGGCAGTCTTCCGGTCCATATTCCGCCATCAGTAACGCAGAAAAACCAATGGCCGTTCCCACCTCTAAGATCTGCTTCGGCTGCTGCATTGCAAGAAGCACCTTCAAAAAGCTCTGCATCTGAGGTCGGATAACAGGTACATTGGTTTCCTTCGCATATCGCTCCAATTCCGTAAGAAAGGGAGTATTCCCCGTGTCCAGGGAATGAATAAATGTACTGATTCTTTCGTCTGTAATCACCGTCTATTCTCCCGTTTCCGTTAATTCTGAAGATTCTGCCGTATCTTCCGGAAGCACCTCTGCTTCCATATCCTCATTGCCTGATTCTTCCGGAGTTATTTCCTCTTCGGACTGATCTGTGGCATCTCCGGTCTCGGCATTCGGTGCAACGGTATTGCTGTTTCCTTCCTCACCTTCACCCGCAAGAATTTCGAGCATTTCTTCTGCCTTCATATCCGTACTCAGATCATAAATTCCGGGTTTGATTTTGTCATGCTGTGCCGACAGAAGCTCCTGCACGACAAACAGCCGGTAATCGGAAATTAATCCCTTTTCTTCGAGCATCTTCGCAATATCCTTGATATCTGCATCCTCAGCAATTCCAACGGTAATCGTCCGTCCTCCGGTTATGGACATCGGCTCGTCCGCAAATACACGGTAGCCGAAGTCATATGCTTTCGTTGCACCCTTAAACACCAGGATAATTGCAGCCGCAAGCACTAAAACCTTAATAATTGTTTCGATTACTGTTCCAATTAATGCTTTTGCATTCATAATACTACTGCCTTTCTCATGCCTTTCAACCATTCCGAATGGTTACCATTATTCGAAGTTCAGCCCATCCACAATCAGGGCATTAATTTCCTGCATCATCCGGCAAAGAGCCAGCTCCGCCTTTAAAAAGTCATCTACAATTACATTTTCACGGAATTCCTTGTATTCCTTCTCAAAATAATCCATCTTATCAAACAGATCCTCCTGCAAGAGGTGTGCAAAGGTATTAGCAGCCTCCACTAGCTCCGGATTCTCCATATCTGTTCCAACAATAATTCTGGAAGGATACAGGTTGTCATACAGTGCCTTGGATTCCCTTAAGAACTCCGGACTGAACAGAATCCGGTCACAATGATACTTCTCCCGTACCGCAACTGTAAAGCCTACCGGAATCGTCGACTTGATTACCATAACAGCCTTCGGATTGACCTGCATCACAAGCCGGATAACCGCTTCTACCGCAGAGGTATCGAAGAAATTCTTCTTTGAATCATAATTGGTCGGTGTTGCAATTACGACAAACTCAGCATCCCGGTAAGCCGCCTCTGCATCTGTGGTTGCCACAAGATTCAAATCCTTTTCCCTTAAATATTTCTCAATATATTCGTCCTGGATCGGTGACTTGTGCTGATTGATCAGATTCACCTTTTCTTCTATAATATCCACTGCCATCACTTCATTGTGCTGTGCCAGCAAGGTCGCAATACTTAAGCCGACATATCCTGTTCCTGCTACTGCAATCTTCATCTGTTTTCCTCCTGACCGTAAAATTCCTGATACCACTGTGCAAAATTCCTTAATCCGGTTCGCAAGTCCGTTTTCGGGCAATAATCAAAGTCCTCCTGCAGGGCCTCTGTGTCTGCATACGTCACGGGTACATCTCCCGGCTGCATCGGCACAAGCTTCTTATGTGCTTCAAAATCATAGTCTGCCGGAAGGACTCCTGCTGCTACCAGCTCCTGCTGCAGAATATCCACAAAATCAAGCAGATTCTCCGGATGTCCGCCTCCAATATTATATACCTTGTACGGAGGAACCGGTAATCCGTCTGCTCCGTTTACCCGTTCCGGAGCCCCCTTCATCACACGCACGATTCCTTCCACAATATCATCCACATAGGTAAAATCCCTGCGGCAGTTTCCGTAATTAAAAATCTCGATGGTTTTCCCCTGAAGAAGCTTATTTGTAAAACCAAAGTATGCCATATCCGGTCTTCCTGCCGGTCCATAAACGGTAAAAAACCGTAAGCCGGTAGATGGAATGTTATATAACTTGCTGTAGGCATGTGCAAACAATTCATTCGACTTCTTCGTTGCTGCATACAAAGAGACCGGATGATCTACCGGATCCTCAGTAGAAAACGGCACCTTCTCATTCCCTCCATAAACAGAAGAAGACGATGCATATATAAGATGCGCAACGCCCTGTTTTCCATCATCGTAGGAATGACGGCATGCCTCTAAAAGATTGTAAAATCCAATCATATTAGAAGAAATATATGCATCCGGATTCGTAATGGAATACCGTACACCTGCCTGTGCCGCAAGATTTACAACAATCTGTGGTTCATAGGCTTCGAATAATTCCTGTATCATTGGGCGATCAGCAATATCTCCCTTTTTGAATATCCATTCCGTTTCCGGATATTCCTTTGATAGCTTCTCTATTTGTTTAAGTCTCCACTCTTTAATACGGACATCATAATAATCATTCAGATTATCAATCCCAATGATTCTTTCCGGCTTTTTTCCTTTTAAAAGTCTCATTACAAGATTGGCTCCGATAAAACCAGCTGCTCCGGTGACAAGTATTGTGGTTCCTTTCAGATTTAACTCATGCATATTTATTCTCTTTACCCTTCCAAATCATCCATCAATCTATTATCCTAATAACCCACATAAAGTAGGACTTGTATGCTTTCAGAAAATCTGCATACGCACCCTACTTTTGTGACTAGTATAATTATTTATACTTTACCATTAATTCAGATAATTGTAAATGTCCTCGTTCCCTCCCACATTATTCTTAAGAACGATCGGGCAAAAGACTCTCAAATATTTCCCCTAAATCTGAGCTTCTCTATCATCTTGAATTTAACTCACACTTATTACATGTTTTGATTTTGCCCTTTACCCAAGCCATTCAGGACCTCTTCAACTGCCGTGATGTAAGCAATGAATGGGAACGGACATTCATGTAATGAATCCCCCTTTCTCATTTTATATTATAATTAAAACCTCTGTTGTGAAAATTTTTAGACTGAATTGTATTTTTTGTGTAATAAAAAAACCTATACCGCCATTTTAAGCCTATATGTGATTTTATCTTCGAAATAATCCAAAAAATAATATTTTAAGCAGTTTATACATTGGCGAATGCCATGATCTTCATTTATCTGCTTTTCCAGATGTCTCTCTCATACTCTTCAATCGTCCGGTCAGAGGAAAAGTATCCGGCTTTTGCAATGTTAATAAGCATCATCTTTGCGAATTTCTCACGGTCGTTGTAGCAGGCATAGGCCTCTTCCTTCTTTTCACAGTACTCTTTAAAGTCAAGGAGGGTCATGAACCAGTCCTTGTTTAAAAGCTCCTTCTGCAAGCGTGTGAGATTCTCTTCCTGTCCGATGGCAAGGAGCTCCTTCGATGTAATAAAATCAACTGCTTCCTTAATATCCGGATCCTTCTCATAAAAATTCCTTGATACATAATCGGACTTTTCATAATGTGCAATGACTTCCTCACTGGATGCTCCGAAAATAAAGATATTGTCATCTCCTACAAGTTCATGGATCTCCACATTTGCACCGTCTTCGGTTCCAAGCGTTACCGCACCGTTTAACATGAACTTCATGTTTCCGGTTCCGCTCGCCTCCTTGGAAGCAAGTGAAATCTGCTCAGAAAGATCGGTTGCCGGGATCAGCTTCTCTGCCTTGGTTACATTATAGTTTTCCACCATAACAACCTTTAAATAAGGGCTCACCTCAGGATCTGCATTCACAAGCTCCTGCAGACACAGAATCAGATGAATGATATCCTTGGCAATCACATAAGCCGGCGCCGCCTTGGCACCAAAGATTACCGTAATCGGAGTTTCCGGTTTCTTTCCTGCCTTGATTTCCAGATATTTATGAATGACAAACAGGGCATTCATCTGCTGCCGCTTGTATTCATGCAGACGTTTGATCTGGGTATCAAAGATGCTGTCCGGATTTAAGGTAAGGTGCTGTGTTTCCTTTAAATAAGCACACAGCTCCTTCTTATTTTCCATCTTTACATCCAAAAGCTTTTTAAGGAATTCCGGATCGTCCTGATACGCTAAGAGCTTTGTTAATTCCATGGCATCCTTACGGTATCCTCTTCCGATTGTTTCATCTAAGAGTGCCGTGAGCCTTGGATTACAATGTAACAGCCAGCGGCGGAACGTGATACCGTTTGTCTTATTGTTAAATTTCTCCGGATAAAGCTCATAAAACGGATGAAGCTCGGTCTTTTTCAGAATATCCGTGTGAAGGGATGCCACACCGTTTACGGAAAAGCCGTAATGAATATCCAGGTGTGCCATATGCACAGTGTCATTGCGGTCGATAATGACTACCTTTTCATCATCGAATTTACGGCGTACCTTATCATCAAGAACCTCAATGATCGGAACGAGCTGCGGCACAACCTTATTCAGATAGGCAATCGGCCACTTTTCCAATGCTTCTGCCAGAATCGTATGATTCGTATAGGCACAGGTCTTTGAAACAATAGCAATGGCTTCGTCCATTGCTATGCCCCGCTCCATCAAAAGACGGATCAGCTCCGGAATAATCATGGTCGGATGTGTATCATTAATCTGGATCACCGCATAGTCTGACAGATCATGCAGATTTGAGCCACGCTTTACGCTTTCGTCCAGAATAAGCTGTGCGCCGCTGCTTACCATAAAGTACTGCTGATAAATACGAAGCTGTCTTCCCTCTTCATCCGAATCATCCGGATAAAGGAACAGCGTCAGGTTCTTCTCAATGTCCGTTTTATCAAAGGAAATGCCATCCTGAACCAGATTCTCATCCACGGAATCCAGATCAAATAAATGAAGCTTATTGGTGTGATTTTCATAACCTGTCACATCAATGTCATACATTCTGGCATTCACCTTCAGATTGCCAAAGCTTACCGGATAAACCACCTCGGTACGGTTCAGCCAGCTTTGCGGCTCCATCCAGGGATTCGGAGTTTCCTTCTGCAGGTTCTTTTCAAATTCCTGCTTAAAAAGTCCCAGATGATAATTTAATCCAATTCCATCTCCGTTTAGGCCTAAGGTTGCCATGGAGTCAAGGAAGCAGGCAGCCAGTCTTCCAAGCCCGCCGTTTCCAAGAGACGGTTCAGGCTCAATCTCTTCAATTGCTGCAAGACTCTTTCCGTTACTTGAAAGAATATCTTTTACTTCATCATAAATTCCAAGATTAATCAGATTGTTGGAAAGAAGCTTGCCGATCAGGAACTCTGCAGAAACATAGTAGATCTTCTTTCCCTTCTGCTCGCTCTGTGCACGCTCTCTTTCCTTTGCCATCTCTTTCACAAGCTCAAGGAGCATGAAATAAATCTCTTTCTCGCCTGCTTCCTGAATGGACTTTCCAAGTTTTTGTTCCAATAATTCTTTATTCAACATCTGTTTTCTCCTTTTCGGGGGAATGCTATCCTTTTACGGCTCCGGATGCCACACCTTTAATAATATATTTCTGTCCGGACAGATATACAATGATAATCGGGATTATGGTTAACATAATACTTGCCATCATTGGTCCCATCTCAACCTTTCCGTAGCTTCCCCGGAAATACTGGATGAGCATCGGGATCGTTTTATATTTCTTAATATCAAGCACCAGGGTCGGAAGAAGATAATCATTCCATACCCACATGGCTTCCAGGATTCCTACGGAAATCATCGTTGGTGCCAGCATATGCATATCAATCTTAAAGAACGTCTGGATCGGATTACAGCCATCGATCAGGGCGGCCTCTTCTACCTCAAGCGGAATGGACTTTACGAAGCCACAGAACATGAATACGGCAAGTCCTGCCCCGAATCCAAGATAGATTACCCAGATATTCCAGGGAGTATTTAAATGAAGCTTATCTGCGGTCTGTGACAGGGTAAACATCACCATCTGAAAAGGAACCACCATTGAAAAGACAAACAGGAAATAAAGTACCTTAGAAAGGATGCCCTTTACACGGGTAATGTACCATGCACACATGGAACAGAAAAGCAGAATCGCTGCCACGGAAGTAATCGTAATAAATAAGCTGTAGCCCAGGCTGTTCAAAAAGCCTTTGGATTCAATAGCATTAATATAGTTTTCCAAACCTGCAAAGGTTTCTGCGGTAGGAAGCTTGAAAACGCTTCCGGTGCTGATGGCAGATTCCTTTTTCAGGGAATTGATCAAAATCATAAAAACAGGATAAATCCATAACAGGGAGAGAATGGTCAAAATGACAACTAATATGGTATTTCCGACTTTTTTCTTTGTATTCATTACTGCTGCACCTCCCTTGATCTGGTTGCTCTAAGCTGGAACAGGGAAATAAAAATTACCAGTGCACAGAAGATCACTGCCTTCGCCTGTCCGTAACCCTTCCACTGCATACCGGAGCGTGCATAGAAGGTATTGTAAATGTTAAGGGCCATCATATCGGTCATATGGTTCGGATCCCCTCCGGTCAACGCAAGGTTCTGGTCAAACAGCTTGAAGGAATTCGTTAAGGTTAAGAAAATACAAATGGTAACGGAAGACATTACCATGGGGATTTTAATTTTAAACAACGTCTGCAGGCGGTTTGCTCCGTCAATCTCGGCTGCTTCAATTAAAGAATCCGGAACGTTCTGCAGGCCTGCAATGTAAATAATCATCATGTAACCAATCTGCTGCCATCCCATCAGGATAATGAGTCCCCAGTAGCCTGCGGTTGCATTTAATGCAAGCAGGGGCTGTTCTAAAATCGTCATCACACAGTTAATCAGGATCTGCCAGATATAACCAAGCACGATACCACCGATGAGGTTTGGCATAAAAAACACGGTACGGAAAACATTTGTTCCGCGTAATTTCTGTGTCAGTAAAACGGCAAGTGCAAATGCCAGAATATTAATACTTAAAATGGATACCACTGCAAACAATACGGTAAATCCAAATGCCCTCTGAAAAGAGGTGTCCGTAATTGCAGCACGGTAATTTGCAAGTCCTACCCACGTCGCATTTCCTACTGTTGTAAATTTACAGAAGGATAAGTATAAGCCCTCCACAAACGGAACAATAAATCCGATGATAAATGCAGCCAGCGTGGGCAGAATAAAAATAACTGCATGTTTCTTTATTGCCTTCTCCATAACATAACCTCCATATTACTCAAAAATGATCCACTGGATCATTTTCTCATATGCATTGTAACATAAGAATGGGCAGACAGTATTTTCTGCCTGCCCATTCCGGTTTCTTTATTTACTGCTGATTGGCAAGCTCATATTCGGTTGCCCATCCATCTACGAATGCACTTACTACTGCATCCCAGTTTGCATCGGTCTCATCTGCCGCATAAGCGGTTAATGCAGATCCTACACCATTCTTCCATTCTTCAGAAGGCATGGTTGTGAAGTTCCATGATACAGGTGTCTTTCCTTCTGCGGTATATGCGCTGTCCTGCTTAACAAATAAGTTCGGAGATTCCTTTGCGTTCTTGAAAGGAATAACAAATCCCATTTCATCAGACATGGAAGCGGTTCCCTTATCGGAAGTTACACACCAGTACATGAAATCAAGTGTAGCCTGGATATCATCTGCAGATGCTTCCTTATTTACACACCAGTAGTTTTCTGTACCGGTACAAAGTCCCTGGTTTGCTTCATCACCAACACCGATATAGATCGGAATCATGGCAAGATCATCATCGGTAAACTTACCGTCACCAACCAGGTTTCCATATTCCCAGGAACCATTCTGGAAGAATACGGCTTCCTTGTTTAAGAATTCATTTCTGGAATCGTCACCGGTCTTTGCTGCAAGATCCTTGCCGCTGCAGGTACTGTTATTTACATACAGATCCCAGATGTTACGGTATGCATCAAGATAGGTTCCCTTGATAGCCGGAGTAGATCCGATACCGTCTTCCTTATACTCGAAGTAAATCGGAAGGTTTGCAAGATGGGTCTTGAATCTCCAGTCAGAGGATCCGTCCATACCTGCGGAAGTAAATGCTGCAAATCCAAGCTCAGAAGAACGGCTTGTAATATCTTCTGCAACCTTCTTTAAATCAGCAAAGGACTTGATGTCATCGATGCTGTAGCCTGCTTCTGTAAGTAAGGTCTTATTGCAGATCAGTCCGTAAGATTCAATAACATATGCGATACCTGCTACTGCATCTCCATCCTTCAATGCGAAATCTTCGCTTGTCAGTTCGCCATAGATTGCAGATCCGGAAAGGTCATAGCAGTAATCCTTCCAGTTTGCAAGACCAACCGGTCCGTTTACCTGGAACAGAGTCGGAGCTCCGCTCTTTCCCATTTCACTCATCAGAGTGGTTTCATAATTTCCGGAAGCTGCTGTCACAACGGTAACCGGTACGCCGGTCTCTTCGGTATAAGCCTTTGCCAGATCCTGCCACTGCTCATCCTGCTCCGGCTTGAAGTTCAGGTAATATACAGATCCTGCTCCGGTGCTTGTTGCTGCTTCGCCTTCAGAAGCCTCTGTGCTTTCTGCTGCATCTGCAGCCTCTGTTGTTTCTGTTGTTTCTGCTGCTGTGCTTTCGCTGCTGTCACTTGCAGTATCTGTAGAGGTGCTTCCGCAACCTGCCAGAACTCCTGCTGTCATCATAGCTGCCATACCAAGGGCAAGCCATCGTTTTACATTTTTCATAGTATTCCTCCCATTTCTTTTATGATCCGCACCTTCATGGAAGAGTGCGTTTCTTTGTTTTGTTATACTTATCTTATCAGAAATGTAAAAGATCCATTATCAATTATTCTACCTCGAATGCAAAAAAATAAACCTGATATGATTTTTCATACAGGTTTATTTTTTGTTATCTGAATCATTCCTTATCTTCTTACTGCTCAGCTTCAAATTCCAGCACACTTTCCTGCACCATCTGCACAAACTTCTCCGGTGTAATCTTCTGTTCCGCCAGAAGCGGCAGTGTAACTCCAAGTGTCTCTTCCTGTAGGATGGAATTCCATTTCACCTGATAGTTTGGAACAATCTGATCTGCCCCGGAAAACGCTTTCAGATAATCCTTTAATACCTGTGGCTTATCTGTCAGATCCTGGTTAAAAAGAGTTTCTTTTTCATTCTTATTATATTCTGTCCGGAACTTCAAAAATTCCACCGCCGCAGCTTTAACTTCATCCGGGTAGCTGGAAACAACCGCCCAGCCAAAGGTTTCCGGGGATGCCACCAGTGTATGCTCCGGAAAAGAAGAAAACCGTATCTCATCCCCTCTGTTTTCCGGGATCTGGTCAATCAGCCAGTAACCATTCGGAATCATCGCTGCCTTATCTGAAAAGAAATTGGAATACGCCACGTCATAGTCCGCATGGAGAGCATCGTCTGTTGTATAAGAAAACAGCTTCTGCAGCACCTCTCCCAGATACAGACCGCTTTCATTATCATAGCTTTCCGGAAGCATCTGTCTCATAAACTCTGCCCCTTCTTTACTTTCCGCCAGGGCTGCCGTGGCAATCAGCATCGGTGCCCATCCGGTTCCCTCCGTATGCAGGGCCAGCGGCGTGATTCCATGCTCCTTTAAGGTATCGCAGCATTCCCAGAATTCCTCCCAGGTTTCCGGGAAGCGGTCAATACCCGCCTGCGCAAACAAATCTTCATTCCAGAACATTCCGGCGCAGGTAAATGCCGATGTGCTGATCGGTCCTAAATATACCTTTCCATCTGCATAGGTACTTCCCTGCAGCACAAACGGTTCAATATTCGTCTTCCAGGAAAGATCCTCTTCCAGATAAGGACTCAGATCCTCAAGTCTTCCTTCTTCCACCATCATCATATAAAAGGAAGGAATCGTACATACATCGTAAATAACTGCAGGCAGACTGTCCGTTACATTCATTCTTCTGAGATTCTGCCGGTATTCCTCCTCCGTTTCAAGTACCCATTCCACATCCAGGTAATACTTTCCTGCATAGGCTTTATTAAACGCATCGGCAAGCTCCTGATTGTTCTTCTTTCCCGTGGTCGGATCCACCGTAAAAATAATCGGAATGGAAATCACGCTGCTCTCTTCCTTAACCGTATTTTCACTCTCCGTTCCTGCACATCCCGAAACTACCATGCCACACAGCATCATAAGAAGAAAGAACGTCACGCCATTCCTGCATTTTCTATAAATTCTCTTCATGCTGTTCCCCTTCCCCCGGGATTTCGATCGTACAGGTTGTTCCATCCTGCTCTGCCCGGTAAGTAAACAGGACCTCTTCTCCATATTTCAGCCTTAGTCTCGTCAGTACATTGCTCACTCCATAGCCGTTTTTCGCATTCTTGGGAAACAGCTTTCTGGCTTCCGAAAGGGGCCTGCCGTTTAATGCATTGATCTTTTCTGCCATTTCTTCCGCAATAGGTATCCCACTGTTATAAACGGTAAGAATCAGCCTGCCATCCTGCTTATACACATGAATCCGGATCTGACCGCCCTCATAAATTTCGCAGAAGCCATATTTAATCGAATTTTCTACAAGTGGCTGTAAAATCAGCTTTAACACCCAGGTTTCTTTCGGATCCACTTCACAGTCTACCGTATAGGTAAACAGATTTTCATTACGAATCTGCTGGATCTGCAGATAACTCTTCACATTTTCAAGCTCATCTTCCACCGTAACAATTTCACTTCCCTTACTTAGCGAAAGCCTCAGATATTTAGACAGAGCCTGAATCATATTCATTGTAGTCTCTTCTTTATTAATTCTCGCCAGCATATAAATCGTGTCCAGCGTATTATATAAGAAATGCGGATTAATCTGGCCGATCAGCATATTTAATTCACTGGTGCGCAGCTCCTTCTGCTGTGTCCTGATCTCATCCAGCAGCTCTTTGATATTGGAAAGCATCTCATTATAGGCATTCCCGATCTGGTCAAGCTCTGTTTTCGTATTCAGATGGACCAGCTTACTGAAATCCTCTCCGTTAAATTCTGTCATGGCCCGGTTCAATTCCTTAATGGGCTTCGTAAATTTATTGGAAAAATAAATACTTAATACTATGGCAATCGCAATAACTAACAGGTAGATGACAAGCAGCACCCAGAATACCTTGGTAATTTCCTTACCAAGTACCCTCTCAGGAACAAGTGTAAATACCGAAAATCCACACTCCTCCTGTTTATAAACAGATAATATGCCTCCGCTTATTTTCTCATTTTCCACCAGAGATCCATACCCTTGTGTCTGCGCATAATCAGCCAGAACAGCTTCCTGCTCCGGGGATAACGTAAAACCTTCGGGATACCAGTACGCACAGATTCTTCCCTGTGGATCCATAATTCCGATTGCTGCCTCCTGTGTGAGCGTATCTTCTTCAAGCAGCAGACTCTGCAAAAACTCCGGATTCATCTTAAAAAACAAATATCCAGGCTCATGTGCATAATTCAGGCTGTGTACCTTGCGTCCGACAAACAGTGCTTCTTCACCTGTCCCAAACAGATAGTCCTTCATAACAAACCACCTGGTATCGGCATAGGAACTGCCAAGCTGCTGCACCAGAAGGCTGTCCTCAAAATACTGGTAAGGAATCTTCGAATAGGACCGGGTATAGAGATTTTTCTTATTATCCACATAACAGTATTCTGAAACGTGATCTAGGTCAATATAAGCAAAATATTTACTTAAAGAAATCCGGTCTACCTCTTCCATAGGCTTTGCCTTAAGGCTCTGCTGCACCTGATCATTTAAAATGCATTCTTCTGTCACCTTTTCGGTCTTCTGATACAGGTTATCAAGTGAAATCCCGGTCTTTTCCGTCATAAAGGTATATTTATCCGTAACGATTCCCATCATAATATTACGCATATAAAACCAGACTCCCATGCTTGACAAAAACAGCGCAAGCAGAAGAAGTCCGATTGTATATTTCAGATATTTTCTTTGAATTCCGGAGGTTGCTTTTCTGATTTTCATATGATAAATTCTTATATCCCTTCTAAACGGCTACCATTCCTTCTTGTATTCGGTGGGAAGCTTCCCGGTATATTCCTTAAACAGATGGGAAAAGTAAGATGGATTGCTGATACCGATCTGTTCACAAATGCTTCCGATACTTTCATTCCCGTTCTGCAAAAGCTTCTTGGCCTTTTCCATCCGGCACTGTAACAGATATTTTTTAAAGGACATCTGCTGGCTTTCTTTAAATACCCTTCCAAAATAAACGGGATTCAGATACACATGCATGGCGACCGCTACAATTGAAAGATCCTCCTCCTGCAGATGCTCGTCAATATAGGCCAGGGCTTCTGTCATATATTCCCGGTTTCCTCCAACCTCATGACTGGCGGCATAATTCTTTCGTTCTTCAATTGCCCGGCACAGAATCTTATAGCTCACATCCACTTCCTTCGATGCACTTAAGTTCTGCATATTGGAATAATAATTCTGGAACTGCTTTTTTAATTCCTCCGACATTCCATAAGTCTCTTCTAAGAAAACCTCAGCATCAAGCATGACCGTATGAAGTCTCTGGCGCTGTGTCTCCTCCTGTGCTGGAAGCGTGTAAAGGAAGTGTACAAAAGCCTCCTTCAGTGCATTTTCATCATTCCTGCGGAGCGCACTTCCAATCTGCTGCTCCTCCGGTGCCGACGTGTCCCTGGTATATTGTGAGGCACTTTCCATATAAATGGTAAATGAACCGGAACCGGCTTCGCTCGCCATAGTAAACAGCTCGCTGGCTTCTTCGTAGCTTTTCCGGATTCCGGGAAGTCCCTTATATGGCTTGGATATGGAAGCAATGATAGGACTCTTCAATTCTTCCTTTGCTTCCTCCAAAAAATGCTTCACTGCAAGTACTGTGGCATTTTCTTTCGTGCGGACCAGAAAGAGCAGCGTCTCTCCCTGTCCCTGCAGGCACAAATAAGCAAACCGCTCCCGCAGCTTTTGTTCCAGAAAGGACTTCAGGGCAAAGCGTGCTGCTTCATATTCCAGGGTATTCGTGATTTTATATGCAAGATCAATATCCGCATTCACCGCAATAAAACGCTCTTCCTTTTGTAATGGCTGATCCACGGTCTCAAAAACCTCGGTCAGCTTATCAAAGGAAATCTGATTAAACAGATACTTCTGCACAATGACCTGCAGGAAGCTTGTCGCATCCTTCATTACCAGCTTCTCCCAGCTTTCCATGCGCTCTTCTTTTTTCTGCTTTTCCATACAGGACCGGTACGCATTCTGCATGGTTTCCTGCAGCTTGTCATCCTCAATCGGCTTTAACAGATAAGCAAACGCACCGAGATCGCATGCTTCCTTTGCATACTCAAAATCCCGATACGCACTTAATACAACAAACAGGCACTCCTGTCCTGTCTGACGTATCGTATCCATCATCTGTAATCCGGTCATCTGCTTCATCCGGATATCGGTCAGTACCACATCCGGTTTCTTCTCACGGATCACTTCAATTGCCTGCTCTCCGCTTAATGCTGTACCAACCACCTGAAATCCCATCTGATCCCAGTCATAAGTCTTTAACAGACCCTTTAATAAAATCGGTTCATCGTCTACAATTACAAGATCCAATAATTTCATCATTGCTTCCCCATATATAAGTCTGTTCTTTCATACCATTCAGTTTACCTGTCTGATGCAAAAAATCATACCAATTGTCATACACAGGATACAAAAATTCATACTATTTGGTCTGATTTAAGATTTCCATGAACTCTTCGCCTGTAATCGTTTCCTTTTCATACAGATATTTAGCAAGCTCATGAAGCTTATCCTGATGGGCACTCAGAAGCTCCATGGCTGTACTGCAGCCCTGCTTTACAAGCGAAATCACCATATCATCAATCTCTGCTGCCTTCTGCGGCGAACAGCTTAATGTAGCATCTTCGTTAAGATATGCGTTATTCCTGGTTTCAAAGGCAACCATTCCGAATTTCTCACTCATTCCATACCGGGTAATCATTGCCCTGGCAAGCTTCGTTGCCTGCTCAATATCATTGGAGGCTCCTGTGGTAATGGAATGGAAAATCAGCTCTTCGGCACATCTGCCGCCTGTAAGGGTTGCAATCTTATTGGTAAGCTCTTCCTTCGTCATCAGGTTACGCTCCTCGGAATCTACCTGCATGGTATAACCGAGTGCTCCTGAGGTACGGGGAATAATCGTAATCTTGGTAACAGGTGCGGATTGTGTCTGCAATGCGGCCACAAGCGCATGTCCGATCTCATGATAGGATACAATGAGACGTTCCTTCGTGGACAAGACCTTATTTTTCTTCTGATAACCGGCAATGACCGTTTCAATACTCTCTTCAAGATCTGCCTGGGTAACGAACTTACGGTTCTCACGGACTGCACGGAGTGCAGCTTCATTGACCATATTGGCAAGCTCTGCTCCCGATGCTCCGGAAGCAGCTCTTGCAATGGCACTAAAATCTACCTGATCCGAAAGCTTAACCTTGCGGGCATGTACCTTCAGGATTTCTTCCCTGCCTTTTAAGTCCGGAAGCTCCACAGGGATTCTGCGGTCAAAACGTCCGGGGCGGAGCAACGCCGGATCCAGACTGTCCGGCCGGTTCGTCGCAGCCAGAATCACAACACCCTTTGAAGCATCAAAACCATCCATTTCCGTTAATAGCTGGTTCAGGGTCTGCTCACGTTCATCGTTACCTCCATAGCCGCCGCTGTCACGCTTTTTACCGATTGTATCAATTTCATCAATAAACACAATACATGGTGCCTTTTCATTCGCCTGCCGGAACAGGTCACGTACCTTGGATGCACCCATACCGACAAACATCTCCACAAATTCCGAACCGGAAATCGAGAAGAAAGGTACACTGGCTTCTCCTGCAACGGCCTTTGCCAGTAAAGTTTTACCGGTTCCAGGAGGTCCTACAAGAAGTGCACCCTTCGGACACACCGCACCAATTTCCTGATACTTTGCCGGATTGTGCAGGAAATCTACAACTTCCTGCAAAGATTCCTTCGCCTCATCCTGCCCTGCTACATCCTTAAATGTGACACCGGTCTGTTTTTCCACATACATCTTGGCATTACTCTTGCCAATTCCCATCATGCCTCCGCCTTTCGAC
>ERZ824978.1758-NODE-1758-length-21476-cov-7.165445_pt1 | contig 21476 bp, 19 predicted proteins | sample MGYA00519860_ERZ824978 | MGnify/ENA primary metagenome ERZ824978 (study PRJEB31778, sample SAMEA3449184) | human gut metagenome | biome: human gut; feature: human-associated habitat; material: faeces | place: United Kingdom | collected 2010/2012 ... | reverse complement strand
AGAAAAAAGCGGAGATCAGAGAGCAAATCGAATACGACATTCTCTGTCAGCAGTATGACCGGATGCAGCTTGATGAGCTGGTAGAGATCATGCTGGAGGTCGCCATAAACCGCAGCCCCACGGTCAAGATCGGGCGGGATGCGGAGTATCCCACCGGCTTCGTCCAACAGCGCTTTGAAAAGATCACCTCCATGCATATCGAAAAGGTCATGGACGGTATCCGCGAGAACACCACCCGCGTTTGGAATACGAAAGCCTATCTCATGGCGGCGCTGTTCAATTCCGTTTCCACCATCGACAACCACTATGCCATGCTGGTCAATCACGATTTTCACGGCGGCCCCTAAAGGGCGTCTTTTTTCATGCCCGATTCCGGGAGAAAGGATTTGATACCGATGAAACGTCCCCTTGCCTACATCACCGCTCCGTGGAGCGAGAATGAGTTTGAGAACACCGAAAATGCCGCCAAGTATTGCAGGGCGGTCTATGACGCGGGCTTTTCGCCCGTCTGCCCCACGCTGTTTCTGCCGCTGTTCCTACGCGATGAGATTCCGCAGGAGCACAAGGACTGCATCGACATGGCGCGGGAGTATCTGCGCCGCGCTCGTGTGCTGGTGGTCTGCGGCAGCACCGTAGATGAAAGCGTGAAAAATGACATCGCCGTGGCCGAGCGCCTGCGGATCACCGCCACCACGCTGGACGGCATCCTGACCGTCAAGGGACAGGGGCGCAGAAATGAATAAGCATCTTCTGCACCGGCTGGTGGTTCCGCCTTAGTGTCCCGGCATTCTCCCTGCAAATCGAAGGAAAGGAGCGTGATAAGTCATGCAGGAAGAAGTTGAACAGAGAATCGTATCCCTGATGATCTCCTGCGGAAAGCTGGGTGAACAGGAATTTCGTAAGGCCGTTGCCAAGCTGCTGGAGCAGCTAAAAAGCGACCATCAGAAGCATCAGTACAGCAAGGCCAATCCCCACGGAAAAATGACCGTCAAGCAGCTTGCCGCCAAGGATAAGGGATTGCAGAGCATTGAAGTCACCGATCAGAATATCGGCTCATTCAACCGGATTGCCCGGAAGTATGGCATTGACTTCGCTCCATTCAAGGTCAAGGGCGAAAAGCGATACATGGTGTTCTTCAAAGCGCCGGACGCTGACGCCATGACCGCCGCGTTCAAGGAATATACCGCCAAGCAGGTCAGGAAAGCGGAACGCCCCTCGGTGCTGGAAAAGCTGCAACACTTCAAGTCGCTCATTCAGGCGGCTGTGGTGGACAGGACAAAGCGGAAGGAGCTGGAACGATGAAGCAAGTCAACGTCAAAAAGCTCATTCTTCCCAATATTCCGTATGTGTTCATCGCGCTGCTGGCCACCAAGGTCAGCGAGGCGGTGCGGCTGGCTCCCGGTTCGGACGCTTCCACGAAGCTGCTGAACATTATGACCGGCCTGAACACGGCGTTCCACTCCCTTGTCCCCAGCTTTCATCCCATTGACCTGTGCGTGGGCGTTGCCGCCGCCATCGCCATTCGGCTGGCGGTCTATATCAAGGGCAAAAACGCAAAGAAATTCCGCAAAAATCTGGAGTACGGCAGCGCCCGTTGGGGAACCGCCGAGGACATCAAGCCCTACGTCGATCCCGCATTTGAGAACAACATCATTCTCACGCAGACGGAGCGGCTGACGATGAATAGCCGCCCCAAAGACCCGAAAACGGCGCGGAACAAAAATGTCCTGATCGTCGGCGGCAGCGGTTCGGGCAAGACCCGCTTTTGGTTGAAGCCCAATCTGCTCCAATGCACATCAAAAACCTATCCCACCAGCTTCGTCGTCACCGATCCCAAAGGGGACATCGTGGTTTCCTGCGGCCATGCGCTGCAAAAGAACGGGTATCAGATCAAGATTCTCAATTCCCTGAACTTCAAGAAGTCCATGCACTACAACCCGTTCGCCTACATCCACTCGGAAAAGGACATTTTGAAGCTGGTCACGACGCTGATCGCCAACACCAAGGGCGAGGGCAAAGCCGGTGACGATTTCTGGGTGAAAGCGGAAACGCTGCTCTACACCGCCCTTATCGGGTACATCCACTATGAAGCGCCGGTGGAGGAACAGAATTTCTCTACGCTCATTGAGTTTATCAATGCGATGGAGGTGCGCGAGGACGATGAGGACTTCAAAAATCCGGTGGACTTGATGTTCGACGAGCTGAAAAAGCGCAAGCCAGACCACTTCGCCGTCCGCCAATATGCCAAATTCAAGCTAAGTGCCGGCAAGACCGCGAAAAGCATACTTATTTCCTGCGGCGCACGGCTTGCGCCCTTTGACATTCAGGAGCTTCGGGAGCTGACGGCCTATGACGAGCTGCAACTGGACACGCTGGGCGACCGGAAAACCGCCCTGTTCATCATCATGTCCGACACGGATGATACCTTTAACTTTCTCATTTCCATGTGCTATACCCAGCTTTTCAATCTGCTTTGCGAAAAGGCAGATGATGTGTACGGCGGACGCTTGCCGGTTCATGTCCGCTGCCTCATTGACGAGGCCGCAAATATCGGCCAGATACCGCGACTTGAAAAGCTGGTTGCGACGATCCGTTCCAGAGAAATCTCCTGCTGCCTTGTCTTGCAGGCACAGAGCCAGCTTAAAGCCCTGTATAAAGACAGCGCGGATACGATTGTCGGCAACATGGACTGTTCCATCTTTTTGGGTGGAAAGGAACCCGGTACGCTGAAAGAGCTGGCGGCGGCGCTGGGCAAGGAAACCATCGACAGCTATAACACCGGCGAGAGCCGTGGCCGCGAGGTTTCCCATTCGCTGAACTATCAGAAATTGGGCAAGGAGCTGATGAGCGTGGATGAGCTTGCCGTGCTGGATGGCGGCAAGTGCATCTTGCAGCTTCGCGGCGTCCGCCCGTTTCTGTCCAACAAATATGATCTCACCAAGCATCCCCTCTACCGCTACACAGCGGATTATGACAAGAAATACGCCTTTGACATAGAGCGTTTTCTGTCCCATCGCCTCAAGCTCAAGCCGGATGATGCAGTTGAGGTGTATCAGGCAGACCTTTCCGGTGAACCTGTCGCCTGACGGCGGCAGCCTGTTTTGACAACGACTCGATGAAACTTCGTGGAAGAAATGTACCCTCCAAAATCTAAAAAACATATTTTTCGGAGGTACTATTTATGGCTTTCTTTAATTCTGCTGTTGGCGTTCTTCAGATCCTCGTTGTGGCGCTGGGCGCTGGCCTCGGCATTTGGGGCGCAATCAACCTGCTGAAAGGTTATGGAAATGACAATCCGGGGGCTAATGCTCATGCGCGATAAAGTAACACACAAAAATTTGATAGACAACCGCCCATTATTCCGTTACTATTCTTCAATATGGATTGAGAAAACCTCTCTGATACAGTATAATAAGGTGTCAGGGAGGTATCTCTATGAAGGAAAAAATACTAATCATTGAAGATGATTTTACGATACAAACACAGCTTAAAACTCTTTTGTCTGGGAATGGATATGAAGTATTTGCAGTTACGGATTTTTCCCAAACAATAGGGCAGTTAAAAGAAGCTGCGCCACATCTGGTTATTCTGGATATAAAACTTCCGGGGAATAACGGTTTTGAAATATGCTCTCAAATAAAGAAACCCGTGCGGTGAAAGCCGCACGGGTCTTGTTATGAAGTGAGTGTTCCGTCCTTTGCAGTGCAGATCACGACGCCAGAAATGCGGGCCTCGATGATTACAGACACTTCGGGATACCCCATTTCTTCAAAGCCGCGTTTTGCCGTACCAGAGGCAGAAGCGATATTGGGACCAACAATGGTGTTGGCGTTGAGCATAACAAGTGAATAGTTCACATTAAAATCTTCGACGATACGCAAGACGTCATTTTCATATGTGTCTGTACAGCCAATGCCGCCAGCGCGAATCGTCGAGGCAATCTGATTTGCCTTCTTCGTGCAATCCTCCGTTTTGCGCTCTTCGTATTTCTGATTCAGTAGAGTGGAATTACTAACAAAACCTTTTTGCAGGCCCGACAAGGCATCATACTGTTCTTTTGAGGCCTGTATCTCCTGAATAGGCGGGAGATCAGGCCCTTCCAGGCCGGAAATCGCCGCGCTGACAGCCATAGCGGGGCGGGCAAGGAGAAACAGCGCTGCCGCAATTGCACACACGGCAACGGCAGCTACGATGATGACTAGACGCCGTGGTTTCTTTCCCTGCGGCGCTTTTGTTTCCTGCAAGAGGGGCTGGTTGCACTCAGGGCAGGAAACCGCTTTATCGCTTACAGGGTGGCCGCAGTGTCTCTTTTTCTGTCAAAAGCAGCCTCACCAGGAAAACGGACGTCTGCCGTTTTCGTCAAGCCGCATCAGTGGCTCTGCTCGTACGCCACGATGGCGTCCACCTTCTTGCCGGAGCGCTCATTATAGACGTATTCGCAGTCCAGATAGGCGCTGATCAGCTCCTTGGCCAGCATATTCCCCACCGTCTGACAGCCGATGGTGATGATATTGCAGTTGTTGCTCAGACATGCCCGCTTTGCGGCGTACACGTTGTCCACATTGGCCGCGTAAGCGCCCTTCACCTTGTTGGCCGCCAGCATCACGCCGATGCCGGTCCCGCAGAAGAGAATGCCGCGGTCGCATTTTTTTGCCGCTACGGCCTCTCCCACCTGGGTAGCTACATGGGCGTAGATCACGTCATCGCTGCCGAAATCCACCACCTCATGACCCAGCGAGCGGACATAGTCCATCATTTCCTCTTTATACGCCTGGGCGTTGGGATCGCAGCCCATTGCAATGATCATTGGTATTTCCTCTTTTCTATCAAAACTCCACTTCACATCCGAGAAGTGTCCTGCCGATCTCTTTCAAGCTTGCTTCCTCTCCGGCATAGAGCCACGTACTGATGGCGTCCACGCCGGCTGCTCTTCCCCCATCGCCGAAAAGCGCGGAAAGACTGCATTCGATCTCTGAGAACCCGTCCACCGGGCCTCCGTCATTGTAGATATGTACCGAGAAGCCCCTTACTCCCGGCCACAGAGGCGGTTCCTCCTCATAGCGGCCCTCCGGGTCATTGGGAAAGTTTCTCACCAGCAGACAGCAGCGTCCGTTCCACCGGCAGGCATAGCCCAGCCGTCCCGTCACCGCCGCCGCGTGATAGCCCACCTTATACCGGTCCCGGCCCGTAGCCTCCAGCACGGCGCAGTGCTCCCGCACCGTTTCAAAGGGGGCCGCAGGTTCATAGTAGTCCGTCCCCCGCTCAGGGGCATACATGGGGATATAGATCTTTCCGCCGGGCATTACCTGCAGCAGACTCCACGGCTCTACCGCCGCGCCGCTGCCCTCCACACGGATAGTCTGGGTAAACCCGCCAAAATCCACGCCCCGGCGCAGCGCCGCGGCATTCGGCATGCAGCGCAGAGGATCCGGACATACGGAAACCGTCTTCCACACCCGGAAAGCCGCCGTCGCCGCCGTGTCGTCCTGCGTGGTGATGGTCACATCCTGCACCGCCGTGCAGCCGTCATCGGACATCCGATACTGTCCCGGGTCAATGGCCTCCGGTGTGTGCAGCGTCTCCCAGAAGCGCTGCCGGTCGCTGACCGAATAGCGGATCTCCGGTCCGAACCACAGCCGGTCACCGCCGTAATTCCAGGCGGTACTCTTCAAAAAGTCCGCTGCCGTTCTTTCCTCCCGCAGCTGCGGCGCGGTCCACAGAAGGTTGTCCGGTCTCCCGTCCTCAAATATGCCCAGCACCCGGCCGCCTCTTTCTGCCACCAGCAGAGAAAAGTTCTCCGAAATGGCCACCACGCGGTTTTTGACGCCGCCTAGCTCCAGTCGTCTGATCAGTTCTTCTTTCTTCAAAGCCTTCGCCTCACTTATCCTTCCCGGATCGCATTCAGGCTGATGATGGTGGACCCGGCCACCGTCACGCACCGTGCCGCCACCTGATTGGCGTCCCTGGCGCTCTCCGCCAGGGACATTCCCAGGCAGCAGCGGCCCACCATCACCCCGGCAAAGGCGTCTCCGGCGCCCTGGGTGTCCACCGCCTGTACCGGCACGCCCTCCAGCTCCTCCGTCTGCTGGTCATCGATCACCACCGCGCCGTCGCCGCCCAGCGTAATAACGGCGCTGCGGATGCCCTTCTCCCGCAGAAGGCCCGCCGCGCGGCTGGCCTCCGCCCGGCACCCTATCCGGCACCCCAGCAGCTCCGAGGCCTCGTGCTCATTCACGATCAGCAGGTCCACCAGTGTCAGCAGCGCCTTCGGCACCGGCTGATAGGGGGACAGGTTCAGCACCGTTTTGGCGCCGTGATCCCTGGCCTGCCGGAAATATTCCGTCACGGTCTCCACCGGCATCTCCAGCTGGGCCATCAGCCAATCGCCCGGCGCAAAGGGGATCTCCTGCCGCTGCACGTCACGGTTGGCGCCGCCATTCACCACGATCAGGTTTTTCGCCTGCCGGTCTACCAGGATCACCGCCGAGCCGGTGGGCAGATCGCTGCGCTGCAAATAGCGCATGCCCACATGCTGCCGCTGCAGCGCATCGATCATGGCCTGGCCGCCGTCCTTTCCCACAGCGCCGATGATCTCCGTCGCGGCGCCTGTCCAGGCTGCGGCGGCGGATTGGTTTAACCCTTTTCCCCCGGCAGCGCTCTGGCTGGAAACAGAGGTGATGGTCTCCCCCTCGCCCGGCAGCCGGTCCACATAATACGTGGTGTCCATATTCAAACTGCCCAAAACATAAACGTTTGCCATATGCTTTGCCCTTTCGTCTGGCTATTTTGCGGGATAAGGGACAAATACGCCATGTATTTGCCCCTTATCCCTATCCATGAAAGCAGAGAGTTTCCCGCGATTACTTGATCTTGTTGGGCCACAGCTCGTCGCTGTCCGCGTTGTCCTTGGTCACGGCCACGGGGCTCAGCTGAATGTGCGTGTCAGCAATGGCGTCGCCGTTGATGGCAGACAGAACGGTCTCCAGCGCCTCAGAGCCCATGATCAGCAGGCCCTGCTCAGCCATAGCGTCGATGTAACCGGCCTTGACCGCCTCGATGCCGTTGGGGCCACCGTCCACAGAGGTGATGATGATGTGGCTGTCCTCACCGACAGCGACATACTTGCCCAGCTGATCCAGCGCAGCGCTGACGCCGCTGTGCATGGCGATGTCAGAAGCCTCGAAGATGGCGTTGATGTCCTGATTGGCCTGGAAGCCGTCCAGCACGGCCTTATAGGCCACCTCGTTGTCCCACTCGGTGGGCAGCGCGCTGACGATGGTGATGCCCAGCTCCTCGCAGCGGCCGGCAAAGCCTTCGTGTCTCTCCAGACCGGCAGAGGTGGACTGTGCGCCCAGCAGCTCCAGGACCTTCAGGTCCTCAGCCTTCATGCCCTGCGCCTCGGCGGCGGCCAGCATCAGGTCGGCGGATTCCACGCCATGCTGATAGTTGTCGGACTCGATGGTGCAGGTGGCAATGTCGCCGTCAACGCTGCGGTCCATGCAGACCACGGGGATGCCCGCGTCCACTGCTTCCTTCACCTTACCGGCCAGGGCAGAGGAGTCCACCGGCAGCAGGATGATGCCGTCCACACCGGAGGTGATAAAGTCCTCAATCTGGCTGATCTGGGTCTCGGCGGAACCCTCCGCGGAGACAGCCTTGATCTCCACGTTGCCCTTGGAGGCAGCCAGGTCCTTGATACCGATCAGGTTGGCGGCATAGCCGTCAGAGGTCAGGTCGTGCAGGGACACGCCGATCACGATCTTGTCGCCCTCGTCGCCGTCGGTGTTTGCGTTTGCGTCAGAGTTGTTGTCCGCAGAACCGCAGGCAGCCAGGCTGAGCATCATGATCAGCGCCAGCAGCATTGCAAAGATTTTCTTCATGTTTTCCTCCTATACTGTATCTTGATTTATAATAACGGACTGCGCCGCTATTAACTGTCTTTGTCGATCCGGATCCGGATGGCATCCAGGATGATGGCGATCATAATGATCAGGCCGCGGGCCACATTCTGCATGTTGGCGTCCACACCCAGCAGATTCAGCGCGTTGTTGATCACACCCAGCAGCAAGACGCCCGCCAGCGTTCCGATGATGCTGCCCCGTCCGCCGGTCATGCTGGTGCCGCCGATCACCGTGGCGGCGATCACGTTCATCTCCATGCCAGAGCCCATCGAGGCGTAAAACGCACCCAGCCGGGCCGTCTGCAAAATGCCCGCGATACCGGCCACCGTGCCGGAGATGATATAGGTCAGCAGGATTGTCCGCTCCACGCGGATGCCCGACGCCCTGGCCGCCTCCATGCTGCCGCCCACCGCCAGGACCTTCCGGCCAAAGACGGTGTAGCCCAGCAGGTAGTGAAACAGGATGTACAGCACCAGCACCGCCCACAGCAGCGCCGATACCCCCAGGATCTTGGACTTTGACACCGCCACCAGCGCATAGGGCAGGTTTGTCCACGATTTTCCCTTGGAGATAAACAGCACCATGCCCGAGGCGATACACTGGGTGGACAGCGTCACCAGCATCGAGGGGATGTTCATATAGGCCACCAGCGCACCGTTGACCACGCCGATCAGCGCGCCCACCAGGATCATCACCAGCATCGCCACATACCACGGCGCCTGATAGAACTGCACCAGCGCCACACCGCACACACTGCACAATCCGATCAGATTGCCTACCGAAATGTCGATGTTGCCCGTGCAGATCACAAACGTCATGCCCAGCGCCAGCACACCCATGATGGAGGACTGCAGCGCCACGTTCATCAGGTTGGACACCGTTAAAAAGTTCTTATCCAGGATCGCCATCACCAGGCACATCAGGATCAGCAGCACATACGCGCCGTTTCGCAAAAGGAGCGTCAGCAGCCGCTTTCTGGTCGCCTTGCCCGTATCTATCGTAAGCAATTTACCCATCTGCTAATTTCCTCCCATCGATGTCGCCAGCAGGCTCTCTTTGGTGATCTCCTCACCCTCCAGCTGGGCCACCAGCTCGCCCTTGCGCAGCACCAGTACCCGGTCGCACAGGTTGATCACCTCGTTCAGCTCGCTGGAGATGACCAGCAGGGCCATTCCCTGTTCCGCCAGCTCGCTGAGGATCGAATAGATCTCCTTTTTCGCGCCCACGTCCACGCCCCGCGTCGGTTCGTCCAGGATCAGAATATCCGGCTCGATATTCAGCCACTTGGCGATGACCACCTTCTGCTGATTGCCGCCGGAGAGATAACGCACAATCTTCGAGGGCTTGTCCGTGGCGATATTGAACCGCCGGATATTCTCCTCCGCCTTTTTCCGCTCAGCCTTCACGTCCAGATAGCCCAGCAGCCGCTTCAGCCTGTCGATGCAGGCGATGGTCAGGTTGCGCTGAACCGAGTGCTGCAAACACAGCCCCTCAATGCGCCGGTCCTCCGTCACCAGGCCGATGCCCAGCCGGCCCGCCTGGGCCGGGTCCTTGATCCGGACCTTCTCCCCGTCCACGAACACATCGCCGGAGACGAAGGGCTCCAATCCATAGATGCTCCGCACAATCTCCGAGCGTCCGGACCCCAGCAGGCCGTACAGCCCCACGATCTCACCGGATCGCACGCTGAAGGAGACATCCCGGAAGCGCTTTTTATGGGTCAAACCCTCCACCCGCAGCCGCTCCTGTCCGAAACTTCTGCAGTGAGCCTCATACATCTCCCCTTGGTCGCGTCCCAGCATCATGTGGATCAGCTCTTTCTGAGTGGTGGTCTTGGCAGAAACTGTATCGATCACGGCGCCATCCCGCATCACGGTGATGTTGTCGCAGATCTCAAACAGCTCGTCCAGCCGGTGGGAGATAAATACGATGGACACGCCCTTGGCCTTCATCTTCCCGATCAGCCGGAACAGCGTATCGACCTCCCGGCTGGTCAGGGACGAAGTGGGCTCATCCAGCACCAGTATCTTCGTATCCATTGCCAGGCAGCGCATGATCTCCACCAGCTGCTGCTCGCCGATCTGCAGCGTTCCCACCGTCTGCTCCGGGTGGCAGTGCGCCAGTCCGAACTCCGCCAGCAGCTCAGCGGCCTTGGCGTGCATCTCGCGTTTTTTTACCACACCGTGGGCAGAGGGGAGATGCTGGATAAAGATATTTGTCGCGATACTCAGCTCCGGAAACAGCGCCAGCTCCTGATGGATAAAGGATATCCCATACTGGTTCGCCGTCTCCGCGTCTTTGATCTGGATCTCCTGCCCGTTGAGATAGATCTTTCCGGCGTCCGCTTGATAGTCTCCGCCAAGCACCTTCATCAGCGTGGATTTTCCGGCTCCGTTTTCGCCGATCAATCCGCGCACCTCGCCTTGATTCAGGGTAAAATCCACGTGCCGCAGCGCATATACGCCCGAGAATCGTTTTTCGATCCCCTGCATTTTCAATAATTGCTCAGCCACATCGTTACCTCATTCTACTGTTTTGAATACCTGCTCTCTACCTCGCGCAGCGCTGCCAGCCTCGCGTCATGGCGGCCGCCCTCATAGGTCTCCGTCAAGAACGTATCCAGTATATCCATCATATTGGCGTATCCGATCACCCGGGAGCCGAAAACCAGCATATTGGCGTTGTTGTGCCGTCTGGCCATCTTGCCCATGTACGAATCCGTACACAGCGCAGCTCTGATGCCGGGCACCTTTCCCGCCGCCATACACATGCCGATGCCGGTCCCGCAGATCAGGATGCCCAACTCCGCCTTGCCCGCAGTGACAAGCCGTGCTGTGGCCTCCGCCACCGCCGGATAGCCCTGCAGTATCTCATTCTCACAGATCTCCGTCACGTCCATGCCCCGGTCCCGCAGGTCCCGGACCAGTTGCGCCCGGTATTCCGCGCCGGCATGCTCGCTTCCCACTACGATCTTCAAAACCATCTGCTCCCTTTCAGCTCCTCCAGCGCGCTCTCATACTGTTCCTTTGTGGGAGGCGTGTAGTGCAGCTGGGGTTGATCCAGCATATAGCTGCACCCCTTGCCCTTGATGGTGTTGGCGTAGATCAGCGTCGGCCGTCCCTTGCAGGCGTCCGCCGCCGCAAAGGCCGCGTCGATCTGATCCAGGTCGTGGCCGTCAATCTCCACCACATTCCAGTTAAAGGCCCGCCACTTGTCCGTCAGCGGCTCCAAAGGCATGATGTCCTCCGTACGGCCGTCGTTCTGATACTTGTTTCTGTCCAGGATCACCGTCAGGTTGTCCAGCTTCAGGTTGGGTGCGGCCATTGCCGCCTCCCAGATCTGGCCCTCGCCCTGCTCGCCGTCGCCCACGATGGCGTGGACCTTCACGTCCAGGCCGTCCATCTTGGCCGCGGCGGCCATTCCCACCGCGATGGACAGCCCGAAGCCCAGCGAACCTGTGGTCGCGTCAACACCGGGGATGTGCACACAGGGGTGTCCCTGCAGCAGATGGCCGATCTCTCTCAGATGCAGCATCTCCTCCCGGGGGAAGAAGCCCGCCTCTGCCAGTGCCGCGTACCAGATAGGGGCCGCGTGTCCCTTGGACAGCACCAGCCGATCCCTCTTCAGCGCCTTCGGTTCATTGACGTCATACCGCATACGGTTGAAATACAGGTACGCCATAATATCCGCCAGAGAGCAGGAGCCGCCGGGGTGGCCGCTCTGCGCCTTATAGGTCATCTCGATCACATCTCTGCGCAGCTGCGTCGCCATGCTCTGCAGCGCTTCACGTTTTTCATTTGTCAGCATATCATCGCCCTCTCACTTCCGCGCCAATACGTTTACTGCCTTTTCCACGATCCGGTCTGCCGTCAAGCCGTACTTCTCCAGCAGCAGCGCGCCGTTTCCGGATTCTCCGAAGGTATCCTCCAGAGCGACCCGCTCCACCGGCACCGGAACCGTCAGCGCAAGCGCCTCGGAAACAGCGCCGAACAGACCGCCAAAGCAGTTATGATCCTCCGCCGTTACGATAGCGCCCGTCTCCTTTGCCGCCTTTGCCAGCGTGTCCACATCGATGGGCTTTACCGTCCGCAGGTTGATGACCCGGGCGGAGATGCCCTTCTCCTGCAGCTTTTCCGCCGCGATGAGGCTCTGCTCCACCATCACGCCGACACCGACCAGTGTCACGTCCGTGCCGTCCCGCAGCGTCTCCGCCTGGCCCAGCTTTAGCTCCACGGCGTCGGGATTCGGATGCACATAGCCGCCGACACTGCGTCCCAGCCGCACATACACCGGGCCGGGGGTACGGATGGCCTCAAACACCGCCGCCTTCACCTCACCGGGATCCGCCGCCACGATCACCCTCATATTGGGCAGCGCCCGCATGATGGCGATATCTTCGATGGCCTGGTGGGTAGCGCCGTCCTCACCTACGCTGATACCGCCATGGGTGGCGACGATCTTCACATTCATCTCGGGATAGCAGATGGTGTTCCGGATCTGCTCAAAGGGCTTCTCCGTGGCAAACACTCCATAGGCCGTCCAGATGACCGGATGTCCAAAGGAGGCAATGCCCGCCGCGATGCTCACCGCATCAGCCTCCGCGATGCCCACGGAATAGAATCGCTCCGGCCACCGCTTCTTAAACTCGATGCTTCTGGTGGATTTCGACACATCCGCAGTCACAACGACCAACTCGGGAAACTGCTCGCCTGCCGCGATAAACGCCTTTCCGAGTTCATCTCTAAAATTTCCGCTCATGACATCACTCCGTCCTTTTTAATTAAATATTTAGTAAAATCATTGTTGTATTATCTAATATTTTTTATGAAAGTTTATCATTTGCGCAGCATTTTGTCAACAGCAAATACTGGCATACTTCTCCACTCCCTATTCTTTCCTTGCTTTTTTCGATTTATATTTTGCCAAGTTCTTTCTATTCTAATTTTATATCATCCATTTTTGACGTTTTGAATGCCCAAATCCTCGGTTTTCCCACTGTAATTTTTTAAATTGCAATAAATTTTTATTAGAAATTTGTTCATAATCACAATTTTTGCAAAAACACACTTTCTCCATCTGCCCAAAGCACCGCACCCCTCAAATTTACCAACGATTTTTATTAAACTTTTGCATCATTTTTAAAATTGTTTATTGCATTTTTCACCTATATCTGTTAAAATACCCATAAGACAACATCTAGGAGTGGCACAATGACGATCAAAGATCTTGCTAAATTGACCAATACCTCGCCGGCCACCGTGTCGTTGGCGCTGAACGGAAAAGCCGGCGTCAGCGGCACCACCCGCGAGCGCATCATCAAAGCCGCAGAGGAAAACGGCTACATCCTGCCCAAGCGGACAGCCGCCCTTCCCAGCAGCATCATCCGCCTGGTGGCGGTCTCCAAACCCAACACCAGCGGCATCCATAACTTCCGCACCACCTTCTTCGCCGAGATCATCAATTACATCCAGACCCGCTGTTCCGAGCTGAATTATTCCATGATCTACTCCATGGTCCCCCACAGCGACTTTCTGCAGAGCATCCTGAATCTGGAAACCATCCAGCCCTCCTGCGGCATCATCGTCCTGGGCACCTATCTGGAGAGCAGCGAGGTGCCCCTGCTGCAGCAGCTGCCCGTCCCCTTCGTCCTGCTGGATCGGAACTGCACCATCCACAATCTCAACTCCGTGTCCATCAACAACTTTTCCGGCGCCTACCTGGCTGTGGAAAAACTCATCAGCTGCGGCCACACCCGCATCGGCTACATCTCCTCCTCCCCCAACGTCTATAATCTGGAGGAGCGCCGCAGCGGCTTTCTCTCCGCTCTGCGGACCCACGACCTCTCCCTTGCGCCCCAGGACATCATCCCTACCAACAGCTATTCCTCCGACGGTGTCCAGCGCCTAAAAGCCGCCCTCTCTGACCGCAGCGATATCCCCACCGCCTTTTTCTGTGAGAACGACTACACCGCCCTCTCCCTGGTCAGCGCCCTGATCCAGCTGGGTTACTCCGTGCCGGGGGATGTCTCCGTTATCGGTTTTGACGACGTGCCGGAGTGTAGCCTCACTACCCCGCCCCTCTCCACCGTCCACGTGGACCGTCAGGCCCTGGCCACCGCCGCTGTGGACCGCCTGCACCTGCTGATGACCTCTCCCAACATCACCTCCCAGAGCATTCTGGTCAACGTCAGCATCCGCATGCGCGCCTCTGTGGCGGAATAAATTCATAAAAATCGCAAAAAAAGAGACGCCGCAGCGTCTCTTTTTCTTTTTCCCGCCGGCAGACAATGCCGCCGTTATGGAAAGGGCACTTTTTACGTTTTTTGCTCACCCAGGCCATACCGGTAAGGCTCAGCAGCACCGTGGCGGCATAGAGCCCGATGCCTATGTCGCCGGTCCTGCCGGACTGCACCGTCTTGTCGCTGTCCGTCTTGCTGCCATCCGTCTTCTTTCCGTCGGTCTTACCCGGTGTGGGATCAGGCCGCGGCGCAGGCGTCAGCTTCGGGATCGATCGCGTCTCGGTGTGGGATGCGTCGTTCCTGCACGTCCGTGTCTCCACGCCCTCCGCGGTGACGGTGGGGCTGGTGGTCACAGTCCAGGGGCCCCAGTCGTGACCCAGCGCCTTCACCGTCTCCTGCTTCGTAAGCACCTCACCGCACGTACCGCAGTGCGCGCCCTCGGTCAGGCCGGTATCCATACAGGCGGGCGCCTTCGCGGCGTCTTTCACGCTGTTGTGATCCCCCTCCTCGGCACGGGCCGCCGGGCAGCAGTCATACACCTTCCAGTGCTTTCCATTGTCCTTCTGCCAGCCACCAGTCTTTCCGCTGTGGTTGTTGGGATTCAGGTCGCCGTACTCCTCGCCGCAGATCTCACAGACCGCCGCCTTCTTGCACGTGGCCTTGCCCCCGTATGCTCCGTCAGCGTCTTGCCGCAGACGTCGCACTTGTGGTCCTGGTCGCTGTCCGCATGGTCAGTCTTCTCGCTCACAGCACCGCAGCTGCACTGCCTCCAGTGCTCGCTGTCACCGATCTGCCAATCGCCATAGCTGTGCACCTGGAACACCGCCTTTACGGGCACATTTCCCTCCGGCATGGTGAACTTGCCGTCGCTGCTGATACTGATGTCGTCACCGACGACCACCTGCCACTCCTTGAAGTGATACCCCCCTTGGCCGTGGCGCTCAGAACGATCTCCGTGCCGGCCGCCGCTGTGCCAGACGTGGCCGTGCCCGTTCCGTTGCCGTCGTCGGTGACAGTGACCTGGTACGTAGTGGGCTCCACCACATGCCGCACCACCTTGACTTCGATGCTCTCGTTCACCTGGGAGCTGTCGCCCGCTCTATACGCTGTACTGTTGATCTCCCACGCCTGGAACGTCCCACGTTCAGGCGCGGTAAACCCGCACTCCGGCAGTGCGTAGTTGCTGCCCGCCTTGACGGTCACAGCACTCATATCATGAGAACAAAGCTGAAAATCACCGAGGGCATTTTCCCGATGCCGGTTCTGATGGTTGCGACTTATAACGAGGACGGCAGCGTCAATGTCATGAACGCCGCATGGGGCACCATGCAGGAGCAGGATACCGTCGCCTTGAACCTCACCGAGACCCACAAAACCGTGCAGAACATCAAGGCGCGGGGCGCGTTTACCGTCAGCATTGCCGATGCCGCCCACATGGTGGAGGCGGACTATTTCGGCGTAGAGTCCGGCAATAAGGTAGCCGATAAATTTGCCCGCAGCGGTCTGACCGCCGGCAAAGCCGAAACTGTAGATGCGCCTGTCATCAACGAGTTCCCGATCTGCCTGGAGTGCAGGTTCATTGAGTATCAGAACAATGAGTACGGCTGCGGCGTCATCGGCAAGGTGGTCAATGTCACTGCCGATGAGAGCGTTATGGTGGACGGAAAAATTGATATGTCCAAGGTCAACGCCATCGCATTTGACCCCTACACCCACGGCTATTACAAGGTTACAGAGCGTGTGGGCGAGGCGTTCCACGACGGCTTGAAGCTGAAAAAGTAAGGTGTGCAGAGAAGGAGCTTTCGTTCCCACGAAGGGGGGACGAAAAGAGCATCCCATGGGATGCTTCGTCGTCTACTCGTAAAAATATCGCGGTACGTGGGTGCCGCAGGTAAAGCAGACAGCGCGGGGACGGTGCTATTGACCGTCCGCCGCGCTGTCCTTTGCTTGTTGCGGAATTATGCCAGCGTATGTCTGCTCTGGCAGATGCTTGATTTACTCAGCTATGCCCCTCCAGAGAAACGTTACGCTTTGACTGCGGGTGCAGTCACTTTCCTTGCGGTGATGATATTTCTTGTCGCTGGGTTAGCCCAGCTTTGCCCACGTCAGGGAACCCACGATACCATCAGCCGCCAGTCCGTTGGCCTTCTGGAATGCCAACACTGCTGCGTAAGTCTTGCTTCCAAAGATGCCGTCCACGCTGCCGCAGGTATACCCCTTGGCGTTGAGCAGCTCCTGGAGCTTACGCACGGCATCACCGCGGGAGCCGGTGCGGAGCATGGGCTGGGTCGTGACGGGCGTCACGTTCACAGGCGTGGCGTCATAGAGCTTCGCCCAAGTGAGCTTGCCCACGATACCGTCCACGCCAAGGCTATTAGCCTTCTGGAAGGCAGTCACCGCCGCATAGGTCTTGGCTCCGAAGATGCCGTCCACGTTGCCGGAATTGAAGCCCTTGGCATTCAGCTTCTCCTGCAGCGTCTTGACAGCGTCGCCGGTGCAGCCCCGATACACCATGGGCATATCGGGTACCACGGGGGCGTAGTAGCTGCCGCCGCCGGAGGAAGTGGACTTGCTCCACAGCTTGATGGAGCCGCTGATGGACTCATAGTTGGTGCTGTCGCTGGGGGTAAAGACCCACTTGTAGAGCTTGTTGGCCTCCACAGTGGTGGTGTCGGGCAGAGCCGCACCCGTATCATCCACCCACTTGACTGTGCCGGGTACGGAGAAGGTGCTGCCGGTGGTGGTCAGCGCCGCGTCACTCAGCTTCTTGCCGCTGGTGGTGATCTTGGTGTAGGCAGGCTCGCCGGTGGGGGTCGCCTGCTTGATGGTAAAGGTGTAGGTCTTATCGGCCGTGGTGCCGTCCGCCCAAGCGGTGGTGGCCTTATCCTTCAGCGCCACGGTGACGGTGTGGTCACCGGCGTTGGTCTGGCTATTGCCGGTCACGGTGTAGTCTGCGGTATCGGAAATGCCGTAGGTCTTGGCGCTTCCGTCATAGGTGAACACCGTGGTGTCGGCGGCGGGGATGGCCACCTTTTTAGCCGTAATGGTCAGGGTGGCCGTGGCGATGCCGAAGTTGATGCTATCCTCGTAGGTGACGGTCACGGTGTAGGTGCCGATGCCCTCGGGGAACCCTGCTGCCATCAGCGTGCCGGTGCCGGCGGTGTAGGCGTAGTTCCACTTGGCGCCGGTGCCGAGGTTGGTGCCGCTGATGGTGGCTTCCTCATACTTCATCCAACTGCCGGTGTACTCCTTCTCGCCGTCAGGGAAGGTGATGAAGGTGCTGACATCGGTCTTATCCAGCACGTTGACGGTGATGGCCTGCCCGGTGACGGCTTTGTGGTTGGCGTCACCGGCGTAGTGGGCCTTGAACGTCTGCGTGCCGGCGGTGTTCATAACGGTGGCGGGGGCATCCCAGTTCCAGCCGGCGGGCAGCTCCACGGTGGACAGCTCCTGACCCTTGACGCCCTTCAGACCGGTGGGGTCGGCGGGGTTGATCTGGTTGATGTTCACGGTGGCGGTGGTGGTATCCTTGTTCAGCGTGTAGTTTTCACCGAGGCCGCCCTTTTCCATCTTCACCAGCACGTTGACGGTCTTGTTGGTGCCCGCCGTGTCATCGTCCATGGTGGCGTAGACGTGGTAGTGTTCACCCTGCTTCACTTCGGCGGCAACCGGCAGCGTCACGGTGCAGTCCACGTCCAGCCTGCCCTCCTCGTAGTCGCGGTTCGTCGTGCTGACGCTGGTAATGTCAATGGGCTTGGGCTGGATCTTGAAGTTGCGGCTGAAGGTACCCGTGTAGTTGCCCTTGCCCTCGACATAGACGGTGGCCGCCTCAAAGACGTGGACGTTGGTGCCGTAGCTGACGGTGTAGTCGGTACCCTCGACCAGCGTCACCTCGCCGTCCTTCACCACGGCAGTCGGCTTTTGGACCCCGCCGGTATACGTATAGGTGCCGGTGATGGGCTGGAGCATGTTGCTGATGCTCTTGGGCTCAATTTTGAAGCTGGCGTCACCCATGTAGATGTGGGTGGCCGTTTCGCAGACGACGTTCACCACATACTCGCCCGCGTTGGTGGGGGGCGTGTCGCTGCTGTAAGCGGAGGAGGTCGGGGTGCTGTAATGAACCAACGTCTTGATGGTACCCTCCGGCTTGGTAAAGACGGGGTCTGCCAGCGGTGTGCCGTAGGTGGTGTTCGCCTGCGTCACCTCCAAGGTTTTGAGGGGCTTATTCTCCACTTTGATCTTGACGGTATCCTTGATGGCGGGGTTGGCTTTAAGGGTGGCCGTCAGATCGAAGGGGATGGCCTCCGTGTTATGGAACACATGAAGCGTCAGGATGCTTACGCCGCCGACAGTTTCAAGCGTGCCCATATGCTGGGGATCGGGAGTCCGCTTCCAGTCAACCGTCGTGATGGTTGCGGGCTGGCTGAACTGGTCATAGACCTTGGCCTCGTATTTGACGTCAATCATGTCGGCCGGGTCGTCGCCCACAGGGGGAATGATGGTGGTCTGGGGCGCGCCGCCGGTGTCGGGATCGACGATCTTGAGCCACTTGACAGCGGGCTCGGCGCGGAAAACAGTGGGCGTGGCGGGGTTCGGGTCGGACACGCCGCCGTAGGTGGCGGTGAGGTTGATCTTGCCGCCGGGGCAGTTGCTGGAGATGGTCAGGTCGCCGGTGTCGGGATCGACGGTGACGCCCTCAAGGCCGCTGACGCTCCACTTAACGCCGGAGGGGTTGGTCAGGATGCCGTCGTCCGTATGCACAGTGACGCTGTAGGTTCTGGGCACCGTGACGGTGCCGGGAACGCCGAAGTCGGTGGCCTCAGGGACATTCAGGGTGGGAGCCGCGCCGCCTATCTGCACCTTGGTGACAACCGCGGGGGTGGTCGCGGGGAAGTCCTTGGTGAGGACGATGGTAGTTGCGTCCGCGCTGACCTTGGTATAGCCTGTGGGAAGGGTCACGCCCTCTGCGAAGCTCTCGCCGGAGTTTGCCGTCAAAGTAATCTTGGCAGTATAAATCTGATTAGCCTCGGCCTTGCCGCTGACAGTCGAACCGGTGGCGGCATTGCCCTTATACCACTCCACCGCGGCGGTGTAACCGGTGGCGGTGCCGATATCGACCGTGGTGTCCAGCGGCTGACCCTTGACCGGCGCATCAACAGAGGCGGTGACGGTGGTGATGGGGGCTTTGGGAATGGTGACGGTAGCAGAGGTTTTATCCAATCCATTGGTGGCATTATCAAGTGTAGTGCCTGCTGCGTCAGAAATAGCCACATGGGCTACATTAAAATCACTGCTGCTACCTCCGCCGGCTTTGACCTTAAGGGTTGCCTTTACTAAAGCTGTATTCGCAGGAATGACTAATCCTGCATCTTCATCGGTCCAAGAGACAGAAAACCAACTGTTTGTATTTGATTCTTTGACATTTGAACCCGTAGGCGAAAAATTACTGAGTTTAGGGTATTCTACCGCTGTCACCTCAAATTTCGCAGAATCAAAGGTAATTCTAATACTTACTGCAGCAAGATCATTAACTTTCTTCTGCGCAGTATAGGTCAAGGTTACTTCATCTCCGACCTTGGCAGAAGCGGGTGTGATTTCTAAGCAATTCCCTGCCGCAAATACCTGCGTTGGGATAAAAGTAAAGAGCATTGCCAGCGTGAGCAAAATACTATAAATGCGTTTTTTCAAAACAATACCTCCTCATTTAACTGATACAAGCGCATTGGGGGTCTTTCCTGCAAAATACCTCTGTATTTGGACGGCGTCGGTTCCATCAATTACTTCATCGAAATTAACATCCGCGCATAGGAGTCTGTCATTTAGATCGCCTGCAGCTCCAGAGGTAAATGCATTAGGTGTTTTACCTGCAAACCGCCTTTTGATTTGAACTGCATCAGTTCCGTCTATAATCCCATCATATGTCACATCGCCGTACAGCCACAGCTTGAGCTGGCCGCAGTCGTAGTCGGTCGTGCTGACATTGATGGAAACGATCTTGGGCACATACTTGCCGGGTTTGAAGATCACCAGCTTGTAGTTGCCCTCTGGGATTGTGTCGAAGGTGAAGGTCTGATCGTGCCGGTTGCCGTCTGCGTTTGCCGTAATACCTCCCTTCGTAGCGGTGTACGCCAGTGCCTTCACAGGGCTGGCCAGCTTCATGTCCGCTTTGATATCCGCATCGCTGGTACTGCCGTCATAGAGCAGATACTCAGCGTTATCGGTGTCGTTCCAGCTCACCGCCGTACCGGTGATCGTGGCTGTGCCGGTCAGGGCGGGGTTCTCCGTCCAGCGCGCGTAATATTTGCTACTTGAATCTGTATAAACTGTGTCCAGACTCAACAAAGTGCCGCCGCTTGCTGCTGTATACCATCCGTCAAAGGTGTAGTGCTCTTTTGTCGGCGTCGGCACCTGTTCCGCGGTCAACTTGCCGTCCGTACCGGTAATAAGTTCCACGCGATAACTTTCCTCTCCGATTTTTCCGCCCTGCGTATAGAAGCCAACGATATATTTTGTAACGCCGCCGAGAGGACTCATAGAAAACGGAACGCCGTAAGAATAATTCACTTCGTCTATCGTATAGTTAGTATACACAACCCCCGGGTTATTGCCTCCCAAGGTGACATCTGTTTTATTCAGCTCTGCCAGTGCCAACCCGTCCTGTGCCTTGAAGTATATCCACAGAGTGTATTTAATCCCCGAAATGAACTGTGCAGAAAGCTTTGTTGCGTCAGAATAACTTCCGCCGGAGTCTGAGTATTGCCACTTATACGTGAAATCTACACCCGCCGTATTGCAGGTGACAACCGCATCCGCAACATTTTCTCCCTCCGCATATCCGGTATAGGTAAATGAAACGCTGTCAATCGCTCCCCACAAGGCATATACCGTGGTTGCCTCGCTGAAAACCGTTGTCTCCGTTATCTTCATTCCTCCGCTTGCTGCGGTATACCATCCGTCGAAGGTGTAGCCCTCCCTTGTCGGAACCGGAAGTGATGCCAATTTACCTTTATCCGCCGCCGGTATCGTTATTGTATCCGTATCCTTGCCGTTTACCTTGCCGCCGTTTGCATCAAATGTTACATCAATGTCAACGGTGGGCACCCAGCGCGCGTAATATTCGTTACGTGAATCTATATAAACTGTGTCCAGACTCAACAAAGTGCCGCCGCTTTCTGCTGTATACCACCCGGCAAAGATGTAGTGCTCTTTTGTCGGCGTCGGCACCTGTTCCGCGGCCAACTTGCCGTCCGTGCCGGTAACACGTTCCACGCGATAACTTTCATCTCCGATTTTTCCGCCCTGCGTATAGAAGCCAACGATATATTTTGTAACGCCGC
>ERZ824978.1749-NODE-1749-length-21586-cov-3.547118_pt1 | contig 21586 bp, 17 predicted proteins | sample MGYA00519860_ERZ824978 | MGnify/ENA primary metagenome ERZ824978 (study PRJEB31778, sample SAMEA3449184) | human gut metagenome | biome: human gut; feature: human-associated habitat; material: faeces | place: United Kingdom | collected 2010/2012 ... | reverse complement strand
AAGTATTTTGAAGATATGTACGCCATCTATGGCGACTGGAACCTGGTGCTGGCTTCCTATAACTGTGGTCCGGGCAATGTGAACAAGGCGATCCGCCGTTCCGGGGGAAAGACCGATTTTTGGGAGATCTTCCGCTACTTGCCTCGTGAAACCCGTTCGTATGTACCGCTGTTTATCGCAGCCAATTATATCATGAATTACTATTGCGATCATAATATTTGCCCTATGCAGACCAGTCTGCCGTTGGCGACCGATACGGTTATGGTGAACAGCATGCTTCACCTGCAACAGGTTTCCGATGTGCTGGGGATCGACATCGAACAGCTTCGTGCGCTCAACCCGCAATATAAACGCGATATCATTCCGGGAAATACGGAACCTTCCGTATTGAAACTTCCGGCATCGCAGACTTATGCGTTTGTTGACAAGGAGGATTCGGTCTATACGCATCGTATAGAGGAGTTGCTGGCCAACTGCATACCGGTCAACGCTGCCGACGGATCAAAGAATCTTACGCTTGAGAAAATTACCCATGTGGTAGCCTCCGGTGAGAATATCTATACCATCGCGAACCGCTACGGCGTTACTCCGAAGGATATCCGTAAGTGGAACGGACTCGGTTCCAACCGTGTTGCCAAAGGTCGCCGTTTGCGTCTGCATGTCGATAACGGAGGTGTCGCATTTGCTTCCGCCAAGACAAAGAAGACCGAAAAGGACGGAGCTGTCAAAGCGGGACAGAAAGCAACCCCTGTCGTTACCAAGAGCAACCAGACAGCCCGCGTTTCAGGCAAAAGTTTGACTTATAAAGTACAGTCCGGCGATTCCCTTTATTCCATTGCCAAGAAGTATCCGGGAGTTTCTACAGACGACTTGCAGAGGGCCAACGGGCTGACCAGTGCCGATATCCGGCCGGGCCAGGTCTTGAAAATCCCGGTCGTTTGACTTTTTCTGTCGCATTCGGGGATATATAAGCAAATATTTATATATATTTGCCTACATACACGTTAAAAAACGGAAGGGCATTCGATATGAGCGACATAAATGATACAAAAGACACAGCAGGCATGCAGCCCGACCAGAAGGCGAAACCCGCTCTCTCGGCCGACGAGCAGATGATTCAGGACGGCTTTAACGCGCTGTTGCAGGATTACCTTAATTCAAATCACCGGCGTAAGGTGGAACGCATAACCAAGGCGTTCAATTTTGCCAATCAGGCACATGCCGGCGTGAAGCGTCGTTCGGGAGAGCCTTACATCATGCACCCGATTGCCGTGGCGCGTATTGTTTGCCGCGAGATGGGACTGGGTTCCACTTCCATCTGTTCGGCTTTGTTGCACGACGTGGTGGAGGATACCGAATATACGGTCGAGGATATTAAGGACATGTTCGGCGAGAAGATCGCCCAGATCGTGGATGGCCTGACGAAGATATCCGGCGGTATCTTCGGCGAACAGGCGTCGGCGCAGGCAGAGAATTTCCGTAAGCTGTTGCTGACGATGAGCGACGAGATCCTGATCAAGATAGCCGACCGTCTCCACAACATGCGTACTTTGGGTTCCATGTTGCCCGCGAAGCAGTTCAAGATAGCCGGTGAGACGCTTTACCTTTATGCCCCTTTGGCACACCGTCTGGGGCTTTTCACCATCAAGACGGAGTTGGAAGACCTGAGCTTCAAGTATGAGCATCCGCAGGAATATGCCTTTATCAATCTGAAATTGAAATCTACGGAAGCAGCCCGTAACACTTTGTTCGAGCATTTTGCCGTGCCGGTGGACAGGAAGTTGAAGGAGATGGGGCTCAACTATGAAATGCGTGCCCGTGTGAAATCCGCCTATTCCATCTGGAACAAGATGGAAAGCAAAGGCGTCAGTTTTGAAGACATCTACGATATATATGCCGTCCGCATCATCTTCGACCCGCTGCCGGGTGTGGATGAGAAGAACCAATGTTGGGATATCTATTCCGCTATCACGGATATCTACCGTATTCGACCGGACCGTATCCGCGATTGGGTGAGCCGTCCGAAAGCCAACGGTTATCAGGCGTTGCACCTGACCGTGATGGGACCTGACGGGCAATGGGTGGAAATACAGATCCGTAGCCGCCGTATGGACGAGATTGCCGAGAAAGGCTTTGCCGCCCATTGGAAGTATAAGGAGCATAACATAGAAGAAGATACGGAGCTCGACAAATGGTTGCAGACCATTACCGAGATACTGGAAAGCCCGGACCCGAACGCTTTGGACTTTCTTGATACGATCAAGCTGAATCTCTTTACCTCCGAGATATTCGTCTTTACCCCGAAAGGCGACATCAAGACGTTGCCCCAGGGGGCTACTGCCCTGGACTTCGGATATGCCCTTCACTCGGATATCGGGAACAAGTGTATCGGTGCGAAAGTCAACCATCGTTTGGTTCCGCTCAGCCATCAGTTGGCAAGTGGCGACCAGGTAGAGATCCTGACCTCCCGTTCGCAGAACCCGCAACCGGAGTGGTTGAATTTCGTCACGACAGCAAGGGCACGTGCCAGGATTGACGCTTACCTGAAAAGGATTCGTAAAGAGGCGGCAAAAGAAGGGGAAATTAAGGTGATCGATGCTTTCAAACGCAATAATTTGGAGGCAAATACATCCAATATCGACAAACTATGTATGTATTTCGGTTTCTCTAAACGCGAAGAATTCTACTATGCAGTAGAGAAAGGGGATGTGATCCTGCCGGAAAATATCCACAAATTGCTGAAAGAGAAAACAGACAATGTTCTCTTTAAGTACGTCAAACAGGCGCTCCGGGTAGCAACGAAAGCGACTACCGGGAAGAAAGAGGAAGAGGAACAACCGAAAGAAAAACCGAAATATGACAAGAAGAAGCCTTATATCCTGAAGGAGGAAGCTTTCGAACGCAATTACGTCATTGCCGATTGCTGTAAACCGATTCCCGGCGACGAGTCGTTGGGCTTTATCAATGATGACGGCAACGTGGTAGTCCACAAACGTTCCTGTCCGATCGCCATGCGCCTGAAAAGCAGCTTTGGCGAACGCATCCTGAATACGGAATGGAGCAGCCATCATTCCTCGTTCGAGGCGACACTTGAGATTAAGGGTATCGACTCGATTGGCGTGTTGAACACGATCACCCGCACGATATCCGATGACTTCAATGTCAATATCATCCGCCTGCTGATTGAGGCGAAAGACGGAGTGTTCGAAGGAAAGGTGAAGATGAAAGTACACGATGTGGAGGATATCCAGCGGATGTGCGTAGTCCTTTCCAAGATAAAGAATATCCAGTCTGTGGCTCGTGTAGCGGACTAAGTCGAAAAAGCCATATCCTTTTGCCCTAAAAGGTATAGCTTTCGGTAAAAAAGATCCTATCCTTTTGCGCAAAAGGATAGGATCTTTTTGTTTATTAGAATGGCAGATCGTCAATCGGATTGGCCGGACCGAAATCAGGAACAGCAGATGCAGCAGGTGCGGATGCCGGCACTACGTTTTCAGGAGTCATGGCTCCCGGTGCCGACTGGGGAGCGGCGGCCATCGGGCGTTCCACTTTCCATGCATTGATATTTGTGAACCAACGTCCCTGATATTCACGGCTGTCTATGTCAAAAAATACTGTAAGTTCTTCTCCGGGCTGTATGGCTGCCTGATCGATGCGGTCTGCACCGAAAATCTGGAAGCATACTTTCTTAGGGTATTGGTCATGTGTTTCCAGGACATATTCCTGTTTTTTCCACTCGTTTCCGTTTTTGCTGATACCGCCTTGAACCGGCAGTACGGCGATGATTCTTCCCGTAATTTCCATGTTTCTTGTTTTTATTAAATTGCTGCGAAGGTACGATTTTCCGGCGTAACAAGCTAATTCTTTAAAGTCGTTTTTATGGTGTAAGGGCTATTTGGAAGCTTCCAACGCTTCGAATGCTTCCTTCATGGCGAGCAATTCTTCCTTGATCTGTTTCAACCTGTTTACGATCTCTTCGTGGCGTATCGTTGTCTCCGGGTTCTCTTTCAGCTTTTGCCGGGCGCCCGCCAGTGTCATCCCTCTTTCTTTCACCAAGTGATAGACCAGGCGTATTGCGTCGATGTCTTCCTGCCGATAGGAGCGGGTTCCTTTGCCTGTCTTGCGTGGACGTATTTGGTCGAATTCCTTCTCCCAGAAGCGCAGGGTAGACTCGTTGACGTCGAACATCTGCGCCACCTCGCTGATGGAGAAATAGAGCTTTAGATTTTTATCTTTATTTAATGCCATCGTATTAAACAATGTTTAATCCATTACCTGGCCGTGATTTTCGGCAATCTGTATCATACGGTCGTATTCTTCCGGAGTCAGGTCCATGTAGTAGTACTTGGAGGGGTTGTCGTATTTGCCGCGGACGATCACCTCGTAGTGAAGGTGCGGGCCGGTGGATTTCCCTGTATTTCCCACTTCTCCGATCACTTCTCCGCGCTTTACTTTCTGTCCGACACGCGCCCGGAACTTGCTCAGGTGGCCGTAAAGCGTCTGGAATCCGTGCCCGTGATTGATCATCAGGCAGTTTCCATATCCCTGTTTCCAGGCGGCAAAGGTAACGACTCCGTCGCCGGTTGCATAGACTTCCGTGCCCACTTTGGCGGAAAAGTCCATGCCTGAGTGGAAGCGGGGAGTACGGTAGATCGGGTCGATACGCACACCGTAGCCGGATGCCGTACGTTTCAGGTCCTTATTGGCAATCGGCTGTATGGCGGGAATACATTTGCTTCGTTCTTCCTGGTTCTTGCCCAATGTGATCAGCTCCTCCAGCGAGTTGGATTGGACATAGAGCTGTTTGCTCAGCATGTCCATCTTCCGGGTGGTCGAGACGACCAGTTCGGGGTTGGACAGGTTCATCAGGTGTTCATACCGGTTGGTCCCGCCGAAACCGGACTTGCGGACGGATTCGGGGATCGATTCCGCCTGGAAGATCGCCCGGTATAAGTTCTCGTCGCGTTGCTGTATGTCATCCAAGACTTCCAGCGCATTGTTCAGGCGCAACGAAAGCACTTCGTATTGTGTCTGCAACAGCTTGTTCTCCTTCTTTAAAAGCGATTCGACCGGCGAGTCGAACGTGCGAGAAAAGATAAAGAAAATGCCTACGCCGATCACGATACCGATGCTCAGGTGGCGGAGCACACCGAAAAAACGGTCTTTGGCGGAGGGGTAAACGCGCTCGTAACTGAGCGTGTTGGGGTTATACAAGTAATATGTTTTTCTGCTTTTAAATAGTTTCATCAAATATTTTCTTGCTTGGATACGTGCAAAAATAATAATTTGCTGTACTTTTGCAAATTGTTTTTCAGAATATTAACGAGACTATATAGAATAGATTATGTTGACAGCAAAAGAAATCCGTGAATCATTTAAAGACTTCTTCGCTTCCAAGCAGCACCAGATTGTGCCTTCTGCTCCGATGGTGGTGAAGGGCGACCCTACATTGATGTTTACCAATGCAGGTATGAACCAGTTCAAAGATATAATCCTGGGGAACGTACCCCGTAAATATCCACGTGTCGCGGATTCACAAAAGTGTCTTCGTGTGAGTGGAAAGCATAACGACCTGGAAGAGGTCGGACACGATACGTATCACCACACCATGTTCGAAATGTTGGGAAACTGGTCGTTCGGCGACTATTTCAAACAGGAGGCGATCAACTGGGCATGGGAATACCTGGTCGAAGTGTTGAAACTGAATCCCGACCGTTTGTATGCCACCGTGTTCGAAGGAAGTCCTGCCGAAGGCCTTTCGCGCGACGACGAGGCTGCCGGCTATTGGGAGAAGTTCCTGCCGAAAGCTCATATCATTAATGGCAACAAACACGATAACTTCTGGGAAATGGGTGATACGGGGCCTTGCGGTCCTTGTTCTGAAATCCATATCGACCTCCGTCCGGAAGAAGAACGTGCCGCTATCCCCGGCCAGGACATGGTGAACAAAGACCATCCGCAGGTGATCGAAATCTGGAACCTGGTGTTCATGCAATATAACCGCAAGGCCGACGGCTCGCTCGAACCGCTGCCTGCCCGTGTGATCGATACCGGTATGGGGTTCGAACGTCTCTGCATGGCTTTACAGGGTAAGACATCCAACTACGATACAGACGTATTCCAGCCGATCATCAAAGTGATTGCCGATATGGCGGGTACTGCTTATGGCAAGGACAAACAACAGGACGTGGCCATGCGTGTAATCGCCGACCATATCCGTACGATCGCTTTCGCGATTACGGACGGGCAGTTGCCTTCCAATGCAAAGGCAGGTTATGTCATCCGTCGAATCCTGCGTCGTGCCGTCCGTTACGGCTATACGTTCCTGGATCGCAAAGAGTCCTTCATGTATAAGCTGTTGCCCGTACTGATCGAAACAATGGGAGACGCTTATCCCGAACTGATCGCGCAGAAGACGTTGATCGAGAAGGTGATCAAGGAAGAGGAAGAATCTTTCCTGCGTACGTTGGAAACCGGTATCCGTTTGCTGGATAAGAAGATGGAAGAAACAAAGGCTGCCGGAAAGAACGTGATCAGCGGCGTAGATGCCTTTACATTATATGACACATACGGATTCCCGTTGGATTTGACCGAGTTGATCCTGCGTGAGAACGGCATGGAAGCCAATATCGACGAGTTCAACGTCGAGATGCAGAAGCAGAAGGACCGTGCCCGTAACGCTGCCGCCATCGAAACCGGCGACTGGGTGGTGCTGAAAGAGGGCGGATGCAATTTCGTAGGCTACGACTTGTTCGAATGCGATGCCGAAATTCTGCGTTACCGCCAGATCAAGCAGAAGAACAAGGTCTTATATCAGATCGTTCTGGACCAGACTCCGTTCTACGCAGAGATGGGTGGACAGGTCGGCGACACCGGTTGGTTGATTGCCGACGACGAGACGATCGACGTGATCGACACGAAACGCGAAAACAACCTGCCTGTACATCTGGTCACTAAATTGCCGAAGGATGTGACGGCGACTTTTACTGCCAAGATCAACGAGAAGAAACGTATCCAGTGCGAATGTAACCACTCTGCCACTCACCTGCTGCATGAGGCGTTGCGTGAGGTGCTGGGAACACATGTTGAACAGAAAGGTTCTTATGTATCTCCCGACTCTTTGCGCTTCGACTTCTCCCACTTCCAGAAGGTGACGGACGAAGAAATTCGTAAGGTGGAAAAGCTGGTGAGCGAAAAGATCCGTGCCAACTATCCGCTGGAAGAGCATCGCAATATGCCGATTGCCGAAGCGAAAGCATTGGGCGCTATGGCTCTGTTCGGTGAAAAGTATGGCGATGAAGTCCGTGTGGTCAAATATGGCAACTCTATCGAATTGTGCGGTGGTACGCATATCCCTGCGACCGACATGATCGGTTCCCTACGTGTGGTCGGCGAAAGCTCCATCGCGGCAGGCGTGCGCCGTATCGAAGCGGTAACGGCCGAAGCGGCTGAAAACTACACCTTCATGTTGCAGGATTCCCTGCGTGAACTGCGTGCGATGTTCAACAATGTGCCGAATCTGTCTCAAACCATCAAGAAGGCCATCGAAGAGAATGCCGAACTGAAGAAGCAGGTAAGCGACTACGTGAAAGAGAAAGTGCAGTTGCTCAAGAAAGAACTGATCGCAAAAGCCGTTGAGCGCAATGGTGTCAAAGTGATCGCTTTCCGTGGCGAGGCCAGCGTGGATGCCATCAAAGACCTGGCTTTCCAGATCAAGGGGGAAAGCAATACGGAGGAAAAGGTTTTCTTCGTGGCTGGAATCAAAGACGGCGAGAAATGCGCGTTGATGGTTATGCTGAGCGAACCGTTGGTGGCTGAAGGCTTGAATGCCGGCAAACTGGTGAAAGAAGCGGCAAAACTGATACAAGGCGGCGGAGGCGGTCAGCCTCATTTTGCAACAGCCGGAGGTAAGAATGTAGCCGGACTGGGTGAAGCCATCGAACATATCTTGGACGCAGCCGGTCTGAAATAAGAAGAAAGAGACGTTTCCCCTGCAGGAAATGATAGTTTCATGCAGGGAAAACTTTTGTTCCATGCCTATGAAGCTTTTGTTCCATAGGCATGGAATTTTCTTTTCCCTGTTTTGATAATCGGATAACATATAATACCTTTGTCGCAACGATTATAATAAAAAAGGACATTATGGCCGCTCAAAAAGTAGTAATCAGCAAGGATCTCAAAGCCGATTTGCAGGCATTCTTTGCTTCCATGAGTTATGATAAACTCTTTATCCTGACCGATACGAACACGCAAGAAAAGTGTTATCCGCTGATAAAAGATATCCCAGCCTTGCAGGATACCCCGGTCATTACCGTGCAGGCGGGTGATACTCATAAAGACATCGAACAGGTCGCCTATATCTGGTCGCGTCTCTCGAACGAAGGGGCTTCCCGAAATTCGCTTTTGGTCAATCTGGGCGGCGGTATGATTACCGATATGGGAGGCTTCGCCGGTGCGACTTTCAAACGCGGACTGCGGACCGTCAATATCCCGACTACCCTGATGGCTTCTGTCGATGCGGCCGTGGGGGGAAAGACCGGGATTAACTTCAACGGTTTGAAGAACGAGGTCGGCTCTTTTTATCCACCCGAATGTGTCTTTATCGATTGTGAGTTCCTGCGTACGCTCGACCGCGACAACCTGCTTTCCGGCTATGCCGAAATGATCAAGCATGCGCTTATCAGTTCGATGGATATTTACGCTTCCGTCCTGCTGTTCGACCTCGATGCGAAGATCGATTATGCCTTCCTGAACAGGATGGTCGCCCAATCCGTAGCCGTAAAGGAACGTATCGTGGAGGAAGACCCGAAGGAGCACGGCATCCGTAAGGCGCTGAACTTCGGCCATACGATCGGTCATGCCTACGAAAGTTTGTCCTTTAAGAAGGACCGTCCTTTGCTGCACGGCCATGCTGTTGCCGCCGGTATTGTCAGCGAATTGTACCTGTCTCATAAAGTATGTGGTTTCCCGATGGAGAAACTGAGTCAGGTCGTCTATTATTTGAAGGAGTATTATCCGGCTTTCGTGTTCGATTGCAAGGATTATGATACCTTATACGAGTTGATGACGCACGATAAGAAGAATGAAGCGGGAATCATCAACTTCACCTTGCTTTCTCAAGTCGGTGATGTTCAGATAAATCAGCAGGTGAGTAAGGAGAAAATTCTCGAATCCCTGGATTTTTATCGTGAAAGCTTTGGAGTATAACGAAAAATAGTTACCTTTGCAGCCGTAAAACAAAAACGGGGTGTAGCTCAGCCCGGTTAGAGTACGCGTCTGGGGGGCGTGTGGTCGGAAGTTCGAATCTTCTCACCCCGACAATAGCTGAGTAAATAAAAAAGAGACTTACTTGTAAAAGTGAGTCTCTTTTTATTCTTTATTTGTTCATCTGCTCCAACAGGTGGGGAGCGCATTTGAAATGAATGATGGTCCTGGGAGACAGCTGTACGGCTGTACCGTTTTTCAGGTTTCGTGCTGGGCGGCTGGATTGAAAACGAGGTTTGAATGAGCCGAAACCATGCAGGCAGATTCTTTGGCCTCCTTTGACTTCCTGGATAATTAGTTTTTGCATTTCATCGATTGTCCGTTTGACATCTTTTTTGTTTAATCCTGTTTTTTGAGCCAGGATATTGATAAGCTGACTTCTGTTCATTTTAGTTTCGTTTGTAATAAAGTATATTTCGTTCTATATGAAAATCCATTAGTGCCGGTCGGGTATAGTTTTTCTTGTGAAAAATAATTTTACCCACCTCTTAAACCGGAGATTCAATGTTTTGTTCGGGAGGAGTTTATAAAGAAAATTAATGCGGATATCTCCGTAAAATGAAAGGTTTTTGATAAAAATGAAGGGGAGGGTTTGCTGGTTAAGGTGTCTGTGGAAAAGCAAAAAAATAGAATAGCCATAACAATCGTTATGGCTATTCTATTTTTTTATAATATGTCGGCTTTCAGCTTCTTACCAGATTATCTGCGGCAAGAATTTGGAGATCGTTTTTTTTAGTTCAACGATATTGATGGGCTTGGTGATAAATCCGTTGCTTCCGGCAGCACGGGCGGCTTCCATGTCATTTTCGAAGGCATAGGCGGACTGCATGATAATCGGTATGTTCGTGTCTTTCTTTCTAATCTCTTTCAGAGCTTCTATACCATTCATTTCCGGCATTTTTATATCCAGCAAAATCAAATCGGCTCCTTTTTCAGCAAAAACTTTCAATAGCTCCAGGCCGGTTCTGGCTTGCAGAACGTTACAGTGTCTTTTTAAGATGGTTTTTAATAGTAGGAAATTACTTTCCTCGTCTTCTGCGATCAGAATAGTTACATTGTAGTTATCTTCGTTCGTGCCCATATCTTTTATATTATCTGTGAACAAATTTCAGCATTAATTTTTACAAAACCAAATAGAATAGAACTTATTCTATGTTTGGAGATCCGGTTTCTCCTTGCTCATCATGGAATATCGTGAGGTCGGGATCGGATTTGTTTTTCATGTTTATTGAAAATAAAAGGCTTGAAAGGTTGAAAGATCCGAGGATGTTTGTATATTTAGTGCATGAAACGAAGCTGCAAGATTAAACTTACCGCTTTGAGGAATGGTTATTAATGAAGAACAAGTATAACTTTTAAATCAAACATCATGGGAAAGAGTCAATTAATTCACAACAACGAGTTTCATTTGATCAGTAAAGCTGAAATTCGCAAAGCTACAGGTAAATTGGTAGAATCATTGAATCTGGCGGCCGGTTCAACGGACGGGTTCGATATTTATAAGGTAGTGGACGCTTATTTTACGGACCTGGACAAGCGTCATGAAGTGAATGCTTTGTTGGGTATCGGCGAAAGTTGCCAATATTACGGTGAACAGGAACAGGTAGAGGAAGTGATCAAGGAGGTAGACTAAGAGCACTTTCTCTATTCTTTTTTCAGGCAATAAAAAAGGAGATATCCGGATGGACATCTCCTTTTGTTTTATTTGAAAAGACGGTAATTATTTACCAGCCAATTTTTCTTTCAGGGCAGCGAGTTCTTCAATGTCACCCAGTGTAGTCTTTTCAACCGGACCGGTTACCATTGCAGATTCTTCTTCTTTCTTTCCACCGCGTTTTGAAGATGATTTCTTTTCGCCAGTTTCTTTCTTAGCGCCTTTCTGTTCATCTTCGAAGATACGGCTGTGAGAAAGGATGATTCTCTTAGCTTCCTTGTTGAATTCGATCACCTTGAACTGCAGTTTTTCGTCTACAGCAGCCTGAGAACCGTCTTCTTTTACCAGATGTTTCGGAGTTGCGAAACCTTCTACGCCGTAAGGCAGAGAGATTACAGCACCCTTATCCAGTACTTCGATGATTGTTCCTTCGTGGATAGAACCTACAGTGAAGATTGTTTCGAATACATCCCAAGGATTTTCTTCCAGCTGTTTGTGACCTAAGCTCAAACGGCGGTTTTCTTTGTCGATTTCCAGAACCTGAACTTCGATTTCAGCACCGATCTGAGTAAATTCTGACGGGTGTTTGATTTTCTTTGTCCAAGACAGGTCAGAGATGTGGATCAAGCCGTCTACGCCTTCTTCGATTTCTACGAATACACCAAAGTTAGTGAAGTTACGAACTTTAGCCATGTGGCGAGAACCTACCGGGAAGCGAGATTCGATATCTTCCCACGGATCAGCTTTCAGCTGTTTGATACCCAATGACATCTTACGTTCGTCGCGATCCAGGGTCAGGATAACAGCTTCGATTTCGTCACCTACTTTCATGAAGTCCTGAGCAGAACGCAAGTGCTGTGTCCAAGACATTTCAGAAACGTGGATCAGACCTTCTACGCCCGGAGCGATTTCGATGAATGCACCGTAGTCAGCCATAACGACAACTTTACCTTTTACTTTGTCACCCACTTTCAAGTTCGGATCCAAAGCATCCCAAGGATGCGGAGTCAGCTGCTTCAAGCCGAGAGCGATACGCTTCTTTTCATCATCGAAGTCAAGGATAACCACGTTGATCTTCTGATCCTGCTGAACGATTTCTTCCGGATGAGAAACGCGGCCCCAAGACAGGTCTGTGATGTGGATCAAACCGTCTACGCCACCCAGGTCGATGAATACACCGTAAGAAGTGATATTCTTGACTGTACCTTCCAGTACCTGGCCTTTTTCAAGTTTGGAGATGATGTCTTTCTTCTGCTGTTCAAGTTCAGCTTCGATAAGAGCTTTATGAGATACAACAACGTTCTTGAATTCCTGGTTGATCTTAACGATCTTGAATTCCATTGTCTTACCTACAAATACATCGTAGTCGCGGATCGGCTTGACATCGATCTGAGAACCCGGCAAGAATGCTTCGATACCGAATACGTCAACGATCATACCGCCCTTCGTACGACATTTAATGTAACCTTTGATGATTTCGTCTTTTTCAAGAGCTTCGTTTACACGATCCCAAGAACGTGTAGCGCGTGCTTTCTTGTGAGACAGGATCAGCTGTCCTTTTTTGTCTTCCTGGTTTTCGATGTAGACTTCTACTTCGTCACCAATTTTCAGATCCGGGTTGTAACGGAATTCTGCCATAGATACAACGCCATCTGATTTGAAACCGATGTTTACTACAACTTCACGTTTGTTCATTGCAGTTACGGTTCCCATAACGACTTCTTTGTCCTTTACTGTGTTCAAAGTCTCGTCATACGTTTTTACAAGATCGTCCTTGCTTACTTCACCGTAAGAATCGCCCTTTTCAAGAGCATCCCAGTTGAAATCTTCAATGGGCTGAATGTTCTTTAAATTTTCCATTCTCTAATTGTTAATACTTAAGTTTGTTTTAATTAGTAAGTTAGACATTATGTTGTCATCTCTCAAAAATCGGGGCAAAGGTAATGCTTTTTTCTGACTTGCAAGACTTTTTGCATGGAAAAAACAATCTTTTGGGCTTGTAATACCGCTACTTACATCTTTTCTTTCTGAGACATCTGCCTCCTTTTGAATAGTTGCCTGAATTTGTAATCGGCTCCCAGCAGGATGAGGGCAAGTATCCCGATATAGGCATAGAAGGGGAGTGTGCTCATATTGGGGATCTGTACGGATATTGGGGAAATATTCATATAAAGGAATGAAGCGATTGCGATACCGACCATAAGCAGCGAGGCGGCGATGACGGCAATCCATCCCCAGCGTTCGTTGCGTTTGCGTATCCGTTCGGCTTCGGCCATGATCTGTCTCATCGCGTTGGCTCGGAACGAAGCCGGAAGCTCCTCTTCCGGCATCCGGCTGAACAGGTCTTTCAATATGTCATTCTTCTCTGTCATTTTATTGTTCCTCCATTCCTTTTAATACAAAAAACAGTTTCTTTCGTATGCGGTACAATTTCACTTTTATATTAGATGCAGTCAATCCGGTGATCGTCGCCACTTCGTCGATCGTTTTTTCTTTCATATAAAAGAGCAGGATGATCGCCCGCTCATCGGGTGGCAATTGGGCGAGGGCGGCATCGAGCATCTGTATCTGGTCGGAGCTGTCTGTCCTGTCTAGTGCTTCGGCTACTTCTTGTTCCGATACATTATTAATAACCGATTCCTCGATCGCCAGAAACTCGTGTCTCTTTTTCCGTGTTTCCGAGATGGCTGTATTGTAGGCGATCCGGTAGATCCACGTGGAGAAACTGCATTCCCCTTTGAACGACGAGAGGTGCTTGAACACCTTCATAAACACATCCTGTGCCAGTTCCTCCGCATCTTCCCGGTTTCTGACCACCTTTAGGATTAACGAATGAACAGGACGGCTGTATTTATCCAGAAGGCAGGCAAAGCATGCCGTATCTCCCGCTTGTATCCTTTGTATATAATATGTGTCGGTATACAACTCCATCGTATTATAATGGACGCAAGCCGGGCGAATAGGTTACAACTTGCATCGGCAAAAATACAATATATTTTTTCCCCCCGATCTGTAACCTTTCGGAAAGAGATGCGTCAAAAGTAGCAAAGAAATTAATTAATCATTTAAAACAATACAGTTATGATGGATTTTATTACAGCTCCGCTGGTTGTCGGATTCATTTGTTTAGGTATTTACGCTTTGTTTGAACTGTTCGTTCGTCGTAAAGAACGTTTGTTGATCATTGAGAAGATCAGTGAAAGAATGGATATTGCTGATTTGGGAAAAAGGCTGAGCCTCCCTTCGTATAGTTTGCCTCGTTTTTCGTTTAGCTCTTTAAAAACGGGATGTCTGTTGATGGGAATCGGCTTAGGGATACTTGTAGGCTTTTTCTGTAATTTAATTGTTGCTGCTAATAGTCATTCATTGGATTTTCGTAATGAATATGAAGCTATCAGTTCAGCTTATGGCGCCTCCGTCCTTTTGTTTGGAGGTTTGGGATTGATTGTCGCATTCGTTATCGAGACGAATATGAAGAAAAAAGAGGATAAATGATAAAGTTTTCACTTTTTTCTCAAGGTGAAAGTTTATTTTTACTTGCAGGAGAATAAATTTTCATCAGCAAGCAACAAAATTTTCATCGGCGGGAAACAAAAGTTCCAAGCCGATGAAACTTTTTGTTTATCGGGAGGAAAGAGTCGGTTGGTCAGAGCGTTTCCACTCGTTGATCAGCTCGCTTATCGTTTCTTTCACCGACATGATGCGGGTTGTCCGCCAGGCATTGCTTCCTGCGAAAGCGTAGCCGTTCTCGAAGTTTCCTTTGAAGGCGTTGTACAGGGCTGTTACGATACAGTAGGGGCTTCGCGAGATATCGCATGTCTTGATGCAGTTGAAAGGACAGACCTTCGGCTGTTTCATCCCGGCTTTTACCTTTTCGAGAAAATGACTGTGGATTGCCCTGCCCGGCATTCCGACCGGACTTTTGATGATCTCGATATCCTTCTCCTGTGCCTTGACGTAGCTTTCCTTGAAAGCATCGGAAGCGTCGCACTCGGTAGTGGTGACGAAACGGGTTCCTAACTGAACGCCCGATGCTCCCAGGTCCATCACGCGTTTGATGTCTTCACCCGTGTAAATGCCTCCTGCTGCAATTACCGGGATTCTCTTGTTATATTTTTCTTCGAAGTGGGAAACTTCTTCCACTACCTGAGGCAGCAGTTCTTCGAGTGAAAAATGCTCGTCTTCCAGCTGGTTCTCCTTGTATCCTAAATGACCGCCGGCTTTTGGCCCTTCCAGCACAACGGCATCGGGAAGGTAGTCGTAGTTGTTTTTCCATTTTTCGCAGATGATGCGGACGGCACGTGTACTGGAAACGATGGGGACGAGCTTCGTCACGCTGTCTTTCTTCAGGAAAGACGGCAGGTCCAAAGGTAGTCCGGCACCGCTGAAAATGATGTCTACCTTTTCCGCAATACTGGTTTTCACCAGTTCGGCGAAGTCTGAAAGTGCGACCATCACATTCACGCCGATAATGCCTTTGGCCTTCTCGCGGGCTTTCCGGATCTCGGCTGCAAGGCCCAGATTGCCGGCTTCAGTGTAGTTGGGAGAAAGTTTCTTATATAAGAGACCGAGACCGGCGGCGGAGATAACGCCAATCCCACCTTCATTTGCAACGGCTGAGGCTAAGCCGGAGAGAGAGATTCCTACGCCCATTCCACCCTGGATGATTGGAATGCGGGCTTTCAGATCCCCAATTGTTAATGTCTTCATGTAAGTAAAATGTGTAAATAAAAAATATATATGTGGCAAAGGTAGCACAATAAACCAAAGGATGTGCAAAATCAACCGATATTATGCACAAATAAATAATGACTGTGCATTCCCTCTTGTCCCCGCGTCAAGCGCGGGGATGCAAAAAAGCCGGCCATATACATCTGATTGATATGGCCGGCTTTAACGCGATCCCGCGTCAAGCGTGGGAGCTATATGGTTTTTGACTTATTTTACCGGGATATAACCGACTTGTTTAACCGTTGCTTGTCCTTCAGCCGATAAGATATAATCGATAAAGGGTTTCACTTTGCCTTCATTCTTTACATCGTAGTAATAGAACAACGGACGGACGATCGGATATGCCTTGTTTTTTGCATTCTCGAAGGATGGCTCGGTGAATGTTTTGCCTGCATCGTAAGAGACATGAATCGGTTTTACTTCTTTGTTTATGTAAGCCAAACCGACATAGCCGATGGCTCCTTTTGTCTGGCTGACAGACTGAATGATGGCTCCTGTTGCGGGCATGCTAAGGATGCCGTTCATATAGTTCTTGTTCTTCAGGACACTTTCCTTAAAGAATTCGTATGTTCCGGAAGACGTTTCGCGCGAATAGGCTACGATCTTCATGTCGGCACCGCCCACTTCTTTCCAGTTCTTGATCTTTCCTGTGAAAATGCCTTCCAGCTGTTCACGCGTCAGGTTGGACACTTTATTGGACGGGTGTACGACTACTGCCAGTGCGTCGTAAGCGATCACCACTTCTTTGGTGCTTTTCTTCGCTTCCTGCAATTTGACTTTTTCATCGAATTTCATCTTACGGGAAGACATGGCGATATCGGTTGTCCCTTCCATCAGGGCTGAGATACCAACGCCGGAGCCGCCGCCCGTCACGGTTATCTTTGCCGATTTATTTTTGTTGATGAAGTTTTCTGCTTCCGTCTGGCTTAAGGGAAGGCAAGTGTCGCTCCCTTTAATTCTCTGTGCAAACACGTTCGATACAAACATACAGGCGGCTACTGCGGCCATAACAATTGTCTTTCTCATTACTCTGTTTTGAATTAAATTTCTGTATGCAAAGTAAATACAGGAGTGTTGCAAGCGTGTGAAACAGATGTTACGTTTGTATTAAAACTTATATTGCAGACGCAAGGTGAATACGTCGTCTTCCCTGTCCTTTTCATATCCCTTTACGAAATCGCTCTTTTCATTGAAGTTGAACTCGTAATAGGCTTGCACGCGGATATGCTTGTTGAAACGGTACAAAGCGCCGATGCCGAGTGTGCTCTGGGCGAGGTCGGTCTTGGAGGTCAAGCTGTTTTCAACGCCGATCTCATTCCCTTTCAACTTGGTGTTGGGATCATAAACGTCGTATTTCAAGACGGCAGAGAAAGGAGTGGTTCCGATGTCGTGCACCAAATAGAAAAAGTAGCCGATGAAAGGACGCTTGAACAGGGAGTTCTCCGGTTCATTGGCCGGGCGTGTCCCTGTGTTGGGGCTTTTGCTGCTGCCGGCGATACCCGGTTGTGTACCTAACAGTCCTTCACCGCGCAAGCTTGTCGTTCCCCAACTGTTTTTGAATGAGAACTGAGCATCCAAGCCGATGTACTCACGTTTCATGTATGTACCGGTTTCTCCTTTGTCGACTGCGATGAATTTTTTATCCTGGAGTTCGTAGGCGGTTGTCGTCGGGTTGTAAACTCCGCCGTTGTAGTAGGAGACGCCTGCTCCCCATTTTCCCCAGTTGCCGATTTTCTTTTCGGCTCCCAAGCGGCCGATGAAGTCTTTGCGGCTGTCTGTTTCCCGATTGATGCTGTTACCGGCGAACAGTCCGGCATCGAGACGGAGAAAACCGATCGGGCTTGTCTCTTTAGCCCGGAGTGTCAGCATGGCTCCTAAATCGCGTTCGTCGGGGAAGAAGTATTGGATGATGGTGGCACGTTCGGGAGATTCTAATCCGCTAGTCGAATAGCCGATTTCGTGACCGAAAGGGCGATTGAAAACACCCGCCATCAGTTGGCAGCGTTTTGTCCAGGGATCTTTTATACCGATGTAAAGGTCACGGAAACTGACACCCTTGTCGTTGGCTTCGATCTGTACAGCACCGGTTCCGATACCGTCATTATATTCGAATTTCAACCGTCCGCGGCGGATGCCGAAACGGTTGAAACCTTTGTCTTCATGTTCGTTCTTGTCACCGACTTTCAGGGTGGCATCTTCCTGACCATATTGGAATTGTCCTTGGATATAAGCGGATACTTTGAATTTGCTGAGTTTCCGGACGATTTTATCCAGGGTTGTCGTCTCCTGCGAAAGTGAATCAATACGAGCATTCAGCTTTTCTATTTCCTGAGCTTCCTGTGCCTTCATCGCAATTGGAAGCAGCGCCAACAGGCCAAGCGCAATAATCTTTCCTGATTTCATTCCTAACTTTTTGGACTCTATGATTTTATTTACAAAGGAACGAGAAAACTGTTTCGCATTTACGACATATATGTTACATTTATGTTACAAGTTGCCGACGACATGGCGAGTGTTATCCGCCCGCTTTTCAAGTTCTTTGATTGTCAATGTTATAACTTTGCCAATCGGCTTGTTGTCCCGATAAGTGACAATACGTAACCAAGTCGCGTTCTTGGGTATTCGGAGCGGAGCTTCATATTTCGGAGTGAAGTTGTCGGGGTCCGTATTGTCGAATGTATAGTAGATGTCAAGATTGCCCGGTTCGCTATCCAGTTTGATTTCCAAAACACCATCTTCAGTATAGTAAGGAGTGACGATGGCATTGTACATGCTGCGTGCATAGTTGATCTGTGCCTGGTCCGCACGAACGAAATGTCGTTCGACACGTGGCCAGAACCGGTCCCAATCCGTCTTGGAAGGTCCGGTCCAAAGGACTTCGGCAAGTGCCCATCCACGTGGCCAGGTCATATATTCGGCATGACGGAAAGTGGGGACGGATTCAGCCCAGAGATTGCCTTGTCCTCCTAGTATCATTTCGACCGGCACGCTGTCGGGAACTGGGTTGAAACTGTAGGAATCTTTCAGGCGGCACATGGAGTAGGTGTCCGGTTCGACAGATGGTTCTCCTTGCCAGAGGTCGATGTAGCAATGTTCGGTCGGTGTCATGATCACATGATGACCGGCTTTTGCTGATTTGATTCCGCCCTCCATCCCGCGCCAGCTCATAACGGTAGCATCGGGAGCCAGCCCGCCGTCGATAATCTCGTCCCAGCCGATCAGTTTTTTCCCTTTTTCTTTCAAGATGCTTTCCATACGGTGGATAAAGTAACTTTGTAGTTCGTTTTCGTTCTTCAGGTTTTCCGCTTTCATGCGAGCTTGGCAACGCGGACATTTGTGCCAAAAACCTTTGAAACATTCGTCTCCTCCGATATGGATGTATTCATCCGGAAACAAGGCGGCAACTTCTGTCAAGACCTTGTCCATAAACTCGAAAGTGGCATCTTTGCCGACACAAAGTGTGTTTTCGTCTTCGCCGTAAAACTTGTTGCCGACCCCGACAGCCGATGGTGCTTTCATACACGCCAGATCAGGATAGGCGACGAGTGCTGCCAGGCTATGTCCCGGCACGTCTATTTCAGGAATGACGCGTACGTAGCGTTCTGCAGCGTATGCTAATACTTCCTTCACATCTTCCTGTGTGTAGAAGCCTCCGTAGGTCGTTTCTTCTCCAGGTTGCTGTGGTGCGCGTTGCCACCATTGCCCGACGCGCGGAGCGCGCCAGGCGCCAACCTCTGTCAGGCGTGGCAGGGATTTTATTTCCAGACGCCATCCTTGATCGTCGGTCAAATGCCAGTGGAATACATTCATTTTGTATTCTGCCAGTTCGTCGATGTATTTCTTTACTTCCTCTTTAGTGAACCAGTGGCGGCTGACGTCAAGCATAAGTCCGCGCCAGGCAAACTGGGGTTTGTCGGTGATGTCGGTACAGGGAACCGTCCAGTCGATGCCTTTTTGTTTTTGGCTGTTTTTTATTTCGGGGGGAAGCATCTGCAATAAAGTCTGTATCCCGTAGAAGATCCCGGCCGGTTGATGGGCGGTGATGATGATATCGCCATGTTTTACCTGCAAGCGATATCCTTCTGCACCGAAAGCGGTATTGTCGGTCAGCTTAAATTCAATGTTGCCGTGCTTTTCAACCGGAATTTCAAAACCTGTTGCGGGGGCAACTTTATTGTTGAAGTACCGAGCTATCCCTATTAACTGAGGATTGGATGTGTCGAGTGTGATAGCTGCCCGGCGAGTCAGTTTGAAATGATCCGTCCCGACTTTCATTTCTTGGGGCTGTGGGATCAATGCAAGTGCATTATCTGGAGTGTCTTTGTGGGAACAAGAGCTAAATCCCTGTATAAGACCTGCTGTAAAGAAGATAAATAGCAACTTTTTCATGAATCAGTGTACTTGTTTATTGTTTAGGTCGCGAAGATAGGGATTAATACGGAAGACGCAATAATAAGAATCCGTGATTTATAATGTCGGGCAGCATAAAAAAACGGATAAGCATTCGAATGTTCTTCGAAGCCTATCCGTTTCAAAATGGATGCCTGTCGGATTTTATACCGGCAAGCGGATATTTCAGAATCTCCAACCGAGGTTGATCTGCAGGACGCCATTGCGGGATTTCTCCCCATCCCAATTCATGGAGTTGCCATTTAATGTGATGTCGCCATCGGATAAGGTATTGGTGAATCCTATATTATAGTTCATTGAAACCAGCAAGCCTAAATCGAATTGATAGCCGACGCCGATTCCTAGTGCGAAATCAAATGTTTTGAATGCATCTTTCGAATTGACCGAAATGTCAGTGCCGTTATAAGAGGCGCTTGCTTTAGAACGGGCTAAGAAACCGAATTGTGGTCCCGCAAATGCATAAAAGCCATTGTATAGATAGGCTTTTGCATAGATAGGAATGTTTATGTAATCGTTTTTGATTTTGCCGGAGATTCCGCCTTCTGATTCTTTCACTCCTTGCATGGAATAATAGATTCCCGGCTCGACGGAAAATTGCGGATTGATAGGAAACTCGGCGGCAACCCCGACGTTCAACCCAGGCTTCATACTTCCGTCACTATTTGTCATATTGGCAAGGTTCAATCCGATCTTCGGTAAGAAATGGAAATCCTGTGCACTGACCTGAAACGCCACGAACATCAACAATAATAAAGCAATCTTTTTCATAATGGATAATATTTAAATGAGTAATAGATAAACCTTTCATAAATAAAAAAAGTTGCGCTATATTATTATAACGCAACTTCCTATCCAAATATTATTTCTTATGCTCTTCTATCCACTTCCGTGCGTTCACGAAACCTTCGATCCACGGAGTGACTTCGTCACTGTTTCGTCGGTCTTCAGGATAGTAACCGCATTGCCATGGGAACATCGCACGTTCCAAGTGAGGCATCATTGCCAGATGGCGTCCGTCGTGAGAGCAGACACCGGCAACCGACCAAGGCGAACCGTTCGGGTTGGCGGGATAGCCTTCGTAGTTGTATTTAAGTGCAATATGGTATTCTTTTTCTTCATACGGGAAAGAGAACTTGCCTTCGCCGTGAGCCACCCAGATTCCTAATTTGGAACCGCTTAAAGAACCGAACATGACAGAATGGTTTTTCGGGATCTCGACCGAGATGAAGTTCGATTCGAACTTGTGCGAATCATTGTGCAACATTTTGTGTTTCTTTACATGTTCCGGATAAACAACCCCTAACTCGGCCATCAGCTGGCAACCGTTGCAGATACCCAGACTCAAGGTGTCAGGACGTGCATAGAAGTTATCCAGCGCCTTCTTGGCTTTCTCGTTGAATAAGAAACCTCCGGCCCATCCTTTGGCAGAGCCTAAAACGTCGGAGTTGGAGAAACCGCCGCAGAATACAATCATGTTTACGTCTTCCAATGTTTCGCGTCCGGAAGCCAAATCGGTCATGTGAACGT